>VFQM010000102.1_pt1 | contig 104293 bp, 92 predicted proteins | sample 3512391 | NCBI WGS metagenome assembly VFQM01 (sample SAMN10412369, study PRJNA504923) | tailings metagenome | isolation source: Replicate 1 from Balatoc abandoned mine | place: Philippines | reverse complement strand
ACTTGACGGCTATAAAAAAGGTTACCCGACAATAGAAGCCATGGGTAAACTTACCTTCACCATAATCAGTATCGAAAAACTTTCAGATGAGTCGGCCATGGTCATTGGCAAATGGCATTTGCAGCGATCGAAAGACGAACCTCAAGGACATTTTACACTTCTCTGGAAAAAGATAGCAGGTCGTTGGGTTATTGTAGCCGACCACACAAGTTGATTTTATGCTTACCTTTGTAGTGCAAGTTGTTCTACCGCTGTCTCGATTTATCGGGAGGGAGGAAAGTCCGGGCAACTAAGAGCACCGCACCCTTTGAAAGAAGGGGATTCCGCTAACACGGAAGCCAGACAGTGCCACAGAAAACAAACTACCCTGATCCCGCCAAGGCGGGATCAGGGAAAAGGTGAAAAGGTGGGGTAAGAGCCCACCGTGCTTGATGGCAACATCGGCAGCATGGCAAACCTTGCGGGTTGTAAGATCAAATAAGTTCCGATTTTGGGTGCTTGAACCAACCTTCGACTTGTCGAAGTATCGGAATGGGTAGATCGCTTAGATAAATGGTAGAAGTTCCCCGACCTGTCGGGGGATACAGAACCTGGCTTACAGACTTGCATTTTTTAAACATAAAGCCGCTGACCCTAACCGGTAGGCGGCTTTACTCATTTTATTCCTATCATTACAGTTCAATTCTTTTACTATGGCTAAAATTCTGATCATTGAAGACGATCAAAAAATCCGAAACAGTTTAAAAGAAATTCTGGCTGAAAAAGGACATCAGGTAGAGGAAGCGGCTGATGGTGTTGAAGGTTATAAAAAATTAGAAAGTGGTGAATTTCAGCTTTGCCTGAGCGATATTAAAATGCCTAAGATGGATGGCATGGAAGTGTTGAGTAAAGCCATGAGCAACGGTATCCCTACTAACTTTATTATCATCTCTGCCCATGGCACTATTGATGTTGCTGTGGAAGCTGTAAAGAAAGGCGCCTTCGATTTTTTATCAAAACCATTTGACTTAAGTCGCTTGGAGATAACCGTGCGCAATGCTTTAGAAAGAACTACCCTGGTAGAAGAAACTAAAGTGCTTCGCAAAAAAGTACAAAAGCGTACTGAAATAGTAGGTGAAAGTGTTGCCATCCAGGCTGTAAAAGAAATGATTGAAAAAGTAGCGCCTACCGATGCGCGCGTACTCATCACGGGCCCAAACGGATCTGGAAAGGAATTGGTCGCACGCCAGTTACATGAGCTTAGCAAGCGATCTGGTGGTCCTTTAGTAGAAGTAAACTGTGCGGCCATACCTTCTGAGCTTATTGAAAGCGAATTGTTTGGTCATGAGAAGGGTGCCTTCACTTCAGCCATTAAACAAAGACTTGGCAAGTTTGAATTAGCCGAAGCAGGCACGCTTTTTCTGGACGAAATCGGTGACATGAGTTTGTCTGCGCAAGCAAAAGTGCTCAGGGCCCTGCAGGAAAATAAAATTACCAGAGTAGGTGGCGATAAAGAAATACCAGTAAAGGTGCGGGTGGTGGCTGCTACCAATAAAGACCTGAAAAAAGAGATTGAAGAAAACCGCTTTCGTGAAGATTTATATCATAGACTTAGCGTAATCCTGATTAAAGTACCTGCGCTAAATGAGCGTAAAGAAGACATCAGTTTACTGGTACCTAAATTTTTAAATGATATAGCAGAAGACTATGGAACTAAGGTAAAAGCCATTGATAAAGCTGCCTTAGACCTATTAAAGGCACATTCCTGGACAGGAAATATACGCGAGTTAAGAAATGTGGTGGAGAGACTTGTCATAATGGCCAATGAAACCATTACGGCAGAAGACGTCAAGAAATACCTTTAGGAGGGGCTTATATCTTATTCTCTACTTTTTTAGGAGCAGGAGCCTTGCTATAAGTAGGGCAAGTGTACTGGCTGCAAGAAGCTAAAAAGATAACAGCTACGATAACTACAACTAATTTCTTCATTTTAGTGGTTTTTAGGGAAGAACAAATTTAAACTTAAGCTTCTATAAAACAAATTCAAGGCCAGATAATTCACCTTAACGTAAAATACGACTATTCAACCATCAGGTTACAGCCCCGCACATCGCTATTGTCAGAACGGCCTAAAACCTCAAAATTTCCAGCTTTATCAAGCTTACCCAAGTCTTCTGTTTCAATAAAAGCTATAGAATAAATGTTGGCCAGGTCGATCACATTTATTCCACCGGTTTCATCCATTAAGCCTTTTCTGAATGGATCCGTTATTTCGCGGATCACAATCTTCATGCTGGGTGGCGGGTAAAAAAGGTGGGCACCCTGCGTGTAGGCCTGACTAAGCAGCTCAGTCATACCATATTCAGAGTAAACCTTATCTAATTTCAGATTCGCTTTTAATATCTGGTGCAACTCCTCTCGGGTAATTTCCTTTCTGCGTCCCTTCATTCCACCGGTTTCAAAAACCATAACATCATGCCAGTCCGGCTGGTACTTCTCTGCAATATCTAATAAGGCATAAGTAACTCCCCACACAATTATTTTTTTTGAAGAAGGCCTTAGCCGATCAACATCATCGACCAGTTTTGAATAATTATTCAGGTAAAAGCCTGAGTCTGCAGAACCAGTTTTTTTTATGAAATGATCAATCATCGCTACCAATGATGAGTTACTTCTCTCTAAATAAGAAGGCAATAATGCCAACAGATGGTAGTGAGTTAAGGAGCCATAATTTTTTTCAAAAATCCGTTCAGCATGCAGCAAATAGCTGTCTAAATCCTTGATGCAGTGCCGGCTTGTTTGAGTACCTGTGGTACCACTGCTTTCGAAAAACAGTTTTTCTGGCCATTTTCCTGTTTTTACGATGTGTTCTTTAAAAAAACGTATGGGCAGAAAAGGAATATCCTCGATCCGATTAATTTTATTGATATCTACACGTAAAGCTTCCAGATATTGTCTGTAAATCAGATTTTCTCGGGCCTGAAATCTGAACAGGCGCAAGGCAATTTCATTAAAGCTTTGGGCGTTAATAGAAGATAGAAGCAATTCAAAACTTTTAAAAGTATCCAAGCGTTCTGTATCTTAAGCGTTTAATATTAGCCCGTGAAATTAGCTCATAAATTTTTAGGTAGCATCCTCATTATTTCTGCCAGCAGCAGTTGTTTTGATCCACCTGTGTTTCCGGCAACACCCTCTATTGAATTTGAAAGCATTGAGTTTAAGGAATTTGGCGGTTTTGCCGATCCAGACTCCTTAATTTTGAAGATTAAATTTCAAGATGGTGACGGAGACCTGGGGATAAATTCTATTGTCACTACTGGTGGGGATTTGATCCCTAATGTCAATGATCCTTTCCATGCTTCAAATTTTTATTTATCAGAAGGTGGTTCATCATTAAATGAAATCGGAACAGTTACCTTTTATACCGACACATTAACGAATGGAAGAGCTGAGTTTGTTCCTCTTCAGGTACTTAGCCGGAGAAACAATACAGGGAAATTAATTACCCTAAGAAACTACGCTAATTATGCAGCTTTACCTGCCTTCGATAATGCTAGAAAAGAATGCCAGGACTACACCATTCGTGATGTTTTTATCTTCATGGGTAATTTAAATCAAGGTGGCCCGATAGATCAATTTGATTTAAGAAGGTATTATGGCTTTACCGGGGATAGCCAAATTGTAGATGAACGTTACCCCATTAAGGATACTTTAGTGGATGCGTTCAGGAATCAATTTATCCACCTTAAAGACACCCTTTACTTTCAGTTCAACCCCAACCATTATTCAATTGAGGTGGATTTCTTTGTAAAAGAGCCTAACCACCCCAACGCAGATGCTACTGGTTTTAGAGAATATGACTGGCGCAAAGAGTTTTGTACTACTTATGATGGCCGCTTTCCTCAGCTTAACGACTCATCATCACCCCTCGATGGTATACTCACTTACAATATGTCTTCTACGGGTTTTAAAACCATATTCAGTGTTAAAACAATGAAATTGAGGGTTTCAATTAAAGACAGGCAGTTGAATAGGAGTAATGTGATTTTTACACCAGAATTCACCCTGGATAAAATATGAAAGGAATTATTCCTTTCATATTTTAATTCGATTTCCTCACTGAACCACCACTACTTGAATTGGTATTTGAACGTTCTGGATTACCCCGGTAACGTATGCTCCCACCACTGCTGGCACGCGCATTCAGGTCTTTTACAACCGTAACTTTTACAGAAGCACCACTGCTGGCCTCAGCCTCCGCTTTATCGCATGTAAGGTTATAGGCATCTATCTCACCCGCGCTACTGGCATCCAGTTCAACAGTGCCCGCATTCCCTTCTACTACAATCTCACCAGCGCTACTGGCGCCTGCCTCAATGGTTTTTGCCTCAGTTTTTAATTCAATAGTGCCTGCGCTGGAGGCTTTAAGGGTAAGGTCATCCGTCTTTAAAAAGCCCTCATGAAAAACATTAGCGCCCGAACTGGCTCCGATGCTATTAATGGAAACATAGGTTACATACACCTTCACAGTACGATTTCTATACACACCTTCTTCCATGTGAATTTTAAGGTAATCACCAGATACTTCGGTAATTACATTAGAAAGTGCCGTACCACTGGCCTCTACCCTAACCTCCTCTTTACTCCCCTTTTTTAGGTAGGCGTCAATCCCCTCAGATACCTTAATCCCACTAAAAGATGAAAGCTTTCTTGTTTCAGCTTCCTGCGCCTGGCCCACCAAAGTAAACAGACCGATACTAATGGTTAAAAAAATACTTTTCATAATTCATTTTTCTAAAAGACAGTAAGCTATGCCTTAGGTTGCACAATAATTTCATTTTTTTACTTCGGATGTACAAAATCCATGTAAATTTCATTAAATTTCTAAACCTTATTAACAAAATTGCCCTCTAAAACCAACTATACGTTATGACATTCGATAAGAAATCAGAGCTTAACATCCTTATCAACCTGGCTGCCAGCGACAACAAAGTAGAAGAGAAAGAAGCAAAGCTTATCCACACTATTGCTAAGGCTAATGGGATTAGCAAAGAAGAAGTTGAAGCCATGATTAAAAGCCCTAAGCCCATTCACAATGTTAACGGAATGACTCAGGAAGAAAAGTTTGAACACCTTTACTACCTTATTCAACTGATGAAAATGGATGGTCAGGTTTTTAGGAGCGAAATCATTTTCTGCGAGCAAATGGCCGAAAAGCTTGGCTTCAAAAAAGGTGTAGTCTCTGAATTATCTGCCAACATTTACAGCGACCCTTCAATTACCAGCGATCGCGATATGCTTTGGAAGAAAGCCTCTAAATTTTTCAAGTAGAAGCCAACACAACTTTTATCAGAAAGATCCGGGATAGTTTCCGGATCTTTTTTTGTGCCATTCATAACCCAAATCCTAACTGGTGTTCGCCAACACAAAAAATAATTGCGTGCTAAAAAAAATTTTTGCTATACCTTTGTACCGGACTAAAAAACCATTTATGCCTTTTATCTAGCGTTTCACATTAAACATCAGACAGAAATTGAAAACATCGATCACCATCTCAACAGTAGTCATTACTACTCCAACCTTTAGCAGAACATCTCAGTTCTTCAAAGAAGCCTGCACGGTGACCAGGCGACCAAGCGCGACTCGCTTTGCGCGTATCTGATACCATCTTAACATCTTATTGAGTTAACCACACTGCCTCCAGGATGCAGTGTTTCTGTGCTTTCTGCTTATTGGCATATGGCACTACCGTATCATTTAATTTCACTTTTGTTCATACAACATTGGAGAATCAATCTATCATTGTCAGGCTGGCAACAGCTGAAGACATCCGCTATTCCGAAACCATTACCAAAGAAATGGAGGAATCGGCCAAAGCGCGTGGCACAGGTATTGCCAAACGCTCCCCTGTTTACATCGAAAAAAAGATGCAAGAGGGCAAGTCCGTTATTGCAATTACGAGCGATGGCACCTGGGTAGGCTTTTGTTACATCGAAGCGTGGGAGCATGAAAAATATGTAGCTAATTCTGGTTTGATTGTAGCCCCACCTTTCAGAAAGAGCGGTGTGGCTACAGAAATCAAGCGCAAGATCTTTGAACTGTCGCGACAGAAATTTCCACAAGCTAAAATATTTGGCCTCACTACTGGTTTGGCTGTAATGAAAATAAATTCAGAGTTAGGTTACGAACCCGTAACCTATTCAGAGCTTACCAGCGATGATGAATTCTGGAAAGGCTGCCAGAGCTGTGTGAACTATGAAATACTGATGAGCAAGGGTCGTAAGAACTGCCTCTGCACCGGCATGTTGTTTGACCCTGCAGAAGCAGAAGCTAAGATCATGGCGGCTGAATTACTGCGCAAAGCACAGGCAGAAAATATACCTAAGCCCGAATTGATTGCTCAGCTAGAGGAAGCAGAAGAACCACGAAGAAAATTTAAAGGAAACTTTAAGCTATTCGATCGCTGGATCCGCTTCAAGCAATTCGTTTTGCTTAAGTCTCTTCGCAAGAAGGAAGAAAACTCAAGCCTTGAAAAGAAATCATTTCTAACACTATTCTGGTAACATCATGAAGAAAGTTGTTTTAGCATTTAGCGGAGGATTAGATACCTCCTTTTGTGTAAAGTATTTAAGTGAAGATATGGGGTATGAAGTACATACTCTTACCGTTAATACTGGTGGTTTTGACGCTACGGAAATCAGAGAAATTGAAAGCAGAGCGAAAGCATTAGGTGTGGCTTCGCACCAAACTGTGGATGAAACAAAAAATTATTACAACACAGTTATTCGTTTTCTAATCTATGGTAATGTGTTAAAAAATAACACTTACCCACTAAGTGTAAGCGCTGAACGCATGTCGCAGGCATTGGCAGTAGCCAATTACGCAAAAAAAATAAAAGCAGATGCCGTAGCGCATGGCAGCACCGGTGCAGGCAATGATCAGGTTCGTTTTGACATGGTACTGAATATATTGGTGCCAGGTGTAGAAATCATTACACCCATACGCGAATTGAAGTTGTCAAGAGAGGCAGAGATCGATTATCTAAAATCAAAAGGGGTACAGTTCAATTTTGAAAAAGCACTTTACTCTATTAATAAAGGATTGTGGGGAACCTCTGTGGGTGGAAAAGAAACCTTGAAGTCGCTGGGCATGTTACCGGAGGAAGCATGGCCTACACCTATCAGCAAAACTGAGAGCGAACAAGTTTCACTGACTTTTAAGCAAGGTGAACTGATTAAAATTAATGGGCAGTCTTTTGCACATCCAAGTGAAGCGATACAACAGTTGCAAAACATCGCAGCACCCTTTGGTATCGGACGAGATATTCATGTCGGTGATACAATTATCGGTATTAAGGGTCGCGTGGGTTTTGAGGCCGCTGCACCCTTGCTGATTATTAAGGCTCACCACGCACTTGAAAAGCATGTGCTTACCAAATGGCAATTGAACTGGAAAGAACAACTGGCGCAATTTTATGGTACCTGGTTGCACGAAGGTCAGTACCTCGATCCCGTTATGCGCGATATCGAAGCCTATTTACAAAGCACCCAACAACAAGTAAGCGGTGACGTACATATACAACTACTCCCCTACCGCTTTGTCATTCTTGGTATAGAGTCGGCTTTCGACCTGATGTCGTCCAAATTTGGAAAGTATGGTGAAATGAATTTGGGGTGGACGGGTGATGACGTAAAAGGCTTTACTAAAATATTTGGTAATCAGACTGCCATCTACCATCAAGTTAAAGAAGCTGTTAAGGATTAAAGATGATTTTAAATTTCAAATTCAAAATTTATAATTGTTGTCCTTCACTTAAGCTCCGCTGGAGAGGAAAGAGTGAGGCTGAAAAAAGTAAGCTTAAGTGAACGACATTAAATAGTTAGAATTATGGAAGAAGTGAAAATAAAGGCAGGCATAATCGGTGGAGCAGGCTATACAGGAGGCGAAACAATCCGCTTACTACTCAATCATCCTATGGTTGAGATCAGCTTCGTTCACAGCAGAAGCAATGCCGGAAAAAAAATACATGCTATTCATCATGACTTGCTTGGCGAGAGTGAATTGATATTTATGGATAAGCTCGAACAGGTGGACGTGCTCTTTCTTTGCTTAGGACATGGTGAGAGTAAAAATTTTCTGGAAGATCATACTATTGCGACAACAACAAAAATTATAGACTTGAGCCAGGACTTTAGACTTAACGGAAATTTTGGAGATCGTTCATTTGTTTATGGTCTACCTGAATTGAATAAGCAAAACATTATGGAGGCGAAATCTATTGCCAATCCTGGATGCTTTGCTACCGCTATCCAACTGGGCTTGTTGCCTTTTGCCAAAGCTGGTGTATTAAATGAAGTTTACACAACCGGCATTACCGGTTCTACAGGTGCCGGACAGAAATTACAAGACACCACACATTTTACCTGGCGAGCAAACAATATATCGGCCTACAAAACTCTTGTACACCAGCATTTGGGGGAAATAAAGAAGTCATTGACTCAACTACAAGCACATTTCTCAGCACCCATTAACTTCATTCCGTGGCGCGGAGATTTTACAAGAGGCATTTTTGTTAGCTCTACAATCAGCACAGATTTAACACTTGAACAAATCCGGAATCTGTTCACCGACTTCTATGCACAACATCCATTCACTATCGTTTCTGATGATATGATTGATCTGAAACAGGTAGTCAATACAAACAAGTGTATTATTAGCATAGAGAAAGAAGGTAATAAAGTTGTCATCCACACCGCTATAGATAACCTGTTAAAAGGTGCCAGCGGACAAGCTATTCAGAATATGAACCTTATGTTTGGTTTGGATGAAACTGCAGGTCTTAAACTTAAAAGTATCGCTTTCTGATTATTAATAAGCAGTATAAAAAATAAATGGTAGTGTAAGCTTATCCATTGAACTATTGACATGAATTTATTTGATGTATATCCCCTCTTTGATATCAATCCTGTAAAAGCACAGGGCTCTTGGCTCTGGTGTGATAAAGGTGAAAAGTACCTTGACTTATATGGAGGCCATGCCGTGATCTCCATCGGTCATTCACATCCACAGTATGTAAACGCACTCACTAAGCAACTGAGCAACATCGGCTTTTATTCCAACAGTGTTCAAAATAAATTACAAGAAGAGTTGGCAGAAAAGCTGGGTGTAATATCTGGCTATACCGACTATAATCTTTTCTTGTGTAACTCTGGTGCAGAAGCCAACGAGAATGCGCTGAAAATCGCTTCGTTTGTTACAGGCAGAAGAAAGATTATCGCTTTTCACAAAGCATTTCATGGCCGTACATCCGGAGCTGTGGCCGCAACCGATAATCCTAAAATAGTAGCACCCTTCAATGCCGAACATAACATCACCTTCGTACCCCTTAACGATGAGAAAGCTTTTGATCAAGCCATGGATGAAAGTGTTGCAGCGGTAATTATTGAAGGTATACAAGGTGTAGGTGGTATTCAGTTACCTACAAGCTCTTTTTTGCAATTCATCGAAAAGAAATGCAAGCAACACAATGCCATGCTGATACTCGATGAAATACAAAGCGGTTACGGGCGTACCGGGAAATTCTTTGCGCATCAAGTCGCAAATATTCGACCACACCTGATTACCACCGCCAAGGGTATGGGCAACGGTTTCCCTATTGGCAGTGTTTTGATCCATCCGGACATCAAGCCCTGGAGCGGCATGTTGGGAACAACCTTTGGTGGCAATTACCTGGCTTGTACCGCGGCCATCGCTGTACTTGATGTTATTGAAAAAGAAAAGTTGATGGACAATGCATCAACAGTAGGTAGCTATTTATTGGAGAAACTCGGACAGATAAATGGTTTATTTGATATAAGAGGTAAGGGCTTGATGATCGGTATTGATTTACCTGATGATAAAAAAACGGTGAGGACAAATCTGCTAAAGACTCACAAAATTTTTACAGGAGAAGCCAAACCCAATACCATTCGTTTGTTGCCTTCCCTTACACTCACAAAAACAGAGGCAGATATTTTCCTACAAGCCTTAGAAATAGAAGTAGCATGAAACACTTCCTATCCGTTAACGATGTTGAAGACATTGATGTCTTAGTTAATAAAGCATTACACTTTAAAGCGAGCCCGCTTGTAAGTCAGCAAATAGGTGCAGGCAAAAGAATAGGCTTGGTTTTTCTTAATCCAAGTATGCGAACCAGGCTGAGTACACAAATCGCTGCTGAAAACCTGGGCATGAAAGCTATTGTACTGAATGTAAATCAAGACGGCTGGATGCTGGAGTTTGAAGAAGGTGCCGTGATGAACGGCACCAGTGTAGAACATATTAAAGATGCAGCTCCTATTCTTGGTACTTATTTTGATATCCTTGGTGTAAGAACGTTTCCCGGATTAAAAGACAAAGAAGCTGACTACAGTGAATTTTATCTGCAACAATTCATCAAATACGCAGGCATTCCAATACTCAGTCTTGAAAGTGCTACACTACATCCATTGCAAAGTCTGGCAGATATTGTTACCATAGAAGAACTATTTAAAGAGAAACGCAAACCAAAAGTGGTGCTTACCTGGGCACCGCATGTGAAAGCCTTACCCCAATGTGTCGCCAACAGTTTTGCACAGTGGATCAATCGCTGGGGCAAAGCAGATTTTGTAATCACTCACCCAGAAGATTATGCGTTAGATGAAAAATTTACAAAAGGTGCTATCATCGAACAAGATCAGGATAAGGCTTTGAAAGATGCTGATTTCATTTACGTGAAAAACTGGAGTGCTTATCAGGCCTATGGTAAAGTGTTAACCGAAGATAAGAATTGGATGTTGACACCATCGAAACTTGCCATCACCAATAAAGCCAGCGTGATGCATTGCCTGCCTGTAAGAAGAAACGTTGAACTGAGCGATGAGGTGTTAGACAATGCCAGTAGTATTGTTACGCAACAAGCAGGGAACAGGGTATGGGCCGCACAAGCCGTGTTGGCTGAGTTATTAAAAGTAAAGTAATGACATATTATGAATAAGCTCTTTATCATAAAAATTGGTGGCAATGTGCTGGATAACCCAGAGCAACTCAACACTTTCCTAAAAGATTTTGCTTCGATTCGCGAGCCTAAGATCTTGATTCATGGTGGTGGCAAAATTGCGACCCAGATTGGCAATCAGCTAAATATTGTTTCTAATTATATAGATGGACGCAGAATTACCGATGAGCAAACCCTGGATCTGGTAACAATGGTGTATGGTGGTTTAGTCAATAAGAAAATTGTTGCCACACTCCAGCAACTGCATTGCAACGCCATGGGTATTACCGGTGCTGATGGTAACATGATTAAAGCCGTGAAGCGCCCGGTAAAAGATATTGATTACGGATTTGTTGGTGACATTAAGCCCGGGGATGTAAATACTCCTTTGCTTCATGTCTTACTCAAACAAAATACCATTCCGGTTTTTGCACCACTTACCCATGCCAATGGCAAGATGTTGAATACCAATGCAGATACCATTGCTTCAGTGCTGGCGATTGCCCTGAGCAAACATTTTGACATTAGACTAATTTTCTGCTTTGAGAAAAAAGGTGTATTACAAAATATAGAAGACGAAAATTCTGTGATCAGACACATCACGCAGCAGACTTACACTAATTTACTTCAACAGCATGTATTAAAGGATGGCATTCTTCCTAAATTAGAAAATGCTTTCAACGCCATTAAATCAGGCGTAAAAGAAGTATTAATTGGTGAGGCTAAGGACCTGCTAAAAAATACTGGTCAGGTAACAGAAGGCACGCTTATTACCCTTTAATGTTATGAAAGAATTAAGCGAAAAAGCCATCAAACTGCTGAGGCAACTCATCACCATACCCTCATTTAGCAGAGAGGAGCACAATACTGCGGCTACCTTAGAAGCCTTTTTTGCGCAAGAAGGAATTCCCACACAACGGAAAGGAAATAACGTATGGACACTGAACAAATACTTTGATGCTTCAAAGCCCAGCATCTTACTTAATTCACATCACGATACCGTTAAGCCTAATTCTCAGTACACCAGAGATCCTTTTGAGGCAAGCATTAAAGAAGAAAAGCTGTACGGTTTGGGCAGTAATGATGCGGGCGGACCGCTTGTGTCACTTATTGCTACCTTTCTTTACTTTTATGAGCAGAAAAATTTAAAATACAATATTGTTTTGGCTGCCACGGCCGAAGAAGAGATATCAGGAACAGAAGGCATAGAAAGTATTTGGTCTCTATTACCTACGATAGACTTCGCTATTGTGGGTGAACCCACCTTGTGCGAAATGGCTATTGCCGAAAAAGGGTTGATGGTACTCGATTGCCTTGCATCTGGAAAAGCCGGACATGCCGCCAGAGAAGAAGGCATCAATGCCATTTATAAAGCCATTGAGGATATTAACTGGTTTAAGTCTTACCAATTTCCGAAAGTATCGGCAACACTCGGTCCTGTTAAAATGAGCGTAACCATGATTCAGGCCGGACAACAGCACAACGTAGTACCTGCTGAATGTCGTTTTACAGTTGATATACGACTAACAGATGCTTACAGTATGGAAGAAGTACTGGAGACCATTCAAGCACAGTGCAAAAGTGAAATAATACCGCGCTCCTTAAGACTGAGGCCGTCTGGTATTGCCCTTGATCATCCGTTGGTTGTTGCCGCTAAAAAATTCAATATTAATCGCTACGGCTCTCCTACTACATCTGATCAGGCACTCATACCAAGGCCATCGGTAAAAATAGGCCCAGGTGATTCAGCCCGCTCTCATAGTGCGGATGAGTTTATTTATGTAAAAGAAATACAACAAGGCATTGAAACCTATATCAAGTTGCTAAACGAAATCATGTAATGAAATGAGTTATAAAATCAATGAGACAAGCGCAGCTATTCGTTAAATGTTAATCTGTTTTAAGACAACCAGGTTTTAAAACAACATGAGTTTAACCATCCGGCAATCCGTCAGAACGCTGAATGCGGAAGTAAACAGCGGTCAGACGGATTTTAAGTAAAGACATAAATTAGCATTAATTATTTTTAGGATATCTGGTTATCCTCACATTAAAAATGATAAACACATGAAGCTCTGGCAAAAAGATAAAACCGCAATAAAGGCAGTCGAAAAATTTACCATCGGCAAAGATCAGGAGATGGATCTGTTTCTCGCTCCCTTTGATGTACTTGGTTCTTTGGCGCACATCCGTATGCTGGAGCAAGTCGGATTGCTGAATCAATCAGACTTAATGGTACTCACCGAAGCACTCAAAAGTATTTACAAACGTATTAAAGAAGGAAAGTTTGCTGTTGAAGAGGGAATTGAAGACATACACTCACAAGTTGAATTTGAACTCACGAAAACATTAGGAGATGTTGGTAAAAAAATTCATAGCGGCAGATCACGTAACGATCAGGTGCTGGTTGACATCAAACTATACCTAAGGTACGAAATTGAAGCAGTAGTCACTGAAATGCAAAAACTTTTTTCATTGCTGTTGGAGCAAAGCGAAAAACATAAGGCACACTTACTTCCTGGCTATACACATTTACAATTGGCCATGCCCTCCTCTTTTGGCTTGTGGTTTGGTGCTTATGCGGAAAGTCTGATAGATGATGTGTTGGTGTTGCAAAGTGCTTACAAAGTTGCGAATAAAAATCCTTTGGGATCGGCTGCTGGCTACGGCTCTTCCTTTCCATTAAACAGAACCTTAACCACACAATTGCTTGGCTTTGAAGACTTAAATTACAATGTGGTGTATGCACAAATGGGAAGAGGGAAAACTGAGCGTATTGTTGCATCCGCTTTTTCTAATGTAGCGGGGACTTTGGCTAAGCTTTCCATGGATGCTTGCTTGTTCATGAACCAAAATTTTGGATTCATTTCTTTCCCTGACGAACTGACTACGGGCTCCAGCATCATGCCCCACAAAAAAAATCCGGATGTATTTGAACTCGTAAGGGCCAGGTGCAATCAGTTAATGGCATTGCCGAATGAGATTGCCTTGATAACTGCAAATCTTCCTTCAGGGTATCACCGCGATGTACAACTAATCAAAGAATTACTTTTCCCAGCCATCCAAAATCTCAAAGATTGTTTACAGATGATTCAGCTCATGTTAGCTAATGTTGTCATTAAAGAAAATATTCTAGAGGATGATAAATATAAATTTCTTTTCAGTGTAGAAGAGGTTAATAAATTGGTATTGGCTGGTATGCCTTTCAGAGATGCCTATAAAAAAGTTGGTCAGGACATAGAGCATAATCAATATCATCCCTCCAAAAAACTGCAGCATACCCATGAAGGTAGTCTTGGTAATCTTTGCACAGCAGAAATTAAGAGGATGATGGAAAAAGCTGTTGCTGAATTTAATTTCACCAGAACAGCTGAGGCTGTTAATAAGCTGCTGGTTTAAAAAAAGAGCCATTGATACATCTGCTGTATCAATGGCTCATACTTATGGTGATTACTGTTTTACCTCACCTATCCTATAACGGAATCCTGCGTATAACATTCTTCCAAAAATAGGCCCCCACACCATTGAGGTATCAAAATTATTATTCGCATTGAAGGGGTCATTAGCTCCCACAATCGGACTATCTAAGGTATAGTCACTCAAATTCTCAACACCTAAATAAACACTCCAGGGTTTTTTAAAATCCTTTGTTATCTGACTGCTCATGAGTACATAAGAAGGTGACGTTGAAGGTAATTGATTTTGTGCTTCGTTTAAAGAAGTATCAGGTATGCGTTGTTCACCTAACCATTGTACAGTGTAATCAAATTTCCAGCCATTGCGTGTTTCATAAGCCATGTTAGCAAATGCTCGGTGCTTCGGAATCAGCGGGCGCTGCAATCTGCCATCCAGATAATCAGTTTGCACATCCAGCCAACGGTAAGCTAAACGAAGATCAAACCTGCGGATTAACTCATAATCAACCTGAAATTGTAAGCTGTGTGAAAATGATCTTCCTGTTAGACCAAAGAAGTTAGCCTGTCGGGTCGACCGATCAAAATCAAGTACAGCCTGGTTTTCAAAGTCTGTGTAGAAATAATCGATCACAATATTACCCGAACGATAATCCAAGGTAAAGTCCTGTGAGAAATTCAAGCCATAGTTCCAGGCCATATCAGGTTTAAATCCATAAGCATAATCAGATTGCAGCTTGGTAAAAACTAATTGGCGCGCTGAAGCCAGCACACCGGTATTTTCCGTTAACAAATTTGCCAAACGAATGCCACGGCCAGCCGATGCGCGTAGTGCTGTAGTCTCTGTTAACAAAAAGCGTGTATGCAAACGAGGCGTAAAAAGTGTACCGAATAAATTATGGTAATCAACACGCATGCCGGCAATCACCTGAATATTTTTATGGTTGTCATAATCATATTCGAAAAAAGCACCAGTCACATTTTCAGTTCGGCCAAAATCTACGGCTTGTGTTGTATTTATACTGCCATCCCGGTTTTCAATTATAATAAATGATGCAGGGTTCGAAGTATTTACAGCAAACTGTTCATCAAAATCATCATACAAAAAGCTAAGTCCTGTTTTAAACTTATGCGAGTTATTGCCAATGATGGATTGGTAAATCAAATTCGCATACGCGGAACGTTCTTCAGCTTCGTGTATATTAAATCCAAAGTAGCTATCGTGCTCATGTTGCGTTGCTGACAATTGCAGGCCAACACTCTTGTACGGCTGACCTTTAAACTGGTAACCTACCTTTCCCCATGCTTCATAGCGATCTGTGTTGATCTCAAAGCCATATCGATTGGTAGTGAACTTATCTTCATCCGTAAAATCAGTTTGTCCACCCTGCTTCGTATCACGCAAAGCTTTTACGCCAAACTGACTTAACCAACCTGTGCCGCTGTTGTAGACCCAGCGATTAATAAAATTGATTTGTGAGCCTGTTGGGAAATCTAAAAAGCTATCCTTGTTCTGATCCATTTCAAATGGACGGGTGCTGCCATGCAATAATACAGTAGTTGCCCATTTATTGTTTGGATGCGCTGTTACATTTGCATTCAACTCACTTCTCCCCGATTCATTTACATATCCGTTCAGGTAGAATGTTTCGCTTTCTTGCGGCTTCTTTAATTCAACGTTGATTTGTCCGGCAATGCTTTCATAACCATTCACAACAGACCCTACACCTTTTGTTACCTGAATAGAATTGATCCAGGTACCAGGAATAAATTGTATTCCCTGACTTCCAGCTAAACCACGCACACCAGGCATGTTCTCGATTGAAATCATCGTGTTCGGTCCGGCCAAACCCAGCATCTGAATCTGTCTTGTTCCCGTTATAGCATCAGTAAAAGCAACATCAACAGATGGATTGGTTTCAAAGCTTTCAGAAAGATTACAGCAGGCAGCCTTAAACAATTCTTTCTCTGTCATCACTTGCGTGTTGATAGGCTTTAATTGATCAAGTCCGCTGGAAGACCGCCAACCCTGCACGGTAACTTCATCCAACACCTGATCTGAGGTGAGTACAACCTTTACACTTGTTTGATTGGTAATAGTAATGGTATCGCTTTTATAACCTAAAAACTGATTACCAATTTCGTAGCGCCATCAATTCTATCAATCATAAACACACCATTCTCACCGGTGTTTGTTCCTTTACTTGTACCCAACCAATACACATTGGCGCCAGGCAATGCCTGATCAACTCCATTGGCATTTTTTTCAACCACCAATCCCATTACCTTTTGTGCATTACTCTCTAGAGCAAAACACAACACCATTCCTATCAAAATAAGAATGGATTTAATCCATTGATATCGCATGAATTATAAATTAACGGTGGTCACCATCTTCCATACCACTATGGTCGTGATCACGGTACAAACAGCAGAAAGGAAGCTTTGCATACACTTCATCCTTAGCTTTGGCCTTGTCAGTATCATGGCCAACTTCAGCAATAAACTTGTGTATGTCCATTTCCGAAAGTTTATCGGAGTTATAAACGATAGATAGATTTTTGGTTTTTGTATCCCAGGTAGCTGTTTTAATTCCAGTTCTGTCTAGCGCCTTTTGGATGCGCGCTTTGCACATACCACAGTTGCCATATACTTTAATTTCAGCTTTAACCAACTTTGAAGACTGGCTAAAAGCTGTTACAGATACTAATATGGAGAATATAAGAATGAATGTACTTTTCATATAATGCTAAAGTTAATGTTTATCTGCCAATTCCAACTTCTCAAAGGTTACATCAGTTACAAACCTGCAAAGTAGAAATAGAATTAGCCTGATTGTTTTAAAGTAAAAAATGTGCCAAAGGCATATCAGTGTGCAAACTGATGTTTATGACATTAACTCCTCATCGTAAAGGGTGTAGGCGCACAATACTTTATACAGTGGCTCTTTTGGTGGGGGTAAATTATTATTCAGGTAAAAATCACAATCGTTTCCACCAAAAGAAGAATTCAATTCCCAGCCTGTATTGTACAATTCAGCTATTGGAAAGTAGTCAGGTGAGGTTAGTGAAAGTGATGTAGTAGGAGTTTGATCCTCATCAATAACGATGAGTTCAGACTCGTCATGACAGCATGAATTTTTTTCCGAATTTGGGAGAAACAGGCTGCAACCGCAGCGTTTAGCCTCGAAAGTATAGAGAATAGAAGAACTCTCCCTGCCCATGCAGTAGTGGGTGGTTTTAACCACTCCTACTGACAGGTGCAGGTAAACACATGTGAACGCTATGGCAAAAAGCTTTATCACTGTGTGGAGAGAACCATAAAATAAGGGGGTAGGTTTCACTTTTCCTAAAGAATTTTAGAAACTTTGTTAAAGCGGAAAAATTGGCTTTTTTCGTGCCAAAATAGCATGGCTCCAGATACCTATAAAACACGCGGTTTACGCAACAAATTAGTGAAAGTCCTTGAAAATAAGGGGATTACAGATTTACGCGTTTTGCAGGCCATCGCAAAAGTTCCCAGACATGTTTTTTTTGAGAACGCTTTGTTGGAACATGCCTACCAGGATAAAGCTTTTCCAATTGGCGAAGGACAAACCATCTCTCAGCCCTATACAGTGGCTTTTCAAAGTGAGAAGTTGGAAATAAAGCCAAAAGACAAGGTTTTGGAAATTGGCACTGGTTCTGGCTATCAAGCCTGTATTTTAGTTGAATTAGGAGCCACTGTTTACACAATTGAATATAATAAAGTGCTCTTTGAAAGGACTAAAAAATTTCTTCCCGAATTGGGATATAAACCTTACTTTTTTTTCGGAGATGGCTCCAAAGGCTTAGCTGCTAAAGCCCCTTTTGATAAGATTATTGTAACAGCCGGAGCCCCAGTGCTACCCGATGCACTTACCGATCAACTGGCTGAAGGGGGTATTTTGATCATACCCATAGGCGACAAGGAAAAACAGCAAATGGTGCGCATCCGTAAGAAGAATGGCAAGCTGATCCGCGAGGACTTTGATTATTTTGCCTTTGTCCCGTTATTAGGTGAAAAGGGGTGGAACAAGTAAGAAGGATAATCCAGATATTCTTCTGTATTCTGATTCGTATCTAATATACCTTTATTTATGAACATTTTAGATCAAACAAAATGATCCAGAAAATTTATATCGATACCTCAGTAGTGGGCGGATTTTTTGATGAAGAGTTTAAAGAGCCCACTCAAAGACTCTTCAAGCGACTTGAAGATAATGAGGTTAAATTTGTAATATCTGACTTGTTGGAACTAGAGTTAATTCAAGCTCCAAAACACGTTAATGAGTTGCTTTTAAAATACCCTAGTAACCGTTTTGAAAGAATAGAGCTAACACAAGAAATATTGAATCTCGCTGACAAATACATTACAGAAAAAGTTGTAGGGCGAACAAGTATTGAAGATTGTCGACATATTGCTCTAGCGACAGTAAATCGAGTAGATGTACTTGCAAGCTGGAACTTTAAACACATCGTAAACCTTGATAGAATAAAAGGGTATAATTCAGTAAATTTGAGACTAGGATACCCGACAATTGAGATAAGGACACCGAAAGAATTAGTGAGCTATGGAGACTAGAGAGAATAAGAAAAAATTTGACGCAGTAAAAATGATGCGGGACATTCGTGAAAAGATTAGTCGGGAAACTCAAGATATGACCTTAGAGCAGTTAAAAAAATATATTGCAGACAAACTGAAAAATTCCAATCTAAAGGCAATAGGTCGCTAGCACCAGCTTAGTTGAACCTGACCTTAGAAATCATGAGATTAGCCAGGCGGGTTAAAGAAAGAAAGCTAATCCAACTATCTCACGCTACTTTTATTCCTTCAAAAATACCGTTATTTGCAATTATTTAGTTTTGAACAAGATGGAAGAAATTATTTTTTTAGTAGAAGAAAGCCCTGAAGGGGGACTTGTTGCAAAAGCAGTAGGCTTTTCAATTTTTACTGAGGCGGATTCCATTGAGAATTTACAAGAGAAAATCAAAGATGTTATACGCTGTCACTTTGATGAGGAAAACCCCCGTTTGGTGAGGCTGCATGTGGTTAAAGATTTTGTTTTTGCTGCATGAAGTTGCCACGCGATGTCAGTGCAACTGATTTGATCAAGGCCTTAAAGAAGTATGGATGCAAGACCACCAGACAATCAGGAAGTCATATCAGGCTTACAGCACATAAGAACGGAGAACATCACTAATCAATACCGAATCACGATTCTATTAAAATCCGGACATTTTCGACAATCTAACAAGACATAGCAGAACATTTTAACAAGTCTAAAGAACAAGTTATAAACGAGTTATTTTAATGGCAAAAAAGAAAAAGACACCCAGCGAATCCTTTGTAAGCATGACAGAACTCGTGCTGCCAAACGATACCAATACACTTAACAATTTAATGGGTGGAAGACTTATGCATTGGATGGATATTGTATCGGCCATTGCTGCGCAGAAGCACTCTAACAGAATTGTGGTAACAGCCTCTGTCGACAATATATCTTTTAAACACCCGATTCGCCTTGGCAATGTGGTAACCTTGAAAGCCAAGGTAACACGCGCCTTCAATTCATCCATGGAAGTACGAATTGATGTAGATGCGGAAGACATACCGGCAAGCCAAAAAGTAGAGAGCAATAGTGCCTATTTTACCTTCGTGGCGGTTGACCAAAGTGGCAGGCCCATTGACGTTCCAGAAATAGAACCAGAAACCGAGCAGGAAAAAGAGTTTTATAATGGTGCCTTACGCAGAAGACAACTTCGTCTTATTCTGGCCGGTCGTATGAAACCAAGCGAAGCCAACGAATTAAAGTCACTCTTTGACATTAAAGAAGTTTAGGCATGGGTAATGCGTATGAATTTTTATACCAGGAAGATCTTTATAAGGCCACTGATGCTACCCTGATTCTGATAGACCAACCATGGGCAAATATTAGTGAAACTGACAAAGTTTTGTTAAGCAAAATTCTTGGATCCGTTAAGATTTCCACAGAACAGGTAAGCATTTTACAGGCTGATAAAATAAGCTTGCACGAGCTGGTTCAATACAACCCCATCAGAATAATTGCCTTTGGTACCAGTATAACTGAGAGCGAGGGGAATTATAAAAATCAAAAGCAGGGAAACACATCCTTTATCACCTCCGATGCTTTAACAGCATTGGATGATATCAAGAAAAAGAATCTTTGGGGTGCCCTGAAGCAGATGTTTGCCTAGCCGTACTCTTCTGATTTTACAGTAATCTGATTATCAAGTTTATAAGTCAGGTAAATCGTATTTGCGTGTTTTGTCAGTTCTCCTATCTTTGCCACGCTTTAAAAAGACCACCCTGGTCATCATAGTATAGAAAGGGTGGTTTTTAATGTTAACTGAAAACCTAACGTATCATGGAAAATGTTCTGTACTCTTTGCCTGTTTTCGGGGCGCTGGGTCTTCTCTTCGTAGTATGGAAGAGCGCCTGGATTGCTAAACAGGATGCCGGCACTGACAAAATGAAAAAAATTGCCGGACACATAGCAGAAGGTGCTATGGCCTTTTTAAAAGCTGAGTATAAAATACTCATCATCTTCGTTGCCTGTGTGGCTGTTTTATTAGGCTTAACTGCCAACAGCGAAACCTCATCACCCCTTGTTGCTGTATCTTTTGTGTTAGGTGCTTTCACTTCTGCCTTGGCCGGCTTTATCGGTATGCGTGTGGCGACTAAAGCCAACGTACGTACTACTAATGCAGCCCGCACTTCATTAGGCAAAGCCCTGGAAGTTGCCTTTACCGGTGGTTCAGTTATGGGTATGGGTGTGGTAGGTCTTGGTGTACTTGGCCTTAGCACTTTATTTATTATCTACTCTCAGGTTTTCGGCATAGATACACAAGCTAACCTTACACAGGTTATCACTGTATTAACAGGGTTTTCCTTTGGTGCTTCCTCCATAGCACTTTTTGCCCGTGTTGGCGGTGGTATTTATACCAAAGCTGCTGATGTTGGCGCTGACCTTGTAGGTAAGGTAGAAGCCGGCATCCCTGAAGATCATCCTTTAAACCCGGCAACTATTGCTGATAACGTTGGTGACAACGTAGGTGATGTGGCTGGTATGGGGGCAGACTTATTTGAATCTTATGTAGGTTCAATTGTGGGTACTATGGTATTAGGTGCTGCTTTTATGGTGCCTGGTTTTGTAGACAGCTTCAACGGACTTTCAGCCGTATTACTTCCACTTGTGTTGGCAGGTGTAGGTATTGTTATGTCGTTCTTAGGCACATTCTTCGTTAAAGTAAAAGAAGGTGGTGACCCTCAGGCAGCTTTGAACAGAGGTGAATTCATCTCTTCAGCTTTAATGATAGCTGCTTCTTATTTCATCATTACCAAGATGCTTCCTGCTGAGTGGTGGTTTAAAGACCCCTTGTATGCCTGGGAAAATCCTGAACTAGGTAATCATTATACAGCACTTGGTATTTTCTGGGCTACGGTTATTGGTCTAATTGGTGGCTTGTTGGTTGGTCTTATCACTGAATATTACACGGCCATGGGCAAGAAGCCTGTACTGTCAATTGTTCGTCAGTCTTCTACTGGTGCGGCAACAAACATCATCGCTGGTTTAGGCGTGGGTATGATGTCAACAGCACTTCCTATTATCATTATCGCCCTTTCTATCATTGGTGCCTTCCATTTTGGTGGTTTATATGGTATCGCTATTGCAGCCGTAGGTATGCTTTCAAACCTTGGTATTCAGTTGGCGGTAGATGCTTATGGCCCTATTTCTGATAATGCTGGTGGTATTGCTGAAATGTCTGAGCTCCCTAAAGAAGTTCGTCAGCGTACAGATAAGCTGGATGCTGTAGGTAACACTACAGCGGCTATTGGTAAAGGTTTTGCCATTGCTTCAGCTGCACTTACTGCCTTGGCATTGTTCGGTGCATTCATGACTACAGCCAACCTTACTACTATTGACGTATCTAAGGCTAATGTTATGGCAGGTCTGTTCATAGGTGGTATGTTGCCTTTTGTATTCTCAGCTATGGCCATGGGAGCCGTTGGTCGAGCAGCCATGAGCATGATTGAAGAGGTAAGGAGACAATTTGCTTCTATCCCTGCTTTAAAGGCTGCCTTAGAGGTAATGCGCAAGAATGGCGACAAAGAAATGAAAGACTGGTCTGCCGAAGACCAAAAGACTTTCCATGAAGCAGATGGCAAAGCAGAGTATGCGAAATGTGTTGACATTTCAACCAAAGCTGCTATTCGTGAAATGGTATTGCCCGGTTTAATGGCAGTAGTAGTTCCAGTTATTATAGCTTTCCTACCTGGCTTCGGTGTTGAATCACTAGGTGGTATGCTTGCCGGTGTAACTGTTTCTGGTGTTTTGATGGCAATCTTCCAATCCAATGCCGGTGGTGCATGGGATAACGCCAAGAAAAGCTTTGAAGAAGGCGTTGAAATTAATGGACAGATGTACTACAAAAAGTCTGATCCACATAAAGCAGCAGTTGTTGGTGATACAGTTGGTGACCCTTTTAAGGATACTTCTGGTCCTTCATTGAATATCCTGTTAAAACTAATGTCCGTAGTAGCACTTGTTATTGCGCCACTAATCGCCCTTGACAAAGCGCCTAAAACTGCGGAGGTTAAGCCTGCTATCGAAGTAGTTAGCCAGACACCTGCTGAAGAAGTTTCAGAAGGTGGTGAGGGCGCTGCAGAACAGCAATAAGCCACCTGCCTAAACGTTATCCAAAAGCCCTGACAAGCAATTGTCGGGGCTTTTGTTATTTTTGATCAACCGAATAAAAGTTTTTATGAAATTGTTGGTAGCACTTCTGTTCATTTCATGGTCTGGATACACCCAGACAAGCGTATTCGGCAAATGGAAAACCATTGATGATGAGACTAATAAGGAAAAATCAGTTGTTGAGATCTTTGAAAAAGGGGGAAAGGTTTATGGTAAAATAACCAGGATTTTTCTCGACAAAAATGAAGATCCCGATCCTGTTTGTTTGGAGTGTGACGAAGAGGATGACCGATATAAAAAGAAAATCATTGGTATGGAGATCATACGGGATATGAAAAAGGCCGGAGCTGAATATGCAGAAGGAACCATTCTCGATCCTAACAATGGCAAGGTTTATAGATGTAAAATATGGTTAGAGGGGAAGGAATTGAAGGTGAGGGGCTATTTGGGTCCATTTTATAGAACGCAAACCTGGCTGCCTTTTAAGTAGATCCAAAGATAAATTCAACATTAAAGTAACATAGCTGGTTACAATTAACCCGGACATGGCATTTAAGTCAACTGAGATGAGTGAAACAGAGGTTTTTGACCGCATAAAAGGCGGTGATGATAAGGCCTTGGAATATCTCTACAAAAAGTACTACCGCATGATGACCAAAATGGTGATCACCAACAGTGGTACTGAAGAAGAGGCTCGCGACATCTATCAAGAGGCGCTAATTGTATTCTGGCAAAAGTGTACATCGGGCAACTTGGTGATGACTTCTAAGATCAGCACCTATATCTACAGCATTTGCCAAAATCTGTGGAGAAAAGAGCTGGATAGAAAAAAGCGATTATCTAACGAGGAAAAAGATATGCCGGTGGCGATTGACACAGAATCGGCAGAACGAGAAAAGATTATAGCGCGTTGTATTGATCAGTTAGGGGAAACTTGCAAAAAGGTATTGATGTATTATTACTTCGATGAGCTTTCAATGCAGGAGATTGCCGACAGGCTTGGTTTCGCTAACACTGATACAGCAAAAACAAAAAAATATAAGTGTAAACAAAAGCTTGATGAATTAGTGAAATCACAATACAACGAGCAGGATTTCTTGGATTGAAAACATGGCAGTAGAAAAGGATTTGGAATTGATGGATGATTACCTGGCTAACAGAATGCCGGTAGAGGAGCGTGCTGCTTTTGAAAAACGAATAGAGGCTGAAGCTGAACTCAAGAAAGAACTAAAACTTCAACAAAACATTGTGACCTCCTTGCGTAATGCACGCGTGGCTGAACTAAAAAACATGTTAAACAATGTGCCTGTTCACAACCTTCCTGGTAGCACAAGCACTGTATTGATTAAGGTAATGGCTGGTGTGGCGATTAGTACATTAATTGGCACCTCCATTTATTATTTCTTAAATCAATCGAAGGATGAAGCCATCATGGCACCTACTCAAAATAAGGTGCTAGCACCAAAGAATGAAAACCCGGAACCTCAAAAGGAGGAGCCAAAAGCTTCGACAGAGCAACCTGCGATCATTGAAGAAGAGAATAAAAAAACAACAATATTAAACGGCAAGAAAAAGGTAAATAAAATGGTGCCCCCAGCACCTGTTGCCGATCCTAAAATTGAAGTGTTTGACCCAACGGCTGAGCTGGAAGACAGTTCAAATGAACCAGTTGAATCAACCATATTAACTAATGACGACATCCCATCAACATTTGAGCCTAGTATAATGGTTACTGTTGATTCTACCAGTCGCAGACACAACTTCCATTACAAACTGGAGGACGATGCCCTCTTATTGTATGGACCTTTTGAAAAGAATCTCTTCGAAATTCTTGAATTTATCAGCGACAACAAACGGACAGCATTTTTGTACTATAAAAAGTCTTATTACTACCTGAAAGAAACCGATAAAACGCTTGCGTTGACACCGGTACAGGACCCGGCTTTGCTTAATAAATTAAGGCAATACAGAACCAAGAACTAAGGCCCAGTAAAATACAAGCCTGCCATTGAATGTAGTCCGGATTACAAAAAGCAGCATTTGTCTTTGCTGACCTCCGTAAAAATAGCTTCAGCCTCTTTTAACAAGGCTGAGGCTATTTTTTTTACTCATCCCCTTGGGCATGCTTCTAAAAACTATACCTTTGGAAGTCATGAAGTACACTTCACGCAAGAAATTAGGTAGCTACCCCACCATTGGTGTAATTGTAAGCATTACGCTGGCGCTTTTTGTTATCGGTCTATTTGGCCTGCTCATTATATACTCGGTTCAACTAGAGCGTGTTGTACGGGAAAATGTAAAAATGCAAGTATACCTAAATGGCAACCTGACAGAAACACAAAGGCTTCAAATTGAGAACAAAATCATCTCTATGAACTTTGTTAACAAAAGCGGAGACAACAAGGGTATTACCTATATTTCTAAAGAAGAGGCTGCAAAAAAATTCATAGGCGAAACAGGAGAAGATTTCACAAAATTCATTGGCGACAATCCCTTAAAAGATGCTTTTCTGATCAGCATTGATCCCGGTTTCCACTCAAAGGCAGCCATTGAAAAAATTAAGAAAGACATTGAGAAAATTAACGGAGTTTTTGAAGCCTCCTATGTAGAGGGACTCATTGAATCTATTAATCAAAATATCAAAAAAATAGGATTAATACTTCTTGGTCTGGTCAGCTTATTATTGCTTACTGTAATATTGCTAATCAATAACACCATGCGCATTGCATTATTCTCTCAGCGTTTTTTGATTCGCAGCATGCAATTGGTTGGTGCACGTCAAAGCTTTATTCAAAAACCCTTTCTGCTAAGAGCTGCCATGCTTGGACTTATAGGTTCCATTCTTGCTGTAGCTATTTTGTTTTCAGTCATTAGCTATGCTCAATCGCAAATTGAAGATTTAACCTTGTTACACAATCAGGAGCATTTTGTTATTCTGGGAGGAAGTATGATAATAACTGGAATATCGATTTCCGTCATCAGTTCTTTCTTCTCTATTCGCAAGTACTTACATTTATCCTTAGACGAACTATTCTAGTCATTAACTAAATCAGCAAACCGTGGATTCAAAACTTCCTTTCAGTAAAAAAAATTATCAATTAATGATTGCAGGTCTCATTACACTGGTAACTGGTTTCATTATTATGTCCATTGATTCAGAACCATTTGGTTTTGGTTTCCTGGGCATTACCCTTGGACCTATTGTTGTCATGGCAGGATTCATTTTAGGCATTGTTGCTATTCTTTATTCACCAAAGAAATCCAGGTAGAATTCTTTGATTTTTATTTCTCTAAAAAAATTCCAGCATGGAAATTTTTCACGCTATTGTTTTGGCCATCATTGAAGGACTTACAGAATTTCTTCCTGTTTCCTCAACAGGGCACATGATTATTGGTTCCTCCTTAATGGGCATAGCGAGTGATCCCTTCACCAAGATGTTTACCGTAGCCATACAGTTTGGTGCTATACTATCAGTGATTGTTTTGTATTGGAAAAGATTCTTTCAAACGATTGATTTTTACATAAAACTCTTTTTAGCTTTTCTGCCTGCTGCCATTATTGGTTTTTTATTTAACGACTACATTGACCAATTATTAGAGCGAGTTGATATTGTTGCATATATGCTTATTGCGGGTGGAATTATTTTTCTTTTTGTCGATAAAGTTTTTGAGGAGAATGAAAAGAAGGACAAAGCTATCAATCACTTCACCGCTATTCGCATTGGCTTCTTTCAGGTAATCGCTATGTTGCCTGGTGTATCCCGATCAGCCGCCACAATCATTGGTGGGTTATCGCAAGGTTTGAATAAAAAAACAGCTGCAGAGTTTTCATTCTTTTTAGCTGTACCAACCATGTTCGCTGCAACATTGTATAAGATGTACAAGTACTTTGATAGTGGCGCTACTTTTGGAGGTTCAGAGATCACTTTATTAGTTATTGGCAATATTGTAGCCTTTGTGGTGGCACTGTTGGCTATTCGCTCCTTTATTAGTTTTCTGACAAGGCATGGATTTAAGTTATTTGGTTATTACAGAATCATTCTTGGAATCATTCTTTTGATACTCTTATACAGTGGTGTTGAATTATCTATAGTTTAATGCAAACAGATCAGTCAACGGGTCAAGTACTGCTTATCAACAAGCCATTGCACTGGACTTCATTTGATGTTGTCAAAAAACTACGATATAAACTTAAAATTAAGAAGATCGGGCATGCAGGTACGCTTGATCCTTTAGCAACAGGCCTCCTCATTGTTTGCAGTGGTAAAATGACCAAAAGTATCAACGACTTTATGGGCATGGAGAAAGAATATACCGGTAGTTTAATTATCGGCCAAACCACAGCTTCTTATGATTTAGAAACAACCCCAACTGATCCTGTTGATATTAAGCATATCAGTACTGAGGCTATTCAAAAAGTTGTCAATAGCTTTATTGGGCTAATACAACAAACACCACCCTTGCATTCGGCCATTAAGGTAAATGGAAAACGTGCCTATGAATTGGCGCGTGCCGGTGAAGTAACTGAGTTAAAAAAGCGTGAGGTGGAGATCAAAGCGTTTGAGATTCTTGCTATAGACTTACCGCGTATAGACTTTCGTGTAGTGTGCTCTAAAGGTACGTACATCAGAAGCCTGGCGCGCGATGTGGGTGAAGGCTTAGGCGTGGGCGCGTACTTGTCTGCCTTATGCAGAACCCGTATTGGAACCTTCAGGTTAGAGGATGCCTTACAAATAGAGGATGTGCTACCTCCACCACAAACACTTGCTGCAGAATAATTATCTTTACGTATGAAGATTTACCACGGCCTGGCTGATTTCACAACACTACCTTTTGCCGTAGTGACCAGTGGTACTTTCGATGGCGTACACCTTGGCCACCAGAAAATTTTAAGTCGCCTGCAGGAAATTGCCTTACAACACAAAGCCGAAACGGTTGTAATCACTTTTTGGCCACATCCCCGCCTGGTACTACACCCCGAAGATGATTCATTAAAATTGCTGAATACTTTTGAAGAAAAGGCCGAACTGTTAAGTCAGCATGGCGTTCAGCACCTGATACGTATCCCCTTTACTAAAGAATTTTCACAAATGAGTTCTGAAGAATTCATTATAGAAATTCTAGCAAAAAAAATAGGCACAAAAAAACTCATCATCGGTTACGACCATCACTTTGGGAAGAACAGAGAAGGTAGTTTTGAACAACTTAAACTAAACGCTCCGCGTTATGGTTTTGAGGTAGAAGAAATCTCCAGACAAGATGTAGACAATGTAGGTGTTAGTTCTACCAAAATAAGAAAAGCATTGGAAGCTGGTGATATCGCTACTGCTAATCACTTTTTAGGCAGCAATTATCAATTGACCGGCCGAGTGGTACCGGGAGATAAATTGGGCAGATTGTTAGGATTCCCAACTGCCAATATTGAAATGGATACTAAGTTTAAACTAGTACCTGCTGATGGGATTTATGCTGTAAAGGTTCATTATCAAAGTATCGTCTACAAAGGCATGCTCTACATTGGTAACAGACCCACCGTGAATGGTATTAAAAGAAATATTGAGGTGAATATTTTTGATTTCAATCAGGATGTTTATGGAGATACTTTAACCATATCCTTTCATGACTTAATCAGACATGATAGTAAGTTCAGTGACCTGGAGGGATTAAGCAAACAACTGGCACTTGATAAAATTGATGCACTCCGTTTGTTAAATTAATATACCAAGAAAAGTTTATGATCAATAAAGTTGTAAAAGATGCTGACGAAGCTTTACGCGACATGAGCGACAATGCTGTGTTAATGTTAGGTGGTTTTGGTTTAAGCGGTATACCTGAAAACTGTATTTCAGCTATTCTGAAAAAGGGTGTAAAAGGTTTAACCTGTATTTCTAATAATGCCGGTGTGGATGATTTTGGTATTGGTTTATTACTCAAGACCAGACAAGTAAAGAAAATGATTTCTTCTTACGTTGGTGAAAATGCAGAGTTTGAACGTCAGCTACTTTCAGGAGAATTGGAAGTAGAACTTATACCCCAGGGTACACTTGCAGAAAGGGTAAGGGCAGGTGGCGCTGGTATTCCGGCCTTCTTTACACCTGCCGGCTATGGAACTGAAGTGGCTATAGGCAAAGAGACAAGAGAATTTGATGGTAAAATGTATTTGATGGAGCGTTGGCTTCGCGCTGATTATGCTATTGTTAAGGCATGGAAGGGCGATACTGCAGGCAACCTTATCTACCGAGGCACAGCACGTAACTTTAACCCGATGATGGCAGCAGCAGGAAAAATTACTGTGGCTGAAGTGGAAGAACTTGTTCCACTGGGCGAATTAGATCCTAACAATATCCATACACCAGGTATTTATGTTCAGCGTATTTTTCAGGGTAAGGATTATGAGAAGAGAATTGAACAGCGCACCATAACCAAGATTTGAGGATTAAAGGATTTGAAGATATGATGAGGTGATGTGGTAATTCGTTGAAGTGCTAATTCGTTGATGAAAATAAAATTCCGACTATACAGCTTAATAATAGGATTAGGAATTTATTTAAAGTTGATTCCATATGGAGGTAACTAAGAAATATAACCCGGAACTAAAAGAGAATCTAATTGTGTCTCTTACTTTTCAATTTGCTTTAGCTATTGTAAAATTTGTTGAAATACTTGAGAGCAATAGAAAGTTTGCCGTAGCTAATCAGTTAATCCGATCCGGAACTTCAATTGGTGCTAATGTTCGTGAGGCTCAAAATGCAGAATCAAGAGCTGATTTTATTCACAAAATAAAACTAGCAGCTAAGGAAGCAGACGAAACCGAATATTGGCTAGAGATTTGTCATGAAACTGAATCCTATCCAAATTGCGATGATCTACTTTCTCAAATACTTAGCATTAAAAAGGTATTGTCAAAAATAATATCATCTTCAAAGACAAAGCCAAACTAAAATCAACGAATTAACGCATCAACGAATCATCATATCAACAAATATTCAAATCTTCAAATCAAGTTTATGTTAGACAAAATCGGTATCGCAAAACGAATAGCACAAGAGGTAAAAGATGGTATGTACATCAATCTCGGTATTGGCATACCTACACTTGTTGCTAATTACATTCCTGCTAATCTCAATGTTGTACTGCAATCAGAAAATGGCTTGTTAGGCATTGGGCCCTTCCCTACTGAAGATAAAGTTGATCCGGATTTGATTAATGCCGGTAAGCAAACCATAACCATGATGCCAGGCTCTGCACTATTTAGCTCAGCAGAAAGCTTTGCCATGATTCGTGGTGGCCATGTTGATTTAACTATTCTTGGCGCCATGGAAGTATCAGAGCATGGGGACATAGCCAATTGGAAAGTGCCCGGAAAAATGGTAAAGGGCATGGGCGGTGCTATGGATCTGGTAGCATCGGCTAAACACATTATTGTGGCCATGCAACATTGCAGTAAAGATGGTGCCTCCAAATTGTTGAAAGAGTGTACACTACCCATAACAGGTATTAAATGTGTGAAGAAAATTGTAAGTGATCTTGCTGTACTAGATGTATTGCCTCAAGGTGGATTCAAGTTGCTTGAACGCGCACCGGGTGTTTCTGTTGAGCAAATAAAAAATGCAACAGCAGGAAGACTCATCATTGAAGGTGAGATCAAAGAAATGAATATCTAATGCTGAACGTAAAATCCATGGTCTGTGTCCCCACTGAACATCAACCACCACCTAATTTTGTTTGATTAAAACACATTTCGGTCTGTGAGAACACAGACCAGGGACATAATACCTGCTTCTAAGGCCACTCCCCCATTTTATTCCTTTGAGAATAAAATAGACCTCTTAATTCGACTTTAAAGAATTGGCAAGAATATTGCGATTAAGCAACGAATTTACTTCGAGGTTTTGCTGCAGCGATTCTTAATAGAGGTTTTCTAAAAAAAAATAAAAACCATAAACTCAACAACTATGAAAAAGATCTTGCTCTTACTTATTATTATACTGCCATTATACTCAAAAGCTCAATTTATTAAGGGTGACAAAGTATTGGGTGGAAGTTTGCAACTCGACACACGCAACCAATCAACCGGAGATGAGCCAAACTATCAAAACAGGAATTTCTCTTTACTCCCTAACTTTGGTTTTTTTGTAAGTGACAAAATAGAACTTGGCGGAGTTGTCGGTTACAGCTCAAATTATCAGCATGTTGAGGAGAGTCAATTCTCAATTGGATATACTTCAAAATCTCAATCTTTAACAACAGGTTTATACGCGCAAAAATATTTTTCGCTTACTGACAAATTTCTTTTTGCATTGCTTGTGCAATCGAATTTCTCCAGGGGAAATAGCATTTCTCCACAATATGATCAAACTTCAGGAGAATACATTGATTACAAAACATTACATTATTCGATCAACTCTTCACTTCGCCCCACCTTCTATTTCTTCCCTTCTCCTCAATGGGGTTTTAAGTTAAGTTTGGCATCTTTTAATCATACCTTCAACAAGAACCTCACTACAGATATTAAAGCAAATCAATTTGCACTTTATTATGGAGGCTTTAGTGTTGGTGCGTCCTATTACTTCAGAAAGCAGAAAGACTAGTGAAGGCTATCAATTGCTTATCGCTGGTCTATGATATCACAGACCAGCGATAAGCCATTACATATTGCCTTGATTCAAATTACACTTTGCCTCTTAGGACACCGATTGAGCAAGGGACTTATCTAGTATTGATAAATCCATTTCAAGGTTTTGTCACCAACAATAATAAAATATATTCCCGGATGTAATACTCCTGAAAATGAAATCTCAAGGCTGTTTTCTGTCTTGCTGACCTCAACTGGCACCATCGTTCCCATGCTTGAATAAACCCGTGGCTCAGTTTGCACTTCTGTAGAAATTGCAACATAAACTTTTGGCTCATGAGAAGGATTAGGGTAAAGTGCCACTAAATCACTACTAGCTTCTTGCAAAGAAGTGACAAGTGCGGGCATTTGTTGTATAGCACTAGCTGTTCGTTCTTCTAAATATTCTCGGATACCATAGTCTACATGGTTATTGGTCATCCCTACTTCAAAAGAATTTAGAAAATCTGCGTGTGTAAAACCAAATGCTTTTTCAAAATAGACATCCTCCTGAATAGCATCGTTAAGTAAATTCTTATACAAATCTAGCAGAGGACCAACATACGTTAGATTGAAATACTTTTCTACTAACTCACGTAAATAAAGAATGTACTGCTGTTTATATTCCGGAACATTTAAAATTCTAGTTGTTAAAGGTCTGGGATCTCCTGTTGCATGCCATTGGTTTAAATTTCGTACGGCCCAATCTCGCCCTACCCAATCTATACCCCAGGTGTTATCTGCATCGTATGGGAAAAATTCTATCAACTTTGTTTGTCCGTTGTAATAGAGGTAAAAATTATTTTTATTATAACTATATCCATCCCAGTGACCTAACAGAGCTTCGACAGCCAATTGACGAAGAAAGTAATCAACATGAAAAACCTTTTCAATCTCCGTTTTAAAATTATCGGAAGATGTGCTATTTAATACCTCCACAAAATGATCCAACTCAGCTCTGGTATCAGTATCTTCATTCAACTCCGATTCAAAAACTACTTCATTAAATACCTGTCCATTATCCAACAGGTTAGCACCATATTCACATTTATACATGAATCCTTCCTCATGCCCATGCCGCATATTTAAAAATTCATCATCGATTTGCTCAACATTAAGATAGGCTCCCATGTATTCATCATTCATGAACAGTTTTACGTGGTGAGTCCTCGCAGCCGGAATCTCCATTTCGCGGTAAAACTGTAGCGTTAATAATTCTCTTATCAGTGATGGATCGTTTACATCTGGTTTAAGATTAAATTTTTTATACCCATAAAAGCGTGGACCATCAAATTCTCTAAAGTCAATCTTAAAACCTTTCTTTTCATGGTATCGTGAAGTATTTCCACGTAAACGGACCCCAACTTCAACTGCCAGTACGGTATCCATCTGACTATTTACCATTTTGAAAGTAGCCGGAAAGTATTCCTCACTTTCAGCATTATCAGGATTAAGTAAAAATGCCTTGTGCGCTGGATCCAGGCTTAACTCTATAGTTGCCAACTCATGAGGCCTGAATACTTTATCGACCCCTGGATTAATATTTTGCGCCCAAGCAGCAAAAACAATAAAAAACAGAATGACAGTGATTTTAACTTTCATAGCCCTAAGGTGACAATATTGTAGCCTATAAATGAATTAACTGGCTTAAATTATTGGACTAGTTAAATAAAAGTAGCAGAATTCTACAATAAAGTTCATTTTTAGCCATTTTTATCAATAATTTGTACGTTTTGAATAAAAATAGCCTCATTTTTAACCCATATCTGATTAAATGTATAGTTTTGCAGCCGAAACTGCTTAAAAAACATACCACTTATGGCACATTTGCGCTTCAAAGCCCTTGATCAACTGGCCACCAGGCCTAAAATTCATGTTGAATTGCCCTCAGCTAAAATTTCTGATTTCTTCGGTGAAAATGTTTTCACAATAGAAGAGATGCGTGCGACTTTAGCTCCTGCTGTCTTCAAAAAAGTAAGTCAGGCCATTCGCAATGGTGAAAAAATTGATGAAACCACTGCAGACGCTGTGGCCTCAGCTGCAAAAAGCTGGGCGATCACCAAAGGCGCTACACATTTTACACACTGGTTTCAACCATTAACCGGTGGTACAGCCGAAAAGCATGATAGCTTTTTCGATGGTACTTCAGGAATTGAAAAATTTAAGGGAAGCGAGTTAGTACAACAAGAACCAGATGCTTCTTCATTCCCGAGCGGTGGTATACGCAGTACATTCGAAGCCAGAGGTTATACAGCCTGGGATCCTTCTTCTCCTATGTTTTTATATGGAAAGACTTTATGCATCCCTACCATTTTTGTTTCCTATACAGGCGAAACACTGGATACAAAAGCATCGCTACTTAAAGCTTTAAAAATAGTTGATAAGGCTGCCACTAAGGTTGCACAACTGTTTGACAGAGACGTTACAAAGGTTACTGCCTCATTGGGTATCGAACAGGAATATTTTCTTGTAGATGAGGCCTTGTACATGGCCCGCCCTGATTTAGTAATGGCCGGTCGTTCTGTATTTGGTCATGCTCCAGCCCGTGGTCAGCAATTAGAAGATCATTATTTCGGGTCTATTCCTGCACGTGCTTATGACTTCATGAAAGAATTTGAAGTAGAAGCCTGGAAGCTTGGTATACCCTTGCGCACACGACACAACGAAGTGGCACCAAGCCAATTTGAGGTGGCTCCAATGTTTGAAGAGGTAAACGTAGCCAACGACCACAACCAATTATTAATGGATGTAATGGGGCGCGTTGCAGAGAAACATAACTTGCGTGTGCTCTTCCACGAGAAGCCTTTCGCAGGTGTAAATGGTAGCGGTAAACATAACAACTGGTCGCTGATTACCGATACAGGCGTTAACTTGTTTGCCCCTAGCAGTAGTGCACGCGATAACCTCATGTTCTTAACTTTCTTTGTTACTACAGTAAAAGCAGTACATGAGCATGCAGACTTATTGAGAGCGAGTATTGCCACTGCAGCCAATGATTTCCGCTTAGGTGCCAATGAAGCCCCTCCGGCTATCATGTCTACCTTCCTTGGTTCGCAAATGAGTGCAGTACTTGATGAATTAGAGAGCAAGGGAAATGTTAAGATTGAGAAAGGCGATAACATGTATATGAAGCTGGGTATTGATCATATACCAGAAATTATACTTGATAATACTGATCGCAACCGTACTTCACCTTTTGCTTTTACCGGTAATAAGTTTGAATTCCGTGCTGTAGGTTCTAGCGACAACTGCGCCACCGCCATGACGGCCCTAAACGTAATTGTTGCCGATCAATTAGAGCAACTGCATGAAGAGGTAAGCAAAGAGATTGAAAAGGGTACTGAGAAAAGATTAGCGATTGTAAATGTATTAAGACGTTACATCAAAGAATCTAAAGCAATTCGCTTTGAAGGTGATGGCTATAGCGAAGAGTGGGTAAAAGAAGCAGCTAAACGTGGCTTATCTAACCATAAAAACATGCCTGCTGCAATCCATGCCTATTTAACTAAAAAATCTATAGCCTTATTTGAGCGCCACGGTATATACAGCCATAAAGAGGTTGAGGCACGCCAGGAGATAAAGCTAGAATCTTACATTAAGCGCGTGCAAATTGAATCTCGCGTTATGGGCGATTTGGCCATCAACCACATTATTCCAACAGCTATAGCTTACCAGAGCAAGTTAATAGACAATGCCAATGGTTTAAAAGGCCTTGGCATTGATAATAAAGCAGTTGTAAAAACTATCCAGGAGATCAGCGGGCACATTGAAACCATTAAAGCCAATGTGCATAACATGATTGAAGAGCGTAAGCGCATCAACAAAATGACAGATACCCATAAAAAGGCGGCTGCTTATTGCGAGGATGTTAAAGAGAAGTACTTTGATGTTATCCGCGAGGCTGTGGATGATTTAGAACTTTTAGTAAATGATGAGGACTGGCCACTTGTAAAATACAGAGAACTTTTGTTCCTTCGTTAAACCTAAACCTAAACCTATGAAAAGGCGGTTCTGAGCAATCAGGATCGCCTTTTCTATTTTTGGCCTATTCCGCAGGTTTGCCGTTAATAAACTTTATAATTCTCTGCTCGGGAGAAATATAACTTTTCTGAACTTTTGCTAACACACGTTCAGCTTTTTCATACTTTTTAAAAGAACCCAGGTAATACGCTATCCTTCCATCTTTTGAGCCATGCTTATACAGGCCATAAAAGGTATCCAGTGGAGGCAATATTGTCCATTCATTAGTTGTATTCTCTATTGAAAATAATTTTATACCATAACTTACTGAATCAAGATGTAATAGTCTGCTTTCCGAGACTTCTCTATTATACTTGTTAAATAAAGACCTGGAGTCTGCTATAAAAGTTTTAAAATTTTGCTTAGAAAGCTCATCTTTTATAAAACCAATTGTATCATGCTCAAAAGCAGGTACAGGAAGCACCACATACTTTTTTTGTGCATCGCGGTGTACGTATTGCAAAATGTAATTTACTGAATCTATGTTTCTGGTGATTACCGAGTCATTTCGGATTTTAGAAAGATCAATGCGTACCATAGCACCACCATTCTTATACCTGTCGCGTTGCCCCGATACAAAATTGCCTAAGGAATAAACTACTAACTGCTGCTGGTCTCTATTGAAATGCATGGGTTGCAACACATGTGGATGCGCACCAATAACCAACTGAACACCGGCATCGAACAAATATTGCGTTAGGGCTTTCTGGTAGGGGTTGGGTTGCGATTGGTATTCGCTTCCCCAGTGCATAAAGGCTATGATGTAATCTGGATTAGCAATTCTTGCCTTTTCAATATCCTTGCTCATCTGTGCTGTATCAATCAGGTTTACAATAGTCGGCTTAGGTACAGCAATACCATTTGTACCATAGGTGTAGTTAAGCAAGGCTAGTTTAAATCCGTTTTTTTCCAATATGAGTGGGTAGTCATTCAAGCGACTTGCTTCATCAGTAAAAGTACCAGTATGGATAATCTTAAAACTATCCAGCATGTCGATCGTGCGCTCGATACCATTTTTACCTTTGTCGCATGAGTGGTTGTTGGCTGTAACCAATGCATCAAAACCAGCCTCTTCTAAGGCCAAGGCCAAGGCATCAGGTGAACTAAAGGCCGGATAACCTCTGTATGGAGCACCGCCAAGCGTTACCTCAAGATTGGCGATAGCCATATCTGCAGAAGCGATATAAGGCTTTACAAATTGAAAGCAGGTTGAATAATCATAGCGGCCTGTACCTGCATCATAGGCTGCCGCAATTTGAGAATCATGCCCCATTACATCGCCAGCAAACAATAATGACAAGCGGGTAGTATCCTGTGCCACGCCCGTCCCCCAGCAAGCCATGAGTAATAAAGAAATCAATCTCAGATACTTGTTATGCTTCTTGTTCATCCTCATTATTATTTCTATCAATATTTTACATCATCATCCGATGTAATTTTTCCAATGGTAATCAGACCTTCAAAATTTTGTTTTCAACAATTACAAATACGTGGTCGTTTTCTCGGGGAGCAATGCGCGCTAGTCCTGTAAAAGCACCAAAGGCTGGCAATAAACACTGCTTACTGCCAAAATAAAAACAAGGTAAGGTCAACCTTTGCTTCCCTTTGCCCACCATGTGTGCCCCAGGGTGAATATGGCCAGCCATATTATACAGTTCGCCCTCGTAATTTTCTATAGGATGATGGGTGAGCAAGAATGGTTCCAACACTAAGCTTTCATGCAAGACTATACCATGCTTTTCGTATTGATGTTTGCCTAGAATATCATGATTACCCAGGACCAATTCAAAACGATGCTCGTTAAAATGCTTAATAAGTTGCCCAAATTCTTCCCATGCATCATTATAATGACTGTGAAATAAATCACCAAGAAAAATGATGCGTTTGGCCTGGGTCATCTGTATTAACTCAAGTAACTGCTCAAGGTTTTTTGCATCCGCTTTGGCAGGAACTGGCACACCTGATTTTCTAAAATGGTTAATCTTACCCAGGTGCAGATCAGCCAGCAATAAAATCTCTTTTGCAGGCCAGAAAAGTGCCCGTTGAGGCCACAAATGAAGCAACTCATTGGAGATGGTAAAAGAAATGGGTTGAATGCGACTTTTCATCAATTAGGCAAGGTAACAAAGCGGCTGAAACCTGAATACACCTATACAACCTACGGCCTATATTTTTACCTTGCACCCAAATTATCAGTATGAAAAAGTTCCTGTCTATCCTTATCCTGACTTTTCTGGTCGGCTCAGGCTTACATGCTCAGAATGCCATTACGCCTTACTTCTCTTATGGAAAAGGGCTAGGGATTACCTCACCTGACAGCCTATTTATGCTGAATATTCGATTCCGCATACAAAACCGTTTTGCCTTTGCCACAGAAAGTTTAGAAGACTTGGATATTGCTGAAGTTGAAGCCAGGGTACGCAGGTTGCGTCTTCGTTTTGATGGTTTTATTTACAATCCAAAACTTACTTATGTTATTCAGCTGTCTTTTTCCAGAGGAGATATGGATTTTGACGATACCGGTTTCCCAAATGTTGTTCGAGATGCTATCGTGTTTTATAATTTCAATAAACATTTCACCATAGGTCTTGGGCAAACCAAACTACCAGGTAACAGACAAAGGGTTAACTCTTCGGGCGATCTTCAGTTGCCAGATCGTTCAATTGTGAACTCAACCTTTAATGTTGATCGCGACTTTGGTTTACAGCTTTACTACAATAACCAGCTTGGCTTCATGACCTATGTGTTGCGTGGAGCAATCACCTCGGGTGAAGGCAGAAATGTTACCAAATCAGACCGTGGCCTTGCCTATACAGGAAGACTGGAACTTCTTCCCTTTGGGCATTTTACCAATGGCGGAGATTATTTTGAAGGTGATCTTAGTAGGGAACCAAAACCTAAGGTATCTGTTGGGCTCACCTATTCCAACAATGAAAATGCAACGCGCACAGGAGGTCAGCTGGGTGTGTTTCTACCTCCAGGGGAACAAAGAGACATAGAGACCGACATGCTTGACTTTTTATTCAAGTATAAGGGATGGGCGCTGGCATCCGAGTATCTATATCGGTCGACCATTAACCCAGTTATCGTTACAGACCCTGTTGCACCTAAATACGCCTATATTTATAAAGGTTATGGCTTCAATGTTCAAGGCAGTTATCTGTTTAAAAACAACTGGGAGTTAGTCAGTCGTTTTTCTGAAGTTAAGCCTGATACAGAGTTGATTGCCTTCACACCTTATACAAAGCAGTATACCATAGGCACCACAAAATACGTGAAAGGCCATCGGGTTAAACTGCAATGCGATGTTACTTTAGAGGATAAAAACTGGCTAAGTGATGTTCAGGCAGACAGTAGAAACTGGCAGGTCCGTTTTCAGGTGGAGGCCGGAATTTAATTTGCACATTGATTTTTTAAATACTTGTTTTTCAGGTAGTTAAAATTAATATGACTTCTTTCATAAAAAAAACCTTAACATTCGGTTAACATTGCCAAAAGCTTTAAACCGTAGATTGCGCGCCAATTCAATTATATGTTTGAATTAGAGTTATCCTACTCCATTCTTTTAGTCATTTGTCTTTTAGCCGCCTGCGGTTTTGAGTTTGTTAATGGCTTTCATGACACTGCTAACGCAGTAGCTACCGTAATTTATACTAACTCATTAAAGCCCTGGGTTGCGGTAATCTGGTCAGGGATCTGGAACTTTATAGGGGTGCTTTTCGGGGGCATAGGTGTAGCCATGGGTATTGTTTACTTACTGCCTGTAGAATCGCTGGTCGATCAGAGTATGGGGCAAAGTATTGCCATGGTTATGGCTTTGCTCATTAGCGCCATCACCTGGAATTTAGTTACCTGGTATTTGGGGATTCCCTGTTCAAGTTCCCACACACTTATCGCCTCCATATTAGGCGTAGGTATTGCCTATTCATTATTGCCTGATGTAAGTGCCGCAGCAGTAAACTGGGGCAAGGCCAAAGAAATCGGTATGTCCTTATTGATTTCTCCGCTTTTTGGTTTTTCCATGACTATCATCCTGATGTTCTTACTCAGGTCATTAACCAAAAAGACGAAGTATGGAGACAGTCTTTTTAAAGAACCAAAGAAGAATGCCCCACCACCAAGATGGATACGCGGTATTCTGATTTTAACATGTACGGGCGTTAGTTTCTTTCATGGCTCCAATGATGGCCAAAAGGGTGTGGGCTTAATTATGCTTATCCTGATTGGTATAGTACCCGGTTATTTTGCTTTAAGCGATGCTGTTTCGCCAGAATCGCTAAACGGATCTTTCACTAAGATTGAGCAGGTAATAGAGGTGATGGATTCATCAACACTGTCGGCTCCTGACAGAGTTATTCTTGCAGATACTAAAGCCATGCACGCGCGATTAGTAGACAAACTTGGTAACACACCATCTGTTACTGTTATACCAAGAAGCGAACGCTTTGCCATTAGAAAAGATATAATGGTAATGAACCGCAATCTTGAAAGCCTGCTTAAAAAAGAAGAATTAAGATTAAGTGACAAAGATAAAGCCACCCTCAAGGCTGAATTAAAATCCGTGCGTACCATTACTGACTTTGCTCCGCAATGGGTTGTGCTAATGGTTTCATTTTCGCTGGGCATTGGCACAATGATTGGCTGGAAACGCATTGTAAAAACCATTGGTGAAAAGATTGGTAAAGAACACCTCACTTACGCACAAGGTGCATCAGCAGAATTAGTGGCGGCTACAACAATAGGTTTGTCCTCGGGTCTGGGTTTACCAGTAAGTACAACACATGTGTTGTCATCAGGTATTGCAGGATCGATGGTGGCCAGTAAGGGCATTAAAAATCTTCAGGCAGACACTGTAAGAAACATTCTGATTGCCTGGTTCCTAACCTTGCCAGTTGTTTTAATCATGTCGGGCACGCTCTTCTTCCTTTTCAGAATGATGCTTTAGCAATTTTAAATTTCAAATTTGAAATTTAAAATTGCTTCTACCACTCTATTTCCGGCAAACCTTTACTTTTCAAATAAGCATTTGTCTGACTAAAATGTTTGTTGCCAAAGAAACCTCTGTCTGCTGAAAAGGGTGATGGATGTGCGGACATCAGCACAAGGTGTTTTGAGCGATCGATAATTTCACCTTTTTTTTGTGCATATGCACCCCACAATAAAAAGACTACATGTTGCTTCTGTTCAGAAATTCTTTTGATCACCGCGTCTGTAAATGTTTCCCAGCCCTTGTTCTGGTGCGACCCAGCTTCAGATGCCCGCACAGTGAGGGTTGCATTGAGCAATAAAACACCCTGCTCTGCCCATCTCCTTAAATCGCCTGAGGCCGGTATAGGCTTACCTAAATCATTTTTGATTTCCTTAAAAATATTAACCAACGATGGGGGTATTCGCATACCCTCTTTTACCGAAAAACATAAACCATTAGCCTGCCCGGGGCCATGGTAAGGGTCCTGCCCAATGATGACCACCCGCGTAGAAGCAAAAGGACTGCTGTCAAAAGCACTGAAAATCTCTTTACCCGGAGGAAAGACAGTTTTTGTTTTATATTCTTCCCTGACAAATTCAATCAGTTGCCTGAAGTATACCTGCTCAAATTCACCCTGAAGCTGATTTTTCCAGCTTTCTTCTATTTTTATGTCCATTATTTTTGCTAAAAATCAAAAGTAACCACTAAAAACATAGAAAAAGCTACTAAAACTGGTAGTCTGTTTGATTTGCTGAAATGAAAAATCTCTTACATTTGAACCGATGGTGACCGAGATAACAGAAGGAATTAAAGTGACTGTAGAAACAGAATACCAGCCGGGCTACTCCAGCCCAAGCCAGTATCATTACGTTTTTACCTACAGAATCACCATTGAAAACCAAAGTGATTTTACTATACAACTACTCCGCAGAAAATGGTTAATTCACGATGCCGGTTTTAACGCACGCGAAGTTGAAGGCGAGGGTGTAGTAGGACAGCAGCCTGTAATTGAACCCGGGCAAAGCCACCAGTATGTATCGGGTTGTAACCTCAAATCCGGTATTGGTAAGATGGTGGGTACTTATTTGATGGAGCGTGTTGTAGATAGCACCAAAGTAGAAGTGAATATACCCGAGTTTACCATGGTAGCCCCTTTGCGCCTTAACTAAGCCAAAGTGTCAAAACTTTTTCAAGCTAAAGCATTCTTATCGTACTGGTTAAATTGTGTTGACGAACACTCTTTACACTCTCCTTTCTTCTACGATTTCTATACAAAAGTTGTCAAGAGAAAAGCATTGCTTAACACAGAAGCCGAAAACCTCAGGACACAATTACTGGCTAGTACACGAACGATCGATATCAATGACCTGGGAGCAGGCTCTGTTTTACATTCCAAACAGAGGTATATAAAAGACATTGCGAAATACAGCTTAAGTGATGCAAAATTTTCTGCCCTCTACTCGCGTGTAATTAAGTTTTATCAGTGCAAACACATCATCGAACTGGGTACATGTTTAGGGATCAACACCCTATACCTTGCTGAGTCTCCGAACACACGACTTAGTACCTTTGAAGGGGCTGAGGCCCTGATAAACTTGTCTAAAGATACTTTTGCCTTTGCCAAGGCTAATGATATTAAAATGATAGAAGGCAACCTGGATGATACCTTGGAGACTTACCTGAGAAATAATTCGAAGATTGATTTTGCCTTTGTTGACGCCAATCATCGGTATGAAGCAGTTATGCGCTATTTCAGGCTTATCCTAAAGGCTTCGCATGAAAAAACCATCATGGTATTTGATGATATCCACCTGAATGCAGGTATGGAAAAGGCCTGGAGAGAAATTAAAAACGACTCGCTTGTTTACGCTACAGCCGACCTTTTCAGATGTGGTTTTGTCTTCCTGGATCCTTCACTTAACCGCAATCACAAGGTTTTACAGTTTTAAAGTTGTGACAAAGCGCCCTAAAGTTCTATCTTTCGACTGCTATTAACATTGTTTTAGAGCCCTTATTCAACCTATGAGCGAAGTAATACAATCCCCCCAACCATCAAAGCCAGAGGCGCCCAAACGCAACAACAAAAGCCTTATTTTCATTGCCTTGCTTATCCTGATCATTGTTGTACAGTCTGTTAAAATATTCTTAGATGCGCAAGATAAAGTTGAACTGAAAGCTGAGAATGAAACCACTGAGCAGGAGCTGGCTTCTACCATGCAACGCCTTACGGAAATTCAACAGGAATTGGATACCAAAATTGCCGAGATAGAAAAGCTGGGAGGAGACATTACTGAATTGCAAAAAGCAAAAGAAGACGTAGAGAAACAGCTGCGCATCAAGACTAAAGCTACAGGTAATTTAATTGCAGAATTACGATCGAAAGTAGAGGGTTATGAGGAATTGCTAAAACTGAAAGATGAAGAAATAGAAAAACTAAAGGACGTGAACAAGGAATTGCTTAGCGAAAACACGACCCTGAAAACACAAAAAAATAAACTGGGTGATTCCATTAACAAGCTTGAGCAAAAAGCAACTGAACTAGCCTCTAAAGTGGCAATTGCTTCTCAGTTAAAAGCAGAGAATTTTAAGATTGTCGCTATTTCAGATCGTAATCGCGAAAGAGAATCTCCATTTCGGGTAAGACAACTCGCCAAGCTGAAGGTAGAATTTACATTAGCTGAAAATAATGTAGCCCCTATAGAAGGAAAAAAAATAATGATCCGCATTGTAGACCAAAATGGGCAAGTAATTTTTGATGTTAATAGAGGTTCGGGCACTTTTATCTTTCAGGGAAAAGAAGAATTTTTTACTGCATCACAAGAAATATTATTCGATAACTCAAAGCAACGGCTAAGCTTTATTTATGATAAAGGCAGCGACTACGCAGAGGGTAACTATATAATAGAAGTATATACCGATGACTACCTTATGGGAAGAGGTGCCTTTGAAGTTAAGTAAAGGGTTAATCCTTATTGCCTCTGCTTTCAGGTATTCGTTTTAATTTTTTCTATGGTCTGGCTTAGTGCATTACTCTATTACGGAGTTTTTATACCGATTTCTATATTGCCTTATCGGGTGCTTTATGGCTTATCCGATGGTTTATACATTTTAATGTATAAGGTTATAGGTTATCGAAAAAAAGTTGTGCTCGATAACATCAGGAGATCATTTCCTCAAAAAACAGCTTTAGAACACAATCAAATAGCCAGCGATTTTTATCGGCACTTTTGCGATGTGATCGTAGAGAGCTTTAAGACCTTTACCATTACAGAGCAAGAAGCCATGCAGCGGATGAAATTTGCTAATCCGGAAGTATTAGAAAAATATGCCGCTGAAAAAAGAAGCATTATCCTTGCAGGTGGTCATTACAACAATTGGGAATTATTTGCTGTTGCCATCGATTCCTTAATGGATCATCAGGCTATTGCCATTTATAAGCAGCTTAAAAATAAATACCTTGATGAAAAAATGCGTTCTACAAGAGGCAAATTTGGTTTGAAAATGATCTCGACTAAAATTGTTAAAGAGGAATTTGAAAAAGAGAGAAACAATTTAACAGCAACTATTTTTGCCACTGATCAATCGCCAAGCTCAGCAAAAAATGCTTACTGGACCACCTTTCTCAACCAGGAATCCGCCATGATTTTCGGCCCTGAACGCTATGCTAAAGAGTACAATTATCCAATATTATACGGAAGGATCAACAAATTGAAACGAGGGCATTATGAATTTTCATTTGACTTAATAAGCGACACGCCACAGGATACTGCATACGGAGAGATTACCAAAAAAATTACGCAACACCTGGAAAGGGATATCGCACAAGCCCCGCAGTTTTGGCTTTGGACCCATAAGCGGTGGAAAAAAACGAGGCCTGAGGGGATAACCCTGCATTAATGTAAATTAATACAAAAAAATGACCGGTTCTGTACCTACCCTACGAAACAAAGCTCATCTAAATTGCGTTTTAGTCTTAGTCTTTAGAGAGTAATTTATGCTTAGTCCGCTACGCTATTTTCTTACCCTAATCCTGGTAATCTTACTTTCAGGCTCATCTTCTGCTTTTGTATTGCTTAATCAAAGCGCCTCTTTTACAGAACAGAACGAAAAAATTGAAACCGAAAATTTTGTAGACGAGGCCATCCCATCAAGTCGTTCTAAGAAGCAATTACCTAAATTTTACAACCCTTTTTTAAAAGACATAGCTGCAAGACAGAACACTGTTTTTCAGGCTATCAATGCACCTCAATCATTTGGTGAGAGTAACCTGTTTATAAAGTACAGGAAGCTCCTTATTTAAACCACCCTCCATCCGCACTGTAATTTATTCAAGACATTGTCCATTTTCATCGGCAATGGCGGAAGTTCTTATTTATTAATCTTAAACTTATCTATATGAAATCCATTTCATATGCAGTACTACTTGTAGTAACTCTATCATCGTGCGCTATTGTAAGGCAAGGCGAAGTTGGTGTAAAAAGGAAAATGGGAAAGTTAAGCGACAAGGCACTCAATCCGGGGCCTGTCATCTACAATCCTTTTATCAGTCGTGTAATTAAAATACCTACACGCACTGTCAACGTAGAGATCAATTCAAATTTACCCTCTAAAGAAGGGTTAAATGTCGGATCAGTTATTTCTATTCTTTACAAAATTGATCCTGCCTTCGCTCCCTCTGTTATAGAGAACATCGGCATGAATTACGAAGATGTTTTGATCACCAGTGTATTTCGATCTGCGGCCGCTGATGTATGCTCACGCTTTTTTGCTAAAGATATGCATACTGCACAACGTGCTGCTATTGAACAAGAGATTTCAAATCAGATGAGGAGTATTCTTAAAAATCGTGGATTTGAAATTGAAGCCGTGCTCCTGAAAACAATTCAACTGCCTGCAGGTTTGGCGCGAGCAGTTGAAGAAAAACTGGAAGCAGAACAAGATGCGCAACGAATGGAATTTCTTTTACAACGTGAAAAATTAGAAGCACAACGTAAGCTGGTAGAAGCACAAGGCATACGAGATGCGCAAAAAGTAATTACAGAAGGATTAAATGAACAAATACTTAAATGGCAAAGTATAGAGGCCTTTAAAGAATTAAGTAAATCACCCAACACAAAAATAATTATGACAAATGGAAGTACTCCATTTTTAATAGAACCCAATAAATAGTTAAGTATATGAAATGGATTGTTTTAGAAGAAAACCCCAGACCGGATAATTACATTGCTATAATGGCTGCAGAAGAAGACAGGAAATTGCAGATTGAAAAAAAGCCGTGCTCCATTTTTGATTCATGCGACAAGGCTATGGATCGTGCCCGAGAGCTTAGACAAAAATATAAGGTTTCCAGTATACGCTTGTTTCAACAAGATGGTATTTCAGCTCCTGTATAAAATAGGTTTAGTTCACTTTTTAGGTTTAGGGTTTCAAAGTGGACGGGGGCATTCTTTGAATGCCCCTTAATCTATTAATTTATTTATAATTTCTTTCTATCTTTCAATATGGCTTTATCAACTCTATGGATTGGGTTTAATCTTTTTGTGCTGATCATGCTGGCATTAGACCTTGGTGTTTTTCACAGATCTTCAAAAGAGGTCAGTGTTAAAGATGCATTGCTCTGGACTGGCATCTGGGTGCTGTTTGCGTTTATTTTTAATGTATTTGTTTACTATCAGTTTGGTCAGGAAAAAGCTTTTGAGTTTTTCACTGGATACATTATTGAAAAGTCACTTAGTGTCGATAACATATTCGTTATCATACTAATCTTTTCGTATTTCAATGTTCCTCCAGCTTATCAGCACAAGGTACTTTTCTGGGGAATATTAGGTGCTCTTTTATTACGGGTCGGTTTCATCTTTGCCGGTGTTGAGTTGATTCATCGTTTCCATTGGTTAGTCTATATCTTTGGTGGCTTCCTGATTTTTACGGGGATTAAAATTGTAACGCAAGGAGAAATGAAACTTGATCCGCAGCAAAATCCTGTGGTAAAGTTTACCAGAAAAATATTCAGGGTAACACCAGACTTTGAAAAAGATAACTTCTTCGTGAAAAAAGATGGCTTGCTCTGGGCAACACCGCTGTTTGTTGTAGTTATACTTATTGAAGCAACCGATTTGGTATTTGCAGTAGACAGCATTCCGGCCATACTGGCTATTTCAGATGATACTTTTATCGTTTATACTTCAAATGTGTTTGCCATATTGGGTTTGCGCTCACTATACTTTGCACTGGCGGGTATAGAGAAGTATTTTATTTATTTGAAATACGGGCTTTCTGTTATCCTTGTCTTTGTTGGCATAAAAATGTGCATAGCTGACTGGTATAAAATCCCTATTGAAATATCCCTAGCCTTCATCATTCTTACGCTATCCGTAGCTGTGCTATCTTCAATGGTTTTAAGTAACAATAAAAAATAATAAGGAAATCTACTAGTCCGTCTCTTTATCTAAAATCCGTCTGACCGCTGTTTGCTTCCGATTTCAGCGGTCTGACGGATGGTAATCTTATTAAATCTCTAATGTTTTTGAAACTAGTGGTAATCAAACGGATTAGCAGCTAAAGAAATGTGTAAATACATTTCAACTCGATTATCATTAACAAAAAAGTAAACTATCCGCCAGACCGCTGTTTGCAATTGTAATCAGTGGTCAGACGGATCAAGGTAAAGAGGTTATTACTATTTAAGTTAAGATAAAAAGAGCCAATTAGGCTCTTTTTAATTCTATTATTGTCAACTCAGGAGGCATACCAATTCTACCCGGATAACCCAGATAGCCAAAGCCTCTGTTCACATATAAATGTTGATTTCCCTCTGTGTATAAACCTGCCCATTGCTTATACGCATATTGTGACGGGCTCCATTTAAAATCACCTATTTCTACACCAAATTGAAAACCATGTGTATGGCCAGAGAACATCAAATCAATATCCTGATATTCTTTTCTCACCTGGGCATCCCAATGGCTTGGGTCATGTGATAATAAGAGTTTAACTGCTGCTTCATCGGTACCCCTATGCGCCTCATCAAGCTTACCGTACTTTGCAAAGCGACCTCCTCCCCAATTCTCAATACCAATGACTGCAATTTTATCTGATCCCATCTGCAGAAATCTGTTTTCGTTCATCAGCAAATCAAAATTCATTTGCTTGTGCGCGGCTATTAAGTCATTGAAGTTTTTCTGTTTGGCTTGTGGAGATGACCACCCTTTATAATCACCATAATCATGATTACCGGTAACTGAATAAACACCGAGTGGGGCTTTTAATTTATCGAAGATACTGATGTAATCCTTTACCTCCTCTGTTTCATTATTCACCAAATCACCCGTGAAAAAAATAGCATCAGGTTTTTCGCTCATCAGCATGTCAACACCACCCTTTACTGCTGTTTTATTAAAAAAACTACCGGAATGTATATCGGAGATGTGCCCGATTTTAATACCATCAAATGATGGAGGTAGATTGGGTAAGCGTAGCGTAACGCGCTTGATCCGGTAATCGTGTGCTCCTGAAATGATGCCATACGCCATGGTGCCAAAAGGGATAGCTGCAGCAATCAGTGCAGTCTTTGATAAGAATTCTGAACGCGTCAGCACTTCTCCTTGTGTAGCTGTACTTTCTTCTTTAGATAATGATTGTAAAACCCATCTTACTCCTCTTTGTACATCATCAATAAAGAGAACAAGAACAGCAAAGAGCTTTGAAATATAAACGCCAAAAATGCCTGTAACGGCCCAGTTTCTGAAATTAGGCCCTAAACTGTAGGGATCGCCAAAAGTCCAGAAAAGTATAATTGAAATAGAAAGAAGCGTGGGTAACCAAAAAAGAAGTCTGACAGACAGCTTCCACCCTTCCGATAGACTTTTACTTACCTGAATTACAGCCTGAAAAACATAATAGTCGATTAATAATAAGACTATTATAAGTATTGAAAATGTTAACATACGCGCTAGCATAAAAGATATTGTATTAAAACGCAGTGAAACAACTAAAGTTCAGGCCAGTATTTCGGTAAAGAAAAAGGTCGCCCATGTTATGGACGACCTTTTCTCTGAAATAGTGTATTGATTAATATCTATATCCATTTAGAGTCTTAGACTACTTAATCATTACGAATAGAGGTGAACAATCCATAAAAATTTAGATTGCTTCGGTCGTACCTCCCTCGCAATGAGGTGAATCTACTTTAGGACTCTTAACGCATACTTTAATTAATGAGTTGTTACAACGGTTTCATCATCACCTTTTTTTTCAGGGCCAAAAATGTATTCTTTTAAGCGTGTGCGCAGAAGATACATAACAGGCACCAGGAATAATGTTAGGAAGGTACCGAAAATCAAACCAAAGATCATCGTCCAAGATAGAGGTCCCCAGAAGGCTACGTTATCTCCACCAAAGAAAATGTGTGGGTTAAATTCTGTAAACAAGGTTACGAAATCAATATTCAACCCAACAGCCAAAGGAATCAAACCAAGGGTTGCCGCCATAGCTGTTAATATTACCGGAGTCATACGTGTTTTCGCAGCTTCGATAATGGCAGTTTTTAATTCCATACCCTGAGCCAACAAGAGGTCAGTAAACTCTACCAGAAGAATACCGTTTCTCACCACAATACCGGCCAAGGCCATGATACCTACACCAGACATAACTATGGATATCTCCATTTTAAAGAGCGAGAAACCGATTAAAACACCTATGATACTGAATACAATTTCTGATAGAATGATCAAGGGCTTACTGGTTGAGTTAAATTGAATCACAAGGATCATGAAAATCAAGCCAAGTGCGACTAAGCCTGCTGCGCCTAAGAAAGAAGAAGTTTCCTCCTGATCTTCTTGTTCACCTGTCATTTTAATTCCCACTTCATCAGACTTAGGAAATGACTCCAGGCTCTTCTTGATTTCAGCTACAACCTGATTAGGATTGTAACCACTTAATACGTTAGATGCCAAGGTGATCACACGCTTTTGGTCTATCCTGCGTATACCTGCATAGCTATTTGAATACTCAATTTTAGCGATAGCCGATAAGGGAACCTGACGAACTGCTCCACCCATGGTCATATCACGATAAGTAATGGGTAAGTTCATCAAGGTATTGATGTCGTTACGCTGGTCTTTTGCAATACGCAAGGTTACATCGTAGTCGTCATTCTCATCACGGAACTTAGAAATTTCCTTACCGTAAATAGCGGTGCGCAGCGCACCTCCTATCTGACCAGTTGAAATTCCCTCGCGGTTGGCCTTCTCACGGTCAATATTAATGACAATCTCGGGCTTATCGCTTTGGAAGTCAGACTTCAATTCTTCTACACCAGCAATTTGCAGCGAGTCCAGGTAGCGTTTTAAATTATTTGAAGTAGCAACCAGTACATCAAAATTATCTGCTGATATTTCTATGTTCACCGGTTTACCTGTAGGTGGTCCGTTAGCTTCCTGGTTAACGGATACCTCTGCACCCGGAATACTCTTCACTTCTTCCCTTACCTTATCCAGGAATACGCGCGTAGATTGTCCATCGCGTTTTGCAAAATCAACAAAGGCAACGGTAACTTTACCAAGGTGGGGTTGAGCGTTGTTACCCGATGTCTGATCTTCGGCAGCGCCTACTGCTACGTTAGAAATTATGGATTCAACAATTGGATTGTCTTTTCCATTGCCCTCTCCTACTACTTCTGCTACTCTGTTCTCCACAATTTTAGTAATGGAGTCAGTAACTTTCTGATCTGTACCTATCGGCAAAGTAATGTAAGCATATACGAAGTTAGGATCGCCCTGAGGGAAGAATACAACAGGAGGCTGACGGATACCCGTAAAAACAATTGAAAATATAAAAAGGAAAATAATACCTGCTATAACTCCATAAGGTCTCCATCCTTCCAGGCACCAGTTGATCATCTTCATGTAGCCGTTTTGCACCTTTGGCCAATATTTGGTTTGGAAGTTCGAGATCACCTCATTCATTACAAAACGCTGTAGTGTAATTAATAGGAAGAGGAATATCGTAAGGTTACCCAAACCAAAAATACCCATGATGTACCAGATGGCAGCAATTGATATGAATACTACTGCTGTAATTTTATAGCCTCTTGTAAATTTTGGTTTACTATGATCGTGCTCATGTGGCTTCATGAAATCTGCAGCAAACACGGGGTTCATAATGTAGGCAACTACTAATGATGCCAATAAGGCCACAATTAATGTTATGGGTAAGTAGAACATGAAGTTACCAATTACACCAGGCCAAAAAGCCAACGGCACGAAAGGCGCTAACACTACCATAGTACCTGATAATACAGGTAAGAACACTTCGCCCGCAGCAATTTTAGCTGCCTTGCGGATTGGCACTTTACCATTGTCAAAAATACGGTGGGTGTTTTCAATTACCACAATAGCATCATCCACTACGATACCCAGCGCCAGCAGGAAGGAGAAGAGTGTCATCAGGTTGAGTGTAAACCCTAGTGAAGGGAAGATTAAGAAGGCCATGAAGGCCGATATAGGCACTGACATGGCCACAAAAATCGCATTGGTTGCACCCATGAAAAACATGAGGATGATCGTTACCAGAATGAAACCGATGATGATGGTGTTGATCAGGTCATGTAAGGTTAAACGTGTACTGTCAGACTGATCAGCTGTTATGGTAATCTTTACACCAGGAGGCAAAATGTTCTTCTCGAAGTTTGCAACAATCTCATTGATCTGATCGGAAGCAATGATCAGGTTTTCGCCACTGCGTTTAATTACGTTTAGTGTAATTACATTTTTACCATCTAAGCGTGCAAAGCTCTCTTGCTCTTTATGAGAGTCAATTACTTCAGCAATATCTTTTAAATAGATTTTTCCACCTTTGATAGAACCTACTACGATGTTTGACATTTGTTCTGCGGATTGAAACTCGCCATTGATACTCAAGGAGCGTTTCATACCATCAACAGAAAGCTGACCAGCTGATACAATCAGGTTTTCATATCTCACGGCCATTTCAATATCATCAAGGCTTACTCCTGCCAGGGCTGCTTTGAATAAATCCACGTTAACCTGAATCTCGCGATCTAGCGCACCGATGATATCAACACGCCTGATTTCTCGAACCCCCTCGATGGCATCCTGCATTTGTTCAGCATAACGTTTTAGTGTTTGCAGATCATAGTCACCAGAAAGGTTGACATTCATGATAGGCAACTCAGAAATATCAATTTCAATTACCTGAGGATCATTAGGTAGATCAGTTGGCAAGTTTGCCTTAGCACGGTCTACCGCGTCCTGTACTTCCTGCTTGGCTTTATCTATAGCTACATCTGTTTCGAAATCAACAATTACGTTTGAAAAATCCTGAACAGAATTGCTTTTGATTTTCTTTACACCTGAAATTGATTTTACTTCTTTTTCAATTTCTTTGGTTACGAGGTTCTCAATATCTGTTGGCGCTGCTCCGGGATAAACCGTGGCGATGTAGATTTGAGGAAACACAACCTCCGGAAAATTTTCCTTGGGGAGGTTATTGTATGTAAATATACCCGCAAGGCAGATGATAATCGTGGCCACATAAATGCTCACTTTATTATCAATCGACCAGCTGGTGGGTTTAAATTCTTGATTTGAATCTTGCATAAAGTCTTTGGTTAAGATAAGGTGATAGGGCAGAAATATTTCATGCTACAACCTTGATGACACCTATTATTGTTAAGGCTTAATAAACTGACCATCGCTCAATCCCTGGTAGCCTACACTAACTACCTTTTCACCGGCAGTAAGTCCTGTTACATGGGCAACACCGTTGTAAACACCGAGCAATGTAACTACGCGCTTTTTAGCGACTGTATTCTTACCCTCTGCTTGCGCTACAAAAACTATCTTTTCTCCATTCAGTTCTTGCACAATATTGATTGGAACTGTTATCGCGTTAGCTTCTGTCTGGAAGATAACCTTGATGACTGCCGACATATTCGGGCGAAGATCTTCGTGGTAAGGCAGACTTACCTCTACCGGGAAAGTGCGCGATAACATATCGATATTTTTACCCACGAATGTAATGCGTGCTTCGATATCCTTTTTTAATTCAGGGATTGAAACAATCACCTTATTGCCGGCTTTAATATCAGTAACGTGTGCTTCAGAAACGGATGCAGTCAGCTTAAGCTCTGTTGTATTTACAATGCGTGCAGCTGGCATTCCGGGAGCAATGTTCTCACCTACTTTCACCAGTAGTTCGTCAACAGTACCATTAACAGAAGCTTTGATTTTGGTCATTTCATTCTGCTCGTTCAAGCCGGCTATTTGCTTCTCCAGGCTTTCTTTATTTGTTTTTGCCTGTAAGTATTGAACCTCCGTACCAATTTTTTGCTCCCATAAATTTTTCTGTCTTTCAAATACAGTAGTAACCAATTCCAACTGAGACTTCATCGACTCAATGTTTTTCACCAACACTGAATTATCAATTTGTGCCAGTGTTTGGCCTTTTGCTACAGTTTGGCCTTCTTTTACATATACTTGGGTTACTACACCCATACCCTTGGCGCTAAGCATGATGTTATTTTCAGCCTCTACACGACCTTGTGTTTGAACATAGTAATCAAATTTGCGTGGTGCAATTTCTATTACGCCAACATCCTTAGCTCTGACAACAGTTTCTGTAGGATTTTCGAGGGCAAGTTGCTTCTCCAGTAAATCAATTTGTTCCTTTATAGAAGCTTGTTGCTGTCGAAGCGAATCAAGTTGTGCCTGTTTGTCGCCAGCGGGTGAGTTACCACAAGCAATGGCTATTGCGCTTACAAACACAACAACCAAAAATTTATAAATAGTAGATTTCATATAGAATGGTCCGGGGTTTAATTCTGACTAGTTGATGTATTAAGAGTGTTAATTTTTCCGTAGGCCTTCATCAGGTCGATACGAGATATTAGTGCATCGTACAAGGCATTATAGTAGTTGATCTGTGCCTCGCGCAGGGCACTTTCTGCGTCTACCACTTCAAGATTAGAACCCACACCTTGTTCGTATTTTAATTTAGTAATGCGTGCGATCTTTTCAGCCAGTTTCATATTTCTGTCCTGAGTTTCGAGGCTGCGCAAAGCATTTTTATAAAGGCTATTGCTTTGTTTCACCTCTATATCAATACCTCTTTTAAGGGAATTAAAGCCATTTTCTATTTTTAAGGCAGTCAATCGTTCCTGCTTCAACCTGTAGTTTCGCTGCAAACCACTGAATAAAGGAACATTAAGACTTACACCAAATGATTGTGTTTGATACCACTTATCGGCTGTAAATCCATAAGGATTATTTTCAGGAATGTTAGACTCAGTTCTGAAAATTCCGGCAATATCAGCAGACTGTGTACTGTATCCGAAATCAGCAAAAGCTACCAGGCTTGGCAGGCCTTCTGAGTATTTATTCCTGATATTTAATTGTTGAAGTTTACGATTAGTTTCAAGCACTTTATACTCTATGCGTTCACTGTAATCAAAATCACCAATAACCGCAGTCAAGTCTTTATCCATAGTTACCTGATCAATAGAAGCAGATAAAGTTATGTCTTGATCAACTGGATAATTCATTTGAAACTTCAGGAGTTCAACAGATAAGCTTTGAAGGTTAAGAAACTTATCTCTTTCTGCCAATAAATTATTAAGAGCCACTTCAATACGGTCTACTTCAATTCCTTCCACAAAGCCATTGGCATTAAAAGCTTTGGTTGAACGGAATAAAGAGTCGACCCGAGCAATGTTTACATCAAATAAATTAATTCGCTCTTGGTTAATCAACACACCATAGTAGGCCTTGGCTACATTTTGAATAATCTGTTCTTTGGTTTGTTCCTCTTGCTTTTCTGACAATTCTCTGTAAGCAGCAGCAGCCTGAAGACCTACCAGGTAAGAAGCATTAAATAATATCTGAGAAACTGAAATACCAGCTTGTCCATTACTCTTTAATTGGAAGAAGTTTTGCCCTGCTAATACACCATCGTTTGGCACGTCAGGGAAGAAATCACTATAGGCTACATAGTCAGGATTAGCAGGGACAGAGGCAGGTGAGAATCCATAAGCAACAGATTTTAACGCAAAGAATCTTGGCAATTTTTCGTTCTGCAAGATTGTACCTGCAGCACTGATTTGCGGTAAACCTATACCTCGTGTTTCCTTTACTTTAGCATCAGCAATTTGCCTGTCTATAGCTGCATTCTTAGCATTGTCAGAATTTTCAAGTGCATAGTTGATCGCCTGCTCAAGTGTAAAACTTGATGAAGCTTGTTGGGCCTGCGAACTATTCGCAAACACAAACATGGTTAGTACAAGTAAGTATATATATCTCATAGTATGAGGGGATTAAGAATTGGTTATTTCTATTGATTTGCTTTTACATTTTTGATAAATTTTTTTTCCTTTATCAGTCACCAGCCCATAGACAAAGTGATCGAATAATTGGGTGTGTATTTCAGACAATTTGAATTTCTTTTCCTGAAACAATTCCTCTGTAAATGCCGCCTGAATTGTTTCTACCCTTAGCACAGCAAAAATCTCCGGATTAACGTCTTCGCGTATGTAACCTTCGTCAATACCCTGCTTCAGGTTATCTACTACTTCCTGTATCAATTCCTTCTTAAAGTTTAACCAGATCGCCCAGGCTTTCGGATGAAACTTTTGTATATCAAATAACATGGCTGGATTAACCATATCCATTTCCTGTTTCATACACACTGAAATTTTTGCGAGGTGTTCAATTGAATTGGCCGATGCGGCCTTAACCGTTTGAAACACCTCGTGCTGGCTTTGCAGATGAGATTTTGAAACAGCAACCACCAGGTCTTCCTTATCGGCAAAGTGCTGGTAAAGTGTTTTCTTGGATACCGACAGATGACGTGCAATGTCATCCATAGAGATACTCCTTATCCCATAGCGCCTGAATAGCTCTTCGCTGCCCTTTAAAATCTTGTCTTTTATATCTAGCTCTTCCATTGGGGTGCAAAACTGAGGAAACTTTTGGTATTTAAAAAGTTTCCAACGTTTCCTTTAACGCCATACGGGCACAATAGTTGAGTTTTTTTTGGAATATTTTTTTTGGGAAGTGCCTGAAGTGGGACTTCAACCGTTTGAAGTGTCGGTATTTTCTGTTGAAGCTTTTTCGTCCCAGCGGCACCATTTCTCCTTCATTCTGTTCTTGAAACGCTCGCGGTCTTCAGGACTCATGCTTTGAAATTTATCGTACATCTGTTTCTTCCTTTTCCAATGGCTGGCACCTCCACCATAACTTTTACCACCAAAACCGAAAAGAATTTTGGATAGCAGTAATAAGCCAAAAGTTTGCAGCAGGTTAATGGCTGGTAAGCCAAATAACGTTGGCATTAGCCAGTTCCATAAATTCATGGTAAGCAAACCAAGCAGGGCAACAAACAAAATGCCGAGCCCAACCCACATCACTATTTTCAATCCTTTGTTCATAAAATCTTTTACCGGTTAAGTCCGGGCTTTATAATTCATCGTATAATTTCTGCAACCTCTTTCTCAAGGCAATGATAGCATAGCGCTTGCGTGATAGCAGCGTATTAATAGAGACACCTGTTTCTTCTGCTATTTCTCTGAATCCTTTCTCCTCCATCTCATTCTTAATAAAGATTTCCCGTTGATCAGCCGGCAGCTCATCCAAGGCATCCATGATCGTATCCCAGAGTAAATCCCTGAAGTAGGCATCTTCGGGAGTATTGCCTAAGTCGGGTAAAATTTCCTGTAAGGTGATGGGAGCATCGTCTTCTAAAGCAGAAAGGCCTTCAAAGTCTGTACGCTGCGGCCGCGTGCTCTCTTTTCTATAGCGGTCAATGATTTTATTGCGTGCTACAGCGTATAGCCATGACGTTACCCGGTCGAGTGACTCAATGGTTTGGTAACCAGAAACAAATTGAAAGAAAACATCCTGCAGAATATCCTCAGCCTCTTCCGCAGACGATACCTTGCTGCGAATAAAATTCAGCAGCTTACCCCGCTCTTTCAGAAAAGTTTCTTGTTGTGTCTGCATGGTTAAGTCCATCGCCAACATCATATGCTTTTTTAATGGAGTCGGGAGGGATCAGAAAATAGTCTAACAAGGTTAGGAAATATTTTGGAAGAAAGTTCCCGGCTTCACGCCCAGTTCGACACAAAGCTTATCTTGCATGCAGGACAAAGGCATGCAAACAGCATTTTTTACCTATCAGCGCGCTAAACTCTGCTACCATAAAATTGGCAGAGGGTCTAAAATTTTACTTTTTTTCCATGGCTATGGCCAGCAGGGTAAAGTTTTTGAGGAAAACTCGCGCTTTCTGCAGGAAGAGTATACTTGCTACCTTTTTGATCTTTTTTTCCATGGACAAAGCGAATGGCATTACGGAGAAGCAGTGCTCAGCAAGGATTTCTGGCATGCACTCATACAAGCCTTTCTCACAGAACAACAAATAAATCGCTTTTCACTGGCAGGTTTTAGTATGGGTGGGCGCTTTGTCTTTGCCACACTAGAGACACAAGCGCCTTATATTGATGCCATTTACCTGATGGCACCGGATGGTGTGAAAACAAATTTCTGGTATAACCTGGCTACCTATCCTACCATTTTCAGAAAGTTGTTCAGGAGTATGATTTTACATCCCTCCTATTTTTATAGTGTTGCCAATGTCATTCACAAACTCGGTTTGGTGGATAAGGGCCTAATCCGTTTTGCTGAAAGTCAGATGAAGACAGAAGAAATGCGCAGTCGTGTTTATTATTCCTGGGTAGTATTCAGAATGTTGATTTTTGATATGCGAAAAGTGGCTTCTTTAATTAAACAACATAAGATCCCCACCAGCATGGTATTGGGTAGGTTTGATAAGGTGATTACGGTTAAAAACATGCAGCACCTACTCAGGCATTTACCGGAATGCAAAGTTGAATTGCTGGATACAGGGCATAATGGGATTATCAGTCAATGGAAGCCTTAACATAATTATTCGCTGAGGAGGAACAGAGATGGTCTGTGAGACACAGACCATGGAGAGGGATTATCAGTCAATGAAAGCCCTGATGCGCGATATTCAGTCTTTGAGTGGAATAGCTGCTTTTTATCAAGCATAAAATCAAAAATTAAAAGCCTTTCTCCCCGATAAACCTTATTTTTGCACCTTCTTCAAATCCCATCACCATGGTTTCATTTTTCAGGAATACCAACGGCAATATCTACGCTGTTGGCACGCCCGCTATTTTACAAAGTTCTGATGTTCAAAAGCTTGAATGGCTATTTAGTGGAGCTAAGCTACTCACTGAAAAACAGCTGCATGGTGAGTACATCGGGCCCAGAAAGGAGATGATTACACCCTGGAGCACCAATGCTGTGGAGATCACCCAAACGATGGGTATCGTAGGAATCAGTAGAATCGAGGAATTTCAGATTTCAGATTCGACATTGCCTTTCGACAGGATGTTGCAGCATAAATATAAGGGTCTGGATCAGGATATTTTTACGGTACAGCACACACCGGAAGAAATAAAGCAGATTGATAATATTGCTGCTTACAGTGAAAAAGAAGGTCTTGCTTTAAGCAAGGAAGAGGTTGATTACCTGGAAAAGGTAAGTAAAGAATTAGGTCGCAAACTAACCGATAGCGAAGTATTCGGTTTCTCGCAGGTAAATTCAGAACACTGTCGCCATAAAATATTCAATGGCACTTTTATTATTGATGGTAAGGAAATGCCCACAACGCTTTTCAAACTCATCAAGAAAACTTCTCAGGAAAATCCCAACTATATTGTTTCCGCATACAAGGACAACGTTGCTTTTATTAAAGGACCGCAAATAGAACAGTTTGCTCCGGCCACACCTGATCAACCTGATTTTTATAAAACAACACCGATCAATTCTATAATTTCTTTAAAAGCAGAAACACACAACTTCCCCACTACGGTAGAACCCTTCAACGGTGCGGCTACCGGTTCTGGTGGTGAGATTCGCGATCGTTTAGCCGGTGGCAAGGGTTCAATTCCCTTAGCTGGCACTGCTGTGTACATCACTTCTTATCCACGCATGGAAGAAGGCAGAAGCTGGGAAAAAAATATTGATCCCCGTAAATGGTTATACCAAACACCTGAAGAGATTTTGATTAAAGCTTCTGATGGTGCTTCTGATTTCGGTAACAAGTTTGGTCAACCACTAATCAATGGAAGCGTATTAACCTTCGAGCACATGGAAGGTGATAAAAAACTGGGCTTTGATAAAGTGATTATGCTGGCCGGTGGTATCGGTTATGGTAAAGCAGAAGATGCCCAGAAAGAACATTTAGAAGCTGGTGATAAAATTGTATTACTCGGTGGCGATAACTATCGCATAGGCATGGGTGGTGGTGCAGTTTCCTCTGTGGCTACAGGTGAGTATGGCAATGCCATTGAGCTCAATGCCATTCAACGATCAAATCCAGAAATGCAAAAACGTGCCATGAATGCTATACGTGCCATGGCTGAAATGGAAAAGAATCCTATTGTTTCTATCCACGATCATGGTGCCGGTGGGCACTTCAATTGCCTGTCTGAATTGTTAGAAGAAACCGGTGGTAATATCGATACCTCAAAAATTCCGGTAGGCGACCCTACGCTTTCGCAACGTGAAATTTTAAGTAATGAATCGCAAGAAAGAATGGGCCTTGCGATAAAAGATAAAGACATTGCTTTTCTGCAACGGGTAGCTGAGCGCGAACGCTCACCCATGTATGTAATCGGAGAAGCCACTGGTGACCAGCAATTGGTTTTTGGTGGTGCGAACGAAACGCAGAAGCCAATCAACTTTAAAGTTGAGCATTTGCTTGGTTCATCTCCTAAAACAATTTTAACAGATGCTGTTGCAGCAAGCAACTACAAGGAAGTTAGTTATGATGTAACAAAGCTTGAGCAATATATTAACCAGGTATTACAACTCGAAGCTGTGGCTTGTAAGGATTGGTTAACCAACAAAGTAGACCGCTCTGTGACAGGACGTGTAGCCACGCAGCAAACGTGCGGTGCCATACAACTGCCACTCAACAATGTTGGCGTAATGGCTCTTGATTTTGTTAGTCATACAGGTATTGCTACTGCCAATGGTCATGCACCAGGGGCTGCTTTAGTCGATGCGAAAGCAGGAAGTCAGCTGGCGATTGCCGAAGCCTTAACGAACATTATTTTTGCACCACTTACTTACGGACTGAAAGGTGTTTCACTAAGCGCCAACTGGATGTGGCCTGCCAAACAGCAAGGTGAAAATGCGCGCTTGTATGAAGCTGTGCAGGCGGTAAGTGATTTCGCACTTGCCTTAGGCATTAATATTCCAACCGGCAAAGATTCTTTGTCGATGACACAAAAGTATCCGAATGGAGAAGTAGTGTTATCACCCGGTACTGTTATTATATCTGCTGTAGGGGAAGTCAGTGATGTGCGCAAAACTATTTCGCCTGCGCTTCAACCTAAAGCCGGCAGTAAATTAATTTACATTGATTTCTCTAAGGACAAGAAGAAACTGGGCGGCAGCAGCCTGGCACAGGTACTCAGTGCTTTGGGCAAAGCAACGCCAAGTATTACTGATGCTGCGTACTTTGCTAAGGCATTTAATGCGGTACAACAACTCATTCAGCAGAACCTTGTGCTTGCAGGCCATGATATTTCTTCTGGGGGCCTTATCACTACTTTGTTGGAAATGTGTTTCCCTACACCCGATGCGGGGCTTAACATCACACATACTTTTGATGCAGATGTTGTGAAAGAATTGTTCAGCGAGAATCCGGGTATTGTATTACAAATAGAAAACAATGCTACTGAAAAATTCTTGCAGACAAATAACATCGAATTTACTGTGTTAGGTGAAGTAACAAGCACAAGAATATTGTCCATTGTCAATTATCAATTGTCAATTGATAAACTGAGGGATATATGGTTCAACACTTCTTTCTTGTTTGATCAGAAACAACGCAAGAAAGGACATGCCTTACAACGCTTCGAAAATTATAAGAAGCAAAAGCTTGAGTACATATTTCCTGCAAACTTTACAGGCCGTCTAGCCGATTATGGTTTAAGTACCACACGCACAAGCAAGTCGAACATCAAAGCAGCCATCATTCGCGAAAAAGGATCGAATGGAGAACGTGAAATGGCTTATGCCTTACACCTGGCCGGCTTCGATGGAAAGGATGTGCACATGACTGACCTTATAACCGGAAGAGAAGATTTAAGTGATGTAAACATGATCGCCTTTGTAGGTGGCTTCTCTAACTCAGATGTATTGGGTTCTGCCAAAGGCTGGGCTGGTGCTTTCTTGTACAATGAAAAAGCCAAACTTGCCCTTGACAATTTCTATAAGCGTAAGGATACCTTAAGCCTTGGTGTGTGTAATGGCTGTCAGCTGATGATGGAATTAGGTTTGCTCTATCCTGAATTAGGCGATAAGCATCCTCGCATGCACCACAATGGTTCTGGTCGCTATGAGTCTGCTTTTGTCAACATGAGTGTTCCTGAAAACAACTCTGTGATGTTATCTACCTATGCTGGCACGCGCTTAGGGGTTTGGTTGGCACATGGTGAGGGACGCTTCCAATTAAAAGATCAGAAAAATTATACGATAGCCGCTCGTTTCAGCTACGAGCAATACCCTGGTAATCCAAACGACTCTGATTTTGCCACGGCAGCCCTATGCTCTACTGACGGTCGTCATTTAGCCATTATGCCACACATTGAGCGCTCACTCTTTGCCTGGAACTGGCCTTATTATCCGGCAGGAAAGCAACAACACGAAGTGTCACCCTGGATAGAGGCTTTTGTCAATGCACGGAAGTGGGTAGAGAAGAATCGTTGATGGTTGATTAATATTGGTTGTTCGTTGTTCGTTATTGGTTGTTCGTCATTTGTTTAAAAAACTATAGCGTTTCATCTGAAACGATTTAAGTGTTTAATCGTATTGATTAGTCTATGCGCATTCATCTACCGCTGCTACTTTTTTCAGCACTGTTAAGTCAATTGACTTTTGCTCAAACTTCATTGCAAGTGGCCACCTATCAATATGCCACTAACAACAGGCTTGCCAACATCAAACCCCTGGCTGATCATTTGGCTGTAAGCTGTGCCTGCACGACAACCGTAAAAAGTTATGAATCGGTAAATGCCATGCTCACAGGCATGCAGGCGAATGAAAGTGATCTGGTACTGATGAATACCTTTGGTTACCTTTTGCTTGATCCTAATCAGAAAAATTATAAAATACTTGCAGCCCTGCAACTTGAAAAAGGTAAAACGAGTACCTATCAAAGCGCCATTGTTGTCAGGAAAGGTTTAGGCATTAACACCTTGGAAGAAGTGAAAGAACGCGCTGCCGACTTACATTTGTTACTGGTTAACCCAGGCTCCACTTCGGGTAACTTAGTACCCAGATTAGGTTTCGCCTCAATAGGTATTGATAATGCTGATCAGACTTTTAAATCAGTAATGTATTCCAAAAATCATGCAAAGACACTACAGGAAATTATTGATGGTCAGTATGATATCGGAGCGTTCGGAAGTGAAGAGTATACCAAAGCGCTGGCAAAAGATTCTAGTATACGTGAAAAGGTAAATATCATCTGGAGGTCATCTGACATTCCCCTTGGTCCTGTAATGGTCAAGACTTTGCTAGATAAAAAAATACAGGCTTGTATTAAAAAAGAATTACTTGCACTGCATCGCAACAACCAGTCAGCACTGGAATCGGTAAAAGCAGGTTGGACTGAAGCCATACCTGCTGACCGCTATGTTTTAATTACTGATAAGGATTATCAACGCTGGCTGAATAGTATGGGCGGCAAGCAAGCATTAAGTATTATCCGGCAATTCAGTCAGTAATTTTTTTTTACAGTATGAAATGTAAAGCTTAGGCGTAAAGCGCCTGCTTCTGCTCGGTTATCTTATCGTTTTCGATGTACTCGTCATAGCTCATCATTTTATCGATAAAGCCATTAGGTGTAATCTCTACAATACGATTGGCGACTGTATTTACAAACTCATGGTCATGGGAAGTGAACAATACTGTACCCGGAAAATCTTTTAATGCGTTGTTAAAAGCCTGGATAGATTCCAGGTCAAGGTGGTTAGTGGGTTCGTCTAACATTAATAAGTTCGCACCGGCCAACATCATGCGTGATACCATACACCTTACCTTCTCTCCTCCTGACAATACGCTGCACTTCTTAAAAACTTCTTCACCTGAGAAAAGCATCTTGCCCAGGAATCCGCGAATGTATACTTCGTCTTTGTTTTCTTCTTCGGCATACTGGCGCAACCAATCTACCAAGTTATCATCAGTCTTAAAGAAAGCTTCATTATTACCCGGCAAATAGGCGGTGGTGATGGTTTGTCCAAATTTAAATTCACCCGTATCAGGTTTCAATTCATTGTTTAAAATCTGGAAGAGCGATGAGATAGCTAAGCCGCTTTTGCTGAGGAACGCGATCTTATCACCTTTATTAACATACAAGTCTAAGCCTTTAAAAAGTGTTTCACCGTTTTGTGAATAGCTCAGGTTTTCAATTTGCAAAATCTGATCACCGGCCGTGCGCTTCTGCTGAAAAATAATCGCAGGATATCTTCTTGTCGATGGCTGAATGTCATCCACATTAATTTTCTCCAATAATTTTCTACGGCTGGTTGCCTGACGCGACTTAGAAGCATTCGCGCTAAAACGTCTGATGAATTCCTGTAACTCGGCCTTCTTCTCTTCTGCTTTTTTGTTGGCATTAGAACGTTGTTGCGATGCCAACTGACTGGATTGATACCAGAATGAGTAGTTACCGGTATATAATTTCACTTGCTTAAAATCAATATCTACAATGTGGGTAGATACAGTATCTAAAAAGTGACGATCGTGAGAAACAACAATTACTGTGTTTTTAAATTCTAATAGAAAATCCTCCAACCAGGTAATGGTATTCAAATCCAAGTCGTTGGTCGGTTCATCCAGAATCAAAATATCAGGGTTACCAAAAATAGCCTGTGCCAATAACACCCGTACTTTCTGGTTACCGCTTAATTCTTTTACATCTTTAAAGTGTTCTTCTTCCGTAATACCCAAGCCGCTTAATAAGGCAGCTGCATCCGATTGTGCATTCCAGCCATCCATTTCGGCAAATTCTGCCTCCAGCTCCGATGCGCGCACACCATCTTCTTCCGAAAAATCTGGCTTCTCATAGATGGCATCTTTCTCCTTCATGATTTTCCACAACCTGGCGTGGCCCATCATTACCGTATCAATTACCGGAACATTATCAAATTCATAGTGATTCTGGCGCAATACCGCCATGCGCTTACCAGGTTCAATACTTATGTTTCCGCGCGTTGGGTCAATATCGCCAGCTAAAATCTTTAAAAAGGTAGACTTACCTGCTCCGTTGGCGCCAATAACACCATAGCAGTTGCCGGCTGTAAACTTGATATTTACTTCATCAAATAGTACTCTTTTCCCAAATTGTAAGGAAACGTTGTTCGCTGCGATCATTTTCTATGCTTTGACTTGCAAAGGTACAAAATAGAAGTGAACGATAAATCGTCTTTATCGCTTCAACTTTTTATTCTGTAACCATTACATTTCCAAAACAAAATTTTGAGAATACAAGATCCAGCATCACGATAAGGAGCCAGACAAGCTCTCCATTAAGCAGAATTTCTGGCCGCGTTAATAATACCGAACATGCAGCGGATGATTAACTTACGGTAACGCATCTCCATGGTTTTCTCCTTTTCTTCTGGTTTAGCTAAACGCATCAAGGCATATTGTTGTATAGCAATTAAGGGTAGTACTATGGTTTCGCGCAGTTTTACAGAGTCGCGTATAGTTGGATTGTTTTCCAGCAATTCGTTCAAACCAGAAACCTCCAATACATTCTTGCGCGACAGTAAAAACTCTTCATGCATCTTATTCCAGAAAGCGCCATACTCAGGATCATTCCCTAAATAGGTAGTGGCCTGGTAATAACTTTTGGTTAGGGACATCATGCTGTTGCCTATCAAGGTGCGAAAGAAAAGTGAACGCTGGTACAAGGCTTGTAAGGTGGCTGTCTTACCATTTTCTTTCAACACCTGAATGGCCGAACCTACACCATAAAAACCAGGAATGTTTTGTTTCATCATGGCCCAGGCACCGACAAAAGGAATGGCACGAAGGTCTTCAAATTTCAAGCCTTCTCCCCCATTTCTTTTTACCGGACGCGAACCAATGTTAGTGTCTCCAAAAAATGTAAGAGGTGTTTTGTTTTCCAGGTAAGGCACAAATTTCTCATGCTGCTTTAAACTCAGGTATGCTTTGAAACCTTCGTTCGCTAATTCATCAATCAAGGCTTTATCTGCTTCAGTTAATTGATTTTTCTTTTCAATCAGTGAGCCCTGCAAACCGGCAGATAATAATTGCTCAATATTGAACTTACAGGAAGCAGGTCTTCCAAAATTAGAATTGATGGTTTGACCCTGAATAGTAATCTGCACTTCCTTTTGTTCAATGGTATCTCCCAATGATGCATAGAAGTCGTGGGTGTTTCCACCTCCTCTTGCCGGTGGACCTCCGCGACCATCAAAGAAAATTACATCAACACCATATTTTCTCGAAATGGTTGTCAAGGCTTCCTTTGCTCTGAAGATAGACCAGTTCGCACGCAGATAGCCACCGTCTTTAGTACCATCTGAAAAACCAAGCATGATGTTTTGCTTGTTGCCACGCTGTTTTATTTGTTCGCGATATGCCGGTATCTGATAAAGTTGTTCCATGATGTCACCTGCATGTTTCAAATCATCAATGGTTTCGAAAAGCGGCACAACGTCTACCGGCACTGTCGCTTGTTTAAAATTGAGTCTTGCTAGTGCAAACACAGCAATTACATCCTGGGCTTTCTGACAATTACTAATTACATAGCGATGACAAGCAGCCTCTCCGTTTTTTTGTTGAATTTGTTGAATTGCTTTTACACTGTTTACTGTCTCCCTTGCAAATTCATCCTCAATCAGCAAGTCAGTCATTGAAAAATCTAAAGCCAGTAAGTAAGAAATTCTTTCTGCTTCACTAAGCGATTCAAATGTATTGGCATTGGTAGTAATACCATTTTTATGTAACTGATTAAACAAGGCATGCCATGCCGCACTATGCCTGCGACTGTCTTGCCTGATATCCAGGGAAGCAAAATAGAAACCGAATAATTTTACTTTTACTATGAAGGCATCCAGTATGTCGAGAAATAACCCATCATGTTCAGCGATTAATTTTTTTCTGATGTTGAATAAATCAGCAATTAATTGATCCGGGGCTGTATAGTTCAAACCTCCTGCAAAGGCCATGTTATAAATAGCTTGCTCTACGTCAACAATCATTCTGTCAACGCCTTGAAAGGTTAATCTTCTGCGCAGCAGGCGTAAATCGCGGTGATAACATTTAAGAATACCTTCGCGCAACCTTCCGGCTACACGCAAGGTGATGTCACTGGTAACAAATGGGTTACCATCCCTATCACCACCTGGCCAGAAACCAATGGCTATTAAACGCTTGTTAGCGAAACTATTTAGGGAAACATTTAATGCTGATTGTAACTGAACTGCTATAGAAGCGATAGACTCATAAAATACATTTTCCAAAAACCAACACAAGCTTACCGCTTCATCATAGGGTGTAGGTTTTTCTTTATTGATAAAAGCTGTTTTACCCAATTGTTTTAACAGCAGGTTGATATGTTCCAGGTTGTTTTCGCGTATGGCTCTTTCCAAGTCGGTTAATATGCCCAAAACCGGACCTGGATAAAATTGAGTCGGGTGAGCCGTTAAGACTAAACGCAAACTGAATTCCTCTATTTTCTTTTTCAACTCCTCTTCTCTTCCCTCTTGTCTTACCTGCATGAGCAAGGCCTTGATGCTACCTTTACCGCTTAAGTCGTTCATCTGTTCGAAAGCAGCATCCTCTACAGAATCAAAAAGTGCTACCTGACGCTCTACATATTGTATAAATTTAAACAGCAAGTCGAGTCTTTGATCAACATTGTCTTGCTGTACAAAATCATTAAAAAAATCATTAATAATCTCCTCAGCTGAATTGCCTTTCGTAAAACCATGTTCACAATACTGCTGAAAAAGAGGTAATAAGGTGCCCGTATGATGTATACTGGCAAAAGGAAGATTTAAAAAAAGGCTATTATAGATATGATAGCGCGTGCCGACAAGGTTATTGAATGATGCATTCATATTCAAAGAAACCAAGAATCAGCAAAGAAGCCAACCCATTTTGGATAGCGTGGCTTAAAATTATGCAGTATTTTAGAGATTAGAGCTTGAAGGCTGGAAGTTGGAGGATAGAGGCTTGAGATTGGAAGTTAGAAAAACTGAGTGATCAATAGTGAGCGAGCAAGCATTAACCAACGACCACCAACGAACAACCATCAACCAACAATGAAGCACCTTCAAGGATTAAAAAAACTTCTTTAGCAAATTCAATACTTTTTGCCCGTTTTCTTCCTTACCATTAATGAGGTTTTCAAAAATCACTTTGTCTTCTGCTGAAATGTTTGTATTAAAATCAACTTCATTGCCAGACATTTTCTTAGAGCCCATGTGCCAGCTGGGAAATGATTTTTCTTTAATAGGACTGTAGGAAATCATCATGGTGTTGCTGTGACGATCATCTGTTTTTATCTTGTCATACAAGCTCATAATCAGCTTTGCTTCACCTTCTACTAATTGTATAAACTTTGTATCCGAGTAGAGTAAAACACCAGTAATATCAAGCGGGGGGTTATTTTTTTTGCAGGATTCAAGAATTTTATCGATTTCTGCTGCTGTACAAGAGGGCTTTCTATTACTTACGTAGACTAATTGAGATAACATATAAGGACCGGATTATGTATAAACAATACTATAACAACCTTCCAGCAAGAATGTTTAAACATATACAAAGAAACATTCAATTAATTAAACAGATGTTAATCAAAGCTTTACAGGATATTATGACTGTCTGATGTGCATTTCTTAACTAAAGCCTGATGTGAATCAGCTTAATTCAATTAACTCGACACTCAATTAAAAAATACTTGTCCAGTAAATTACTTAATAACTTGTAAGGCAGCCTCTGCCGCGTAGCGTACATCTTTATTGGTAGAAATGCTTAAAATACGTTCTATACTTTTAGTTGCTGGCGCTGCGTCCTTACCAATTTTACCTAACAAGGTTATCAATTGAAATTGCAGGCCACCATCATGTATAGTGGTTTTGTCCAGGCGCATCTGCAAAGGATGAACTGCAGGTTTACCAATTTTTACCAAAGCGTCTTTAGCTGCTTCAGTATCATTACCATAGTTGGGCAGGGTAGCAATCATAAAGTCAATAGCGGTGCGATTGGTAGTGCGCATACTTCCTAATACTTCTATGGCCAAAGTTTGCGCTTTTAGTAAATCACTTTTCTCGTCTAATGATTTATGACTTAAAAAAGAGACTAAAGTTGTTTCAAGACTAAGTGGCACTTCCTCCTTTAAGACTAGGAACTTCATCAACTTTAGTTGCTCACTTACACTTCCACCTCGCAATATTTTGTCAGCCTCTTGAAGCGTAGGAATAACACCTGGAACTGGAATGTTATACTTCACACAAAAATTCAACCTGTCCTCCTGTTGACTAGGATAAGGTGTACTCACCGCATAAGTCGAGAAGCGAGTAGCGCTAAGGTTTACTAATTTTTTTAGATCTGTTTCAGGGTATTCAATGCTGATCTCTTTATTTCTTTCTTCGTAGCTGGTAAGCTTAAAGTGCCAGGCAAAATCGTATAACTGCTCAGCGGCCTTAGGATATTCCTGGTTATTAATGAAATCAGCAATCCACAATATGATTTCTGATTTTCTGGCAGCACTTTCTTCTTCTTTATACATTGAAGTCAACTCGGTGAAGAAGGTAGCTTTCTGCTTATCATCTAATACTAAATCCTTGCTGTATTTCTGATAAACATATTGCCTTAACGCTTGATTTTTTTTGAGGCCTTCCATCATTTCGAAGTAGGCAGTCTCTTTGCTAATGGGTAAGGGTAAGCCAAACTTACCGGCATTCACCATTCCAAAAATAGCATCGATACGCATTTTTGAAATTTCAAGTGATGTATTTTTTGATCTTGCCAGCAAATAATCAAGGTAGTTCGATAACCAATAATTGCCAATGCGGGTTATTGACTTAAAAGCAGCTTCCCATTCATTTTCTTGCAAGTCGTCATCATTTACCAGGTAACGTATGATTTCCATGGAACGATCATCCTTAGTCGGGTAAGCAATAGTATCTAAGGTTTGTAAGAGAAAGCGCTGATAATTGTTATCGACTATCTTATAACGCGAAAAGGTGTACATGACATCGTAATGCAGAAGCCCGCAACTGTTGTCAAAGCCTGTTTGCATGGCTTCACTTACTACCGCATCAATTTTTTCTTTTGTAGATAGGTCGTTGAGTTTTATACGAAACTCCTTCACCTTTATCTTGCACAAATCTGCAGCTGAAAGTTTAGGACTTTCGTTTACGCTATTGGTATTATTAATAGTGACGTTAATGGCTGGTGAGCTTCCTTGTTGGGTGGGTGGGTTATTGTCAGGTGAGGTTTTATTTGTTGGTTCTATAAATAAGGTAGCCAGGTTTTTATCTACCTTAATGCGACCAGCAAAACTCATCAACACTTCTCCTGAGGAGACATCCAGTAAGCGGGCACTCACATCGACATACGATTTAAGTTTAGTGTAGGTGCCAGAAAGAATAACATCAATTGGTGCCAGCTGTCCAATTTTTAATGCGGCAGCAGGCTTCATCAAATCACTCAGCTCAAGTTCTTGTTCTTTTAAGATAGCATCTAGCCTTGTGCGCTCAAAAAGTTTAACCTTTGTTGAATAATTACCTGTTTGTCCAATGATGGTTTCTGTTAAGTACTCACCAAATTGAGGTGAATTTTGAATTGAAGATTTTGTGGCTGTGAAAGGAACGATACCCAAGCGCATAGGTGACTTGGGCATTGAAACGTTAATCAGCTTTTGTGTAAGCTCATTGGTTACTACAGCATATTTTCCAGGCTTCTGACCAAAAACAAGGTTGGAGAGAAGTAAGAAAACGACTAATGCATATTTCATAATTTCAAATTTAAAATTTTAAATTTGAAATTTCACATTTCAGATTAATAAGCACATCAACCAGATTGCTTCGTCATGCCGACACACATCCTACCCTAATCCCTCGCAATGACGTGGGTAATTATTCCTCCTCAGAGTCTCATGGGAGGTGGGTAAGCATGAGTGTAAGGACTCTGAGGATTAGGAACTGATAGACATTTTAAAGTAGCCTCAGAGTTCCCTACGGGAAACTCTGAGGGGGAGTATAATTTCAAATTTGAAATTTGAAATTTCACATTTCGGATTAATAAGCACATCAACCAGATTGCTTCGTCATGCTGACACACATTCTACCCTAATTCCTCGCAATGACGTGGGTAATTATTCCTCCTCAGAGTCTCTTGGGCGGAGGGTAAGCATGAGTGTAAGGACTCTGAGGATTAGGAACTGATAGACATTTTAAAGTAGCCTCAGAGTTCCCTACGGGAAACTCTGAGGGGGAGTATAATTTCAAATTTGAAATTTGAAATTTCACATTTCGGATTAATAAGCACATCAACCAGATTGCTTCGTCATGCTGACACACATTCTACCCTAATTCCTCGCAATGACGTGGGTAATTATTCCTCCTCAGAGTCTCTTGGGCGGAGGGTAAGCATGAGTGTAAGGACTCTGAGGATTAGGAACTGATAGACATTTTAAAGTAGCCTCAGAGTTCCCTGCGGGAAACTCTGAGGGGGAGTATAGCTTCCTGCAGATTAAGGCATAAAAAAACCTCTGCTGGTGGCAGAGGTTTTTTCGGTTAAGGAGAGTTTGGTTGTTTGTTAAGGGATATCTTCAAATCTTAAAGTTCCTGTTGCATAGTTAATTAATATTTTCTGGAACATTAAGGTATAACGTGCGCTCTCAAAGTCGACTTGTGCACGTGTATAGTTTTGTGTTGCTTGTGTTAGGGCAACGATGTCAGAGATACCTAAGCCATATCTTTCTTTTTCGAAATTATAAGAGATTTCGGCTGCTTTTAGCTGTGCGTTGGTAGCCTCATAACTGGCACGGGCATCTCTGTAATTCTGATAGGCAAGCATGACAGCTGACTTAACCTGAATTTCGGTGTTAGCAGTAGTTAGTTTTGCATTCTCATAATTCATTTTAGAACGTACAACGTTTGAACGAGTCTGAAAACCACCAAAAATGGGGATAGTAAAACTTACACCATAGGTCAACTGTGTATTATCATTCAGGAACTGATCATTGAATGAGCGATTATTCGGGAAAAAATTATCTGCCGGGTTTGGATGAATGTAGTTATAGCGAGAACCATATTGTAAAAATGCGTTTACACTTGGCAGATATCCTCCCTTTGCTGAATAATATCCAAAGCGATTCGCTTTTTCTGTAGCCTTAGCTGATTCCAGGTCACTACGACTTTCCATTGCCGTCAGGTTTAATTGTTCAATCGATAATACATCAGCGTCTGCCGCGTTTACATCCCAGGCCGGCTCTTCTAACTCAAAAGGAACTAATGGATCAATCTGTAAAGTTGTTGCAAGAATAGTCTTATTGTTTCTTAAGGTATTTCTTGAACGCAGTAATAACAACTCTGCATTTTTTACCTGATAATCCTGATTATATAAATCGACTTCAGGCCTGCTTCCTGCAAGTACTTGCTCACGGATCTGATCATATTGTTGTTGTTGTGTTTCCAGGTTTTTCTCCTGAATGATAGCCAGGCGCTGATCTAACAGGCAACGTAAAAACTGGTTTGCTACATTGGTAATAACATCCTGATCTGTTCGCTTCACTAAATTCAGTTGTGCATCATTTTGCAAAGCAGTCTGTTTAAAGGTTGTGATAGTACTCATGCCATTAAAAAGTGGCATCGACACATTTAAGTTGGCGCCAACAAAATCAAGCACACCATTAATTACCTGCCCCTCTTGCTGGTTAAAAGAATTACCATCATTTCTACCGGCATTACCTTGAATATTGACACTTGGTGCCAACTGTAACATACTGCTGTTTTTAGCAACCGTAGTGGTAACTAAGTTATTTTTAGCCTGGTTGAGTGCGAGGTTGTTTTGCAGACCAATCTTAACCGCTTCTTTGAAGGAAAGTTTCGTTGCTGATTCCTGAGCAAAGACCGGGGAAGCAAAAGATAAAATTGCTATAAATAGTATTGTACTACTTTTCTTCATTTTCTGAATTCTTTAAGCATTAACTGTAACTAACTCGTCTTTTACGATGGCGCCATCGCCCAAGCGAATAATGCGCTTACCATATCTGGCATTCTCCTCTGAGTGGGTAACCTGAATGATGGTGATACCTTCTTCATTCAGTTTTTTAAAAATTTCCATAATCTGTTTTCCTTGCTCGCTGTGCAAATTACCGGTAGGTTCATCGGCCAATAATAATTTAGGCTGGCCTACTATGGCGCGTGCAATGCCTACTAATTGTTGTTGTCCGCCCGAGAGTTGCTCTGGGAATAGATCTTTCTTGGCCACCATGTTAAAGCGATCCAGTAATTCGGCCACCATGCTTTTGCGCTGTGCACTGTTTACACCTTTATACAAGAGTGGTGTTTCAATATTTTCATAAACTGTTAATTCATCAATCAGGTGATAGGCCTGAAAAATAAAGCCGATGTAGTTTTTGTGCATGTCGCTCTTCTGCTTTTCTTTCATGCGGTGCACAGGCTCATCAAAAAAGTAGTATTCACCGGCCGATGGTTCATCCAACATGCCGATGATGTTCATCAAAGAAGATTTACCGGCACCACTGGGGCCCATAATGGTAACAAACTCTCCTTGCTTAATTTCCAGGTTAACTCCCTTTAAAATAAACGTGCGCTGAAAGCGGGAATCCACGTATTTGTCAATGTCTTTAAGGTTGATCATGCTTTAAATTTTAGACGAAAATCCACACACTGGGGTAACAGTTCAGTCATGAATCCATATCTTCTTGACCAATATAATGCCAATGAAAAAAGGCCTTAAAAACAGAAAAATGGGCTTTTATGAGCGGTAAGGACGTTCGCTATCGAAAAGCACTGTTCTTTTTCGGACACCCCAACGTTAATGTTTAGCATACCAATTTCTTTTAGTTAAGCATTTTTATGGCCCTGCCTTTGCCGAAACGGCTATGTGCAGGCTGGCTCACCTTTATCCTCTCCGGAGGAGAGGTATTACAGGGAAGCTTAACTAAAAGACTTTGGTTTAGAATACTATCGGATATAGAATGACGTCTACTCTTCGGTTCATTTGCATGCCCCGGTAGGTCTGGTTGCTGTACACGGCATTGTCAAGCCCCCAATCCTTTCTGCTGATTTTATGCTGTGGGATATTTCTTTGCAGAATAAGTTGCTCTACTGACTCGCTTCGCATTTTAGATAGCCACTCGTTGTAACGCTTGCCGCCAATAGGGTCGGTGTGACTGATCAAATGTATTTCGTAACGATCGAGATGAGGAATAGAATCGAGCCAGTGAAATAATGATTGCTGCTGAAATTCATCGATGTCGTAACTACCGCCACCAAAATAAATACTCATACGGATTTCGTCTGTCTTTTGCTGGGCTTGTGCAGCAAAAGTCAGGGAGAGCAGAACAACGATGGCAGTGCGGATCATCATTCTTATGGAGTTTGCCTCACCCTTCCCTCTCCAAAGGATAGGGACAATAAAGCTTAAGTAAAAGACATCTATTTAATAACTTCAATATGAGTTAAGAACATTCATTAAAACGGAGGTGGTGCCGGTTTGTTTTTAAGTATTTGTTCAATCTGTTCCATTACTTGTGGTGTCAGTCGATCTCTACCTTCAAAAGCTTTAAAATTCTCTAACAACTGAGATGTTTTAGAAGCACCTAATATTACAGTACTTACATTTTCATTTTTTAAGCACCAGGCTAAGGCTAAAATGGGCATGGTCATGCCTAGATCAAAAGCGAATTTTGTAAGCTCTTTCACTCTTTTGAGGTTAGCTTCAACCAAGGCATTGTCTCGAAGCCAATCCAGGCCTTCAATGCCTAAGCGAGTTCCCTGCGGGAAGCCATCATTATACTTGCCTGTTAACACTCCAGATGCGAGAGGCGACCAAATGGTTGTGCCTAAACCTACTGTTTTATACAATTGAGCAAACTCGCCTTCTACCTTGTTGCGCTCTAACATATTATACTGAGGCTGCTCCATGGTTGGTCCGATCAAGGAATAGCGTTGCGCCACCATGTGCGCTTCCATGATCTCTTGCGCACTCCATTCACTGGTTCCCCAATACAAAATTTTGCCCTGCTGAATCAGGTTGTGCATGGTCCATACCGTCTCTTCTATGGGCGTTTGCTTATCCGGACGATGACAGAAATATAAATCGAGGTAATCTAATTGAAAACGTTTAAGTGCTTGTTCGCAAGCTTCTACCAAATGTTTTCTGTGCAAACCCTTTTGTGTAGGCTTCAGGTCCTTACCCCCTAATCCGAAAAAAGCTTTGCTGGAAACGATGTAACTATCGCGCGACCAGCCTTTCTTTTTTAATATCTCCCCCATCACTTCTTCCGACTTCCCTCTCGCGTAAATTTCTGCGTTATCAAAAAAGTTAACACCATTATCATAAGCGATGGTCATCAGTTCATCAGCAATACCATTTTCGATTTGCTTGCCAAAAGTAAGCCATGAGCCAAAAGAAAGTGCACTTACCTGTAAACCTGATTTACCGAGACGTCTGTATTCCATATTATGATTTTAGATTTTAGATTTTAGATTTTAGAAGTTAGAAGTTAGAAGCTAGAAGTTAGAAGTTAGAAGTTAGAAGTTAGAAGTTAGAAGCTAGAACTTAGAAGTTTAAAATATTAATTATACTTACCAAAAAATTTAAGCAATAAAGTTGATAAATATGCGGGTGTTTTAATTATTTTTAGTGATGTACCATACTCATTCTTCTGTATTCTCTCTTCTATATTCTATATTCAATACTTACTATCTCAACTAGTCAACATGCAGTGAGGTATTAATAATTCTCTTCACAATATAACCAATCAAGAGTCCAAAAGTTGTAAAACCAATAACAACAAAAGCAAAATTGTTTTCAAAAGAGCTGGTGTCTAACTGAAAAATAGAGCCCACAAAATAGCCTACCGTGCTAACCACCGTTGCCCAGAATACACCAGAGATGATGGTGAACAACAAATACCGTGCAGGTGCCAGGCCGCTCATACCAAAAACCACAGGGATAATGACCCTGAATCCATATAAAAAGCGATAGCTTAATAATAACTGCAACTGATATCGCTGAAAAAGATTGGTAACAGGTGCCACCAAGGCTTTTAATTTAGGCTTTCGCTCGATAAAATATTTTCCATTAAGTCGGCCAATTAAATAATAAATCCAGTCGCTGATAAAGGAACCCGAAAAAGCAAAAAAAACGGTGAAGGGAAATTCGAAGAAACCTTTATGGATAAGTGACGAGGCAATAAGTATGGCAGTTTCCCCCTCGAAAAAGGTGCCTACTAATAATGCCAGGTATCCATATTGATCTAAAAATTGTTGCATGTTCTAGCGTTTTCATCAAAACTGGCTTTGCAGTTTTAATGTCTGAGTAGCAAACTTAAGCATCTCCGCATAAACTGCAGGTACATCTTTTGAGGCCATGGGGCTTCCTAATACATGTGCACCTGCTGTGGGTATGGCGATAGCAAATTTTAAGGAATCAGGTGTGCTGAGTTGCTCATTCATTGTTAACATAGCGCTTACCTTCACTTGAGGATCTTGTTCTTCTTCACTCTTGTAATAATAAAGTGTTAATGAAGGCTGTTTGATTTTTTCAAAAGTCTCTTTCGTCATGCTTGCTTCCAGTAATTCCTGCAATTGTATAGTCGCCTCTAATCTGTATACACCATTCCAATACTGCCAGCGTTCACTTTCTTCATTAATTCCTGTTTTATTATACTTGCCACCCATCACCATGCGCGCTATCTGCAAACCCCAGGGATCATTCAATAAAAATGCCGCAGGATTATTAATGCGAATATTAGGTGAAAGATTGATTAAGGCATGCACATCATCAGGGTATTCAGCAGCAAGTTTTAAAGCAACCGTACCACCTGTTGAAGTGCTTAACAGAATTACTTTATTACCTAATTGTTTGCCAATAGCCAAGGCTTGTTTGGCCGATTCCCAGAGGCGATCGGCTGTAAAATACAGTAGGGCATCCGTTGTATCTACACCATGGTCCGCCAGGCGTGCTAAATATAAATTGCAGGCAAATTGCTTTGCAAAGTTGCGATGTACAGGGTTACCTTCTTCCTGACTCGCACTGAAACCATGCAGGTATACTACTGCATACTCCGTTTTTTGCTTTGATGAATCGTTAAGCCACACTATCCTGGCTTCATTGTCTTTTTTTAGCTGGTGTTTAGCTTCGTTTTCTTTAATGTAGGTTTCCAACGCAACAGCTTCCTGCGGTACCTGAGGCAGGTCGAGGTTAAAAACCGGTGAGTCGGGTCTGCCGCCTGCTAAATAGATGGCTGCAGTAATAAATAAAAGTGCAATAAGTATTTTACGCTTTTTCATAGCGTAAGGTACTAAATTTTCTTCATCAGTTTTTCCAGTGAGCACCCTGTAATCACAACTGTACTGATCTTATTTAGACAAGCAGTGGCAGCTGGAAAAGCCTATGATGATAATGCGGTGCTGCTGCTTACCTGATATTTACATGTAAGTATCCAATGTCGTTTTGTTAAGCCTTTTTATAGCCCTGCCTTTGCCGAAGCGGCTTCGAGCAGGTAGGCTCACCTCCAGTCCTCTCCAATGGAGAGGATGAATAAGGATGCTTAACTAAACGACATTGTCTAAGTATCAGGAAGTGCGATGCAATTGCTAAACTCGATCACCTTGGTTACAAAGGAGGGTGAGTTGAGATCACTTATCAGGTGTTGTAACTCAACTACAAGGGTAGCTGTCTACTTTTTCTTTGACTTAAAAGTGTATTCAAAACCAAATCGCGTATTCAACTTGTTGGCATAAGGACTGCTCAACTCATCATCGTAAATCAGGTAGAGCACAAACAAGGTTCCTTTTAAACGATTCACAATTCTGTAGTCTTTTTTAATACCGACAAAAGCAGTGTTAATCCATCTTGACTCATCTTCCATGCTTTTGGCATTGGCAAAACTAGGAACCGGTATACCAAATAAGGATTCCCCTTCCAACCTGAAGGAGATACCTTTATTCCAACGAAATTCTGTAAACAACCTTGGGCCATACATACTCTCCTGCTCCTGATACACAACACGCTTCCCATAGCCAAGTCGTTGGTTCCAACCTAGGCCAGCACTCCAGCGATCAGTCATGCGATAGGCAAGAGAAGGATTAATATCAATCAACCAATGCTGAGATTTTTGCACCTGAAAACTCAAGCCTGGTACTAAGCGCTCAACAAAAGGTTTTGCTTTCATTGGATTGGCCCTGCGCTTAGGTACGTTCAAACTATCCAAGGATTCGTATTTCAGTTTAAGGTCACTCATCTTTTGCATGGCGGCTGTAAGTGCTTCCTGCTTACCGGCAAAGTGGTCTTTCGCCACTTTCATTACTTCTTCCTTTACCTGCTCTTTCAACATTTTCTTAGCAGCTTCTTCGTCCATGGCTGTTGGCATATTCGCTTTGCCTAACTCCTCCTGTAAAGCTCCCACTTCTTTAATTTCTGAAATTTTGTCTTCTGCCAGTTTATCAACGGCTGTTGAGTTTTTTAAACCACCTTCTTTAATTTGTTGCACTTCATTTTGGTAGCTATCTACTTTGCTCGACAAATCTCCTACTTTACTCAGTTGCTCTTGTGCCTGCTTTAATTCATCCGGTACCTGGACTTGACTTTTTACTTCCTGCACTTGCCGGTTTACATCAGGCACCTTCACTGCAGTACCATCCATTGTCGGTGTTGACAGAGATGTTTCCGGTAACTTGGCCGCACTCGGTGCTTTATCTATTTTAAACTGGTTATCTGTAACTTTATTAAAGCTTTGTACTTTATCGTTAATACCCTTTTCAATTTTATTAATGGGATCCTGAATTTTTTGCTGTAAGGCTGCGATCTCCTGATTGAGTGAGTCTAATGTTTTAATGGGCTTGAGGTTGTTGAGACTATCCAGGCTTTTTTGTACCAAGGCCGAAAGTTGGCCAAGGCGATTCAAGCTATCTGCTTTGTACTGCAATGCTTGTCTTTTACTTTTTAAGTTTTGTAGCGCTTTACTGGAATCTGTGCCGGAACGTAAGTCGGTGAGCTTAGCAATTCTTTGCTGAAGGGAATCTATGCGCTGCTGACTGCGATTTGTTACGCTGTCGATTTTATTTATAGTACTTAGTTGCAGGGTATCTGTTTGAGCCATGAGGCCCTGAGACAAGAAGAATACCGCTATGAAGAAGCTAATCCGCACGTACAAAAATAAGGGGTTTTTCTGAGCTAAAAGAGTGATGTGTAGATTTAAAGTTTGATGGGATGGGCAGGCTCTCGTGTCTGTTTTTGTATTCGTTTGTAAACAGGAAAAGATTAAGGCTTGTAGTGGATAAAACTAGGCATTCGCGCACATGGTGCTGTTAAGGTTTGGTTAGCGCCTCACCCCTGCCCCTCTCCGGAGGAGAGGGGTGAGTGTGTAAATATTTGTTAAAGTTCCACCTCTTTAGTTGTAATGACTCGCTAGGGTCGTAAGATTTCCCATGTAAACACCGCTCTCTGGTCGTAGCGTATCGCTACGATCTTCACTAGGACGAAGACTTGTGCCAGTTAGTCATTTCCTTAAAAAAATAAAAGTCAAAATTGTGATAATAATATATGGAACAACAATCCAAGAAGTAGATATAACTGATTTATAGTTTTTAAAATCAATATTTCTAGTTATTAAAGATATTACTAAAATGAAAAAAAAGAGTATTGGTATACTAAACCTATACCAATCAGTAAAGTAACTTAATACACAAAGTACATTTAATGTAAAAAGAAGCGCTGTGAATAAAATTGATGAAAACAATGTCTTTTTCCACTCAAAAGGACCGTCCACTCTCCTAACATCCACAAGAAAATTATGAATAACAGAAAAAATAACTTTTAAAAAATACACAGCTAAACAGTTTTAGTGATTGATTCATTCAGCATTTATTTCCCTCTCACTGGTCGTAGCGTCTCGCTACGACCTTCACCAAATTTATGCAAACAATAATTCAATCCCACCCTTTCTAATACCATAATAATCCCCTGCACTACTGTGCAACCATTCCTCCTCTTTTTCAACCAAACCTAATGCCACTGGATTATTATGGATATAGGCCAATCGTTGTTCTAACATTTCAGCTGTATTCAACTCTATCGGATGGTTGTGTTGTTGCCAGAATTGAAAATATTTATTACGTTCATTTTCAATACCCGAAGTATACATCAGACTCAACATCCATTCCCTTCTGCTTTCATAAACGTTGCTTTCTATTGCTTTTCTGATATGCCTGGATGTAAAACTCTTAAAATCCCGAACTATGTCTGACAAAACTCCACTCTCTGTTCCAATAATCAGGTGGACATGGCTCGTCATTATGCAATAGCCATATACTTCTAATCCTTTGTTAGCCTGACAATACTTAATGCTGTCGTACAAGACTTTTCTGTATTCTTCGCGAATGAATACATCAATCCAATGCACAACGGTAAATGTTACAAAATAAAGTTGGCGATTATCCCGAAATGAATATTTCCTGCCCATCCATTTTATCTTTGAACAAGATATGAAAAAATATTGTGTTACGATAGCCTTTTCAAGGGTCGTAGCGAGACGCTACGACCAGGGGGGGGGCGAGACGCTACGACCAGGGGGGGTTCCTAACCGGATTGTAATTTGCTTTCTCTTTTGAATACTTTAAAAACTCTTTTTCTGTACCAAAAATCCTTGCTTTAAATTCCGTTATTGCAGAGTCGTTAAAAATGTGGGCGTAAAATTGAAGCTGGAAATTAAAAGCATTCTGAATTTCAGTCAGGGTTTCCTTTTCCAAATTGCAATTTTCCAAACGAATACGAACTTCCTGCGCTTTCCCCATGTGCGCTAATCCAAAAAATATCAGACAAGCAATTCTAAAAGGTAATCTCATTTGTTAGTAAACCAAATCATCATACAAATAAACATCAGTATCAATCTGCTCAACGATCCTGCTATTATTTAACTCAGGTTCAAATGTCATCAATATACCGCCCTTTAAATTCGGATTTGGACTCTCCAAAGTTTTTCCAAGTGCAACAAAAATACCTCCATGTGATATTCTTATTGCCTTCGGTTCGATTAGCTCAAACAAGCTTAGGATTTCGCGTAAGTCATTATCCTGATACATCGTCCTAAATCTTTGTAGGACTACCGGATCACATCCATCAACAACATGCTCGCTGATCAAGCTTAAATCTCCAAGATTAAGATACATTGTAACATTATCACGCACCCCTCCATGAAACATCAATTCAAGTTCTCCACTTTTTTTGATGATTGTTATTTGCTGAAAAGTATAACTATCAGCTAGCGCTTGGCTTAACGTGCGCATTTCTAATAAGCTATTTTTATTTGTGGTATAATAATCTTTCATACATTGAGATGAGTCACAGCCCGACAACAGCATTAGTGATAATAACATGTTTCCTAATATCATAATATTTCGTTTTAGCGTGTTAATCATTTGTTTTAGGGATTTCAATCATGCCGTAAACGGCCGCGGTAAATTGAGTGGCATTCATTGTCACTTGGTGAATGGCTCCATAATCCCAATAGGTAATCTCGTACTTACCACCAACTTGTTCAATGGACTCAATATGGATGTAATGGGTAGCAGTATAGTTAGACCCTTCATCCAACTTAAACTTATCGGAGTTTACGTACAGGACCACGTCATTAGTTTCCATCGCTTCTTGTACTTCAAAAATGTTAAGAACTACGGTAAAACCTTCCAATTTCACATCGGCACCTGTCACTTCAACATCAAAACCAAAATCTTCCCAAACTTTTGTCGCCTTTGATAGAACGCCACCAGCCCATAAACCCTCTTCATCTCCAGCTTGGTAACCAGGTATTAAATCAGCATAATTTATAGACTCCTTATAGTGGTCAGCAAGTGTCATGAAAAGCATCTGGTCTAATTCATTGATTGTCCGACCCCTCTCTTCATCTTGATTATTACCAAACACTTGTTCATCGCCAACAGCATTCCTTGCTGCAGGGGAGGCCTCTGGAATATTCATGCCACCGTTATTATTATTATATACAAATATACCTGTTTCGTATAAGTTAATCATGGCCTCGGCCATTCCCTTCGGATCCTTATCATAAGCATGTTTGGCAATGGCTGCCGCCCAGCAAAAGTTCGTTTCTGCTCCTTGATTGGTTCCTTCATGTCCTCCTTCAGCTACACGTGCTCTTAGCTGATGCAAAAAGTCATTCGGGTTTACTTTGGTAAAGTGGGCGCTTTGTGGAAGAGCGTCATCTGCTGGTATTACGGACAGCGCTTCCGCAGGTGTAGAGGTGTGTGGTGGCTTTTGCTGCGGATCAAGTATTTCATCTTCACTGGTTGTTGTGTTGCTCCTTACAAGTATGTTTTCATTAAACCTTGTTGCTTGAATATTTGATCGGAAATTATAATTCCGATTTGTCTGCATACGATAAAATAATGCCTGCCTTTCAATGGCAGAAAAATGGTTAGCCAGGTATTGTCTATACTGCTCTTCATTGGTAGTCTTGTCGCCCATGTTAGCGGCATAAGCCAGCGGAGACATGCCGTTGTTATCGCCATAATCAAACGCAGTGGGCGGTGTTACAGAGTTTTCAAAACGTGGTTGGTTACTACCTGGAAGCATGCCCGGGAGACCTTGCTCGCTCAGTAATGAGGCTGACGCAGTACGCGGCTTGGTTGGCTTAAATGGATTAGTTTCAGATTCATCGCCCGACTGATCGGTTTGGTCTGATGCATTATTATCAGCAGTAGCTTGTCCGCTGCCTTTGCTATCTTTTTTGTCGTTGCTGGCGGTAGATTCCTGCTTGCCTGTCTTCTCCTTTTTCTTTTGTGCGGATTGAGTGCTGCCTTTTGTCGTTTGTCGTTTGTTTACAAAACCATTTTTCACTTTCACCTTTTTGCCATTGACAAATCTTTTATCCTTGTGCTGCTTGCGTTGCGGTTGTGGCTTGGGTTTGTTTCTCTCTTTAACCTTATCATGATCGTTCGCTTCAAGGCCAAGCACATCAATTTGGCTTACGGGGTTGTTGCCCGCATACTGGTAGGTGCTCTGTTCGGATTGTAACTCAGCCAAAGGGTCAACAGCATGGAACCTGCCTATGGCTGCATCGTACTGTCGGAAGCCCAGGTCTTTTAAACCTGTACCATCGGTTGTAATCATGCCTTTGTAGTCTTCATTGCCACGCTCAAAAGCAGTGCCCGCTATAGACAAGCCAAAAGGGTAGTAATCTTCAAAGTGAACAACCGGAGATTGACTGTAGGTGATAGACAAGTCATCCATCCACACGCGGCTGCCAGGGCTTTCGTTGCTCACAAACACATACAAGTAGCCAACACGGTCTATTACTTTTTGCAGCTCAAGTTTTTGGAAGGCTACACTATGTGCTGCTCCCGCTGCAAATCCTGCCGACTCATCGATGCGCTCAAAAGCAAGATTAGCAACATTTAAATCCTTGTCGAACAAAATGTAGTTCAGGTAAGCTGCTGGTACATCGTCATCTTCCTGCTTTGTGGAGAACAGTGCAGCCAAACCATCTAAGGATGATACCAATGAGGTTGATCCTTCTGCCACTGTACTTGTTGCTGATTGCAAAGGATTAAACAGCGACATAAGGAAAGTAGTCAATGGCAAGGAGTTGTGACTTGCTTTGTTCTCAAACTTGGCAAACACCTCCATCTTTACCGTGTCACCGGGGTACACTTTCATTAATGTGTACGGGCCAATAGTACGCTCTTCAGAACCATCTAAATAAATGGCATTACCCACATCGTTGCTGGTGTGGTTGAACCACTGATTTACGTTCTTTATTTCAGTCTCAAACAAGTTATCAAAAAAAGCCATCTCCAGCACACGCGGATTGTTGTAATCTGCTATGCCCGTGTCTTCCATAGTCGCGGTAAACACATCTGTATTTTCTTTGGCTGTAAAGGTTAGCCGAACATTGCCCAAATGGTCTTTTACCTGGTATTGGTATTCGGGGTCTTCGGATGGTGATTTCGGTATAACAATTTTACCCTCATCGTGTACAACAAATTTTAGTGTGTCATTCTCATACACCAACGGCCCCATATAATCCAGACGCTTAGCAGGTGATTGTGCACCAGCCGGATAAATTTCTTCGGCCAGCTTAATGCCGTCTGCGTCATAGATGTATTTTACTTTCTCTCCGCTATCCTTTATAATTTCTTCAGTCAGGTTCAGGTAGGGATTGTAGTGGATGTTTTCGATTCCCTTATTTTTATCGGAAGTCATGTTACCATTGGTATCATAACCATAGTCATCACCAGACGTATTTTTGTCTTTGAAGCCTTTTGTAATAATGCCTTGATCAGTAACCGATTTGAGTTGATTGCTTCGGTTGATACCTTCTCCATAGTTATACACCAGCCAGTCTATGGGTGAGCCACTCTCATTGTTCCTGTAAAGGGAGAGTATGTTTCCGTTTTGGTCATAGCTTATGGCCTCTCTAAAGGCTGATGAAGATGCCCAAGTGCTAACCTTCATATTAAAATTAGCTTCCAGCAAGCGACCCATTGGATCATACGTGTATTGATAGGCTCTTTCCTTCGGCTCATTCAAATAAGCAGACCCAAGACCAAGATTAGCACTCCATTTCGTGGCCGATATGTTGCCATTGTATTGTGGCGTAAAGGTTCCGATTCCCAAATCGTTGTGATAACCAAACTCCATCCCGAAGTAATCTTTCGGGCCACCATCCAATAAGTTCAGGTCTGCGTTATTGATGCGCGTGATCCAGCCCCTGATGTTGTAACGGTAGTCAAGGTGCTGTTTGAACGCTCCCCCATTTTCAGCATGAAGTTTTTTTGTTATCGGCTGCCCAAGTTCGTTTTAAACTGTAGCACTTAAAAGTATTTCCGGCTCGCTGTCTAATTGGTGGTATGTTTTTAATAAACGTCCTGCATGGTCATACTCATATCTTTTCTTTATGGCGTGAGTTGTTGTGCCATTGCTACTGGTGGTTTTTGTTTGCAGCACATTGCCTGCAAAATCAACCGTGTTAGTGATCCTGTCAAAACCTCCTTTACGGTTTTGTGCGATAAGCTGAATGTCTCTGTACTTGTCATCGTAGTAATTCACACTCCACAGAAAATCACTGGTGCCCAGCACATTTGTTTTTGTTCCCGTTACAAGTCCCACTACTCGGTTAAAGGCGGCAGTGTCTTGTTCTGTTAGATCGTCTGCTACGTAGTTGTAGTTGCTTCCGGCAAGGTCATTGCGGAACTGGTAGTTATCGTAATAGGTGACCGATAAGATTTCCAATGGTGAGCTGTCAGCATTAGTCATTGGGAACACCGTATTGGAATATCCATGAAAAGAAGTATTCCCGTTATAACTATCATAAAAATTTGTCGCGCTAATCAAAGCACTCATTTGTGCCTGATTGATGGAGTCGCTATGCGTGTAGATACCGTTAATGATTGGCCTATTAAGCGCGTCATATTTGGTAAACGACCATTTGTTTTCTGCGCGCTGATTACAGTCTTGGGTCATCACCACTCTATCACGATTATCGAACACAACGTAGAGCAGTGCACCACCTGGGATTTGTTTGGCAACCATTCTCCTGCGCCCGTCATACTTGTAGCGCAGTGCCCAGTTATTTAAAAACTTTTCTTTATCACTGTCACTTGCTGCAAAGTATTCAGCTATTCTTTTCACGCCCTCCGGCTGGATTTCGCATACAAGATTACCGAAGTCATCATAGATGTAATAAGTACTGGCCCAGTTCGTATCGCGGTTGGCATCGGTGGTAGAAGGGTTGCCTGTTGCTACCTGCACACGTTTTAAAATAGTGCGACCTTCTTTATCTACATACTCAATCACCTGGTTACCCTGCTCATCTTTTGTTTTGTTTTTGTATAGTTGATTAGCCGGATAGAAAACTGGCGCTGCGGCTGTGCCTGCTTCTACCTTACCAAAGGCATTTAATGCTGTTGTTGTATATTCTTCTGTAGGATAAGTGAAGGTCCATTGCAATACTTCACTGGGCTGGTTAAACTCATAACTAAACTTAACCGTGTGATCTGTTGAAGTATAGCTGGCAACTTCATCGGGTTGCCAGGCAAGTCCTGGTGCGCCTTGCTTGATAATTCGGTTAAGGGGTGAGTATTCAAAAATGGTTTGCGAATAAGGAGCCACATCATCGGCTACTTTATCTGCTGAATTGTTATAAAAAATACTTTGGCTTGTGAGTGCTGTAGGTTGATAGCGCCCATCACGGCTGGTGTGGGCATAGGGCAAGTATTTTTTTGCTTCTCTGCCAAAGTCATCATATTCAACAGGTGTAATCAAATCGCTACCATTGGCTGCTGCACCCAGGGCCACCGTTTGTACTGGTCGTCCGAGGCCATCAAAGTAGGTAGTGCTTTGCGTATAGTCCGCAGTGGTTAAATCATATAAGTCGCTTTGTTCGTTAATGCCTTCCTTATTAAAAGAGAAGCTCATCACGTAATTCATGTCTACCAGAGGCGTAGTGTTGTTGGTTCTTATTTCTGCCTCACCTGTAGTATAGATTGGACTGGTAGCACTTGCTTTGGCGGCTACCTTGTACAAACCAGGTTTTGTAACGGTAAGTGTGGATGCAGTTTCGCCTGGCATTTCCTGATTGTTGCGGTACCACTGGTAACTGTACAAATTAGCACTCGACACAATGCTTGTACTGCCACCGGCAGGAATGGAAGCATTACCCTGAATGCTAATGGAGGGTACATCGTAAATTACAACGCCCGTTGCTGTAGAATTTAGTTCCGGACAAGCACCGCTTTTCACTACTGCCCTGTATTGCGTGGTAGTGTTTACATTACTATAAGCAAGGGTAGTAGCGGTGTTGCTAATATCTGCCCAAGCACCATTGCCCACTTTTTGTTGCCACTTTTGTATTGCCCCAATATGACCTGAAAGTGACACACTCCCTGATGCAATACCGTAGGTTTCAACACCATCAGGCGAGAGTGAACCGCCTACAGTGGCAGCACTGGTCGTTACAATCACTGTATTGCTTTCCTTTAGCTGACCACATGAACTCACCAGCCGTTTAAACTCGGTAGTCGTTAGCAATATGCCGTGGTCGTAGGTGGCTGATGTAGCTCCAGCTATGTTTGACCATGCAGCTTCAGGCAAGCGCGACTGCCATTGGTAAGTATAGCTTGTAGTGCCGCCAGAAGGATTAGCCGTACTGGTGAAAGGATTTACATCTGTGCCACTGCAAATAACTTTCGTTCCCCCTATGGTACCCGGATACAAATCCGGATTCACCGTAACAAGTATAGTGTTGCTTTCCAGTGTCTGATTGCATGAACTCACAACACGTTTAAACTCCATGCTCGTATTCAGTGTACCATGATCGTATGTATTGCCAAGTGCCCCGCTAATCGCTGACCAGCTTCCACCGGGTATGCGTATATACCATTGATAGCTGTAGATTCCGTTGCCTCCAGTGGCATTATTCAGACTCGTAAGTGGGGCAACGTCTGCATTATAGCAAATGGTTTGTGTACCGCCAATACTGCCTGGACTTAAGGCAGGATTGACGGTAACAGTAATGATGTTTGATTCTTTTGACTGGCCACACGAATAAACCATACGCTTATACTCCATGGAAGTTGTTAATGTTCCATGATCATACGTTGAAGCAGTGGCACCACTTATGTCTGACCATGAACCACCAAGGGGTCTGGATTGCCATTGGTAAGTGTAAGAGTCATTGCCACCCGTTGCATTGGCCGTATTGGTAAAAGCAACAACATCTGCCGCGTAGCAAATTGTTTGTGTGCCTCCAATGGTGCCCGCACTTAGGTCTGGAAGTACAGTTATGGTAAGTATATTGCTTTCTTTAGTTTGTCCGCACGAACTTACCATTCGCCTGAATTCTGTAGTTGAATACAATACACCATGCTGGTAGGTGGCTGTTGTAGCACCGCTAAGGTCAGACCAACTACCACCGGGACTTCGCACTTGCCATTGATAGGCATATGAGCCATTACCTCCCGAAGGATTGGCTACACTGCTAAAAGCTGCAGCATTGCTTGCGTAGCAAATTGTTTGTGTATTGCCAATGCTACCGGGATTTAAATCGGGATAAACTGTTACCGTAATTGTATTAGAAGGCACATTAGTACATGCGGTAATGGCCAGTCTTCTGAAATTGGTCGTACTGGTCAGTAAACCTGGTGCATAACTTAAACCTGTAGCACCATTAATATTAATCCATGCGCTGCCGTTATAGTGCTGCCATTGATATGTGTAGCTGCCATTACTACCGGAGGCATTGCTTACGTTGCTTAATGCTGAAGGTGTAGTGTTGTAGCAAATGGTTTGGGCGCCTGCTATACTTCCCGGGTTGAGTGGTGAATAAACGTTTACGGTTACTTCATTTGAATAGAGTATTCCGCAGGCATCTGTAGTCAGCGCTACTCTGAAAATAGTGGGTTCGAAAACTTGTTGTGATAAAGTAGAGGATGACCATCCTACGGTAGACCAGCCACCACTTAATGATCTTTTTTCCCATGCAAAATTATTGCCATACTGATTGGTATGGGTGAGGTTCACTGTACTACCTACACAAACAATAGATTGATTAGCAGAAATGGTTCCGGCCTGAAAGGTGTTTAATGTTAAATAATATGTCTCTGATTCACCAATAGTGGGTGTATACACAACGGATAATTCATGTGTAGTGCCTACGGCTGGTATGGTAACGGTTATGGAGGGTTGATTTCCAATAACCCGTAAGAATCCGCCATTTAAATACCATTTAATTGTTCCTGCGCCAATGCCCCCGCTACCGCCACTACCAGTTGTTACTGAATAGCCATAGGAGGTTGATGCACATACAATTTGAGGACCAGTAATACCCTGCGCAAAAGTATTAGAAGTTATAAACAACAGAGGCGCAAATAGACTGGCAACTATTATTTTTTTCAGTTTTGCAGTGATTGAAGTCATATTCAAAAAGATTGTCAAATAAGTTACGCTTACATTAATCATTTGACTGTCCTTTATAATGATACTGATACGCCTGAATAAGATTACCCTCGCCATCTACTTTACTTTTTAGCCTTCCAAATTCATCGTAGTTATACAAAATGAATCTGTTGTTTGGATCATTAACGCTGGTAATACCACGACCTGGGTAATATGTATAAGATGTCATTTGAGCTCGAGAGGGTATTATCCTAACTTCATCTATATGACCATAGGCTTCAGCAATGTTAAAAGTTTGATCCGGATAATTTATTAAGCGTTGTTTAAACTCCCAAGGTTGGTTGCTATTGCCTCGATAATAATAAGACAGTAAATACTCACCAGAAGCTAGGGGTGAAAAATTGAGCGGTTTAGGCAGCACCGCATAATACCTACCTGTGCGTGGGTTATCATGATTACCACCATATAAGGACTCCTCAAAACTATCATAGAAATAAGCTCCTCTACCTGTATCCACAACTGATGCTACCGGCACCTCTGCGTAGCTACCCCATAAATAATTTGTGGTTTGTCCAGTATGTGTTGTAATGCTGGATTGCAAACCACTTAATGTATAACTTATTTTGGCTTTGGTCTGAAAATAGAGTGTGGGATTACCAATGAGTTGATATGGATCTATCATCAATAATCCATTAGGACTATATAAACTCAAGACAGAATCCATTAAGATATGCTGATTAGATGAGTAACTCTTATAGATTCCGTCTATCACTTTTCCAGCTCTAATCAGTAATGAAGCATAAGGGGTTTGAATGAAATTTCTATTTATAAAGGGCTCGCTTTTCTCCGGAGCCATTTCAAAGGGATAAAAGTGCAGTGTTTTTAGTGTATCTGGAGAGGACAGATTAAGTGCAGATAAAACTTTTGACTCACTCTTTTTAAAGTATGTGTCATTATAATTAACATAAGACATGAATGTTGTTGAAGTTAATGCATTTACATCACCATATTCTGTTTTTATTATGGACTTTAATTGAGCCGTATATACATTCTCAGAATAGATGCTATACTCAAAGTAACAGCTAGGGCATCCACTAATTATCCTTTTACTTGTTACCAAGCCCCAAATAGGATCGGATTCAAGGAAATTATAGGTGAATACTGTTTCCGAAATTTTTTTATCCACTGTTTCATTGGCAGCATATACTTCTTCTTTAAGAACTCTACCATTTATATTACTGTAATTTTTCTTTGGAGGTGCCGCGGGCTTAATATTATCAAGATTAACCGACTTATTCGTATAATAAAAAGTTATCAGCTTTCCGTTTATTATATTAGTATCTGCCAGATTACTTTGAATTTCTTCAATCCTGTCGTACCCTACCCAACTGCCTGCAAATTTTTGCATAGGATATTTTAAGTCACTAGTGATAGCTAAAAACTCGGCTGCATAATTAGAATCATCACATCCACCGAAACCAGTACCCCCACCATCAATTGTTGAAGTACTGCTATAAATTCCAGATTGATACAGTTGAGTAATCGGATTTCGATAATTACCACCAATAGGTACCGGTGGGAGAGCTTGTGTTACGTAATAGTAGGGTGTTGAGTGTAAGTAACCAGAACTTGTAGAGTCAGGTTTCCAATAATTCCAGCGCTTAGATTCCAAAATTTCACCATCATTATTCTTGTAATTTATCCGTTTAACCCTAAAACCTCCACCCATCTTCTCTGTTTCAAATTCAGTGGAGTAATTAAACCACTCTAGCTCAGCATGGGCACGACCATATGCTGGAGTTGAACCCATAATCATTTCATAATTTCCTGGCTTAACTTTTATTAAAGCATTTTTTGAAGCTTTAGTCAAGGTATACCATTCATCAGTAGTTAAATTATGCAGATTAACGAAAGCACATGCCTCCAAACCCTGTCCCCCCTCACCTTCGGGTTCACAGGTTTCAATATCTTTTATTCTTAGGTAGTTATAACTTACTGGATTGGTTGTAAATGGTGCACCTGCAATCGTAAACCGACCTATTGAAGAAGAGGGGCTATACTGACGCTTAGTACTTTTAAATTCAATTGGGATATTAGCATATGAATTTAATTCATAAAGAAATTCAGTCGAGCCGCCTGTCGGATATGTTACATTAGTTAGCATACCTTTCATTCCATAAACTGGATGTGGCTCTCTATTGGCACCCGGAATGTATCTGGTAACATGGTTTGATGAAGGATAATTACTATTAATGAAGGAAAGTGGAAAGTCACGAAGCCATATCTCAGTGGTAAATTCTGTATTACCTGCATTGTTAAAATATCCCCAATGGTCTTGATCGAAAGTACCTTTTGAAGGAAAGGGCTCTTGGTCGTCATATGTAAACTTATAAGCAGGTAAGCGTTTGTTCCCTGAAAATTCTACAATGCTGTCTAATCTCAAAAATTGGTCCTCTTTAAAATAGGAGTGAAAAAGTTCAATAGTTTTTATGAGCTCACCTTGGAACTTCACGATAATCTTTTTTAACCTGTGTCCACCTGTTAAATCAAGTCTCTCGATAGAATCTGCCACAAACTGAATACTATACCCGTTGGATGAAATTATATAGGGCCGTTTTGAGTAAGCTGTTTGCACAGAATAACAAGTTTTATCCTCTGGATCACTTACAAAATTTGCAGTTCCAAAAGCATTCAACTTCACCATATTTGTTTTACTAACATTTGTCTGGTATACAAGCGTTTCATCAGTATAAGAAAAGGAGGCCAATTCTGAAGAAACTGCAGATTGAATCGCTATCAAATTCCATGCGGATATCTCGGGGGTATTCATGATAAGGCCTCCACCAAGATTGTCACAAAGTGTATTAACTTTAACTTTTTCATTAGCCAGATCATTATTAAAGTAATAAAGATTACCTAATCCGTCTTTGATTATAAAGATGAAATCAGTAGTAAAATTACCAACAGCATCAATTGAAGAACCATTAGGTGATAATTGAACCAATTCCTTTTTTCGATTAAAAACAAATTGGCCTGATAGACCAGTTGGTAATGCATAGTGGTATAAATCTGGTTCAGAGTCCAAGGGAAGATAATAATTAGCAGGATCAAAAGGATCTTGTTGGGAAGTATTGCTTATTAATGAGTTAATTTGTTTACCATCAATTGGTATACAGTTCTGAATTAGAGAATCAATGTTAGGTCTCCCATCCCCACGGAAGTAATCGTCCATAGAATCAGAAAAATAACCATAAGCGGAATTATCCGGCATATCCCGAATGGTTCTACCTATCACACCAGTGCCTTGTAAAGTCCAACCTGCACCTACCCAAGAAGGTGTTTCGTTTACATTGAATCCGGAAGTTGTGTAAGAAAGTGAAACCGGAATCTGAAAACCAATTCCTGGAATTGTAAAAATATCAATTTTAATTTCAGTTTGTCCGCTATAACCAGTCACCGCTTGACGTGATGGTGCGAGCAAGGATGCTACGTTCGGAGACGGAACAACAGTTTGATAGTCTTTCAGATATTGTTGGCTTAAATTTGTTTGACCAACAGAAGCGAGGGTAAATAGGCAAAAAACCAAACAAAGAGCTCTTTGAATTCTTAAGGTATTAAACATGACAAATTATTGGGGCTACACAACAAGACTAACTATATATCTTATCAACAAATATATAGAACAAAGTAAAAAATGCAAATAACACCTTATCAAAAATTAAAGTTAGCGAGTAACTATTCTGCGTTAAACAAAAAAATTATCCAAAGTAAATAATGGTGATCTCTATTAATTAATTTTTGATAAGACACTGTTTTTTCATCAGCGTAATAAATAATTAATATATTTACGAGTCTTACTCAATCTATTTATGAAAAAATTTATTCTATCTTGTTTTATTCTTTCTTTGTTTTATTCTTCAATATATTCACAAAACACCTATCAGCCAGGTTATATTATTAAAGAGCAAGGCGATACAGTGAAGGGTTATATTTTAACAGCCGGTATTGAAGCGCTTGAACAAAATTGTTCTTTTAAAACCAGTACCGATTCGGATGTAATACTTTATTCACCTAGTCAATTAAAAGGTTATGAGATAACCGGTATTGGAAGATTTGAAACTCTGGATCTTATACCTGAAAACTCGGAAGCGCAAGGTAAGGTGTTTGCGTCTGTGCTTGTTAAAGGGTATACTTCTCTATTCTCCTATAAAGACAACCTTTATTATCAAACTGCTACGCTAAAAACGTATAAATTAGAAATAGTAAAAAAGATAATTACAAAAAATGGTCAGGCCTTTGAACAAATACAACCTGCTTATAAAGGAATCTTAGGCTCGTTAATGAATGATTGTGATAAAGTAAAAGGTCGCGTTAACAAAGTAGCTTTAAAAGCCAAGCCCCTGTCAGAACTTGTTAACACCTACAACAGCTGCTTCTCAGAAAGTAAATCAGAGATTGTAAAAAATAAAACACTTGGCTTTGATGTATACGCCAGCTTATTATTTACAGCCAATAACTACTCATACACTTATCAAAACACATCAGCCTTCTACATTAACTTTGATCAGTTTCTGGAAAAAAGAAGCCTTATACTACCAACTCTTTCCTTTAAAGTAATATCAAAAAGAAGTAATTTTGGATTCGAGATCAATCTTATCCATTCAACTAATAATGAATTCAAGTCAGACTTTGTTGGAAACAATGGATTTAGGTATACGACTAGCTTTAATTTTAGTACTATACAAATTCCACTAAGCTTATCGTATAATTTTAAATTACAATCTTTTACACCCTTCGTGGAAGCAGGCGCAAACCAAATTCTGGTTACACCCGATAATAAAAATAATGAAACTGATCTCATAGCCTTAAATCAATCCACAAATCAAGTTACGCTCTTACAAGGAGATTACTTAATTGGCAGAAAATCATATCTAAAACCGTTAACCGGTATTGGAACTTTCTACAAGCTAAGCAATAAAATAGATCTTATGATTCGATTAAGATTTGAGTTTGGTGGATCAGCATTATTAGGATATACCGATCCATCAACTAATGGAATTGTCGGCTTCACTCATGAACCTATAAGGTTGTCAAGCGGAGTTACTATACCCAAAGAATATTTAAAAGAAAGAATCATGTCGGTGGCATTTGGCTTAACCTATAAATTGTAATTCCTTTTCTCGAAGAGGTAGCGCAAAAAGTTGCCTCTTCATACTTCCTTAATAAGAATAGCCAAATAGGGAAGTCTATTATTTTACAACGACCCCATTATCCTCACAATCACGTCCATACTAACCTTCGCTTTCACTGAATTTGAAATCAGACAGGCAGCTTCTGCTTTTGTTAACACTTTCATGGCCTTCTCTCTATCCTCTTCTCGTAAAATAGTGAGCTCAGGCATTAGGGCTACTGCCGTCATTAAATATTTACCTTCCACCTGCTCCAGCTTACCTTTAGCTACACAGGAGAAAGAGGCAAAGTCCAGTTTAAAATTTTCTGCAATCGCCAGAAAAGTAGTCATCAAACAACTGCTGATGGCGGCCGTGTATAAATGCTCTGGTGACCAGATGCCCGGCATACCCTTCGGAAAAGGCGGTGGTGTTGCCACTTCTATCTTACCACCATCGGTAGCCGTAAAGTGAATATCCGGTGATGAGATGATGCCCTTGCGTTCTTTAGACCAGACTAAGTCGACTTCAAAAAAATGCGCTTCCATACTCTTGCGTTTTGTGTAACAGGGAAATTTTCGTGTTGTTGATAAAATTAGGCAGGCAGCAACAATTGTTTACTGACAGCCGTGAGCTTAGGCGATGACATAAGTCATCATTTGTGAGCTTAGTTAAACAAATTCATCTTATGCTGAAAAACCGCAGCAATATGCTGGCCTCGGCTTTTTGCTTCTTCGGCTTTTTCACCTGTAAAATGCTCATCTATTGTTTCACAGAACAACAATACCCACCTGTCGAAATGCAGCGTTTGCACGGGCAAGTCCTTGTGCTTATCAAAGGGCTTTCCCTGATAAGATTGTTCACCCAACAACATGGAGGCCCAAAATGTATACATAATTGGTAAGTGCGCAGACCAATCTACATGACTGAATAATGGTGCCAGTAATTCATCTTCATTTACTTTTGAATAAAAAGTATCTACCAGCAACTCAATGTCGTCACGCGACTCCAATGCTTTCATCTTCGTATTAATCATCTATTTTAATTAAAGGTCCTTATGCGAAAAAATTCGCACAGAAAAAAAAGTTGGAACAAACACCCAAAGTAACAGTACACCTACTGAAAATAATAAACCCACATAGCTTCCAAAAAAAGCTCTGTAAAACGCACCTGTATAACCCATCAACGCGGACACATCGAGAGTAAGCAACATCATAATTCTACCCAGGTCAACAGGATTTAAGGACACGAGTGCCAGGGTTGCTTTCTCTAAAGGATAGTCGCTGAAGGTATAAATAATCCACAACAGCAGTCCATCATAAATAAGAGAAAAGTAAAACCAGAATAGCAAGGCAATGCCTATAGCTTTGGCTTTATCTCTGGTTAATACAGAGGATAAAAAAGCCAATGAAACAAAAACAACGGTGAGCAAGGTACCCACTACCAAGAGCATGACAGCACTGTCGCTTACACCATAAAATAAAATAGGTATACCAGTGCCCATCAAAAAAGCACACGAAAGGGAGAGCGCCACACCGAGATACTCACTCATAAAAACAACTTTTCTGTCGATGGGTTGCGCCAGCATCAATTCAATGAATTCGTAGGAGTTATAAAAGTGAATGGTCGCGAAAACGATGCTGATCAGTGGCATCACCATCAGTACAATACTCATCAAACTCAAAATAACTTTATTCGGATCGCTGTCCAGCTGAAACATGGCAAAAGTGCTGACGAAAAGAAAAAGTGTATAAAAAAGCAAAAAGCGCGTTTTCAGTAAATCGTAGAAAACATATTTAAGTATTCTGCCCATATTATTTTGTTAGGTTACTTACAAACTGTTGCTGCTCTAACCAACTGGCAATGGCTTTACCCAGGCGCTTTTCGCGTGTATCTTCTTTCAGGCTTTGTATGGTGTCGTTGTATTGTACTTTACCATCTTGTATATAAATCACTTCTCCGGCTAAATCATCCAGGTCACTTAAAATATGTGATGTAATCAGTAATACTTTGCCAATGCCTCTCTCGGCACAAATTTTCTCTTTCAATATTTCTACTGATAAAGGATCGAGGCCTGCAGTTGGTTCATCCAGAATAAGTACTGGCGCCTTAAACATAAATGCCAGTGCTGCACTCACCTTTTGCCGGGTGCCACCCGACAAGGCATGCATGGGCTTATCATACATGCTATATAATTTAAAATCGCGGATTAAATCATCATCAATGTCAGTTACTTCACCTCTGATATTGCGCATCATGTCAATCAACTGACCGATTTTCATATTTTGAGGGAAGTGACCAATCTGTGGCATGTACCCAATCTTAGAACGATAATTACTTTGTCTATAAATGCTTTTGCCATCAAACAAAATATCGCCTGAAGTCGGCACCACCAATCCTAAAATAGATTTAATTAATGTTGTTTTGCCACTGCCATTCGGGCCCAGCAAGGCATAGGATTTACCCAGTGAAATATCTAGGTTGACTTCGTCAAGTGCCCGAAGCTTACCGAATTGTTTAGTAATATTATTTAATAAAATCATAAGGTCTCATGCTCGGACTTTCGTCCTTTAGATTTTCGGGTGTTACTACCGGCAAAGCTTTCTCTGCCCGATCAATCAAAAAAACTAAAAAACTTCTCCACAACAATACTGAAGCGGGTACTCGCTCCACCACCATGGCATATAAACTTACCGGACGATAAGGCACATCGCCCACCCCATCTTTATTAAGATCATAACCCTCATAACGATCCCAGAAATTGCCATTGATTTTGTTAAGTACAAGGTTTCCATTGGTGGCTATATCAAAAGTATTGAGCTGAAAGTTATTTTGGCTAAAATCATTTTCATCACAACTCGCCTGCAGCCTGATGCCATAGCCGTTTTCTTTAAATACATTTTGCTTAAAGAGAATACGGCTACTCCCTTCCATGTATATAGCAATAGAGTTTTTAATGAACTTATTCTCTATCACTTCGCTATCACGAATATCTTTTAACAGTAATCCATAAGATGCATCGCCCCAGTTTTCTTCAAAAATATTATGAAGCATTTTGACACCCTTGGTGTACATAACTGCCACACCAGCACCATTTTTACTGAAGTGATTATTTTTATAAGTGTCATCATGCGAAAACATAAAGTGCAAACCATAGCGTAGGTTATAATCGCTTCTATTTTTTTCAATGAGCGAATTGGTGACAAATTCAAAATAAATACCATCGCGGTGCCCACTGATGTGATTCTCTGTAATGCGTATAGCATCGCTCTTCCACATGTGAATACCATTGCCTATCTGATGTTCTTCTTTTGCAGTAGCCGTAAGTACATTATTACGTACTACCGATTTATTACAGTGCGCGAAATAAATCCCGAAAAAAGCATTGATAACTCTATTATCTTCAATGATTACATTGTTGGCATTGCTTACTTTAATAGCAGCCAGGTCCTCCATACTTGAAATACCTGTATTCTGAAAAGTAAAGCCGCTTACGCGAACATGATTAGCTTGTACGTTTAGAATTTCATATTGATTTTCACCCTCCAGAATAGGATTATTCCTCCCTAGTAAAGTAAGCGGTTTTTCTATGCTGATTTTCTTCTCTTTATAAAGGCCTGCATAAACAACAATGGTATCGTATGCTTTTGCCTTGAGAATAGCTTCCTGAATACTTTTAATTTTCTTAGTACTACCCACTTCAATTACAGTTGCTCCTGCAGAGGAGAAAACAACAATTATAATTGCGAGTACTAAAAGAATTTTCTTCATGATGTTATTTGAACTGACTTACAACTTCTCCCCACGACATTTCTATGGCACTCCACTCCTGTTTACGTGATTTAGCATTTTCATATACTGCAAAAGCAGCTACTTCACTGGCCATGGGACTTCGTATCGCTTCGCTTTTCAGGTAAAAAGCATTTTTAGCATCAATCAATTTTTCAGGTTGTGCATAATCAATCACCAGCACATATTCAAAATCTTCCACTTTTTCTTTTCCACTATTATAGTAGTTGAGCATGCAATTCAAATCATCGAACTTATAAACTTTTCCTTTTTTTGTTATCAACTCGGCACCAAATTTATGGTCTGTCATCATCATCTTACAGGCATAGCAGGCATCTTTGCCAAAAACAATAGGTTCGGGTTGTGGTTTGCAACCCATAATGCTCAACAAAATCACAAGCAGTATGCTACTAATGCGAATCATATTCTTTTACGTTGGGTGTACACTTCATAAACTATAGCAGCAAATACCAAAAGAGCTGCCGTCACAAAAATCCAACCGCCTACATCCGGTCCCGAGAAAGCAGTGAAGTTGAGTAAAACTTTTGTACCAATTAAAGGTGGTTGATACGACATCCCCGGAATAATGATAGGCGCTGTCGGATCAAGATTATGGCCGTAATCATAACCCCAGAGATAAAAATCAACTAAAGCAGCAATGCCCGCCAAGGTTAATAATACTGCAAATCCATATAAGGCCAGACGTTTACCTATGGCAGCTGAGAGCAGTCCAACTATCATGATTCCCATCACGATATACTTCATGTAGGTAAACTCAGGAAACATCTCTACTTCTATGTGTTTCATGCCGATATAATGGTTCAATGCACTGATGGTTCTTACGTCACCCGTAAGCGTATCAATCCATATTTTCATTTCCAACCCTTCAGGATACTGTGGTGCCCACATTAGAATGCGCCAAAGCGGAAAGAAGAAGGCCGATATCATCAGCAATGCAGAAACAACAAGCGCTAAACGGGAAAGAGGTTGTAGTTTTTTCATATTCATTTACAGTTGTATTCAACTAAAAAGCAAAACCGCTCTTACCACTTGATTTTTCTGATGCTTATTAATTCGACCTACCTTTGCCGAAACGGCTATGTGCAGGCAGGCTCACACCTGGCTCTCTTCTACCGAGAGAGATAGTGTATTCAGAAAATAAAGTGGCCACATAGAGTCTTATTATAATCAAACAATACTGATTTATTTGTTTTTTTAGACAGGCTCCGTTTCGCCTACGCGAAACGGATGCCTATCATCAACCTGTAAACTATGCATACGCTATTCGAACGTACCGGTTGAAAACTTAAGCGGTGTTTTCGTCCCCGCTGCTGATACTCTTATGTAACCCGACATCTCCTGATGTAAAGCAGAACAAAAGTCTGTGCAATAAAAAGGAACTACACCAGGCTGGAGTGGTTTCCACTTCAGGGTTTGAGTTTCACCCGGCATAATCAATATTTCGGCATTCAAAGCCCCCTTAATGGCAAAGCCGTGTGGTACATCCCAATCCTGTTCAAGGTTAGTTACATGGAAGTATACTTCATCACCTACATTTACACCTTCAATATTATCGGGAGTTAAGTGCGAACGAATAGCAGTCATATAAACATGTACTTCGTTGCCTTTGCGCTCCACCCGTGCCTGCGCTTCACCCTTGGCCGCATAAGGGTTTTCATTCTCTTCTATCTTATAAATTTTCCTGGATTTCTCTCTGATCAGGCTAGCAGGAATTGCTTCTGCATAATGTGGTTCGCCTACAGTAGGGAAGTCAAGCAACAATTGCATCTTGTCACCACTGATATCGTATAGCTGCGCAGATTGTGTCAACTCAGGGCCTGTTGGTAAATACCTGTCTTTAGTAATCTTATTATAAGCAATTACATATTTGCCATGAGGTTTAGCAGTAGGACCACCTGGTACGCTCAAGTGACCAATAGAATAATAGGTTGGCACACGGTCTAATACTTCTAATGTTTTAACATTCCACTTTACAATTTCCGATGAAACAAAGAATGACGTGTAGGCATTTCCATTGGCATCAAACTCGGTATGCAAAGGTCCAAGTCCTGGCTTTTTCACTTCACCATGTAGTGCAGCTTCATACTTAATTACAGGTATGCCATCAAAATCACCATCATAAGTTTTATTGGCAATTGCATTTTGCATTTTAGTAAAAGAAAACACAGGCATCATAGCCGCCAGTTTACCACTACCAACTATATATTCACCAGAAGGATCAACATCACAACCATGTGGAGACTTAGGGCAAGGGATAAAGTAAGCAATGTCTGGAAAGTCTTTAATGTCCAACACCACCACCTCTTCTTTAATTGTACTGGTAGCCATGTGTGTTTTTTCGTTATACACATTATGTGCATACTTTGCTTTTTCAACACGACCTTTTCCTTGTGCAATATATTCTTCTGCTTTTTTCCAGTTAATGGCCATGATAAAATCCTTATCGCGTTGTGAAGCATTCACTTCCAATAAAGTATGGGCTTGCTCAGTATTATAACACGAGAAAAAGAACCATCCATGAGAAGCACCCTTGCCTGCACGGCTCAAGTCAAAATTGAAACCAGGTGTGCGTAACTGAAACGCAATATTCATGCGACCTGATTCCTGATCTACTTTAATAAAGCTGATTGACCCCTTAAAGTTTTCTTTGTAAGAATCAATGGCTACATCCTTGTTGGCCATGGGTATACTAAAGCGTGTTCCCGCCACAAGGTATTCCGTGTTTTCGGTGATGAATGGTGAAGAGTGATTACCACCGCTATTGGGTATCTCAAGTATTTCTTCTGTGCGAAAAGATTCAAAACTTACCCGTGCTACCCTTGGTGTATTATTACCATTGGCAAAAGCCCAGCGACCATCATGCTCACCCTTGGTAGTTGATAAGGCAATGTGGTGGAGATCATCCCAGGGCACAAAACCATGGGAGGTATTTAACATAGGTTTTGTTTCTTCACTGTAGCCATATCCACTTTCAGGAGAAACAGAAAAGACCGGAAGAATTCTGAACAAACGTCCGGAAGGAATTCCATATACACCAATTTGCCCGTTAAAGCCACCTGACACAATATTATAAAACTCATCATACTGACCAGGCGCAACGTATACTTTACCTGCTGCATCACCCGTAGTAACCGTAGCAGGACCTTTAGGCTGACAGGCCAATACACCCGTTAAAGCTAATAGTATTGAAACCTTATTTGCTATTTTATTCATAGTAAATTATTTAATTGTATTACTGCTTATTGAATTATTGAGTTGGCGGTGTGAGTACACCATCGATAACATACACCAGACCATTCGATGCTTTAACTACACCTAAAACATTCATGCCATTTACTGTTATCTTATCACCTGTTTTGTTAAGGGTAACATTCTCCAGATTAACCTGATTGAGTGTCATACCGTCTCGTACTTGTTCTTCTTTAATTACACCAACAAATACATGGTACTCCAACAGGTTGCGTAAGGCATCTTTGTTTTCTGGCTTCAATAAATTATCAACAGTTCCGGCAGGCAGTTTATCGAAAGCACCGTTAATAGGTGCAAACACAGTAAAAGGGCCTGCATTAGAGAGTGCATCAACATATTCCGCTGCTTTTAAAGCAGCCACAAGTGTAGTGTGCTCCGGAGAGTTAACAGCTACCCTCACTACATCGTGTTCGGAGGTATCGTCTTTTACTGCTGATTGTCCTGCACCTGGTGAGGCAGCAGCAGCATTGCCATCTTGTTGTACAGGCCGGTTACACGCTGCACTAACAAATATGACTAGCATAATTAAAAATACATTTTTCATATAAAAGGGTTTAAGGATTGATGCATACATTATTGTTCGCCATCATTCTGACGCATAAACTCTAATACATCGCGTGCATCGCCAATGGATACATTTTGGTTAGGCATGCGTGTAAGACATAGCTCTAAGAGTTTTTGTGCTTCCGCGTCTTGCTCTAACATGACATCCACGTTAGTAACCATGTTCATAATCCATTCAGGCTTTCTGTTTTTGGTTACGTCTTTCCAGCCCGGACCTACAACGCGTTTTTCATCAAGCCGGTGGCAAGCAGAGCATTTCATTTCATAAATGGCTTTACCTCTGATGATACGCTCTTGTTCGAGTGGGGTGTGAAGCGTTACATTTTTTACCTGACCAATACCTTTAGTCGGATCAGCCAGCTCAGCCGGAGCTGGCGTTGACTTACTCGCGAGTGCTTCTTCTTTCAGGTTCGACTTGTCTGGCCCGCAAGAAAAAAGTAAGACGACTACGAAGAAGATTAGAAATCTATTTTCCATATAGTTTACAGTTTATGTTGGTTTTATTTTGTGTTTTTGCTTTCAATTCAAAATAATTTTATGACCCTTTACCATAACATCACCGTTGTCTTTTAACTTCTTAACTGTTCTGATAACGGTCTCCACGCGCATGCCACACATATCAGCGAGTTGCTGTCGTGTAAAAGGTAATTCCAGGTAATTATTTTTGCCTTCCGTAAATAGTGAATCACGCAGGTGATTCAACAGTGTTTTTAGTCTGTGTTCTGGATCATGAAAAGAAATCTCCGACAACACAAGGTTTTTGTATTTTAACCTCTTGCACAAAGCCCGATCCAAGGCTATGTGAATATCGAAATTTTCTTTTAGTATTTCAAAAAAAATTTGTTTCGATAAACGCCAAAGTGTTGTGTCTTGTAAGGCAATTGCTGAACTCGGGTATGCGAAATCACTTAATAAAGCAGGTTCACCAAAGCTTTCTGCATCTGTAAAAATACCTTGAATGAATTCCTGGCCATCTTCACTATAGCTAACCATTTTTATGGCCCCATGCCTTATTTGAAAGAAGTATAAAGCATTATCGCCTTCATTAAAAAGAAGCTGCCCCTTTTTAATATGAATCAGCTGTGCATTATATCGTTTGATAATTTCGTCTGGTATTATTGGCTGTGCTTTCATATAATTACCCAAACTTAGGGCTGCAGAAAAGCCCAGTGCATGACTTTCGTCACTCTTTTTTCTGATCTTACCACGCTTGGTGTTTTTGCAGCACTGTATCATTTTTGCCTTCTGTTGCATAACGAGGGCAAGCTAACAACAGCATGTAAACCAAAGTATGATTGCAATCATACTTTTAATAAAGTACTATTTTATCCTTTATTATAGACTATTACGGATAACTGCTGCAGAATTGCGGATAAAAGAGATGAAAAACCAGGTGAAACTAAAAAAAATCGCCACTGATAAGAGTAGCAAAACCATGTTTAAATCAATTTTAGTATTCCACAATGGTATCAATAGCATTACAATTTCAGAAAGCGCGAAACTAAGCAGAAAAACAACGGTAGGTATAGGCGTAAACAAACTGGCCTGAAATTCCTCCTGATACCAGAATAACAGTAAGAAAGTAAGCATACCCAGCAAAACCAGGTGTAGATAAGCAATAACAAAATACCGCACCTCATAAGCCAGCATTGCTGCCGATGGGAAAGCTGAAATCAATTGAAGCACCAGCTTTAGCAGAAAACATGCAATAGCAACAAACAAGAATACACGTGATGACCACGAAAACCCTTTCGACCTTTTTGTAAATAGTGCTTTAATAGAGCAAATAAAATAATAAAAGGCTATCAGCTGAAGTGTTGCTGAAATGAGGCCGATAGCAGCATAGATTAAAGGTGGTTGTACCCACAAGGTTGAAAGTACATAGGCGGGTACGCATGAAAAGCATAGTAAGAATTTAAAACGTTGTGCGCTTTTTTCATCGAACTCAATACCTTTTGTTTGTAACAATTGGTACAAGAGACTCAATATTCCGCAAGTAAAAGCTCCATTGTATAAAAAGTGTAAAAAGAAATAAACCGCCAGGTAATACGCTTGCGTTTGCCCCCGACCTGTGGCAGACAATAGGCCAATAGCAAAAGGTGCGAGCGAAGCAATGAAATAAAAAATGAAAGACCAGCGCGCCAGGCTGATCGCTAGTGATTTTCGCTTTGTATACGTATCTCTTAAAAACATATACCCAAAAAGGACTGCCAGAACAGTATAAAGTGTAGAAATTACAATGGAAAATCCGGCATAGCCCTGCAACGGAAAGGCTACAAGCATAATCGCAACCAACACATTAAGTACTACAATCAAAATGCTGTAAGTACGCTGTTGTTGAGTAGGTATAAAATAATGCACATAGCCTATACACAAGGCATTCATTATCCAACCCAAAAACATAACATGGGAATGCGCATGCAACCAATAGGGAAAAATTAAACCCTCTACAGGTGCATACTGATGCCAACGCAAAAGCAAACCCATGAGTGAAGCCAAACAAAGAAACAACAATGGAAGTTTACTGAATTTTTGCATGGCGTGTGGCCCTTTCCATAAAAATAAGCATAAACGCAAAATAGAGCAGTATAGCCGCAACAGAAAGCCAACCACTAAAAATCCTATAAGTAAAAGCGATAAGATTGGCATTGGCCAACAGTCTTATTAATAAAGAGATAAACAGCAAGAAAAGCGGCAAGTAAAAGAGCGTATGAAAAGGCTTAACCTGCAAACCCAGGAGACCAGGCAGAATGAGCGGACCATGCGCAAAAATCATAGCCATGGTAAAACCAAGAAAAAAAGTATGTACAATGCTATCGTAGCTATAACTCGTATTATTTAAAGAGATGAGGAAAATACCTGCCAATACCAAAGCCACATATCCACTCAACAAGGCTCTTGCTGTAAAGGCCTGCAATCCCTGCTTCTTTAATGTTATACTGATTACATCATAACGCATTAACCAAATGCCAATACCTACAAGTGCCAAAGCGGAAACAACATTGCCACCCAGATGAAAAGGCAACGTGATACCTGCCACAAACAATATCAACAAAAAGATAAATACCTTTTTAGCGAGGCTGCTTACAGGCAAAAATTTCGAGAGTTCCAGGCGCTCTGAACAAACGGTCAGCAGCACAAAAGCCATCCACCAGGGAAAAGCCATTGGATAGAATAACTTAGAGAAGAGCAGAAAATTACCAACTACACAGCAAAGTGCGCCAGCTAGGGCAATAGCAAGGTAAAGTGAATAACTTCTAAAAAGATAAAGTCCATACACCAGGCATAGCACTATACTGGAAAGACAAAGTAATACAACAGCCATGTGTGTTTGTCCGCCTATAAAACAGAGCAGACTGACTGTACTCATGAAAGGACCTATAAAAAAAACAGGCTTTTTCAAAGGCACTATTTTTTCCAAAGCGATCAGGCTTCCTAAAAAGCCACCTACCATACAGGCACCATGGTGTACTACAGGCGCGGGCATACTATGCG
>VFQM010000101.1_pt1 | contig 105087 bp, 86 predicted proteins | sample 3512391 | NCBI WGS metagenome assembly VFQM01 (sample SAMN10412369, study PRJNA504923) | tailings metagenome | isolation source: Replicate 1 from Balatoc abandoned mine | place: Philippines | reverse complement strand
GCAGCGACAGCACGTTCTGCTGCGACTGGTTCGCCTGGGCGAGCATCGCGGTCGAGGCCTGGCCGAGGATCTGGGCCTTGGCGAGCGCGGTGGTCTCCACCGAGTAGTCGGTGTCCATGATCCGCGAACGGGCGTCGGTCAGGTTGGTCGAGACGTTGGTGAGGTTGTTCACTGCCGATTGCAAACGGTTCTGGCCGGCACCCAGCGTGGCGCGGGTGGTCGAGATTGCATCGATGTCGGTATCGACCGCTGTGATCGTGGCGCGGGCAGTCGTGCCATCCGCTCCGGTGATGTTGTACGAGCCCGCAGTCCCTGCGCCACCCGTCAGACCGGTCGACAGGTTATCGAGGGTCAGGTTCACGGTGTCAGCGCTGTTGGCACCGGCAAGGATGGTCACCGTGGTGGTGGTGCCGTCAAAAAGCTTGACGCCGTTGAACTTGGTGTTCGCGACGACCTGGCCAATCTGGGCAGTCAACTGGTCGACTTCAGCCTGAAGATTGGTACGGTCGTCGGCGGCGTAAGTGTCCGAACCGGCCTGAACCGCCAGTTCACGGACGCGCTGGAGCATGTTGGTCACTTCGTTGAGCGCGCCTTCCGCGGTCTGCGCCAGCGAAATGCCGTCGTTGGCGTTGCGCACGCCCTGCGCCATGCCGCGGATCTGCGAGGTCATGGAGGAAGCAATCGCGAGGCCGGCGGCGTCGTCGGCCGCGCTGTTGATGCGCTTGCCGGTCGAAAGGCGTTCCATCGCGGTGCCGAGCATCTTGCCGGCGGAAACGCTGGCGTTGGTGGCGCGCAGGGCCGAGGTGTTGGTTCCGATAACGTTCATTGTTCAAACTCCCGAATGGTCAGGCAGGACGAACAGGCCCGTCGCTGCTGGCCACTAGAGCGGCGCTTCTCCGGGATGTTTAAGCGGAAATTTTTCGACTTATAAATCAGCTAGATATTTCCAATCGGCTGAGACCACGACCCAACGGGGCGCAGATTGCCTAGGTGTTTGCCCCGGGCCCTCTAGGGAATGCTACGGGGGCTTAAATTTGCCACCCGTCCAGCCTGCATGCGGCAGACCTTTGCCGAGCCCGGGACATGACCACTCCGGGCCAGACCAGGGGAAGACATGATTCGACAGGCCATCGCAACGCGGGCAACCGCGGCCGCGCCAGCAGTCTGCGAAAGCGGCGCGCATGATATCCTGATCGGTATGACCGTGCCGCTCATGGGTGGAAGCTGGCAACGTGACCGCATCGTGCTGGGCGAGGCCATACCGCCCGCCATGGCAGCGGGGATCGCCCGCAGCGGCAAGATCGCGATCGCGCTCGATCATGCATCCGTGCCCGTGCTGGCGCTTGACGGCGCTGGCCGCGTTACCCTGTCCTATGATCCCGCAGCACTTCCTGAAGCGCGCGCGGCGCTGATTGCAGCCTCGGCGCAGGGCGGCTGGCCCGTGGCGGGCGATCCGCAGTCGCTGGCTTTGCTCACGCTGGCCGAGCGCATCGCCGTCTCCGACATCCCCGTCCTCCTCGAAGGTCCAACCGGCACCGGCAAGGAAGTGCTGGCGCGCTTCATCCACCGTCTCTCCGCGCGCCGCGAAGGCCCGTTTGTGGCGGTCAACTGCGCGGCGATGCCCGAAGCGATGCTGGAAGCGCTGCTGTTCGGCCACAAGAAGGGCGCCTTCACAGGAGCGGCGGAGGCGGGCGAGGGCCTGTTCCGTGCGGCGGATGGTGGCACGCTGCTGCTCGACGAGATCGGCGAACTGCCGCTCGCCCTGCAATCCAAAATGCTGCGCGCGCTTCAGGAAGGCGAGATCCTCCCGCTGGGTGCGACAAAGCCGGTGAAGGTCGATGTCCGCGTGGTCGCGGCGACCAACCGGCACCTTGCTGCCGAGGTCGAGGCCGGGCGGTTCCGCGAGGACCTGCTCTATCGCCTCAACGTCTTTCCCTTGCGCCTGCCCGCGCTGCGCGACCGCCCCGGCGACATCGCCGCGCTCGCTTTCGCGATGCTGCTGCGCCATGCGCCTGCGCCCGGCCAGCCCGGGTGGATCGCCCGCGACGCGCTTGATGCGCTGGAGGCGCACCCCTGGCCCGGCAATGTCCGCGAGCTGGAGAACGTCATCCGCCGCGCGATCCTTCTGGCGGGCAACGCAGCGGCGCTGAGCGCCGAGCACATCGTGTTCGACACTGCCGTCCGGATGGTTGCCGACACGGCTCCGGCAGCGACGGCATTCGTCCCCGCCAGCGCACCGCGATCGCTGTCAGACGTCGCATTCGCGTCCGAAGCGCAGGCGATCCTCCAGACTCTCGCGAACAACGGCGGCAACCGTGCCGCGACTGCGCGCAGCCTCGGCATTTCCGAGCGCACCCTGCGCTACCGCCTCGCTTCGATGCGCGGCGCAGGGATGCTCGCGGCCGGAGGTGCGGCATGAGCGGGGTGGGTCGCATCGGTTTCGGCGTCGAGGACGTCATGGCGCTGCGCCAGCAGGTGCTTGCCCGCAGCGCCGCGCTGCGCGACGTGCGCGCGGCGAGCGACACGGGCAGCGCGCCGCAGGTGCCCGGTCGGGCGCCGGGTGCGGGCTTTGCCGACACGCTCACCAACGCGCTGCGGCAGGTGAACGCGGTGCAGGAGCATTCGTCCGCGATGCAGGTCGCCTATGAACGCGGCCAGGTGACCGACATCGCCCAGGTCATGCTGGCACGCCAGGAAGCGGGCGTGGCCTTCGAGGCGACCCTGCAGGTGAGGAACAAGCTGCTCAACGCCTATCAAGACATCATGCGGATGGGGGGCTGATAGATGGCTGACACCCTTCCCGTTCCGGCAGATCCGGCGGGCCTGCCCGCTGCCCCTGTCACCCAGACCGGCTGGCGCACCATGCTGCCGCCGCAGGTGGCAGGCTTCGTCAGCCAGCCCGCGCTCGCCCGCGCGCTGCCCGCCTTGGGCGGCCTTGCCGCCGTCGGCGCGGCGGGGATGCTGTGGATGGCGATCTCATCCGGCCCCGACCGCGTGCTCTACACCAGCCTGACCGATGCCGAGCGCGCCAAGGTGGTCGAAACGCTCGAAGGCGGCGGGATCGATTACGCCATCGACAACAGCACCGGTGCGCTGTCGGTGTCGGAGAACGACGTCTACCGCGCCAAGATGCTGGTCGCCAGCAATGCCGGGATCGCTGCGCCCGAAGGGGCCGAGGCGATGCTCGACGCGATGCCGCTCGGCACCTCGCGCACGCTGGAGGGCGAACGCCTGCGCCTCGCGCGGGAGCGCGAGCTGATGCTGACGATCAAGGAGATCGACGGGATCGAGACCGTGCGCGTCCACCTCGCCACGCCCGAACGCTCGGTCTTCGTGCGCGAGAACAATGCGCCCTCGGCCTCGGTCATGGTGCGGCTGGTCGGCGGGCGCAGCCTGTCGCCCGATCAGGTTTCAGCCATCGTCAACCTTGTCGCGGCCAGCGTGCCGGGGATGAGCGCTGATGCCGTGCGCGTGGTCGACCAGAACGGACGCCTGTTGTCCGACCCCAAGTCGCAGGAAGGCGAGGGGCTCGATCTCCAGCGCGAGCACGAGGCAAAGCTGCGTGAACAGCTCGACACCCTGCTGCTGCCCTTGCTGGGCGAGGGCAATTTCACCGCGCAGGTGCAGGTCGAACTGGATCGCAGCGATGTCACCACCGCGCGCGAGACCTATGAAAAGGAAGGCGTGGTCCGCAGCGAAAGCGAGCGCAATGCGCAGCGGACGGGAGCGGCGCCCACCGGCGGCGTGCCGGGCGTGCCGGCGAACACTCCGCCACCGCAGGCCCAGTTGGTCGACGGCGCGCCCAACCCTGCGCCGCCTGCCACCGCGACCTCGACCGACACCGAGACCGCGACCGACCGCTCCTACGAGCTGGGCCGCGAGGTCGCCGTGACCACCGCCGGGCCGGGGGGGCTCAAGAAGCTCTCCGTCGCGGTGGCGGTCAGCGACAAGGCACTCAAGGCCGCGTCCCCCATGACCGCGCAGCAATTGCAGGCGCTCGTCAGCGCGGCGGTGGGTGCGAACGCCCAGCGCGGGGACACGGTGCAGGTCGTGGCGAGCAAGTTCGAGCCCGCCGACCTCGAAGCGCCGGGCTTCTATGAAGAGCCGTGGTTCGCAATGCTGGTGCGATACGGCACGGCGCTGCTGGCTGTGCTGCTGGTGCTGCTCTTGGCGGTGCGTCCGCTGATCGGCAAGCTCAGGGGTCGGGGCGAAAAGCCTGCCGCCGCGCCCGATGGCGAGCGCGCTCCGCTGGCGATTGTCGGCGCGGACGGGGAAGAAGACGACATCGCCGCGCTCGCCGCCGCCGCGCAGGACAACGGGACTCCGCTCGGCGACCTGCCGCGCCAGGTCGAACTTGCCCGGCGGCTTGCCACGCAGCAGCCGGACCGTGCGGTCGAGGCGCTCCAGCGGATGCTTGAAGCACCCGCTGCGCCCGCCGGCCCTGAGGCGGAGGCAGCATGATCCCCGAGGCCATCCCCGCCCCTGCCCCCGCGCCGCTCCTCAACCGGGTCGATCGGGCTGCGGTGTTCCTGATGCTGCTCGGCGACGAGGAAGCGACCGGGCTTCTGTCGCGCCTCAGCCCGGCCGAGCTCGAGAAGCTCGGCGCCGCGATGATCGCGCTGGGCGATATCGATCAGCCGCACATGGCCGAGGCGCTCGCCGATTTCGCGGGCGAGGCAGCGCGCGAGCTGCTGCCGATGCGCGGCCGCACCGACCGCGTGCGCACCCTGCTCGACAAGGCGCTCGGCCCCGCACGCGCGGAAAGCATGATGCAGCGCATCGAGCCCGACGCCGCGCCGCGCAGCCTGGAACTGGCGAAATGGCTCGCCCCCGGGGTGCTGGTGCGTCTGATCCTCGACGAACACCCGCAGGTGATCGCCGCGCTGCTGTTGCTGATCGAGCCGGAACCGGCCGCCGAGGTGCTCGCCATGCTGCCGCTCGAATTGCAGACGCTGGTGGTCGAGCGCGTCGCCAAGAGCGGCGCGATCTCGCCGACCGCGATCGCCACCATCGACACGCTGCTGACCCAGCGCATCAGCGCGACCTATGGCACGGCGGCGCTGATGCTGGGCGGCCCGCGCGATGCGGCCAACCTCATCAACCTTGCCGCAGGCGAGCTGCGCAACACCGTCCTGCCTGCCATCGCCGAGCGCGACGGGCCGCTGGCGGAGCGGATCGAGGAGGAGCTGTTCACCTTCGAGATGCTGTTCGCGCTCGACCCCATGTCGATGGGCCGCCTGCTGCGCGATGTCGACAACGAGAAGCTGGTCGATGCCCTCAAGGGCCTCAAGGAGCCGCAGCGCGCGCCCTTCTTCGCCGCCATGTCGAGCCGGGCCGCCGATGGTGTGCGCGACGAGATCGAGCTGCGCGGGCGCCTCGCCAAGAGCGAGGTTGCCGCAGCGCAGAAGGCGATCGTCGAGATCGCCCGGGGCCTTGCCGATGCGGGCGAAATCGTGATCGGAAGCGGCAGTGGCGAATTCGTCTGATTGGCTGACTGTGCTGGCGGCCGGACCCGTGCCGGACGAGGGTTGCAGCGATGCCGCCGCCGCGCCCGGCTGGCTCGCGCTGCTGGACGAGGGCGCAGCCGGGACCGCAGACAGCGCAAGCTTCCGCGAGGCTCCGCTGTTCGGCGGGAGCGGGCCCGAAACTGCCGCTTCGTCGCCTGCGCCCGAGCCCGAAGGCGATCCCGATCCCGAACCGGCTCCCGATCCGCTTGCCGAAGCCGTGGCCCGCGCCTTTGCCGATGGCGAGCGCGCCGGCCGTGCCGCCGCCGAAGCCGAGGGCGAGGCGCTCGCCGTGCGTCAGCGGGCCTTGCGGCTCGCCTTCCGGGCGCTCGACGAAGCCGCGCTCGGGGTGCTGGCGCAGGATCTCGCCGACACCGTTCTCGCGCTGTGCGAGGGCGTGCTGGGCGAGGCCGCGCGCGACCCTGCCTCGCTGCGCCAGCGCTGCGCGGCGGCGGCCCGCCGGATCGGCGGCGCGCCCGAGGCGCTGGTCCTGCATCTTCATCCCGATGACATTGCGTTGACCGGGGAGGAGACGCTCGCCGGCATGCGGCTTGCGGCCGATCCCGCGCTCGAGCCTGGCAGCCTCGTGATCGAGGGGCCGGACGGCTCGGTCAGCGACGGGCCGGCCGAATGGCGCCGCGCGATTGCTGCGGGCCTCAGGGGATGATCGCCGAACTGCAGCTCGATCTGGCGCGGATGCGCGCCGCGCGTATTGCCTCCGGGCCGGTGCTGACCGGGCGGGTGGTGACCTGCGATGGCGGCTTGATCGAGGTGGCAGGCTTGCCGCTGCCGGTCGGTTCATTGGGCTTGATCGAGAACGAGGCCGGGGAAGAGTGTCTCGCCGAGGTGATCGGTTTCCGTGCGGGCCATTCGCTGATGATGCTGCTCGGCGATGCCATGCTGCTGCGCCCGCAGGCGCGGGTGCGGGCGCTGGGGGCACCGGGCGAGGTGCGCGTCGGCGAGGCGCTGCTCGGACGGGCGGTCGATGCGCTGGGCGAGCCGATCGACGGCGGCCCGCGGCTCGATCTGCCGCAGGCCTGGCCGCTTGCGGGCCGGCGCGAGGGTGCGCTGGAGCGGGCGAGTGTCGAGCAGCCCTTCGATTGCGGCGTGCGCGCCATCAACGCGCTGTGCGCGATGGGGGTCGGGCAGAGGCTCGGGATCATGGCGGGTTCGGGCGTGGGCAAGTCAGTGCTGGTCGACACCATCGCCGGCCACGCTGTCGCCGACGTTACCGTGGTCGCCCTGATCGGCGAGCGCGCGCGCGAGGTTTCGGACTTCGTCAACCGGCACATGACCGGCGCGAGGCGCGGCGGGATCGTGGTGGTGGCGGTGCCCGCCGACCACGCGCCCAACCTGCGCCTGCGTGCCGCGCAATATGCCAGCGGCATCGCCGAATATTTCCGCTCGCAGGGCAAGCGTGTGCTGCTGATCCTCGACAGCCTCACCCGCGTCGCCCACGCCGCGCGCGAGCTGGCGCTGGTGCTGGGCGAACCGGGCGCGGCGCGGGGCTATCCCCCGAGCGCGCTTGCCGCCGTCACGCGGCTGGTCGAGCGCGCGGGCAACTCGGCGCGCTCCGGCGGGGCGGTGACGGGGATCTACACTGTGCTCGCCGACGGGGACGACACCAATGATCCGGTGGTCGACACCGCCCGCGCCATTCTTGACGGTCATATCGTCCTGTCGCGCGAGCTGGCGGCGCGGGGGCATTATCCGGCGATCGACATTCCCGCCTCGCTCAGCCGGGTGATGGATGATCTCGTCCCGCGCGAGGTGCTCGCCGCGGCGCGCCGGTTGCGTGGTCTGATCGCCGCGCGCGAGAGCGGGCGCGATCTGGTGATGATGGGGGCCTACCGCGCGGGCGGCGATCCGCTGCTTGACGAGGCGCTGGCGCTTTCGCAGCCGATCGATGCCTTCCTGACGCAGGCCCGCGGCGAGGCCGAGGCGCTGGCCGCGAGCCATGCCGCGCTGCTCGAACTGATGGCCCCCGCCCATGCGTGAGGCGCGGCGCGTGGCGCTGCTGCGCCGCCAGAGCCTGATCGCCGAGGTGGCGCGCAAACAAGCCCTGCGCGGGCTGGCCGAGGCATTGGAGGCCGAGGCGCGGGGGCAGGCGCTCGCAGCGCGCAGCCGCACCCTCGTGGCGGCGAGCGCGCCGGGGGCCGGGCCGACGACCGGCGCGGCGCTGGCCCAGCGCTCGGGCTTCACCGCCGGGCTCGCACAGCTCGCGGCCAATGCCGAGGACGCCGCCCGTGATGCCGCCCGCCAGCGCGAATGGCAGGCCGAGAGCCTGACCCGCGCCGAGACCCGCGCCAGCCGCCTCGCCGAGATGACCGCCGAGGCCCGCGCTGCTCTTGCCGCCGCCCGCGACCGGCGCGAGGCCGCGCGCGAACTGCCGCTGGCACGCAAGTTGCAGAGAACCGGCCAAGCCTGACCTTTGCAGCGACGAGGATGATCCCGACGTGACCAGCCTGCTTCCCCTCCTCCCCGAAAGCCCCGCGCTCAACGTCCCCCTCGCCGCAGGCGGCATTCTGTCGCAATCGCCGCCGGCCGCGGGGGCGCCGGGCCTCGACTTTGCCGGATTGCTCGGTGCGGCCGCCGTTGCGCCGCAGGGGATGCCGGATGTGCAGGGGCTGGTTCCCGCCACAGGCCCGCTCCCCGAAGCGCAGGCGGCGAACGTCATCGCCCCATGGCCGACTGGCAAGATTCTGCCGGAAGCGGGCGCCGCCTTGCCGCCAGCCTTGCCGCTGACGGAACCGCTCGCGGAGCTGGTCCCGGGGCCGGATGCGGGCCAACCTGCCCTGTCGCCCGCCGACGCTTCCGGAGCCGGCCTGCCGCTTGCGCCTTCCGTGGAGCTGGTGCCCGCGGGGGGCGCCGGTGCTGGCGGGCGTTCCGATACGCTGCCGCCGCGCGCTCTGGCTGAGGGGGCCGCACGCCGCATGACCGGCGGGCAGCCCGCCCGTGCCGGCGAGACGGCAGTCCTGCCGGTCGCCGCCGATGCCGCCATGACCGACGCTCCCGCGCAGGAGAACCCGCAGCCCAGCGATGCTGCCGGCGAGGCCGGAACAGGGGATCATCCCGCCCCCGCAGCTTCGCCCGCTTCCCTTGCGCCGCTGCCGCTCAACCTGCCGCCGCTTCCCGCATTGGCGGCCGCGGCGAGCCCCGTCTTTGCGCCCGGCGCCGCTCTGCCGGAGCGCGCTGCGAGCCGTATCGCCGGCCTTCCGCTTCCCGCCGGAGCCGCCACCGCCCCCGGCGCGGCGGTGCGCGGTGCAAGCCTGTCGCGCCCTGTTCCGGGTGCCGCCGCCCGAGGCGAGGCCTCCGGCGCTGCGCCCTTGCCTTCCCCCGACGCTGCCGCCGCGACGACGGCGTCGCCCGTGGCCGAGGTCGCCGCGCTGCTCGCCGCAGCCGAAACCTCCGCACAGACACCCGCATCCGCCGCTGCGCCCGGCGCTGCCCCGGCATCGCCCGCCGCCGTGCAGGCCCAGCCGTCCGCACTTGCCCTGCCCGAGCGTCCGGCCGAGCCGCGCACCGCCGCTGCCGGCACGCAGATCGAATCCGCCATCGCCCAGGTCGGCGACATCCGCGAGGCCCTGCGCGCGGCGCGGCCCGCCATGACCTTGCAGCACGCCGAATTCGGAGCGGTCTCGCTGCGGCTCGAGCCGGCCGCGCCCGACCAGTGGCGCGCCGTGCTGGCGAGCCGCGATCCCGGCTTCGTCCCCGCGATCCAGGCCGCGCTCGAGCACCGTGCCGTCGCCGCCGCCGAAGCCTCCGCCGGATTCGCGGGCCAGGGCGGGCCGGGCCAGCACGGCACGGGCCAGAACGGGTCGCACCAAAATGGCACCGGGGATCAGCGCTACGGAGCTTCCCCTAACGGGGGTCAAGGATCGTCTCAACCATACCCGGGCCAATCGGGTCAGCGAGACGGCGAGGCCGCACCCGATCACCGCCGCTCCTCTTCCACCACCGCCGCCCTCGCGGCGCGCGGCGAGGAGGGAGCGGAGGATCGTGGCGGCCCGGTCCGGGGATCCGGCGGGCTGTTCGCCTGACCGGGCGCGCATGAAGATAGTGGAGCTGACACGGCATGGCCAAGGGTAAGGACAAGGGCGAGGCAGGCGCCGAGGGCGGCGGCAAGTCCGGCAAGGGCGGGCTGATCAAGATCGTCCTGGGCGCGGTGCTCCTGCTCGGGCTCGGCGCGGGCGGCGCCTATGGCGCCTTCGCGATGGGGATGTTCGGCGAAAAGGGCGAGCACAAGCCCGACGAGCCCAAGCTGGTGCTCAAGGACGAGGAGGACCCCTATGCCCCGGCGGGCGACGGCAAGGACAAGGAAGCCGCCGCGCCGGTCTATGGCGAGGGCGGCAGCAAGTATCGCACCGTCTATTATTCCTTCGAGGAGGCCTTCACCGCCAACCTCGCGGATTCGCCCGGCCTGATCCAGGTCGAGCTTGCCGTCTCCACCCGCCGCGACGGGCGGGTGCTGCAATGGGTCAAGACCCACGAACTCGCGATCCGCTCGGCGATCATCGCCCAGCTCGGCGCCACCACCGAGGCCGAGGCCTATGATGTCGCGGGCAAGAAGAAGCTCAGCCTGCGCCTGACCAAGGCGGTCAACGAGGTGCTTGAGGAGAACGAGGGCTTCGGCGGGGTCGATGCTGTGCACTTCAAGGGCTTTGTCGTCCAATGAGGATGGGACACGCCTTCGCGCCCGCCCGGCCTGCGGCGATGCATTGCCCCGAGCTGACCGGACATTCCGCCGGGCGCGGTCCCAAGCCAGAGGAGAGCGCCGCGCTGCTTTCGGCATGGCGGCGCGATCTGGGGCGCCTGCTGGCCGATGATCTGTCCGCGCTGCTGTCGGGCGACCGGCTCGATGCCAGCATTTCCGAACCAGACGTGCTGAGCGGGGCGGACGCGCTGCGCCGCATCGGGCCGCTGGCCGCCAATGCGCTGATCCGCTGCGGCGCGAGCGGCGAGACCGCACTGCTCAGTTTCGATTTCGGCACCGCGATCGCGCTCACCGATCGCAGCTTCGGCGGCGACGGGCGGATAAGCGGCTCGGTGCCCGAGGCCCTGCCACGCTCGGCCGCGCTGCTGGTCGAGGAGACCGCGACGATGATTGCCGGCGCCATCACCATGGCAAGCTTCGGCGACACGCCGCCTCCGGCGGGCGCGCCCCTGCGCGGAACCGGCGGGGGCGAGGTGATCGTCCGCAGCGAGAGCGCCGCAAGGCTCAAGGCCTTTGCGCTCGATGGCCGGGCGCTGTTCTTCACGATCGAGATCGCCAATCGCCAGGGCTGTGTCTGGCGCGCCAGTCTGGTGCTGGCGGAGGAGCGCATGGGGCGGTTGCTGCCCGGCGGCGGGCGGCGTGCGCGCGCCCGCACCCCGCGCCAGCCCGCCACCGGCATGGCTGCGCCCTTCGCGACCATGCCGCTGCCGCTGCATGTGGTGCTGGCCGAGTTCGACCTGTCGCTCGCACGGCTCCAGACGCTCGGCCCGGGCGACACGATCCCGCTGGCGATGGGGCGGCAGGTGCCGCTGCTGGCCGGCGAGACGCTGGTCGCCCACGGCACTGTCGGCACCGCCGAGGACCACATGGCGATCCGCCTGACCCGCGTTCCGCATCCGCACTCGCATCCCGCTTCTGTTGAAGGGCCACTGACATGACCTTGCACCAACCGCTTGCCCAGAACCATCTGGCCTCCCGCTTCGGCGATGTCGCCGTGTGCCTTTCGGTCGAGCTGGGCCGGACCGAGATGCCCCTGCGCGACATTCTGATGCTGGGCGAGGGGAGCACCGTGACGCTCGACCGGCTGACCGACGAGTTGCTCGATGTCACCGCCAATGGCCGCGTCATCGCCCGCGGCGAGGTGGTCGCCGAGAAGGGCCGCTTCGCGCTCAGGATCGTTTGCCTGGTCGGCGAGGACGGCAAGGATGTGCCGCCATCGGGCGAGCCGGCCTATTCCTCCGGCCTGACCCCTGCGGAGACCGCCTCTATCGGCGCGGCGAGCCATTATGCCGGCCCCGGAGCTTCTGCCGCAGCACCCGCACCGGCATCCGCACCCGCGTCCGACCCCGCTCCGGCTCCGGCTCCGGCCGAGCCCGAGGCACCCCCGCCGCCGCCGGTCGATCCGCTCACCGCCGCGCTCGACGATCTGATGTAAGCCGACAGGGACAAGCGCGATGCTCGAATATCTGCTGCGCCTCGCGCTGCTGCTGCCGGTTCTGGCGGGCCTGATCTGGGGGAGCCTGTGGCTCACCCGCTGGCTCCAGACGCGGCTCGGCCAGACGCCGGGCGGCCTTGGCGGGGGCGCGGGAGGCCGCCAGCTCCAGCTGGTCGAGACCAGCCTGATCGGCCCCGGCATGAAGCTCGCCGTGGTGCGCTTCCGTGACCGCGAGATCCTGCTGGGCTGCACCCGGCAGGGGATGGTGCGGCTGGGCGAGGCGCCTGTCGCCGCTGCCGCCGCCGTTGTTTCCGCCACCGACGCCCTGCCGGAGAACGCCTGATGCGTGCCGCTTCGCTTGTCCGCGCAGGGCTCGTCTGCCTTGCCGCGTTAACCATGTTCTGGGCCTTGCCTGATCTCGCCCACGCCGCTGTCCCCGCCGCTCCGGCTGCGCTTTCCGCGCCCGATCCCGTCGCCGCCGGAGTGGGCGCGGCGGTCGAGCGCGCCTTGGGCGACCAGGGCGCGGGCGATGACAGCCCGCTGAGCATGTCGCTGCAACTGCTGGTGGTGATGGGCCTCCTCACCATCCTGCCCGCGCTGGTGCTGATGATGACGAGTTTCCTGCGCATCCTCGTCGTGCTCTCGATCCTGCGGCAGGCACTGGGCCTGCAAGGGTCGCCCCCGGGGCAGGTGCTGGCGGGGCTGGCGCTGTTTCTCTCGCTCTTCGTCATGGCCCCGACGCTCGATGTGGTGAACGCCGAGGCGATCGCGCCCTATGCCTCCGGAGCCCTCTCCGCCGATGCCGCGATCGGCAAGGCGGGCGAGGCCTTCCACACCTTCATGCTCGCCCAGACCCGCGAGGCGAACCTTGTGATGTTCACCGACATGGCCGGCGGCGGCACCTTCAGGAGCGGGGCAGAGGTGCCCTTCTCGATCCTGCTGCCTGCCTTCGTCACCTCGGAACTCGAGACCGCCTTCCAGATCGGCTTCATGATCTTCCTGCCCTTCCTCGTGATCGACCTCGTCGTGGCGAGCGTGCTGATGAGCCTCGGCATGATGATGCTTTCGCCCACGATCATCTCGCTGCCGTTCAAGCTGCTCTTGTTCGTGCTGGTCGACGGCTGGGCGCTGCTGATGGGCAGCCTTGCGATGAGTTTCGCGACATGACCGAGGACGCCCAGCTCCTGGCGCTTGCGGACCAGACCCTGTGGGTGACAGCGCTGATCGGCGGGCCGGTGCTGATCGCCACGCTGGTGGTCGGTCTCGTGGTCGGGATCATCCAGGCCGCCACCTCGGTCAACGAGCAGACCCTCAGCTTCATCCCCAAGCTGGCGATCACCGCGCTGGTCTTCGTCGTGCTCGGCGCGGCGATGATGGGCCTGCTCGCCGATTTCACCCGCGAGATCATGGCGCAGGTCGCCGGGCTGTCGCGGTGACGGGCGGGCGATGAGCGCGCTCGACTTCGGTTTCGACAGCATCGAGGCGCAGCTCTGGCTGATCGCCTTCCTGTCGATCCGCTGCGGCGCCGCGCTGATGGCCGCGCCTATGATCGGCGGGACCGCCGTGCCCGCGCCGCTGCGCGTCCTGCTGTCCTTCGTGCTCGGCTATTTCGTGGCGAGCTGGGTGCCGCTTGCCGCCCCGCCCCCGCCGATGCTGAGCATCGCGGCGATCGTTGCCGTCCTCCACGAGATCGCGGTCGGGCTGATGCTCGGCTTCGTGCTGCAACTTGCCTTCGCCGTGCCGCTGGTCGCCGCCGAGCAGATTTCCGGCACCATGGGCCTTGCCATCGCCACCTCGATCGACCCGGCCAGCGGCGCACAGGCGGGCGCGGTCGGCACCTTCTTCGGGCTTGTCCTCAGCCTCCTGTTCTTCGCCACCGGCGCGCACCTCTTGTGGTTCGATCTGCTGGTCGAGAGCTACCGCCTGCTGCCCGCCGGCCAGTTCGCCTTCGGCGCGTGGCGGGCCGAGAGCGTCGTGCTGTTCATGGGCTACGGCCTTGCCGCGGCGGCCGCGATTGCGCTGCCGGTGGTGCTGGCGCTGCTGCTGGTGCAGATCGTCACCGGCCTGATCGCCCGCTCCGCCCCCTCGCTCAACCTGTTCTCGCTCGGCCTGCCCGCCGGCGTGCTCGCGGGCATCGCGGCGATGATCATCGCGCTGCCGGTGATGACCGCGCAGATGCGCGGCGTCATCGCCTCGGCGCTCGAACAGTCCGAGGCGCTGATCCAGCCGGTGCAGGCTCCGTAAATGGCCGAGGAGAGCTCCGGCGAAAAGACTTTCGCGCCAACCCAGAAGCGGCTCGAGGATGCGGCCAAGAAGGGCGATGTGCTGCGCTCGAAGGAGCTTGCCACCGCGGTTGCCGCCGGGGCGGGCTTTATGGGCCTGTGGGGGCTGGGCGCATGGATGAGCGAGGGGATGGCCGCCATCGCCCGCGCCGCTTTCGCCTTCGACCGCGACGCCCTCGACGGCTTCACCCCCGGCGCCGCGATGGGCGATGCCGCGCTTGCCGCGCTGCCGCCGGTGCTGGCGCTCGGCGCGATCGTTGCCGTCGTGACCGCCGCCTCGCAATTGCTGCTCGCGCGCGACGGACATTTCATCGCCGGCAATGCGGGGTTCAAGGCCTCGCGCATCAATCCCCTTAGCGGGTTCAAGCGCATCTTCGGCACGCATGGCCTGATCGAGCTGGGCAAGGGCCTCGCCAAGCTGGCGCTGCTCGGCGGGATCGCGTGGGTCTGGGCCAGGGACCGCGTGCCCGAACTGCTGATGCTCGGCACCATGCCGTTCGAGGCGCAGGTCGGGCGGGGGCTCGACGCGATCGCCTCGCTGACCGGCGCGCTCCTGATCGGCCTCGTGGTGATCGCCGCGATCGACTACCCGCTGCAACGCTTCCAGCGCAACAAGCGGCTGATGATGAGCCTTCAGGAGATGCGCGAGGAGAACAAGCAGTCCGAAGGCTCGCCCGAGATGAAGGGCGCCCGCCGCCAGCGCCAGCGCGATCTGGCGCGCGGGGGCGTGGCCAAGGCGATGCAGGAGGCGCAGTTCGTGGTCGTCAACCCGATGCACTTCGCAGTCGCCCTGACCTATGACCCCGCGCGCGCGCCCGCGCCGCTCCTGCTGTGCAAGGGGCGGGGCGAGACCGCGCTCGCGATGCGCGAGATCGCCGCCGAGCAGGGCCTGCCGGTGCTCGAATATCCGCAGCTTGCCCGCGCGGTCTATTTCACCACCCGCCCCAACCAGATGGTGCGCGAGGAGCTCTATGTCGCGCTCGCCGCGCTGGTGGCCTTCGTCATGGCCCTGAAGCGCGGCGACCGCCCGCGCCGCCCGGTGGTCGAGGTGCCGCAAGTCCTGCGTTTCGACGGCGACGGGAGGCCCGAAAGCCATGCTTAAACTTCCCCGCAAACGCCCGTTATTCCAGCCATGACCACGACCTCCGGCTCCTCGATCATCTCGGCGCTTGGCGCGGGCAGCGGCATTGATTTCATCAAGCTGGCCGAGGACATTTCCTCCGCCAGCTTTGCCGCCCAGCGCGGACAGATCACTGCGCGCCAGACGACGCTCGACGCGCAGATTTCCGCCGCCGCGCAGCTTCGCGGATCGGTCACCGATCTCGCCGCCGCGCTCGGCGAGCGGATCCGCAGCGGCGATCTGGCGCCCAAGGGCGAACTGGCCAACCCCGCCGTCGCCCGGGTCACCGTGCCCGCCGGCGTCGCCCCGCGCGGCACCTTCAGCCTCGAGGTCACCAGCCTCGCCCGCTCGCAGACGCTTGTCTCGCGGCCGCTGGCGAGCCGCGATGCGCTGGTGGGCGAGGGCACGCTGACCCTGCGCTTCGGCACGGTCAGCGGCACGTCCTTCACCGCCGATGCGGCCCGCTCGGGGATCGACATCACCGTGACCGCGACCGACACGCTTGCGACGCTGGCGAGCAAGATCACCCAGGCCAGCGGCGGGGCGGTGAGCGCCTATGTCGCCACCGGCACCAATGGCGCGCAGCTCGTGATGAAGGGCAAGGAAGGCGCGGCGAGCGGCTTCGTGCTCGAGGCGACCGGCGCCGGCGGCGGCGCGGTGGCGGGCGATCTGGAATATCTCGGCTGGCAGCCGACCAGCACCAATGGCGAACTGCGCCAGAGCGCGGGCGATGCCGCCTACCTCCTCGACGGCGTGGCCGCGACCAGCCCGACCAACCGCGTCACCGGCCTGCCGGGCGGTTTCGGCCTGACCCTCACCGCCACCAATACCGGCGCGCCCACCACCCTCACCTTCGCCACCAACACCGAGACGATCTCGGCGGTGATGGGCGATTTCGTCTCGGCGCTGAACGAGATCGTCGGCCAGATCAACGATCTCGCCGCCCCGGTCGGCGGGGAACTCGGCAATGATGCGGGCGCCCGCGAATTGCGCCGCGATCTGGCCGGGCTGGCGGGCCGCGTGGCGATGCCGGGCGCGGCCACGGGCGAGCCGCGCACGCTTGGCGATCTCGGCCTGTCGCTCAACCGCGACGGCACCTTCAAGCTCGATACCGCACGGCTCAACCGGGCGCTGGAGACCAGCCCCGATGCCGTGGCGGCGATGTTCACCACCGGGGCGACCGGCGTGTTTGCGACGATGGACCGCTTCGCACGCGAGAACAGCCTGACCACCGATCCCTCCTCGCTCGGCGGATCGCTCAAGCGGTTTGAATTGCAGAAGGCGGCGAGCAGCGAGCGTCTCGCGGATATCGCCGAGCAGCAGGAAGCCTTGCGCGAACGCCTGACCCGCGAATTCACCGCCTCGGAACGCCGCGTCTCGGCCTCGCAATCGACGCTGAGCTTCCTGCGCCAGCAGGTCGATATCTGGTCGAACAGCGGGCGCTAAGGGGGACCCATGATGCAGATGCTCGCCCGCAACCCCGCCGCCGCCTATCGCCGCGTCGCGCTCGATGCGCGGATCGAGGCCTCGGGCAGCGGGGATCTCACGCGCATCTGTCTCGAGGAGGCCCAGGCTGCGCTAGGCCACGCCCTGATCGCGCTTGAACGCTCCCAGACCCCGCCTAGCGGCCCGCTTGCCCGGGCCCAGTCGATCATGCTTTGGCTGGCCAAATCGGTCTCGCCCGACCACCCGCTGGGGGGCAGCCTCAAGGCCTTCTACGGCGGGCTGGCAGCGCAGATCGGGGCCAATATCCTACAGGCCGATTATAGGAAACTCGCGGAAATCCGCCAGGATATCAGTGATGTGCTGGAGGCGGCGGGGTGAGTTTCGGCCAATGTTTCACGTGAAACATTCGGCGAACGGCCTCACTCCCCCACAAATTCCCCGATAATCCGCGCCGCATCCTCCGGGTCCTGGAAGGGGTGGAAATGCGTCATGTCCGGCCGGTAAAGGTCGGTCCCCTGCGGCAGCACCGTGGCGAGTTCGGGCCAGGTCGGCGAGCTCTTGAAATCATTGAGGTCGGTGTGCTGCGCGCGCACCACCAGCACCGGAATGTCGACCTGCCTTGCCGCCTCGAGAATGCCGGGATTGCTGCGGCTCGAGGCATAGACGCTGGCCTCGACCTCGGGCGGGCAGGCCAGTTCCATGCCCTCTCCCGATGCCGCCGGGACGAGGCCGTAGCGGCAGTAATCCTCGAACACGCGCGGCGCGAACAGGTGATAGGGATCGCGGCTCGCAAAGCGTTCGATCATCGCCGCGACGCTGGCGAAATCGCGCTTGCGGCGGATCGCGGGATGGGGGTTGTCGGCGGTGTAGAGCGGCTCGCCCGGGGCGTAGAATTCCGGTGCGAGAATGACGGGATCGAACAGCACGAGGCGGGAGAACCGCCCCGGGTTGTCGGCCGCGGTCTGGAGCAGGGTATGCGCCCCCATCGAATGCCCGATCCCGACCGCGCCGCTGATGCCCGCCTGTTCGAGATAGGCGGCCACATCGCTGGCGAGCAGGCGCCAGTCGGTGATCGGGGCGGCGCGCGATAACCCGTGGCCGCGCATGTCGATCGCCGCGGCGCGATGCCCGGGCAGGCGCTCGATGATCGCGTCCCACACGCGCCCGTGAAAGCCCGTGGCATGAGCGAAGACGAGCGGCACGCCCGCTCCGTCCGAGGGCCATTCGTGAACGGCAAGTTCGATGCCACCTGTGGGGAAAAAGCGGGTGGCGGGGGCGGGTCTGGCGGTGCTCATGGCTCTGCCCAACCGCATCGCCTGCGCCAAGTCAATCAGGCGCTTTTGCCAGTGCTGCCCCGGCGGGTCACGTGGCGGAGGCTGGCCCGGCCTCGCTCTCGCCGCGGTTGCGGATGAAGCGGAGCGCCTCGGCAAGGCGCTCGGGAGCGATGGCGTGCAGGACGCCGAGATAGAGCGCCACGCCCAGTGGCACGGCAATGGCGAGCGCCACGAGGTCGGGCACCGGCGGCAGGGCGCGCAGCACTAGCGCCACGCCGGCAGCCATCGCCAGAGCGGCGACGAGCGGGGGAACGAGCGCGCGTGCCAGCGCCGCGATCCGCAGCCCGATGACCCTGCCCGAGAGCGCCACGGTCGCCCCGGTCAGCACGGCCATGCCGCCGACCCAGCCCCAGGCAAGGCCGCTCACCCCCCAACGCGATCCGGTCAGGAAGGCGGCGGGCATGACCACGGCGCCGATCATGGTGATCCGCAGCGCCACCAGCGGCTCCCCGCGGGCATTGGTGGCGGGCGCGAACAGGATCTGGAGCGTCATCATCGCCATCGCGGCGGCCAGCACCGGCAGCAGCGGCACGATCCCGGCCCATTTGCCGCCGAGCAGCACCGGCACCAGCACCGGCGCGACCACGGCAAGACCCGCATAGGCCGGCAGCGCCACCAGCATCACCAGCCGGATCGTCGCCAGCAGCGCCGCAGCCCCGGCCTCGGGCTGGCGGGCATAGGCGGCATAGGCGACCTCGTTGACCGGCGGCACGAACTTGGCCGCGAGCAGTTGCGCGAGAAACAGGCCGGTGGTGTAGACGCCGAGGCTGTGCGGATCGAGCACCCGTCCGGCGATCATCACATCGGCCTGGCTCTGGACGAACCAGAAGAGCTGGGTCGCGGTCATCACGCCGCCGAAGCCCGCGATATGCCCGGCGCCGCCGAAGCGGAAGCTCGGGATCACCGGCGCGCGCGCGGCGCGGGTCATGCCCGTCGCCTCGGTGACCAGCATCACCATCGGGGCGGCAACGAGGGTCCACACCCCCCAGCCCGCCAGCGCCCCCGTCAGGGCCGTGGCCGCTCCGGTGAGCGCCGCCGCCAGCCGGACCTGCGCCGGCGCGCGGAAATCCATCCGCCGCGACAGGATCGCATGGCTCAGCGCGCAGAACGGGACAGGGAGGTATAGCAGCGCCTGCACCCGCAGCAGATCGGCGACCTGAGGCTGCCCGAACCACAGCGCCACCAGCGGCGCGGCCAGGAACTGCGCGAGCGCCAGCCCGCCATTGAGCAGCATCAGCATTCCGAGGGTCTGTCGCAGGCGCTCCTCGCTGACTTCCTCCTCGCGGATCAGCGCCGAGGCGAGGCCCCAGCCGTTCAGCGTGCTGAGCAGCGTCAGCATCACCTGCGCCATCGCGAAAAGGCCGTAGTCCTGCGGGGCGAGCAGGCGGATCACGATCAGGGTCGAGGCCCAGGAGACGATCTGCGTGAGGACCTGGCTGCCCGAGCGCCAGATCACCGCAGTGCGCACCTGCGCCGCGAGCGAGGCGGGCTTGCTTCCGGTCACCGGCGCGCTCCGGCCGGCTCGCGGCCCGGGCTCGCCGTGACCATCAGATGGCCGGCTGCAATCCTGCGTTCGAACATGTCCACACCTGCCGCCCTAGAGCAGGCGCGTAACCAGCCGGTTAACCCTAGAACACCACCACCGAGCGGATCGACTTGCCTTCGTGCATCAGGTCGAAGGCGGTGTTGATCTCCTCGAGGCCCATGACATGGGTGATCATCGGGTCGATCTCGATCTTGCCGGTCATGTACATATCGACGATCTTGGGCACATCGGTGCGGCCCTTGGCCCCGCCGAAGGCCGTGCCGCGCCAGTTGCGGCCGGTGACGAGCTGGAACGGACGGGTGGCGATTTCCTTGCCCGCCTCGGCGACGCCGATGATCACCGAGGTGCCCCAGCCGCGGTGGCAGGCTTCCAGCGCGGTGCGCATTACCTCGGTATTGCCGGTCGCATCGAAGGTGTAATCCGCCCCGCCATCGGTCATCTTGACGATTTTGGCGACGATCTCCTCGCGGCTCATGCCCGAAGAGTTGAGGAAGTGGGTCATGCCGAAGCGCCTGCCCCATTCCTCGCGCGCGGGGTTGATGTCGACCCCGACGATCAGGTTCGCGCCCGCCAGCCGCGCGCCCTGGATGACGTTGAGGCCGATCCCGCCAAGGCCGAACACCACGACATTGTCGCCGACCTGCACCTTGGCGGTGTTGGTGACGGCGCCGACCCCGGTGGTTACCCCGCAGCCGATGTAGCAGGCAGACTGGAAGGGCGCGTCCTCGCGGATCTTGGCGACCGCGATTTCGGGCAGGACAGTGAAGTTCGAAAAGGTCGAGCAGCCCATGTAGTGGTAGATCGGCTGGCCCTTGTAGCTGAAGCGGGTGGTGCCGTCGGGCATCAGGCCCTTGCCTTGGGTAGCGCGGATCGCGGTGCACAGGTTGGTCTTGCCCGAGAGGCACGACTTACACTGGCGGCATTCGGGGGTGTAGAGCGGGATCACGTGATCGCCCGGCTTCACGCTGGTCACTCCGGGCCCGACCTCGCGCACGATGCCCGCGCCCTCATGGCCGAGCACCGAGGGGAAGATGCCCTCTGAATCGAACCCGTCGAGGGTATAGGCGTCGGTATGGCAGATGCCGGTCGCCATGATCTCGACCAGCACCTCGCCCGCCTTCGGGCCTTCGAGATCGAGCTCGACAATCTCGAGCGGCTGCTTGGCGGCAAAGGCAACGGCGGCGCGGGTCTTCATGGGCAGTTTCCTCGGGTGAATCAGCGTGGTCGCGGTACGGCTTCGTGGCCGTAAGGGCAATGGCGGCAGGCCGAGCCGCAGCACTTGCCCCGCGCCAGATGGGCGACGCGGGTGAAGACGGTGTAGCCGGTTGCGGGATCGCGGTAGCTGCTCTCCCCGCGGGCGCAGGCGGCTTCGTGCAGAGCGTACCATTCGGGCTGCGTCATGGCCGCATCCGATAGTCGCAAAGTGTCCGCAATGCCATGCGCGACATAAAATTGCCGCGCTGCGCAGGATAGCCGCTTGCGCCCCTCGCCGAATTGCGCTCTCTGCGCCGCCTGCCATTCTTGCCGGAGAGCGCCCTTGCGTTTCGTTCTGTTGCTTGCCGCCCTGTTTGTCGCCATGCCTGCCGCCGCGCCCCTTGCGGCCCAGAGCGTCCAGCAGACTAAGGGCAATTTCGAAGACAAGTTCCGCCAGCTTGATGAAGTGCTGCCCGATCCCAGCGCCACCCGCAACGCGAGCGGCGCGCCGGGCCACCAGTATTGGCAGCAGAAGGTCGATTACAAGATCGCCGCCACGCTCGACGAGACCAAGCGCCGCCTGACCGCACGCGCCACGGTGCGCTACACCAACAATTCGCCCGATGCCCTGCCGTGGCTGTGGATGCAGCTCGACCAGAACATATTCAAGAAGGACTCGATGGCCGAGCTGACCGACGCGTTCGGCGGCGCGGGCCGGCGCGGGCCGAAGGTGACGCTGGGCTCCGGCACCGAGCCGACCAGGCTCTCGATGGAAGAGCTGCGCCGCCAGCAGGCGATGGCCGACAACGAATATGGCTATGACATCAGCGCGGTGACGAGCCTTGCGGGTGCAAAGCTGCCGCACACTATCGTCGGCACGCTCATGCGCATCGACCTGCCCGAGCCGCTCGCGCCGGGGGCGACCACCGAATTCGCGATCGAATGGGCCTTCAACATCGTCGAGGAGGACGCGGTCAACGCGCGTTCGGGCTACGAGCACTTCCCCGATGACCCGCGCAAGGGCGGGAACGACATCTTCCTGCTCGCCCAGTGGTTCCCGCGCATGGTGGTCTATTCGGACTACGAAGGCTGGCACAACAAGGAGTTCCTCGGTCGCGGCGAATTCACCCTCGAATTCGGCGATTACGAAGTCGAGATGACGGTGCCGGGCGATCACATCGTCGCCTCGACCGGCACGATCCAGAACCCCGACGCGGTGCTGACCGCGGCCCAGCGCCAGCGGCTCGAAACCGCCAAGAGTGCCGATGCGCCGGTGTTCATCGTGACCCCGCAGGAAGCGGCCGCGGCGGAAAGTGGGAACCCCAAGGGCACCAAGACCTGGAAGTTCGCCGCAAAGAACGTGCGCGATTTCGCCTGGGCCTCCAGCCGCAAGTTCATGTGGGACGCGCAAGGGGTGAAGCAGCCCGGCGCCGAGCATGAAACCGTGCTCGCCATGAGCTTCTGGCCCAAGGAAGGCGGCGATCTGTGGCGCAAATACTCGACCGCCGCCGTGGTCCACACCCTGAAGGTCTATTCGCGCTTCAGCTTCGACTATCCCTATCCCACCGCGCAGTCCGTGAACGGGCCGGTCGGCGGGATGGAATATCCGATGATCACCTTCAACGGACCCCGGACCACCCTCAACAAGGATGGCAGCCGCACCTATTCGCTGGCCGAGAAGATGTTCCTCGTCGGCGTGGTGATCCACGAGATCGGGCACATCTACTTCCCGATGACGGTGAACTCGGACGAGCGCCAGTGGACCTGGATGGACGAGGGGCTGAACTCCTTCCTCGATTCCGTGGCGGGTTACGAGTGGGACCCGAACATGCCCTGGACCCGCTCGGTGCCGCGCGATCTGGTGCCTTACATGGTGTCGAACAACCAGCAGCCGATCATGACGCAGTCGGACTCCATCACCGACCTCGGCTCCAACGCCTACGGCAAGCCCTCGGCTGCGCTGCACGTGCTGCGTGACACGATCATCGGGCGCGAGCGTTTCGACTTCGCGCTCAAGGAATATGCGCGTCGCTGGAAGTTCAAGCGCCCGACGCCGGCGGACTTCTTCCGCACCATGGAAGAAGCGAGCGGCACCGATCTCGACTGGTTCTGGCGCGGGTGGTTCTACACCACCGATCACGTCGATATCAGCCTCGATTCGATCTACCGCCTGAAGATGGACACCAAGGACCCCGACATCGATCTGCCGCGCCGCCGCAGCGAACGCGCTGACGAGCCCGATCTGGTCGGCATCGGCCTCAACAAGCAGCAGGGCCTGCCGATCTGGGTTCTCGAAAACCCGGGCGTTACCGACTTCTACGACAAGAACGACGAATTCACCGTCACCCCCAAAGACCGCAAGAGCTACAAGGATTTCCTTGATGGCCTCGCCCCGTGGGAACGCGCCGCCTTTGACCGCGCGGTGAAGGAGGACGCCAATTATTACGTCCTCAACTTCTCGAACAAGGGCGGGCTCGTCATGCCGATTATCCTCGGCCTGACCTTCAAGGACGGATCGACCGAAAAGCTTGCGATCCCCGCCGAAATCTGGCGGCGCAATGCGCGCGAAGTCGCCAAGCTGCTGGTCTATCCCAAGGGCAAGGAACTGGTGCAGGTCGTGCTCGATCCCGATTGGGAAACCGGCGATGCCGATATCGAGAACAACCACTATCCACGCCGCATCATCCCGAGCCGCGTCGAAGCCTTCAAGGACGAAGCCAGCAAGTCGCGCGTCAGCCGCGACCTGATGGGCGAGGCGGCCGGGGCTGAGCCGGACAAGAAGAAGAAGTGATGTTGCTGCGCCGTCTGCTGGTGCTGCTCGCGCTGGTGCTCGCGCCGCTGGGCGCGGGGCTGCCTGCGCACGCGCACCAGCAGAAGCGCGCGATCAGCACGCTCGCGCTGAACCCGCGCTCGGGCATGATCGAGATGGTGCATCAGGTGCCGGTCCACGATGCCGAACACGCCTTGCGGGCGCAGGGGACGAAAAACCCCGACATCATCGGCAGCGCCACAAGCCGCGAGGCCTTTGCCGCCTATGTCACCCGGCGGTTCCTGTTGCAGATCGACGGCGTGCCGGCCACGCCGGCCTATGTCGGCAGCGAGATCAAGGGCGGCAGCCTGTGGGTCTATCAGGAAGCGCCCGCCCCGGCCGGGGGCAAGGCGGTGCTGCGCTTCAATTCGCAGATCCTCACCGATCAATGGGCGCGGCAGGAAAACCGCGTGAACATCGGCGGGGGCACGCAGGTGGAAACCTTTATCTTCCGCGTCGGGACGGCCCCGGCAGAAGCGGACCTGCGCCAATAACTCAGGCGCGGCGGCGCGTTTCGCTGTCGCTTTGGGCGAGGGCTGTGAACCGCTCCTGCAAGTCGGCCAGCAGCATCGGGCGGCCATAGCGATAGCCCTGCACATGACGGCAGCCGATGGCGCGCAGGAAGGTTTCCTGTTCCGCGGTCTCGACCCCTTCGACCACCACCCGCAGGCCGAGCGAGTGTCCCATCTGCACGATCGCCTGAATGATCAGCCGCGCCTGATGGTCCTCGCCGATGGCGGCGATGAAATCGCGGTCGATCTTGACCTTGTGGATCGGGAAGGCGCGCAGATGCGTGAGCGAGGAGAACCCGGTTCCGAAATCGTCGAGGCAGATGGTGAAGCCGCATTCATCGAGCATCGCCAGCGACTGGCGCAGGTGCCCGCCGGCATCCAGCAGCATTGTTTCGGTCACTTCGATGGTAATGTTGCGCGGCCCGAGCGGGCTGTCGTCGATCACCTCGATCATGTGTTTCACGAAATCGCCGCGTCGCAGGTCGGCATCGGACAGGTTCAACCCGATGCGCGTGTCCAGCCCGAAAAGTTCGAGCAGTGCCGGGCCATCGGCCACCACGTGATCCAGCATCACCCGGCTGACGCGGCGTGACAGTTCGGGATCGAGCAGGGCTGCGAAGATTTCGCTCGCCGCGATGATGGTGCCGTCCTCGTCCCGCAAGCGCAGCAGCGCCTCGACCGAGACCACGCGGCCGGTCGCCAGTTCGATGATCGGCTGATAGGCAGCCACGGCGCGTCCGGCGTTCAGCGCGCTGCCCAGTCGGGCGATGGCGTTCTGGCGTTCGGACTGGCGGGCTTCGATCTGCTCGTCCCAGCACACCACCGACCCTCGGCCCTGTTCCTTGCCGCGATACAGCGCCAGATCGGCACGGCGCATGATTTCCTCGCTGCTTCCCGCCGTGGTCATTCGCGCCACGCCGCATGTCGCCCCGATCCGCAGCAGCGCGCTGCCAAGCGGGGGCATCTCGCCCAGCTCGGCGAGCAGGTTTTCGAGGAACGCGGTGACCTCGGACACGCCCATGTTGGCGGGAAACAGCAGTGCAAATTCATCCCCGCCCCACCGCGCAAGGAACACCCCGGCGGCGGTGCGCAGTTGCAGCTGGCTGGCAATGGTTTCAAGCACCCGGTCACCGACCAGATGGCCAAGCGTGTCGTTGATGTCCTTGAACCCGTCGAGATCGAGCAGCGCGATCGTCACCGGCTCGTTTTCCGCCCGCCGCATCGCCTGCGACAGCCGCAGATCGAAGCTGGCGCGGTTATAGAGTCCGGTCAGACGGTCGCGCTCAGCCGCACGCTGGAGTGCGACATTGCGTAGATGTTCCTCGGTGCAATCGAGGATGATGCCCGCCACGGAATCCGGCCGGCCATCGATCTCGATCCGTTCCCCGACCACGCGGATGCGACGCTGTTCGCCGTCATGGCGACGGATCGTGGTCTCGAACATGAACGGTTTGCCGTCCTCGATGGTGTCATCCATCGCCTTGTTCACCATCGCCCGGTCTTCGGGCTGATAGAGCTGGACGACTTCCTTGACGTTGATCGAACCGCCCGGCTCCAGTCCGGTGATGTTGTGAACCTGATCGGACCATTGCAGCTTCCGGGTGGCCAGATCGACCCACCAGCTCCCGACATTGACCGCGCGTTCGGCCTGGCGGAAAATCTGGCTCGATTGCCTCAGCGCGGCATTGGCAAGGCTGAGCGCGCGGGTGCGGGCGTGCAGCGCGATCGACTGCTCGGCCAGTTCGGCCAGCATCGCCAGCGGCGCGATCTGTTCCGGGCAGAACGCACCCGGCAGTGGCGATATGCCGCACAAGGCGCCCAGCACCACGCCATCCTCGCCGCGGATCGGCACGCCGACATAGGAACGGATGAAGGGGGCGCCGGTCACGAGGTCATTGTGCGCCAGTCGCGGATCGGCCCGTGCATCGTCGATTAGCTGCGGCCCTTCGCCCAGCACGCACACCGCGCAAAAGGAATCCGCTATCGGGGTTTCGAGAAGATCGGTGCCGGTGCGCCCGAGAAACCACTGCCGGTCCTGTTCCACCACCGATAGCAGCGCGATCGGGCAGCCGAGCATGGTGCTGGCCAGCAGGGTGATGCGCGAGAACAGGTCGCGGTCTGGAACCGCGTCCAGTCCAAGCTCGCGAATGGCGTTAAGGCGCGGCGATTCCGTCACCCTCGCCGATTGCTGCGCAACCCCTTAACAAAGGGTGCCAGAACAGGCGCGTATTGCTGCAAAGCGCCGGCTCTGTGTCATTTGTCACATAAAAAAGACCATTCGTCGAAAGGGCAGCCTCATTTGGTTGCGAGTATCAAGGGGCGGGAAGCATGAGCCCGTCTGTTTTTATGGCTGTGCGGATACACTCAGGCGCCCCTTGCCTGCCGCAGCGGCCTTGAAGACGCCCCAACTCCGCTCTCAAACAGGGAAACCCCAATGCTTTACAATGATATCCGCCGTCGGCGCAGGCAGCTCATGCTGACGGTGGGCGCGCTCGGTCTCAGCGTCGCCATGCCGTCGGTTGCCGCGGCGCAGGACGCGGTGACCACAGACACGGAAACGACCGAGGCCGAAGGCGAGGCGATCGTCGTCACCGGCACGCGCATCCAGCGCCCCGAAGCCGCGACGGCCACTCCGGTGGTCGCGATTTCTTCGGAAAACATCGTCCGGTCGGGCATCAACAACGTCACCGAACTGCTGGCCCAGAGCCCCGCGCTGTTCAATTCGGAAACCAATTTCGATGCGGCCGGTTCGCAGGCGCGCACCGGGGCGGCCGGGGTCAACCTGCTCAACCTGCGCAACCTTGGTGCCAACCGCACGCTGACGCTGGTCAACGGCCGCCGCCACGTGGCAGGCGTTTCGGGCGAGGCCGGGGTCGATACCAACACCATCCCCGTCAGCCTGATCGAACGTATCGACATCCTGACCGGCGGCGTTTCGTCGGTTTACGGCGCTGACGGCGTGTCGGGCGTGGTCAACTTCATCATGAAGCGCGACTTCGAAGGCGTCGATATCCGCGCCCAGAACGGCATTTCCGACTTCGGCGATGCCGAGAGCAGCTTCTTCTCGGCCACGGTCGGCAAGAACTTCGCCGACAACCGCGGCAACATCGCGCTCAACTATGAATTCCGCAGGGATGGGCGGGTCGGCTTCGGGGATCGTCCCAACGGGCGCTTCGAGGCGGATTCGCTGGTGCGCAACCCGGATGACATTCCCGACGATCCGAACGTGCCGGACAACATCTTCCTCAATCGTATCGGCTATTCCGACAGCTCGCCCGGCGGCGCGTTGGTGATCGATGGCAGCTTCAGCCCGCTGTTCAACGGCGATGGCCGCCCCTACGACCCGGGCCGCTTCCTGCCCCAGTCGGGCTTTCTCGCGCAGGGCGGCGACAACACCCCGATCAACGATTATCAGGGTGACCTTCAGGCCGGTGCCAAGCACCATTCGCTCAACGCGCTGTTCAGCTTTGAACTGACGCCCACCGTGCGGCTGTTTGCCGAAGGCAAGTATGTGAAGACCAGGAACTTCACGATCGCCCAGCCGTCCTTCGATTTCTTCACCTTCATTTCGGAAGACAACCCGTTCATTCCGGCCAACGTGCGTGCGGCGGGCCTTGGCACTTTCGGCGGGCTGCTGTTCAACCGCGACAATTTCGATTTCGGGACGCGCAACGAAAACCTCGAACGTGACCTCTATCGCACCGTGGTCGGGCTGGAAGGCGACATTTCCGATAATGTGCGGTTCGAGGCGAGCTATGTCTATGGCCGCAACGACACCACCTACATCTCGACCAACCAGCGCATCGAGGATCGCTATTTCGCCGCGCTCGACGTGGTGGACGTGGGCCAGTTCAACACCGGCGTGGCAAACGGCGTGTTCGATTGCCGCGTCAACGTGGACGGCGGGGCGATCGCGGATGCGGGCAACGGCAATTATGGTCAGGCCCCGCAGACCTTTACGCAGGGCCAGTGCGTGCCGCTCAACATTTTCGGTGACGGTGCCCCGAGCCGGGCCGCGCTGGACTTCGTGCTGACCGATACCCGCAACAATTACCGGATCGAGCAGCACGTTGCCAACGCCTTCGTCTCGGGCGATTTCGGCAAGTTCTTCGAACTGCCCGGCGGCGCGGTGAACTTCGCGTTCGGTGGTGAATATCGCAAGGAAAAGAGCAACTTCCAGCCCGACGCCATCTCCACGCAGGTCACCGATTTTGATCCGGATTCGGGCGTGCTGGCAGACCTCGCGCTGCTTGCGCCGGAAGTCGGCAGCTTCGACGTGTGGGAAGTGTTCGGCGAAATCAACGTGCCGCTTCTGTCCGACCGGCCGTTTTTCGACGTGCTCGAATTCACCGTGGCGGGCCGCTATTCGGACTATTCGACTGTCGGCAGCACCGAAGCGTGGTCGATCAACGGGCAGTGGGCCCCGATCCGCGATATCCGCTTCCGCGGCGGCTATTCGGAATCGGTGCGCGCGCCCAACATCACCGAACTGTTCTCGCCCCGCAGCGGAACCTTCGCCTTCATCAACGATCCGTGCGGGCCGGAGAACCTCAATCAGGGCACAGCCTTCCGGGCGGACAATTGCCGCGCGCTGATCGAGGGGCTGGGTGTCGATTTCGACACCTTTGACCCTGCCAGCGACATCAATTCCAGCGCCAGCCGGGAAGGTGTGTTTTCGGGCAACCGCAACCTCACCGAAGAAAGCGCAACGACCTGGACCGCAGGCGTGATCCTCCAGCCGCAATTCGTGCCCGGTCTGACAGTCACCGCCGACTGGTACGATATCCGCCTCACCAATGCGGTGCGCACTGCATCGCTCAACGAGACGGCGCAGTTCTGCGTGGATTCGGCCTCGCTCGACAACGTGTTCTGCGATTCGATCACGCGTTCGACGACCACCGGCTTCGTCACCAACTACCTGCTGTCGCCGCAGAACGTCGCCTTCATCGAGACGGCCGGTGCGGATGTGACGGTGAATTACGCCTTCGAACCCGGCAACGGGTCGCTGGGCCGGTTCAACCTGGGCGGCACGATCGGCTATCTCGACAAGCTGCTGGTGCTACCGGCCAATGGCGGGATCGTGGATGACAACCAGGGCGAAAACGGTGCGCCCGAATGGGTCGCCACGGCGGACATCACCTGGAACATCGGCAATTTTGCGCTGAACTACGGGGTGCAGTATGTCGGCGATCAGCTCCGCTTCGAGAAGGATGTGATCGCCGGCGATCCCGATATCGCCGCACCGGAATTCCTGACGATCAACGACCGTTTCATCCACGATATCCGTGCTGAAATCCGCACGGATGATGATCGGGCGAACTTCTTTGTCGGGGTGAACAACTTCACCAACGAACTGCCGATCCGCGGTCTGGCGAGCCAGTCGGGCGTGGGTTGGCTGGGCCGGTACTTCTACGCGGGGATCCGCTTCACCACGGACCAGCTCGGCTTTTAAGCGGCACGCCTTCGGGCAGCACATTCAGGGGCGGGTGTCGGGCTGCGACACCCGCCCCTTTTGCACCGCTGCGCTCGTGCTGCTTACCCAGCCATTGCAGCATCGGACGGGATTCCGCTTGACGATGACGCGGCCGGGGCAGAAGCTCTCTCCCGCCGGCTGACGCCGCCTTCATTGCAGATGGCGCCGGACGAACAGATATGGGGCGGATGGGGATCGTCTGCCGGACTGCCTGTCGTGGCATCGCTGCGCCTTGATTGCCGCCTTTCCTCAACCCCTGGATGGGAGAGGGATGTGCTGGATCAGGAAACGCGGGGGCTGGAACCTTCCACAGAGTGGGTTGCCTGCCTGACTTACAAGAGTGTTGCGACAGCTGCGCCGCATCCCCGCGACCTCGATGCGCTGGCCGGGAAGGCGCGCGTGCGCAACCGCAGCCTTGATGTGACCGGCATGCTCCTGTTCGAGGACGGCTGCTTCCTCCAGACCATCGAAGGCCCGCCTGTGGCCGTCGCCGAGCTGTGGTCGTCGATCCAGCGTGACGGACGGCACGATCACATCGAAGTGATGAGCGAGCACATGGCCGCGGCGCGGCTGTTTTCGGACTGGGACCTGTTGGTCGAAGGCCGGTTCCCCGATCAGCGCCACGCGACGAGCGAGGCGTCGGCCGTTCCTCCGGCGATGGTCGAACATGTAGCGCGGCTGGTCGAACTGGCGCTCAATGCCGATGATCTGGCGATGGGCACGATCATGGCGAGCTTTGCCGAACAGGGCTGGACGAGTGATGCGATCCTTTCCTTGCTGATCGAACCGGCTGCTCGTGCGCTCGGCGATGCCTGGCTGGACGACCGCTGTAGCGAGCTCGATCTGACCATCGCCCTCAGCGTGCTGCAATTGGCAGGGCACGCGGTGCGCTACAGCCCCTCCGTGCAATCGATCCGGAACAGCCACTATCGGGTGCTGCTGGCGACGGCACCGGGCGAAAAGCACATGCTGGGCACTACGCTGCTGGCGGATCAGTTCCTGACCGCCGGTTGGCAGGTCGACATGGCCTTCCCCGAAAGCGAGGAGGCGCTCACCAACCAGCTCAAAGCACAGCATCCCGATGCGGTGGATATCGGCCTGTCGGACGCCATGCCGCGCCAGCACGCCATCGACCAGCTGCGCACCACCATCGAACACAGCCGCCTGATCCTTTCGGATCACCCCACGGTCGTATCGGTTGGCGGGCGTCTGTTCGCCGAAGCGGCTGCGACTGCGCGCACCGTGGGTGCCGATCACGCCCGCAAGGGACTGGCGGGGACCAGCGTTCGCCTTGCCGAACTGGTGCGTCAGAGCCGTGGGAGCTGACCTACGCGGACGAATTGACTTGAAATTTTCAAATAATGCGCTAATTGAACATTGCTTCACGTCGCTTGCGACGGAATTTGATCGGCGCGCTCTACGCGTTCTTGAGCTCGGCGAAATCGCCCAGCAGCCATGAAATCGCTTCAAGCGGCCACATTTTCCTTTTCATGCAGCATGACCACGCAGCGGGATTGGCCCGTCTGCGCAGATTTCTATTTTGCAGAGACTACATGAATTTCATCACGACCGGCGCACAGTTTGATCGCGCCAATACGAGCCGCGGATCACTGCCGCAGCTTCGCCAGACTCATCTGCCGCAACAGCCCTATGCCTTCCTGTCCGCCCGCGATCTGCGCGGGATGGTGGCGGCGATGGTCGACTGATGCAGGCCCGCACGCAAGCAAAGGGGCATCGTCCCCCATCAGCAGGAAGACCGGCCATGGATATCAACCACGAATACGCCGCGCATCAATCGGCGCTCATGCGGGCCGATGGCGCAATCTGCGTCGACCAGCGCAAGCTGCAATTCGCCAAGGCATCGCACATCGCGGGCCGCATCAGCGCGTTCCAGCTTGGGCTGGGCGCGGCAGCGGCCTGCGCCTGGAGCGCCGCGCATCTCGTCGCCGCCGCCAAGAGCTGAGCGCGCATCACTTGAACAACCGCGGTGCCGATCTGCACCCCGGCAGGAGACACTACGATGAAGGGTTACAAGGCTCCCAGCTTTCAGGACAGGGCGGCAGCCTCGTCGCAGGCCAAGGGACAGGCGCTGGCGAAGCTGAAAGCCGCGCCCCAGCCGGATGCCGCCGAACTTGCCCTGCGGGCCGAGCGGCGCGCCCTGCGCGAGGCGCGGGAAGAGGCCAAGGCCGCGCAGGCCCGTCAGGCCCGCGCAGACAAGCAACGCCTCGCCGACGAGAAACGGGCAGCGGCTGCGGCGGTGAAGGCCAAGGCCGAAGCCCCCAAGCGGACCGAGGCCGAGGCCAAGGCCGCGCGCGATGCGCGATACGCTGCGCGTAAAAGCCGCAAGTGACCGGGGCGGCTCCTCGGTAAAAACCCGAAGGGCCGCCTTCGCCATAATGAAGGCCACCCCGATGCAGGCAGGCCGCTGACCCGGAAGCACCAACGCGGGCTTGACCGGCGCGGAGTGCCCCTTGTCTGCTCTGTATCAACGGCTCGCCGTGTGGCTTTGCGCGCTTCTGATCGCCGCTAGCATGGCTGACCGCGCTGCGGCCCAGTCCATCACGATCGATCCTGCCAGCGCGCGCGAAGCGGCCACCAGCACCATCACCCTGAACCACGCGGTCGGCACCGGTTCCAACCGGCTTCTGATCGTGGCCGTAGCGATTGAGCGTGACGATGAACGCGTCACCACTGTCACCTATGCGGGTCAGGCGATGACCTTCGTGGGGACGAGTGTCGATCCCGGCCAGACTTCGCGTGTCGAAGTCTGGCGTTTGATTGCTCCGGCCACGGGCACAAACACGGTATCGGTCACGCTCAATGCCGCCGCCGCGACTGTTGTGGCGGCCATATCCTTTGCCAATGTCGATCAGACCAACCCTATCGCGGCATCGCAGTTCGCCAGCGGCGACAACGTCTCGACGGCTTCGGTGACTGTGGCGAGTGCGACCGGGCAGGTGGTGCTGGCTGCGATTGCCGCCAATGATGCTGTCGACAGCGTCACCGCAGGGGCGGGGCAAGCCGCCAGCTGGAATGTGATAAACGCCGCCGATGTGATCGGTGCGGGCAGCACGAAAGCCGCTTCCGCCACGACCACTACCATGAGCTACACGCTCCAGAGCCCCGAGAAATGGACCATGGCTGCCATCGCCATTCGCCCAAGCTCGGCGGCGATCACGGTTACCAACACCAATGACAGCGGCGCCGGATCGCTGCGGGCGGCGGTCGCTGCCGCCAATGCCAATTCCGGACCGGACACCATCACCTTCGCCATCCCGGGCGCGGGCCCTCACACGATCACTCTGGCCTCACCCTTGCCGCCAATGCTGGGCGCGGGCGATGGGATCGACGGCACCACTCAGCCCGGCGCGGCCTGCGGCGATCTGTGGGCCGGCACACCGCCCAACTTGCTGGTCCATCTAACCGCCGGCTCGATCGGCACAGGTCTGCATCTTGAAGCGGCCAATCTGGTGGTCAGAGGGCTGGCAATCACCGGCTTCACCAACAAGATCTACATCCATCCCTTTGCCAGCAATGCCATGGTTCAATGCAATTACATCGGCTTGACCCCTACCGGGGCACGCGGCACGGGTAACAGTCAGGGCGTGTCCGTGCAGGCACCGGGGACCGTGATCGGCGGCCTCAACCCCGGCGAGGGCAATGTCATTTCCGGCAACACCACCGCCATCTCGACCTGGAGCGGCAGCACCAACACGGCGGTTCGCGGCAACTTCATCGGCACCAATCCCAGCGGCATGACCGCCATTGCCAACGAACGGGGCCTCAATCACCAGAGCGGCTCCGGCACCTGGCGCGATATCACCCGCAATCTGATCGCCGGCAGCACCTTGAGCGAAATCAGCGCCGATTCCGACGATGCGGTCTCGGGATCGAACGGGGCGATCCTGATTCAGCGCAACATCATCGGCTACACCCGCACCCAGAGCACCAGATTGCAGGCAGGCAGCGCCAGCGCGGTCCTGTTTGCGGCCGGCAGCATCAGCAATGTCCTGATCGGGGGCGATGCCGCTTCGCAGGGCAATATCATCGGCGGCCTGCAATCGGGGGTCGAGATTGCCGGGGTCTCCAACATCACGCTGCAAGGCAATACCATCGCCGGATCAGGTGCGAACGGCATTCGCCTCACCAATGTCAACGGCGCGGCGATTGGCGGCACATCGGCGGGGCTTGGAAACATCATCGGAGGCAATGGCGGGGCGGGGGTGCTGCTTGACGGCGGCTCTGCCAACATCACGATCATGGGCAATACCATCGGCTCAGCAAGCATCGCGGGGGTGACTGCCGAAAACGCCGGGCACGGTATCGCGCTCGATAACACCAACGCCATCACCATCGGCAATGGCACGGCGGGCGGACGCAATGTCATTGCGGGCAACCGCAGGCGCGGCATTCAGGGCAGTGGCACCAATTCGGCCATTGTCATCAATGGCAATCACATCGGCACAGATCCGACTGGCAATGCAGCGGTAACGAACGGCCAGAACGAAGGTGCCTCCCGGAAAGACGCCATTTCCTTCGACAGCGGATCATCATCGAATATCGCCGTGCTCAACAATGTCATCGGCGGATACACCGGGGCGCTGATCGAGTTTTTCAACACCAGCGTGACCGGGCTGACGATTCAGGGGAACCGGCTTGGCGTGGGGGCCGATGGCATCGCGCAGATTGTATCTGCCAACGCGGAAGACCTCATCTATGTCGGCGGAAGCCCGCGCGCCTACAGCAATGTCCTGATCGGGGGCAGCGGGGCCGGACAGGGCAACACCATCGCCTTTTCCAGCCGTTCGGGCATCCGCCTGCAATCGTCGGGCAGCGATATTCAGGTGATCGGCAACGTCATCCGCAACAATGCCCGCAACGGGATCTATGTGATCGACGCAACGCGTGCGGCGATCGTGGGCAACCGGATCTTCGCCAACGGCCTCACCGGCATCGATCTGGGCGAGAATGGCGTTACGCCCAATGATGCAGGCGACGGCGATACCGGGCCCAACGATCTGCTGAACTTCCCCGAGGCGATCCGTGCTGTCGTCATCGGGGCGAACCAGCTGCGCTATGCCTTCAACCTTGATGCTCCGGCGGCGGCCAATGGCTATCGTATCGAATTCTTCGCAAGCAGTGCCGCCGATCCCAGCGGGTTTGGCGAGGGTGAGCGTTTCCTTGGCCATGTTGATATCGTCCACGGGGGCGGCGTGAGAGGGTTCGCCGGGACGCTCGCGACGCTCGAACCGGTCGGAATTGGCGATATCATATCTGCCACCGCTACGCGGCGCACTGCGAGCGGGGGGTGGGACATGACATCGGAGTTTTCCGCCGTCGCCACCGCCGACGGGGTCGCGCAGCTGGCGGTCACGGTGCAATCCGACGTGTTCGATCCGCAGCCTGCCAACCCCTTCGCCACGCCCGGACAAGACATGCTGCTGACCACCACTGTAAGCAATGTCGGCACGGGCAGCACCGATGCGGATTCGATCTTTGCCGTGGTTACGATCAGCCCGGACATGAGCTTCTTCAACGCAGTAACGCCTGAGCTTGGAGGGGTTATCGGGTTTGTCAGCAGCGCCCCTGCGCTAACCTTCAACCCGGCGGCCGACCTGCGTTTTTCCAATGGTGCTGCGGTGCCCACAGGGCTTGCGCAATGCACCTACACGCCGGCAGCCGGCTACGACAGTCAGGTGCGGCATGTGTGCCTGAACCCCAAGGGCACGTTGCCCGGCGGGGCGTCGGGTGGGCAATTCGCCGTGAAGTTGCGCACCCGGATCCACTAGGGCGCCGGGACTCGGGGGGCCGCGCCCGCGCACCTGCTGGAGCCGCCATCGCCTTCGGGGGCGGCGACGCCCACTTGCAGCCTGACCTGTTCAGCCGCTCCAGCGGACCGCGCGTTCGCTGCGGCTTATCCGGAGCTGTGCGCTGCCCCAATCTTCGGGGAAATCATAAATGAAACCGCCAGTTGCCTGATCCTGCCAGTGCGCGTCTGCCATCGGCTCATGGACGAGCGAGGACCATCGCCCTGTCTCGGGGAAGCGTGCGAAAAGCGGGAGGCGTTTCGCACGCCGGGCGGCGAGCGCGGCCACGTGAGCTTCGAGCGCCAGATCGCGGCGATCCCACTCCACCGGCATGTTCTGGCAATAGGCGTTGTTGTTGCCGTGCTGACTGCGACCGAATTCATCGCCAGCGGCCAGCATGATCGTGCCGGTGGAGACGAACAGCGTGCCCAGCAGTGCGCGGATATCGTCCGCGCGGCGGGCGAGGATGGCGGCATCGTCGGTCGGGCCTTCCACGCCGCAGTTCCACGAGTGGTTGTCGCCATGCCCGTCGCGTCCTTGCTCGCCATTGGCATGGTTGTGGCGGTGTTCGTAAGCGACCGTATCGGCGAGGGTGAAACCGTCATGCGCGGCGAGGAAATTGACGCTTCTGCAATCCTGTCCGAACAGGTCGGATGATCCGGCGATGCGTGTGGCAAGTTCGCCAACCGTGGCTGTGCCCCGCCAGAAACGGCGCACATCATCGCGGTAACGGTCGTTCCATTCCAGCCAGTTTGGCGGGAAGGCGCCCAGTTGGTAGCCCCCCGGCCCGATGTCCCACGGCTCGGCGATCATCACCCGGTCGGCCAGCGCAGGCTCTTCGGCAAGTTCGGCGAAGATCGGCGCGTGGCGGTTAAAGCCCGGACCGCGTGCGATGATGGTGGCAAGGTCAAAGCGGAAGCCGTCGACGCCGCAATGGCGCACGAAATGGGTGAGGGCATCGATCATCAACCGCCGCACATCGGGATTGGCGAAATCGAGCGTATTGCCGCATCCGGTATCGTTGATGAGTGTGCCATCGGGCGCGCGGGCATAGGCGGCAGGGTCAAGCCCGCGCAGGCACAGCGTGCCGCCGTGCACGTCGCTCTCGCCTGAATGGTTGAACACGAGGTCGAGGATCACCCCTAGCCCCGCGTCATGCAGCGCCGCCACCGCTGTGCGCAGTTCAGCCACGCCGCCCGGACACAGGCCGGGATCGAGCGCCATCATCGCAACGGGATTGTAGCCCCAGTGGTTCGCAAGGCCGAGCGGTGGCAGGTGGCGTTCATCAATCCAGGCGACGACAGGCATCAGCTCCACCGCGCTGACATGGAGCCTCCTCAGGTGCGCAATCACCGCGGGATGGGCGAGCGCCCCGATGGTGCCGCGCTGGGCGGGCGGAACATCGGGATGCAGGGCGGTGAAGCCTGCAACATTCAATTCGTAGATCAGCCCGCCGCGTTGGAAGCGTGGCGGGGCGGGGGGCACTTCGGGCAACGGGCCTGTGACGATGGCGTGCGGGACAAGGTCGGCCGTGTCCTCGCCATATTGGCCAAGGTGCGGATGCTGGACAAAACGGCGGTCGAGTTCCAGCGCGTAAGGGTCGACCAGCAGCTTGGCCGGGTCGAACCACAGGTTGCGATCTGGCGCGTATGTGCCATGGGCGCGGTAGGCGTAGCGAGTGCCGGTCAGATCGCCGGGGATGTCGAGCGTCCAGACCTCGCCCGCGCGGACCATGGCGCGGCGCGTTTCTGCCTCGCCCGCAAACAGGCACAGCTCCACCGCTTCGGCCAAGGGAGCGCGCACCGCGAAGCGGGTCATGCCGCCTGCGACATGCGCGCCAAGCCTTGGCGTCACGTCACCACATCGGGCGCGGTTCGCCCGGTATGCGCGGCGATCCCGGCGATGGCCTCGGCTGCGGCAATAAGATCGGTGAGCATGGCGGGGGTCGCCTCTGCCAGCCGCCCGTTCGCGCCTTCGTAACGTTCCAGATAGACCCGCAAGGTCGCGCCTTCGGTTCCGGTGCCCGACAGACGGAACACGATCCGCGATCCGCAGGTGAACATCACCCGCACGCCCTGCTTGCGGCTTTCCGAACCATCGACCGGGTCGGTATAGGCGAACTGGTCGGCGGCACTGACGGTGAGCGTGCCGAAACTCTGCCCCCGAAGAGCCGCCAGCGAATCTTCCAGCGCCGCCATCAGTGCGTTCGCCTTGTCGCTCTCGATGGCCTCGTAATCATGGCGTGCGTAGTAATTGCGCCCGAACCGCGCCCAATGTTCCTGCGCCAGCTTTGCCACCGGCTTGCCCGTCACTGCGAGGATATTGAGCCACAGCAGCACCGCCCACAGCCCGTCCTTCTCGCGCACATGATCGCTGCCGGTCCCGGCGCTTTCCTCGCCGCAGATTGTGGCCTTTCCGGCGTCAAGCAGTGTGCCGAAGAATTTCCATCCCGTCGGCGTTTCCCATGCCGGGATGCCGAGCGCCTCGGCCACCCGATCGGCGGCGGCGCTGGTGGGCATGGAGCGGGCAATGCCCTTGAGCCCGCCCGCATAGGCCGGAGCAAGGTGCGCATTGGCGGCCAGCATCGCCAGCGAATCCGATGGCGTGATGAAAACCCCCTTGCCGATGATGAGGTTGCGGTCCCCGTCCCCATCTGAAGCCGCGCCAATGGTGGGCGCGCCCGGTGCCATCATCAGGTCGTAAAGCTCCGCCGCGTGGACGAGGTTCGGGTCGGGGTGATGCCCGCCGAAATCTTCCAGCGGCACGCAATTGCGGACCGTGCCTGCCGAAAAGCCCAAGCGGCGTTCGAAAATCTCTGCCGCATAAGGCCCGGTCACGGCATGCATCGCGTCAAACGCCATGGTCAGCGCGCCGCTCGCCACGCTGGCGCGGATTGCGGGGAAATCGAACAGCTCCTCCATCAGATCGGCATAGTCGGCGACCGGGTCGATCACCTCTACGATCATGTCGCCGACCTGCGAGGTTCCGATGCGGTCCAGATCGACTGCGCCTTCCACCATCATCCAGCGGTCGATGGTTTGGGTGCGGGCATAGATCGCCTCGGTCACGGCCTCTGGCGCGGGGCCGCCATTGGCGATGTTGTACTTGATGCCGAAATCCTCGTCCGGCCCGCCGGGGTTGTGGCTGGCCGAGAGGATCAGCCCGCCCGAAGCGCCATATTTGCGGATCACATGGCTGGCGGCGGGGGTGGATAGGATACCGCCTTGCCCGACAGCCACGCGGGCGTATCCATTGGCCGCCGCCATCTCAATCGCACGGGCGATCACGGTGCGGTTGTGGAAGCGCCCGTCGCCGCCGATCACCAGCGTCGATGCGGGCGGTCGCTCGGCGACGTCGAACACCGACTGGATGAAGTTCTCGGCATAGTTCGGCTGGGCGAACACCCGCACCTTCTTGCGCAGGCCCGACGTGCCAGGCTTCTGGCCTTCAAACGGCGTCGTGGCGACGGTGGTGATCATCCCTGTTCCTCGATCAATTGGCGATAGAGCCGGGCATAGGCAGCGCCGCTCGCGCTCCACGAAAAGTCGCCCTTCATGCCGTTTGTCTGGAGCCGCTTCCACTCCGCTGGCTGCGCGTAGAGTGCGACTGCGCGGCTTACCGCCATAGCGAGCGCGCCGTGGCTGACGGTGTTCATCTGAATACCCGTCGCCACCCCTGCAGCCAGCGCGGCGGGGTTGGCATCGATCACCGTGTCGGCAAGGCCGCCGGTGCGCGAGACGAGGGGCACACAGCCGTAAGCGAGTCCATAAAGCTGGGTCAGGCCGCAAGGCTCGAACCGGCTCGGGATCAGGATCGCATCGCCCCCGCCCTGAAGCGCGTGGCTGAGCGCCTCGTCATAGCCGATCCGCACGCCGATGCGCCCCTTGTGGCGCGCAGCCGCGGCAAGGAAGCGTTGCTCGATCTCGCCATCGCCCGAGCCCAGCAGCGCAAGCCGCCCGCCGATGCCGACCAGGTGGTCGAGCACCTCGGCCAGAACGTCCATACCCTTTTGCCAGGTCAACCGGCTGACGACGATGAACAGCGGGCCATCATCGCGGTCAAGGCTGAACGCCTGCTCGATCGCCCGCTTGTTCTTCGCTCGCGCGGCGAGCTTTCCGGCGGTGTAGCGCGCGGCGAGGTGCGGGTCGGTTGCCGGGCTCCACTCGGCGGTGTCAATGCCGTTCAAGATGCCGTGGACGCAGGTAGAGCGGGCGAGGATCAGCCCCTCCAGCCCCATCCCGAATTCGACCGAACGGATCTCGCCCGCGTAGGTCGGGCTGACGGTGGTGATCGCATCGGCCATTTGCATCCCGGCCTTGAGGAAGCCGACCCCACCATAAGATTCGACCCCGTCAACCGTCCACGCGTCTGCTGGCAGGCCAAGCTGGGGGAAGATGTCGGCAGGGAAATAGCCCTGAAAGGCCATGTTGTGGATGGTGATGACGCTCGGCACCGCACGGCCACCCGCCAGCGGTGCGAGACGGAGGTAAGCGGGCACCATGCCGGCCTGCCAGTCATGCGCGTGGACAAGGTCGAAGCTGTGGCCTTTGGCGGCGCCGCCCGCAATGTCGGCAGCGGCGCGGGCGAAAGCGGCAAATCGCCGCCAGTTGTCGTCCCAGTCACGCCCCGCAGCGTCGGCATAGGGCCCGCCTTCGCGGCCGAAAAGCGCAGGCGCATCCAGCACCAGCAGCGCATGCTCCCCCAGCTTGCCCGCAAGCAGCCGCGCAGGCGTGCCGAGCAGCGCGTCCCACTTGTGAACCGCCTTGGTCTTGCCGAGCTTCGCCAGCACCGCCGGATAGCCGGGGAGGAAGGTCGTCACCGCCACCCCCTGCGCCGCCAGCGCTGCGGGCAGCGCGCCCGCCACGTCGGCAAGCCCGCCGGTCTTGACCAGCGGGGCTGCCTCCGAGGCGACCGAGAGAACCTTCAGGCTCACAGCTTGAGGCGTGCCATCATGTCGCGGGTGACCAGCACCACGCCTTTTTCCGACACGCGGAAGCGGCGGGCATCGAGTTCGGGGTCTTCGCCGATCACCATGCCTTCCGGGATACGGACGCCGGAATCGATGATCACCCGGCTCAGCCGCGCCCCGCGTCCGACATTGCAATAGGGCAGGATCACCGCCTCGTTGACGTTGGAATAGCTGCCGATCTTCACGCCCGTGAACAGCAGGCTGCGACGCACTTCTGATCCGGAAATAATGCAGTCCCCCGACACCAGCGAGGACACGGCAAACCCGCGCCGACCGTCCTCGTCATGGACGAACTTGGCCGGAGCCGCCACGACGGCATCGGTCCAGATCGGCCAGTCGCGGTCATAGAGGTTCAGCTTCGGCACCGTATCGGTGAGGTCGAGGTTCGCTTCGAAATAGGCATCAAGCGTGCCGACATCGCGCCAGTATTCCTCGATCTCTTCCGCGGCGCGGATGCAGGAGTTGGTGAAGCGGTGCGCCACCGCTTTGCCGTGCTTGACGATATAGGGGATGATGTCTCCGCCGAAATCGCGCTTGGACGCCGGATCGTCGGCATCGCGGCGCAGCTGTTCGAACAGGAAATCCGTGTTGAAGACGTAGATCCCCATCGAGGCGAGCGCCATGCCCTCGTTGCCCGGAATGCCCGGCGGGTCCTTGGGCTTTTCGACGAAGGCGGTGATGGTGTCGTTGGCGTCAACCTGCATCACGCCGAACCCGGTCGCCTCCATGCGCGGCACGACAAGGCAGCCCACCGTCACATCAGCGCCCGAATTGACATGTTGCTGGAGCATCAATTCGTAGTCCATCTTGTAGATGTGGTCGCCCGCCAGGATCACCATGTACTTGGGCGCGAGGCTGGCGATGATGTCCATGTTCTGGAACACCGCGTCGGCGGTGCCTTCGTACCACTGGTTTTCCGCAACGCGCTGGCTGGCGGGCAGGATGTCGAAGCTTTCGTTACGTTCGGGCCGCAGGAAGGTCCACGCGCGCTGCATGTGGCGGATCAGCGAATGCGCCTTGTATTGTGTCGCAACGCCAATGCGGCGGATGCCGGAGTTGATCGCGTTCGACAGCGCGAAGTCGATGATGCGCGACTTGCCACCGAAATAAACCGCAGGCTTGGCGCGGCGGTCGGTCAGCTCCATCAAGCGGCTGCCGCGCCCGCCCGCCAGCACATAGGCCATTGCGTCACGCGCCAGTGGCCGCCCTGAAGTCCTCTCGATCATCCCATTCTCTCCCCAGAGTGTCTTGCGTGTTTATCCGGTGAATTGCAGCATTATCGTGGCCAGCGGCGGCAGCACGATGTGCGCCGCACCGTCCGATGCGGTGACCTGCCCCATGTTGCCTTGCCCGCTGCCGCCATAGATTTCGGCGTCGCTATTCAGCACCTCGGCCCACACCCCGTCATGCGGCAGGGGCACGCGGTAATCGGTTTGGAGCGCGGGCGTCATGTTGGCGATCACCGCCACCGGCGCCGCACCCGGAGCCTTCCTTGCCCAAGCGAACACTGAATTGTCGGCATCGTCGGCGATCAGCCATTCGAAGCCTTCGCCCTCGCAATCGCGGGCGTGCAGCGCGGGCGTTTCGCGGTAGAGGCGGTTGAGGTCACGGATCAGATCGGCCACGCCGCGATGCGCGGGGGCGTCCATCAGGTGCCAGTCCAGCTCCCGCTCCTCGCTCCATTCGCGGCGCTGGGCAAATTCCTGCCCCATGAACAGCAGCTTCTTGCCGGGGTAGCCCCACATCATGGCATAATAAGCGCGCAGGTTGGCGAATTGCTGCCAGTCATCCCCGCTCATCTTGCCGAGGATCGTGCCCTTGCCGTGCACCACTTCATCGTGGCTCAACGGCAGGACGAAATTCTCCGAGAAGGCATAGACGAGGCCGAAGGTGATCTCGGAATGGTGGTATTTCCGGTGGATGGGATCACGCGCCATGTATTGCAGCGTGTCGTGCATGAAGCCCATGTTCCACTTGAACCCGAAGCCCAAGGCGGTGCGTGGCCCCTCATCGAAGGCGGGCTGCGAGACGCCGGGCCATGAGGTCGATTCCTCGGCAATCGTCATCACGCCGGCGTGGGAGCCATAAAGCGCGCGGTTGGTGGCGCGCATGAACTCGACCGCCTCCCAGTTCTCCCGCCCGCCTTCGGCATTGGGGACCCACTCGCCGTCCTTGCGGGAGTAATCGCGGTAGAGCATCGAGGCGACCGCATCGACGCGCAGCCCGTCGACATGGTACTGCTCGGCCCAGAACAGCGCGTTGTTGACGAGGAAGCTCCTCACTTCCTTGCGCCCGAAATTGTAGATCGCGGTGTTCCAGTCGGGATGGAAGCCGAGGCGCGGGTCTTCGTGTTCGTAGAGCGCCGTGCCGTCAAAGCGGGCGAGGCCGTGCTCGTCCACGGGGAAGTGCGCGGGCACCCAGTCGATCAGCACGCCGACGCCTGCCCGGTGCGCACCGTCGACGAAGCGGGCGAAGCCCTCCACATCCCCGAACCGGGCCGAGGGCGCATAAAGCCCGGTGGTCTGGTAGCCCCAGCTCGGGTCATAGGGGTGTTCGGAGACCGGCAGGAACTCGATATGGGTAAAGCCCATGTCGGTCACATAGGGGATCAGCCGCGCAGCCATTTCGTCCCAGGTGAGGAACCAGCCATTGTCGGCGCGCTGCCATGATCCGGGGTGGACTTCGTAGATGGAGATCGCCTCGCGCCGGGGATCGACGCTGGCCCAATGGGTGCGGTGGGCATCATCGCCCCATTCGCGCTTGCCGGGACGGGCGACGATCGAGGCGGTCTTGGGGCGCAGCTCGCTGGCGAAGGCGAAGGGATCGGCTTTCAGGGGCTGCACCGCGCCATCGGGGCCGATGATGCGATACTTGTAGGCCGCGCCCTCGCCGATGTCGGGGATGAAGATCTCCCACACGCCAATGTCCACACGGCGGCGCATCATGTGCGCGGCAGGGTTCCAGCCGTTGAAATCGCCGACCAGGGTGACGCTGCGGGCATTGGGCGCCCACACCGCGAAGTGCACGCCATCCGCACCTTCGTGATGGATCACGTGAGCGCCCATCTTGTCGAACAGGCGGAAATGGGTGCCCTCGGCAATCAGGAAATCGTCCATCGGGCCGAGCACCGGGCCGAAGGAGTAGGGATCGGTCACCCACCACTCCGCGCCGTTCCCCCGGCAGCGATAGCACACCGGCTTGGGCTTGCCCCGCAGCTTGCCTTCGAACAGCGGGCCATCGACGCGGGTCATCTTGCCCAGCCTGCCGCCCTTCAGCGAGAAAGCCTCGGCCTCTTCCGCACCGTGCAGGATCGCGCGGGCGAAGGTGCCCTCAGGGCCATCATGCGGGCCGAGCAGCGAGAACGGGTCGGCGTGCGACCCGTCGAGCAGCGCGGCGATGGCTTCAGAGGGTGGTTTCAAAGCACGCCCCAGATCTCACGCGCATATTCGGAGATGGTGCGGTCGGACGAAAACCAGCCGACATTGGCGATGTTCATTATCGCCGACTTGCGCCACGCCGCACGGTTCGCCCAGCGCGCATCAACCTCGCGCTGAGCGGCGGCGTAGGCATCGAAATCGGCTGCGACCATGAACCAGTCGGAATTGGTGAGCGCCTCCATCAGACCGGCATAGCGGCCCGGCTCGTCCGGGCTGAACACGCCGCTGGCGATCGAATGCACCGCCTGAGCCAACTCGCGGCTGCCTTCGATCACGGCGCGCGGGTTATAGCCTTCGGTCCGCTTGGCGGCGACTTCATCGGCGGTGAGGCCGAAGATCACGATGTTATCGCGCCCGACCCGCTCCATGATCTCGATATTGGCCCCGTCGAGCGTGCCGATGGTGAGCGCGCCGTTGAAGGCGAACTTCATGTTGCCCGTGCCCGAGGCTTCCATGCCCGCGGTCGAGATCTGCTCGGAAAGGTCGGCCGCCGGAATGATCCGCTCGGCCAGGCTGACGTTGTAATTGGGGACGAACACCACCTTCAACACCTCGCCCACGGAGGGATCGGAATTGATCCGCCGGGCGATGTCATTGGCGAGTTTGATGATCAGCTTGGCGTTGTGATAGGTCGGCGCGGCCTTGCCGCCAAAGATCTTCACGCGCGGCACCCAGTCACGTTCAGGGTGGCTGCGGATCTGGTCATACAGCGCGACGGTCTCGATCAGATTGAGCAGTTGTCGCTTGTATTCGTGGATGCGCTTGATCTGCACATCGAACAGCGCATCGGGATCGAGGCGCAGGCCCGTCAGTTCGCGCAGGTGGTTGGACAGATCGACCTTGTTGGCGCGCTTCACCTCGTCAACCCGTTCGCCCAGCGCCGGATCGCCCGCCAGTGCGGCGAGATCGGACAGCTTTTCCGCGTCAGCGATGAACCCGTCGCCAATCGCCTCGCGCACCAGGCTGGTGAGGCGCGGGTTCGACTGGTGCAGCCAGCGGCGAGGTGTCACCCCGTTGGTCTTGTTGTTGATCCGGTCCGGATAAAGCTTGTGGAGATCGGCAAACACCGTCTGTTTCATCAAATCGGTGTGCAGCGCCGCCACCCCGTTCACCGAATGCGCCCCCACAAAGGCAAGGTTTGCCATCCGCACCCGGCGCTCACCATGTTCGTCGATCAGCGAGATCGCGGCGATCGCGGCATCGTCCATCCCGGCGCGCCGCGCCTCGCGCAGCACCTTGGCGTTGATCGCGTAAACGATCTGCATGTGCCGCGGCAGCATCCGTTCGAACAGCGGCAGGGGCCAGCTTTCGAGCGCTTCGGGCAGCAGGGTGTGGTTGGTGTAGGCGATGGTTGCGCGGGTGATGTCCCAGGCTTCGTCGAAAGTGAGGTGCTGCTCGTCAGTCAAAAGCCGCATCAATTCGGCCACCGCGACCGAGGGGTGCGTGTCGTTGAGCTGGATTGCCGCCTTGTCCGGCAGGGTGCGGATGTCGCCGTGATACTGGATATGGCGACGCACGATGTCCTGAATGCTGGCGCTGGAGAAGAAGAACTCCTGTCGCAGCCGCAATTCCTGCCCGGCGGGTGTGGAATCGGCGGGATAGAGCACCCGCACCAGACTGTCGGCCCGCACCTGCGCGGCAAGCGCGCCCGCGTGGTCGCCTGCGTTGAAGGCGGCCAGCTGGATCGGGTCGAGCGCCGCGGCATTCCACAGCCGCAAGGTGTTGACCCGCTTGCCCTGCCAGCCCACCACCGGCGTATCGAAGGCGGTCGCCTCGATCACTTCGGCCGGGTTCCAGCGGATCACGCCCTGATCGCTCGTTACCTCGCCGCCGAAGCCGATGCGGTAGGAACTTTCGCGCCGCTCGAATTCCCACGGGTTGCCATGCGCGAGCCAGGTTTCGGGCAGTTCGACCTGCCAGCCTTCATCGATGCGCTGGCGGAACATGCCGTTGATGTAGCGAATGCCGTATCCAAAGGCGGGAACATCAAGGCTGGCGAGACTTTCCATGAAGCACGCCGCCAACCGCCCCAGCCCGCCATTGCCGAGCGCGGCGTCAGGCTCCAGCTCCTCCAGACGGGCAAGGTCGAGCCCGTGTTCGCCAAGCGCCTGCTCCATCGTGCGGGTGCAGCCAAGGTTCGACAGGGCATCGCGCAGCAGCCGCCCGATCAGGAATTCAAGGCTGAGGTAATAGACCCGCTTGCCCCCCACCTCATGGGTGCGCGAGGTCGAGGCGAACCAGTTGTCGATGATGTCATCGCGCAGGGCGAGCACTGCCGCGTTGTACCAGTCATGCGGCTTGGCAGCGCGTTCGGTTTTGCCGACGCGGTTGCGCAAGGCGCCCACGATGCGGGCTTCAAGCTCGGCTGGATTGCCCTTCTGGCTATTCGTCACGCGGCTCAAACTCCTTGTTGAAGCGCCGTTCGGCAGCGGTTTGACCGACCGTGTCTAGAGCCTGGCCCCTGCCAGCTAACCCCCAGCTTCGCGCTGCACACTAATCAGGTGCAACGCGGTGCAGCAATCGAAGAAGTGCGCCGACAGTCGTATTCACAAGCTCAAAAAGGCATCGATGGCTTGCCAGATCGCGCAGTCGGTCCGATGCGGGGCGGCGCGCAAGGAGGCGGCGATGGAGCAACTGCATGTGCTGGCACAGGCTTGCGGGCTTGCGCGCGAATGGACCGATGTCGAAGGTCGTCGCCAGCAGGTGAGCGATGCGGCGCTGGCCGCAGTGGTGCAAGCCCTGGGGTATGACGCCGGGAGCGAGCGCCAGATCGCGCGCAGCCTTGACCGGATCACGGCCCGGCGCGAACGGCTGCCCGCCATGCTGGTGGCGGACGCAGGGGGGATGATCGCACTGCCGTTCAGTCCTGTCGCCGCCGAAGCGACCGGGGAGGACGGGACCACCCGGCCGCTGGCCATCGAAGGCACACGCCTGATCGCGCCCGCAGAGCCTGGCTATTACGATTGCGTCATCGATCGTCAGGCGGTGAGGCTGGCCGTGGCACCGCCCAAATGCCCCCTGCCGGCTGCTGACCAGCGGCGCCCGTGGGGCATATCGGTGCAGATCCCGGCATTGCGGGGCGAGCGGGCTTCGCCGTTTGGCACCTTCGCCGAACTGGCCGAGGCCGCGCGCCAGTTCGGCAGGGCGGGGGGCGATGCGCTCCCGATCAACCCGGTGCACGCGCTGTTTCCGGGGCATGGCGAGGGTTACAGCCCCTATTCCCCCTCAAGCCGCCTGTTCCTCAACGGTGCGATGGGCGATCCGGCGCTGGTGGGCTTGCCGCCATTGGCCGAGGGCGGCGATAGCGGAGAATTCATCGATTGGGGGCAGGCCTTGCCGCGCCGCCTTGCCGCGCTGCGCAAGGTGTTCGGCAGCCTCGATCGGGAACGCCGCGCGGCCATTGCCGCGGCCAGCCCGGCGGACCATGCGATGCTTCACCGCCACGCCCTGTTCGACGCGCTCGATTGTCATTTCCGGCCGCAGGGCGCCCATGGCTGGCGTGATTGGCCGGCATCCTTCCACGATCCCATGGGGCCAGCGGCAGCCCGCTTTGCCGCCGAACATCCCGACGAGATCGCCTTCCACCTCTTCGTGCAATGGCTGGCGCGCGAGGGGCTCGCCGCGGCCCAGTCCGCGGCCCGGCAAGCGGGGATGGCGATCGGCCTGATCGGCGATCTGGCCGTGGGCGTTGATCCTGCGGGCAGCGATAGCTGGTCGCTGCGCCATGCCATGCTGGACGGCCTTACCATCGGTGCCCCGCCCGATCCGCTGGGGCCACAGGGACAGAACTGGTCGATCACCGGCTTTTCGCCCGATGGTTTGCGCGAATCCGGCTACACACCGTGGATCGCGATGCTCCGCGCCAGCCTTGGCGCGGGCGGGGGGCTCAGGATCGACCACGCATTCGGCCTTGCCCGGCTCTGGGTGATCCCCGAGGGCGGATCGACCGCGGACGGGGCGTATCTCTCCTACCCCTTCGAAGACCTGATCCGCCTTGCCACGCTGGAAGCGCACCGCGCGGGCGGGCTGGTGATTGCGGAAGATCTTGGCACCGCCCCGCACGGGTTCACCAAGGCCGTGACCGACCGTCGCATGCTGGGAATGCGCGTCCTGTGGTTCGAACGCGCTGCCGACCACGGCTTTATCGGCGCACAGGATTACGAGCCGCTCAGCGCCGCCATGAGCGGCACGCATGACACGGTCACCATCGCCGGGTGGTGGCGCGGCCGCGATCTGGACTGGGCGGTGCAGCTTGACCGTCTGCCCGAAGGCATGAGCCGCGGGCAGGCTGAGGCGATCCGCGAATGGGACCGGGGCTTGCTGTGGTCGACACTCGATCACGACCATCCCCGCCCCGCGCCTGGCAATCCCGGACCCGTGGTGGATGCGGCAATTGGCCACATTGCCCGCACACCATCGTGCCTTGCACTGGTGTCGCTGGAGGACCTTTTGGGGGTTGAAGAACAACCCAATCTTCCCGGCACCGTCGATGTTCACCCCAACTGGCGCCGCCGCCTGTCAACGCCGATCACGCGATTGGCAGAGCACCCGGACGTCAAGCGCCGTTGCGCCATCCTCAATCAGGCAAGGCGGCAGGCTGACCCTTTGGGAACCGGATAGTCCCAAGGGGCGCGGCCCGATCGGCAGGGGCTGCGGGCGCATCATCAAGATACCCGGGTTCTGCTTGTTCCGGCGCATGGTGCGGTTTGGCCAAGGGCCTGAGCCAGAAGCATCCTTGGTCCCGGAGTCCCTGGCAGAACGGTCTGTTCGCCATCCCTTCAAACACTCCGCGGAACGGCTGGCAGCGGCCGGGCCGAAGGGACGCGCTGCGCGAAGCCAGGCTGAGCGTTCGCCGGGGCGAGGGTCAGATTGCGCTGCGCCGAATAACTGGTTGACCAATTAAGCTGCAAATTTCTGGCCATATTGGTTTGACAATATGGTTTGCAGAAATGTAATCACCAATCCCATAAAAACAGGGGTACGGGAGGTGGTGATGGAGGGTGTTTCGAAACCCGATGGGGTGCGGCGGGCAGTTCGTGTGCTTTTCAAGGGGGCATCGCTTGGTGTTCTGGCCTGTTCCAGCGCGGGTTTCGCACAGGACGGAACTGCCGGCACACCTGCCCCGGCCGCCGAGGCCGAGGGGGAGATTATCGTCTCCGGCATCCGCAATGCGCTCCAAAGCGCACTAGACCAGAAACGCGATGCCGCCAGCCTCATCGAAGTCATTCAGGCCGAAGACATCGGCAAGCTGCCGGACCAGAACCTCGCCGAGGTGCTGGAAAACATCCCCGGCATCCAGATCACCCGCGAAGCAGGTGTCGGCACCGGCGTGCAGATTCGCGGCACCAATGCCAACAGGGTCGAGATCAACGGTGTGGCCACGGTCGGTTCGGGATCGGGGCGTGGCGGGATCAGCTTCGAGGATGTCAACGCCTCGATCATCGCCGCAGTCGAAGTGGTCAAGGCCCCCGAAGCCCGCACTATCGAAGGTTCGGTCGGCGGCACGGTCAATCTGCGCACGATCCGCCCGCTCGACCTCAAGGATCGGCTCATGGCTGTGCGAGCCCAGGGTGAATACAGCGAACTGGCGCAGACCGTGAAGCCCCGCCTTTCCGCCGCCTTCGGTGACAGGTGGTCAACCGGTATCGGTGAAATCGGTCTGGTCCTGAGCGGCAGCTATGCCGAACAGGATGCTCTGTCCTTCCGGCCCCGTGTCGATCGCGACGGTGGGCTCGTGCCCAATCGCAACGCGACCGTTGTCCGCGGCGGCGTATCCCAGCTGCCCGCGAGCCGCCCGGCCGCACAGGACTTTGATTTTGTCGGCATTCAGTTTCTCAATCAGGCGCTTGAACAATTCCGCTACACGACCATCAATTTTGCCGGCACGCTGGAATGGGAACCTGCCGATAACCTCAGGCTCTATTTCGACACTGTCCAGAACGATCAGGAGCGGCGTTCCGAAAGTTCGCGGGTGCAGGGCTCCCGCGTCAACACGGTGCTCAATGTCAGCGTCCCCACCACCTTCGAGACGGTCGATTTCGGCACGCTGGACGGGGTTGATCTGGGCACGATCAAGGTGGCCGAAACCGGGATCATTCCGGTTGGCACGGGCGGCAGCCGGTTTGATCCCAATCTGCGCTTTTCCAGCGACACCGGCGCGCGCCTGACCAAGAGCGAGATCTACAGCTTCGGCGGCGAATGGGAGAGCGGCATCCTTGAGGTGCGGGCCGAGATTGCCCGGTCGCTGTCCAATTCGACCAATCCCAATCTCAGCACCACGCTGAACTTTCTCAATCCCAACACTCCGATCGGCACCCGCAACGACAATGCCGTGCCGTTCCAGTATGACCTGTCGGGCGGCAAGCTGAGCTTCGGGATCGCGAGCAGCGCGCCCTTTGCGCCGACCCCGGCGCAGCTGCTCGATCCAGCCAATGTCGTGCTTCAGGCGGTCAATGTCGGCAACAACGGCAATGACAACAAGGAGGATGCCGCACGGATCGATTTTGTGCTGGATACGGGCGGCTGGGCGAGCTTTCTCGATTCTGTGGCCTTCGGTTACCGGGTCAACAAGACCAGCAGCCAGTTCCGCAACATCGGGGTCAACCTGTCCCTGAGCAACCTTGTCGACAGCCCGCGCGGCACGCTGTTTTCCGAGTTGCTGGTGCCCGGGCCGACGTTCTTCAACCGGGCCGATGGGCGGTCTCTCTACTTCCGGGATTTCCTGCTGATCGATCCCAAGCGGTCGTTCGGCGATCAGGCCGGAACGCTGGCGATCCTGCAACAGGCCATGCGCACGGCGGGCAGCACCCGCACGCTGGGCAATCCGGTCGAGAATGCTTCAGGCTTCTTCGACATCGATGAAACGACCCATGCGCTGTATGGGCAGGCCAATTTCGCGTTCGGGGCGGTGCGCGGGAACGCAGGGTTCCGCTGGCTCGACACGCAGATTGTTTCCACCGGCAATTCGGTTGCACAAGGCACGGTGACCCAGACCTCATCGCGGGGCGGCTATTCGGTCTTCCTGCCGCGGCTCAACCTTCTGGCCGACCTTTCCGACAAGCTGATGATGCGGGCCAGCTTCACCAAGGACATCAACCGCCCGGCCTTCAATCTGCTCAATACGTCGGTCGTGTTCAGCACCAGCGAAAACGCGCCGGTTTCGATAGGCAACCCCGGCCTTGCGCCGGAGACGGTCACGTCCTACGATGTTTCACTCGATTGGTATTTCGCGCCGGCCTCAGTCATCAGCGTGGCGCTGTTCCACAAGCGCCGGTCTGATCTGTTCGTCGCCCAGCTGGAGGATGCGCCGCTCGACATCAACGGGTTCCGCGATCTGACGGCGCCCTGCGAGGGCGGCGGCATCTTCAACCCGATTGCCTTCCGCAACATCCTCTCGCCGCCGAACACCGGCGGGCAGGGCCTGTGCGTGCCGATCCAGACCACGATCAACGATACGCGCCGCACCACCCAGACCGGCATCGAGGTGTCCGCGCAATATGACCTGTCGCAGTTCGAGGATACGCTGGGCTTTGCCTCGGGCTTCGGGGTTCTGGCGAATTACACCTTCCAGGATTTCGGCGGCGGCGCGGCGACCAACACCTCGGCCGCCCGTGGGACCGATATCTTCAACGCGATCAACGGCATCTACGATGATCGTCGCTTCGTGCCGGTCACCGCGGTGCAGGGACTGCTCGACTTCTCGCGCCATTCCTACAACCTTACCGGCTATTACGAGAAATACGGGATCTCGGCGCGGTTGCGTTACACCTGGCGCAGCGCATTCCGCACGCTGGACACCGCAGGCGGGGCATCCCTGGCGAGCACCTTCGGCTTCCCGGTGGTAACCGCGGCGCGCGGGCAGCTCAACGGCGGGCTGAACTACGACGTTACCGAGTGGCTGAACATCGGCATCGAGGGGGTCAACATCACCAAGTCCAGGATCTCGCAATACTGCGTCAATGATGATGCGCTGCTGTGCTTTCAGGGCCTTCCGGACCGGCGTGTGACCTTCGGGGCATCGGTGCGTTTTTGATGAACGGCGGACGTCCGGCTTCAGCGCCGGACGTCCGAAACCCCTGCGCGAAAGGCGTCGATGTCGGCTTGCCGGAACAGCGCCGCATCGCCCGGCAAGCTATGCTTGAGGCAGGCCAGCGCCAGCGCGTCATGCACGACATCCTCCAGCGGCGCCCCCCCGATCAGACCGTGCAGGATACCGGCAGCAAAGGCATCTCCGCCCCCGATGCGGTCGACGATTCCCGTCACTGCGATGGCCTCGGTCTGGACGCTGTCTGTGCGCGTGTCGATGCGAGCAGAGATATGGTGACGCTCGGCATCATCCACGTGGCGCGCGGTCGAGGCGATCAGCTTGAGGCGGGTGAAATGCGCGAGCGCCGCTTCGGCAGCAGCGCGGCGGCGCTCGGCCCCGTCACCTGAGAATGTGGTGTCCAGCAGCAGCGCAATGTCGCGGTAATTGCCGAAAAGAATGTCGGCCGTGGCCACCAGCCGGGTCAGGATCGCACGCGGATCACTGTCCCACGCCGCCCACAGCTGCGCGCGGTAATTGCCGTCGAAGGCGACCGGAATGCCCATCGCGTTGGCGGTTTCAGCCGCTGTCAGAGCGGCAGCGGCGGCATGCGGGCCGAGCGCGGGGGTGATGCCGGACAAGTGGAGCAACCCCGCACCCTCCAGCAAGCGGGGCCAGTCGAACCCCTTGGCACAGGCCTCCACAAAGGCTGATCCGTCACGGTCATAGATCACCTCTGCGGCACGCAGACCCGCGCCGGGCGCCAGAAAATAAAGGCCCATCCGCCCTCTGACATCGCGAACGCCCCCGGTATCGACGCCATGCGCGCGCAGGAAGGCCCGTGCGGCCCGGCCAAGCGCGTTGTCGGGCAGGGCACCGACCATGGCGGTGTCATACCCAAGGCACGCCAGCGCCGCGGCGACATTGGCCTCAGCCCCGCCGACATGGACATCGAGCCGCCCTGATTGCAGCAGCAGTTCGCGCCCCGGTGCGGCCAGCCGGAGCAGCACTTCACCAAAGCAGACAATCCCTCCCGTGATCATGTTCGGGCCTTATCAGGAGAAGAAGGTGCCGCCATTGATGTCGATATTCGCGCCCGTCACGAAGCTGGCATCGTCCGAGACGAGATTGACGACGGTGCGCGCCACCTCTGCCGCGTTACCCTGTCGGCGCAGCGGTGTGGCTGCCGCGACAGCGGCGCGCACTTCGTCCTTGGTGAACGTGTCGTGGAAGCTTGTGGCGATCATCCCCGGGCACAGGGCATTGACCCTGATCCCGCGCGGGCCGAGTTCCTTGGCCATGGCGCGGGTGAAAGTCATTACTGCGCCCTTTGAGGTGCCATAGGCGGCCGCCCCCGGTCCCCCGCCGTCGCGCCCGGCCTGCGAAGCAAAGTTGAGGATCGCACCGCCTACCGGCATGAAGGGAACGACGGCCTTGGTCATCAGAAAGGTCGATGTGACATTGAGTTGCATGACATGGTTGAAGAACGCCATGTCCATTTCCGCCAGCGGTTTGCGTGCCACCATCCCGCCGGTGACGTTGACCAGAATGTCGATCGTCTCACCGTAAAAGGCGCGGGTTTCGGCGACCAGCCGCTCCGCCTCTTCCGGGATTGTGACATCGGCACGCACGGCAATGGCTTCGCCCCTTGCGGCCTTGATGGCGGCCAGCGTTTCGGCTGCGGGGGCCTCGTTGTTGCACCAGTTCACCACCACCTGCGCACCGGCCGCGGCAAGGGCTTCGGAAACGGCGCGGCCGATATCGCGGCTCCCGCCGGTGACGATGGCGGTCTTGCCTTCAAGCTTTTTCATCATTGATATCCTTGGATGGGCCGCGCGTCGTTGCGGGCGGAAAGCGGTTTGATATCCGGGCACAGCACCCACACGGCGAGCACTGTCAGGATTGCCAGCAGCGCACCCACCACAAAGGCGGGGGCATAGCTTTCGGCGGTGATCACGGGGATCAGGAAATTCAGGCCGACCACCGCCAGCTTGGCGGCCGTGCCGGCATAGCCCGCCAGCGATCCGACCGAAGCCCCTGCATAGAAATCGCTCGGCAGGGTCTGGATGTTGCCGATGGCGGTCTGGAAGCCGAACAGGATTGCCGCCATCAGCACCACCGCGACCACCGGCGATGAGGCCTGCGTTGTCAGCAGCAGCGCCACCAGCATGATCGCCCCGCCCAGCGTGATCACCGCCTTGCGGGTGCGGTTCACGCTCCACCCGGCAGCGATGCGGTTGCGGGCGAGCAGCCCTCCGAACCACGCACCGAACATCGCGCCGACATAGGGCACCCATGCATAAAGGCCGATATCGGTGACACCGAAGCCGTAGGTTTCGGCCAGATACAGCGGCAGCCAGCCGACAAACAGCCACCAGATCGGGTCGATCGCGGCCGAGGCGATGATCACGCCCCAGCTTTCCCGCCGTGACAGGATTTCGAGCCCGCCCGGCGCATAGGACGGTGCCGCGCTGGTGGCAGCATCGCGCTGGCCGGTCATGATGTATTGCCGCTCGCTCGGGCTGATCCACGGATGCGCGTCAGGCCCGCTCTTGTAGACCAGCAGCCAGGGCACCAGCCACAGAAAGCCCAGAGCGCCTACGGCGATGAAGGCGGCCTGCCAGCTGCCAAGGAACACGAACAGATAGGCCACAGCGGGTGCGGAAATGATCCCGCCGATCGCCGCGCCGCTGTTGAAGATCCCTTGCGCCAGCGCGCGTTCGTTGATCGGGAACCATTCAGCGTTGGCCTTGGTCGCTCCGGGCCAGTTTCCCGCTTCCGACAGCCCCAGCACCGCGCGCATGATGGCAAAGCTGACAATGCCGCGGGCGAGCGCGTGCGCCATGGTCGCCGCCGACCAGACCACGATCGAAAGGACAAAGCCCAGCCGCGTCCCGATCCAGTCGAACACCCGCCCGAACAAGGTCTGACCGAAGGCATAGGCAAAGGTGAAGACATTGAGGATGATCGCGTAATCGGCCTTGGTCAGGCCCAGATCAGCGGAAATCTCGGGCCACAGAAACCCCAGTGCGCCGCGATCAATGTAATTGATCACCGTCGCCACCGCGACCAGCGTGACGATGATCCAGCGCAGTCTGCCGATGCCCGCCATCACGCCTCGCCCAGAAAATCGGCCCGCAGCGGGCTGAAGCTGTCGATGATGACGCCGGCTTCGAGGCAGACCAGGCCGTGCTGCCGGTGCGGCGCGATGTAGACACAATCGCCCGGGCCGATTTCTTCGTCACGATCGTCCACCCGGTAACGGAACCGCCCGCTTTCGCAGTAACTGGTCTGGCTGTGCGGGTGGCTGTGGACCGCCCCGACTGTGCCGGCAGCGAAAGTCAGGCGGCAGGTCATGAGATCGGCCCCATATCCGAGGATCTGGCGGGTCACGCCGTCCCCGAGGTCTTCGATGGTGACACGATCGGCGCGCTTGTAGATGTCCCGGCTCACTGCTGTGCGCCTTTCATGCCCGCAGCGGGCAGCGCAATGCGCGCGGCGGGCCCGGTCCATTGCAGCGGCTGGCCGCGCCAGGTGATACGGTGCAAGGCCCCCGGTGCCGGATCCTCCGCCACCACGACCGCCACGCGTGCGCCCTTGAGCGTTTCGATCAGTAGCACATCGTAACCTGGCAGAGTGTCCACCGCGAGGCTGCGGATCTGGCTGTTGCTGGCAACGACCTGCTCGGCTGCGCCATCATATCGCCCGTGGCTTTCGAGCACCCCGGCGAACAGGGCCTCGCCTGCGCCGGTCAGACGCTGGATCAGCAATGGCTCGCGGCGCAGATTGAAGTGGGGATCATTGGCGCCGCTCTCCGCCAGGATCAGCTGTGCGCCGGGCTGCGGGATCCAGCGCCAGGTGTAGAACCGGTCGCCGGTCTGCCAGGTCACGAAGGCATTGGCCGGATCGGGCGTTGCGGTCGCATCGACCCAGATGTGCTGATATCCGAAACCGCGCCCCAGCACCGGCCGTTCGGCAAGGTTGTGCGCGAGCTTCGGCCCGACCTCGATCAGGTGCCCGTTGTAATGCAGCGGAAGATCGAACTTGCGCGCCTGTCCGGCGTTCACCCGCAGCAGATCGACGATGACCGGTCGCTCCAACCCCGCGATGGCGACGCTGGCAAGCGTGCGCTTCATGGCAACGCCCGGATAGGCGCTGGCGATCTCGGCGATGCTGACGGAGAAATCGGGGCCGTCGGCAAAGTGCAACTGGCGCGGCGCATGGCGCTCGCCTTCCTCCTCGATCGCGCCGAAATGGCTGCGCTCGTCCACCACCAGCGTGTTGTGCGCGATGGTCTGCTTGGCCCAGGTCTCGTTCTCTTCGAGGTATTTGCCCCCGTCCTTGGCGGGGATATTGAGAAACCGCGCCGCGCCGTAATCGGTGACGACCTGCGTGCCATTGTCGTAGAATTGCCAGCCCAGCTTGTCGAAATGGCCGTGGCCCATGCCCAGCGAGGTGTTCTTCGCCACCAGCGTCTGCCCCGTATCGGCATCGCCGCGCCGGATCAGGACGACCGCGCCCATCGTGCCGTCCGCACCATCGCGCAGCACCAGCGAGCCAAACGGGAAAGGCCGCGCCAGCCCCGCTGCCAGATCGCGGGCGACCCGTTCCCCTGCGCGCGAGAACGCCACGCGTCCCTGCTGTCTGGCTATCCCCAACAGCGCCGGATCACGGGTGCGGGCATAGGCGATAGCAACGCCCTGATAGAGTTCCTCGGTGTTGAGGCTTTTGTCGCGGATCGCGTCGTTGAACGACAGGAAGCGCCCGCCATAGGTCAGATGGATCGCGGTGGTGACCGCCTTGATCAGCACGCCCTCGCGCCGATCGAAAATCCGCTGGCCGGGATCGTGCCGGTCGATGGCGTCGGCAAACACCACAAAGGGCCACAGGGCGTAACGCTGGTAATAGGGGCCTTCGGCATAATAGCCGTCGGGCGAAAGCAGCTGGTCGATCTGCCGGAGGAACCCGGTCTTGCCGTCCTTGGCAGAGCCCAACAGTGCGCGGTCGACCAGATCGCGGTCGCCCAGCACATAGCCGGTCATCCCCACCCCGGCGGTCGACCAGGTGGCGTGATTGTGGATGCGGTTGAAGGTCTTGCTGCTTTCGACCGACATGAATTCGGCCATCTGCCGGAACAGCGTGTCGATCCGCGCCCGGTCAGCGTCGGCCAGCGCAGCCCGCACCGGTTCGTAACCCTGAATGGCATTCACCAGCCACACGGCATCGTTGAGGTTCTGCCAGAACAGCCGCCCATATTGCTGGTTCGAGCGCGCCGGATGCGGCCCCAGCCTGGGATAGAGCGCGGCATAGGCCAGCAGCATGTCGCGCACATAGTCGCGGTAGCGTGGTTCCCCGGTGATCCGGTAAAGTTCCCCGGCCAGTGCCAGCGCGCGGTAGTTGCGCTTGTGCTGTTCATGGGTTGCCCCGCCCCCGACATCGGTCGGCACAGGTACATCGATCCCGGCCGCCATCATGTCGGCCATGAAGCGTTCGGCGCGGGTGGTTTCCGCGGCGAACAAGGTGGCGGTGGCAAACGCCGGCGCGCCTGTCGGATCATCGGCGGCTTGTGCGGTGGAAAGGGGCAGGGCGCTGGCCAGTGCCAGCCCCGCAACGCCGCTCACAAGGCGCAGGGCGATCATGATGCGGTATCTCCAAAGCCGTTGGCTGTGATGGTCTGCTGCGGTGTCACATCCGGCCGGGCCAGCGTGATGACCGGTGCGGGCGTGTGTGCTGCGGTGTTGTTCGCGATGATCGTCACGGGCGAGCCGGTCGTGTGCACGATCCGCACAGGCGCACTGGCGGCAAAGGCATTGCGCGCGACAAGAATGTCCTGAACACCCGTCAGTTGCAGAGCGGCAGGCGCGCCGCCCAGAGGCCGCATCCCGGCATCCGCCACCGTGTTGCTCTCAAAGGCGAGGCGCGGACCGAAGGTGCTCTCGTCATTGCCGCCGCGATACAGGGCTGCGATCGGCCCGGCGATCGCCGTGAACGAGGAGCCTGTGATCGCTACCGTTTCGGCATTGTAGCGGCCCAGATCGTCGGTCTCGGTGTCTGCGGCGAGCACCCGGCCGGCGATATTGGCAAAGCGGCTGTTGGCAATCGTGACGCGCTGGGCAAGCGCGCCCTTGCCCAGCGCGATGACATCGAAGGCCTTGTTCACTGTTAGGTCGGTGACGCTCACATCGTCGAGTTCGAGCAGGAAGTTGGTGGGCGGCGCGACGGTGCTGGTCGCAATCACGGCGTTACCGGTAACATCGGGGGCGTCCGCTCCGGTGATGTCGATCCCGCTGATCCGCAGATTGGCACCCGCCGCCAGCTCCAGCAGGCAGGTGCGGCTGAAGGCAAGTCGCGGGCGAACGCCTTGGGCCGCTTCGAGCGTGAGGGTGCGATCGATCGTCAGAATCTGGTCGAGGGTGTAGCTGTCACCGCTCAGGATCAGCCGGTCGCCGCTGCGGGCCTGCGCCAGCGCCGCCAGCAGCGCGGCGCTGCCCTCTCCCACCCGGATGCTCGCGCCCGAGCCGAGGGTGGCATCGGGGCCGGGCTTGACGAAATGCCGCGCCCCCACCGCATCGAGCGATGGCGGCAGCAGATCGCGCGGCGCCCCGGTCGCGGCAAGGGCGGGGTCGGCGGGATAGAGCAGCCCGTTGGCGCCGCGCTCCATCGTCACGGCTCCCTGCGAAGCGGCGGGAAACGCGGCGAGCGCGTTTGCCGTCAGGATGACATTGCCATCGAAGCCGATGCCGGAAATGTCATCCTGCACCTCGATCGGCTTGGGCACGTGTCCGAACAGGATCAGATTGCGCGCCATCCGGCTGTTCACCGGCGGTGCGCTGCGTTCCGCGTCGGATCCGGCCGCCAGCGTCATGCGGGCGCTGTCGACGATGGTGTTGCCCTCGATCAGCGCGTTGCTGACCTGAACATAGCGGTTGACCGGTGAATTGGGCACGCCGTTCATCACTGTAAGGGCGCCTGCAAAACCGGTGCCGCGCAGCCCTTCCATGTAATTCCCGCGCACGATCTGATCGCGGTTGATGACCCGGATGCCGCCGGTGTTGGGCTGGCCATTGCCGCGAAACACGTTGCGCTCGATGATGTTGCGGTCGCCATGGCGCAGAGTGACCGCCCCTTGCGCCTCCAGGAACAGGTTGCCGCGCACGATATTCGCACCCGACTTGATCGAGATGATCTCGATTTCCCCATTGGTCCGGTCGAAGATGTTGCCTTCGACGATGGTTGCGGAATCGAACATCGATTCCCGGCTGGTGCCGATGCGGATCGTCTCGCCGCCATTCGATCCCAGCACCGGACGCGGGCCGAAGTAATTGGCATCGATCCGGTGGCCGTTTTCGCGGCTTTCAGGCAGATCGAGCCGCACCGCCAGCGTCACACCGGCGTTGGTCTTGCCGACAAGGCTGTTGTGATCGAAGCGGTTGCGCTTGCCATCGAGGGCAACCCAGTAATCGGAGCGGGTGCGGTCCGGCTGGTTGAAGCGGTCGATAACCACCTGCGTCACGCGCGAATCCGTCGCGACATCTTCCTTGGAACGACGGAAGGCGATCACCTCGCCAGTGGGCGAATAGCCATCGCGGAACACCAATCCGCTTACCAGCATGTGCGAACCCCCGATCCGGAGGTTGGACCGGCCGGTGATGATCACCTTGCCGGCCTCCTGCGCCATCAGGGCGATCGGCTTGTCGGCCGTGCCGCGTCCGGTGAAGACGATCTCGAAATCGCGCCATTCGCCATTGGCAAGCACGATCACATCGCCCGGTTTCAGCTTGGCGGAGAGCTGGCGATATTGCTCCTGAGAACGCACCAGCATGACGTTGGCGGCGCCGGCCTCTTCCTTGGCTGCCAATGCCGAAGGGATCGCGGTGGCTGGCGCGAGCAGGGCAAGGCTGACAGCGATGACGGTGCCAGCCGGACGAAGCAGCCGCAGAGTACCCATTATCCCTCCCGCTCCGGCATCCCAATCGGCCGGTTGCGCCCCCAAGCCTATCGATGGCGGCCATTGTGTCAACCAATTTGTCATGCCTGTTCTTGGCGCCATATCCGCAAGGTAATCTGTGATATTTCAGGCAGGTGACGCAAGAAGGGTGGCTTCAGGCGATAAATATCACAGGGATGGGTTAAAGTTTTTTGCGACTTTGGGTCTGCCTTATTGGCTGACCACTAGGTTGACAAAGGCAGGCCTAATGGTCAGCCTGACATGAAAGCCGGATCGAATCGGCGAAACAGGGGATGGATATGACTGAACGCACCGCACAGCAGCGGTCCCGCTGCCTCGTCCGGCCTGCCGCCCGCCTCGGGTGGCTTGCCGGGGTTTCCGCGCTGGCCCTTCCCGCGTCCAGTGTGCTCGCCCAGAATGCTGACGGCCCGCCTGCCGACGTTGCTGCTGCGGCCGAAAACGAGATTACCGTGACCGGCACCCGCGCCATCGTGCAGGGTTCGATCGCGGAAAAGCGCAGCTCCGACCTGGTGTTCGATGCGCTCAGCGCGGACGAGGTCGGCGATCTGCCGGCCCTGTCGATCGGCGAGGCGCTGGAAACCCTGACCGGCGCCGCCTCGCATCGCGAACAGGGCGGCGCGACCGAGATTTCGGTGCGCGGCCTCGGCCCGTTCCTTGGATCGACGGTCGTGAACGGCCGCGCGGCCACCAACGGCAGCGGCGACCGTTCGGTGAACTTCAGCCAGTTCCCGTCGGAATTGTTCAACACCGCGGGGATCTACAAGACCCAATCGGCCAACATGATCGAAGGCGGCGTGGCGGGGCAGATCGTGCTCGACACGGTCAAGCCGCTCGATTCCGGCAAGCGCCGCATCCAGATCGAGATCAAGGGCAACCACAACCCGCAAAACGCCGATATCGACAAGAACCAGCGCTTCGTTGACCTCGGTTACCGCGCGACCGCCAGCCTTATCGACCAGTTCAGCATTGGCAGCACCGAAGTGGGCCTGTCGCTCGGCTTCCAGCGCAACGTGCAGAGCAATCCCGAACAGGAGGCCCGGGTCAGCGATACCATCAACTACTGTGCCGACAACACCACCGGCAGCACGGGCCTGCGCGGCACCGGCAACTGCGAAGTCACGGTGGGCGGCGTCCAGCAGCGCCCCGCTGTTGCCGGCACCGAACCCTTTGTCGTCGCCCGCAACAGCTACACCTATCGGCAGAACATTACCGACGATGTGCGCGACACGGTCTTTGCCGCCTTGCAGATCAAGTCCAGCCCGTCGGTCGATATCAATCTCGACTTCCAATACGCCGACCGCGTCTTTGCCGAACAGCGCAACGACCTCGTCTTTGCCGAGGGGCGGCGGATCGATGACCGGCTGGCCCCGCTCACCACCCGGCTCAACTATGACCTGATCGTGGACGATTTCGGCGCGCTGCGCCAGTTCACCGGCGAGACCAGCATCGAGACGAACAGCGAATATCTCGAACGAGCCGAACGCTATTACGGCGGGGGGCTTTCGGTGAAGGTGCAGGCGTCGGACCGGCTGAAGCTGTCAGCCGACGTGTCCTATTCGGAAACCCGTCGGACCGAGGAATCGGTGCAGGTCCGCATGCGCATGCGCGGCGGACGCGACATTTTCGGCAACCTCAACCAGTATCCCCGCTCGCGCCAGAGCAACTGGACAAGCGGCACGGCCAACACCTCGCTCGACCGGATCGAGACCGCCTATCAGATCGGCCTGAACGGGTCGCAGACCTTCAACATGATCGTTCAGAACTTCGATGTGAACGATTATGATCTGTTCAGCGACGATGCCCGCACCCGCTTCACCCTGTCGCAGGACCGCTTCAACAGCATCTGGGGCGCACGCGGCGATTTCACTTACGAAATGGACGGGTTCCTGTCCTCGATCGAAGGTGGGGTGCGGTTTCAGGAACTGGCCTACCGCGACGTCCCCGGCGGGATCGTCGGGGCGAGCCGGGTCGAGGTGACCTACAGCAACGCGGCGCTCTCGATCGCCAACCAGCAATGTCGCACGCCCTTTCCCGAGCGCGGCTTCCTGTCGAGCGTCAGCGGCGGCAACCCGCTGATCACCAATGTCGATGCGAACGGCAACGTGATCTCTGTCACCAACACCTATGCCAGCTTCGATACCCTGTGCCTTGCCCGCACGCTGGAGGCCAACGATCCGCGGGGTATCCGGTTCGACGGCAACGGCGTGCCGATCTACCCCGATGGGCGCTTCGATTCGATCGACAACAACGATGTCACCGAACGCACCTGGGCGGGCTATGTGCAGGCCAATTATGACAGCACTCTGGGCGCGGTTCCGGTGCGCGGGAACTTCGGCCTGCGGGTGATCCGCACCGATATCACCTCGCGCGGTTTCCGCGGGCCGCTGACCGTTGGCCCGGCCCCCGGCGGCGGGTTCATCATCACCTCGCCGGCCACCGGCGATCTTGTGCCGATCGTGGGGCGCAACGATTACACCTCGTTCCTGCCCAGCTTCAATCTCGTCGCCGATGTCGCGCCGGATCTGATCGCGCGCGGGGCGGTGTTCCGGGCCCTGTCGCGGCCCGATCCTTCCGCGCTCGGTTTCGGACGGGTGTTCCGCACCGTGACCGATACCGACGCGACCAGTATCGACGAACTGGTCGGCCTCGCCAATGCGACCGGTAACCCGCAATTGAACCCGCTGCTGTCGTGGAACTTCGATGCGGCGCTGGAATGGTATCCGGACAAGGACACGATCCTTGCCGGCGGGGTCTATTACAAGCGCTTCAACGGGGGTTTCGAGACCGTCGGGCAGCTCGAAACCTTCGATGTCAACGGGCAGCCGCTCGACGCATTGGTAACCACCCAGCAGACCGCCGCAACATCGAGCACGATCTACGGGTTCGAACTCACCGCTGCGCACCGGCTCGCCTTCCTGCCCGCCCCGCTTGACGGGCTGGGCTTCAAACTGAGCTACAACTTCGCAAAATCGAATTTCCGCAACGAGGACGGTTTCCTTGGCGCGTTCAGCACGGTTCAGCCGGATGGTTCGATCACCAGGGTCGAAGCCTTGATCCCGCCCGCCAACCTGTTCGGCCTGTCCAGGCACGTCCTGTCGGCGCAGGTCTATTACGAAGCCGGGCCGTTCGATTTTCAGGGGGTCTACAAGTATCGCAGCCCGTACTTCCAGCAATTCGTCGGCGATTCGAGCGGTCGCCTGCGCTTTACCGACCAGTCCGATATCTTCGAGGCGCGCATTTCGGTGCGGCTGACGAAGCAACTGCGGCTCTCGCTCGAAGGGCTCAACCTGTTCGGCGAGCCGCGCCGCGATTTCCGGCCGACGCTGGGGGATCTGTCGCAGAACCTCGTTTACGGGCCGCGCTATTTTCTGGGCCTGCGCGGCCGGTTCTAGGCCTGCACAGGGATTACCGCCGATGCAGGAGTTGCCACTGTTGCATCGGCATCCTATTTGGTAGAGGCAATTGGTCTGAACGCAGGTGGTGGAGGCACAAGCCCTTGAAAGATCGTCTCTACAAGGCAGTTGTCAGCGAAATTCTGGCTCTGATCGATGCGGGCACCTACCCCCCGGGCAGCCGGCTGCCGGGCGAACGTGATCTTGCCGAGCGGTTCGATGTCAGCCGCGTTACCATCCGCGAAGCCGAAATCGCGCTCGAAGCGCTTGGCCATATCGTGATCAAGACGGGGTCGGGCGCCTACGTCATGCGCGGCAGCAACAAGGTGCCCGACGGACTGCCCGACGTGACGGCTTTCGAACTGACTGCCGCGCGCTCCGTGATCGAAGCGGAGACCGCAGCCCTTGCAGCGGTCAATATCACCGATGCGGGCATTGCCGAATTGCAGGCTCTGGTTGAGGCGATGTCGGCGACCGGGCATGGCGACACCGACGATCACGACGAGATCGACCGCCGTTTTCACATCGCCATCGCGCGCCTGTCGGGCAACCCGGTGATGGAATATGCCGTCAGTTCGCTGTGGCGCATGCGCAACGAGCTGCCGAAGGTGAAAAGCGTCTATTCCAGCGTCTGTGTGGCCGATGCAGCGGCGCGCACCAATGAGCATGCTGCGGTTGTCGAAGCCCTCTGTGCACGCGATCCTGCCGCCGCCCGGACGGCCATGCGGGAGCATTTCCAGCGCCTGTTCGAAGCAATGATTTCCGCGACCGAACACACGGCTCTCGAAGAGGTCCGGCGACGCATCGGCGAGGATCGCAAACGCTTTCTGGTGACGACGCAAATCTGAACACAACGGACGAAGCCCCACACGGTCGCAAAGCCGGAGGCTTTTGATCGCGCTGCGCGGTGTGTGCGAGCTGGCTCTGCTCCACCAAACCTGCCGCGAAGGCCTGTCGCCGACCCGCAGCAGCCCTCCCAGAACTGCGCAATCTTGGCAGCCCCGCGCCCGAAGGCGACGTTTTAATTTCGGGAGAGAAAGTTTGGTGCGGTCGAGAAGACTCGAACTTCCACGGGCTTTCGCCCACAACGACCTCAACGTTGCGCGTCTACCAGTTCCGCCACGACCGCACTCGGGGTTCTGGGGCAGCCCGGTGGCTGGCCCCGCGGTAGGAGGGCGCCACTAGCAAGGGGTCCGGCCTCGCGCAAGCACTTTGACGCAAGACCGCAAATCGGTGTTAACGCGGTGCCCAGCCGATCGCGGCGCCCGCTGCGGTGGCGGGAATATTTCTGATTGCTTCGGTCACCGTGACCGTCTCTCCCGGCGCCAGGCGGCGCTTGGCCGGGGCGACCACCCAGTCGCCGACATTGCGGTCGCGGGTATCGCTGAACACCACCAGCACATCGGGCACATCGAGGCTCTCGCTCGCGGTGTTGCTGATCGTCCCGCGCACCCGGAAGATCGTCTCGCCCGTTTCCAGCGTTTCGCGGCGGTTGTCGGCCGGGGGAAAATCGAGCTTCAGCCCCGGCTGGCCGATCCCGAAGGTCGGGCGCTGGATCGGGAGCCATTCGGGCAGGCCATACTGATTGACGGCAAAGGCCGTGCCCCCTGCCAGCAGCGCGAAGATGATCACCGCCAGCGTCCACATCCTGAGCGGATTGCGGCGCCGGGTGAAGGGCGCGCGGTAATCGAACTGCGAGCCGCCGTCCCCGTCATCATCGGCGGCGTAGCCATCGTCATCATCGACAAAGGGCGGATCGGCGAAATCTTCGGACGGAGCAGGGGGGCTGACCGGCTCGCGCACCGGAGGGGACGAGGGCGCCGCAGCCGCCGGCGGGCTGGGCGCTTCGCCCGAAGGCGGAAGGCCGCGGCGCAGGGCGCGCATGGCAATCGCGGTGTCATCGTCGGTGAAGGTCGGCATCCCCGGCGTATCCGAGGTGCGCCAATGGCTGACCGAAGGTCCGCTGCCGGGCGCTTCGGGCACAGGGGCGGGCTGGGCAACCGGCGGAGCAGGCGGGGGAGGCGGCGGCGGCGGAGCGGGCGTGGGCTCCGGTGCGGGCTCAGGTTGCGGTGCCGGCGCGGAAGCGGGCTGAGCCGGTGCGACCGGAAGTTCGCGTTCGGGCGGGTCCTGAAACCAGCTGTGCTTGCACTTGGCGCACCGCACGGTGCGACCTTCGCTGCCGATGGCAGCATCGGGCACTGCATAGCGGGTGCCGCAGGCTGGGCAGGCGATGATCATGTTACAATTTGCAATAGTCGTCGGGCCTCCACACACAAGAGCCAGAGCGCCTCTCGCCCGCATTTACCCGCTGTTTTCCACATTGCGGGGCCGAAATCGCGCCATCCGGGCCGCTTGGCGTGCCTTGCGGCTTTCCCCGGACCCCCTGCGCTGTTACGTGCGCGGTAATGAGTGACACCCTCGCCGAGATCGTCAAATTCGACAATGTGGGCTTGCGCTACGGCACCGATCCCGAGGTGCTGAGCAATCTCAGCTTCACGCTATTTCCCGGCAGCTTCTATTTCCTCACCGGCGCAAGCGGCGCGGGCAAGACCAGCTTGCTCAAGATGCTCTACCTCGCGCAGCGCCCCTCGCGCGGGGCGATCCGGATGTTCGGGCAGGATCTGGTCACCATGCCGCAAACCCGCCTGCCGGAATTGCGCCGCCGCCTTGGGGTGGTGTTCCAGAACTTCCGGCTGGTCCCCTATCTCACCGCCTTCGACAATGTCGCTCTGCCGCTCAGGCTGGCGGGGACGGATGAGAAGAAGGTCCAGCGCGCCGTGGGCGACATGCTCGACTGGGTGGGGCTGTCGCACCGCGCCCATGCCGTGCCGCCGACCATGTCGGGGGGCGAACAGCAGCGCGTCGCCATTGCCCGCGCCGTGATCGCCCGGCCCAAGATGCTGATCGCCGACGAGCCGACGGGCAATGTCGATCCCGAAATGGCGCTGAAATTGCTGCGCCTGTTCGAGGCGCTGAACAACCGCGTCGGCACGACGGTGGTGGTCGCGACCCACGATGTGCATCTGCTCAAGAAGGTCCCGGATTCGCTGATCATGCGCCTGCACAAGGGCCAGTTGTCCGATCCCACCGGCGCGCTGCGCTATCCCCCGCGGCCATCGGGCGTGACGGCATGAGCACGCTGCCGCCGCTCCCTGCCGAGGCCGAGGCGGGCGAGGCTCTGCCCGAACGCCCGCGTGGCCGTGCGGCAGCCCGGTTGCTGCCGCCCACCCGGCTGACCGGGCCGATCCCCTTGGTGATTGCCATCCTGATCGCGCTGGTCGTGATCGCCGCCGCGGGCGGCCTGGCCTTGCGCAACCTTGCCAATACCGCCAGCACCGGCCTGTCGAGCGCGGTGAGCGTGCAGGTGATCGAGCCCAATCCCGATCTGCGCAGTGCCCGCACCGCCGAAGCGGTCGCGGTGCTGGCCGCCACCCAAGGCGTCGCCGCGGTCAAGCCGGTGCCCGAGGCCGAACTTGTGGCGATGCTCGAACCGTGGCTGGGCGAAGGCGCGAGGAGCGGGGATGTGCCGATCCCTGCGCTGATCGATGTCGAGCTTTCCGGCGCGGCCGGGCCTGCCGAAATCGCCCTGATCGAAGCGGCGCTGGCGGCGAAGGTTCCGGCGGCGCGGGTCGATGCGCAGGGCGATTTCCTGAAACCGGTGGGCGAAGCGCTTGCCGCGCTGCAATGGCTGGCGCTGGGGCTTGCCGTGCTGGTTGCGTTGGCGACAGCGGCGGCGGTGTGGCTGGCTGCGCGCAACGCCTTTGCCGCCGCGCGCGACACGGTCGAGATCATGCACTTGCTGGGCGCCAGCGAGCGCCAGATTGCCGCAGTGTTCCTGCGCGATGTGCTGCGCGAGGCGGCGGCGGGCGCGATGCTGGGGGCCGGGCTGGGCGTGGCGGCGGTGTGGCTGCTTGGCCAGCAGTTTGCGGCGCTGGGCAGCGGGATGGTGAGCGGCGGGGGGCTGCTGCTGACCGATTGGCTGGTTATTGCCACTGTTCCCCTTGCCGGCGTGCTGCTGGCGCTGGCAACGGCGCGCATCACCATTGCGCTTGCCCTCAAGGACATGCTTTAGGCCGCGCCATGATCCGGCGCGCCCTGTCCCTGTTGTTTCTTGTGTGGGCGATCGGCTTCCTGTGGTTTGTCGTCGCCTTGCCGCAGCCGTCCGAACCGGTGAAGACCGATGCCGTGATCGCGCTGACCGGCGGGCCGGGGCGGATCGCGCGCGGGCTGGCGGTGCTGGATCAGGGGCTGGCGAAAAGGATGCTGGTCAGCGGCGTGGACAAGGAGGTCCGCCCGCAGGAATTCGCCGCGCAGTTCGGGGTCAGCCCGCACACCATGGCGTGCTGCGTGACGCTGGGCTTTACGGCGGTCGATACGCGCTCGAATGCCTCGGAAACCGCCAAGTGGGTGGCGCAGAATGAGGTCCGCTCGCTCAGGCTCGTGACGACCGACTGGCACATGCGCCGCGCCGCAGGCGAGCTGGACCGGGCGCTGCCCGATCATGTCACGGTGGTGCGCGATGCGGTGCCTTCGCAGCCGCAGCTGGGCACGCTGTTTCTCGAATATCACAAGCTGATCGCGAGCCGTGCGGCGGGGCTGTGGGGCCTGTGAGCTGGCTGATCGCGATGCTGCGCAGCTGTGCGTTCTATGTGCTGTTCTACGGCGGATCGGCGCTGTTGGTGAGCGCCGCCTCGATCGCGGTGACGGTGCGCCCCCGCGCGCTGCGGACGGTGGTGGCCAAGTGGGGCGGCTGGCATTTGTGGTGCGTGGAAAAGGTGCTCGGCATCGAAGTGGTGCTGGATGGCGCGCTGCCGGAAGGCCCGGTGCTGATCGCGGTCAAGCACGAGGCCTTCTTCGAGGCGATCGATACCCCGCGCCTGTTCACTGACCCGGCGGTGTTCGCCAAGCAGGAGTTGTTCCGCATCCCCGGCTGGGGCTATTCTGCGCTGGTCTATGGCCTGATCCCGGTGGCCCGCGAAGAAGGCGCCAAGACGCTGCGGCAGATGCTCGCACTGGCCAAGCAGCGGGTGGAAGAAGGCCGCCCGCTCGTGATCTTCCCCGAAGGCACCCGCGTTGCGCAAGGGACAGCGCCGCGGCTTCAGGCGGGGTTTGCCGGGCTCTACAAGCTGCTGCGCCTGCCGGTGGTGCCGATCGCGGTCGATAGTGGCCGGCTCTATCATCACGTGGTCAAGCGGCCCGGGCGGATCACGTACAAGGTCGGCGAGACCATCCCCGCAGGCCTGCCCCGCGAAGAGATCGAGGCGCGGGTTCATGCTGCGATCAATGTGCTGAACACGCCGGGCTGATCCGGGGCGCGTGGGCTTGCCCGGCCTCAGGCGGGGCCAGACCTCGCCCAGACCCCCCTTAGCCCCCCTCCAGACCCCTGCCAGAGAGGCCTTGGGCGGCCTGTTTCACGTGAAACATCGGCGTTTGCGCTATTTTCCGTGTTCGCGGCCGAAATCGGGGCGTTCATCGTCCTGACCCTGCTCGATCACCGCCCGGCGGATTGCGCGGGTGCGGGTGAACAGGTCGAACAGCGTATCCCCGTCGCCCGACCGGATCGCGCGCTGCATCGCGGTAAGATCCTCGGTGAAGCGCCCCAGCATCTCCAGCACGGCCTGCTTGTTGCTGAGGAACACATCGCGCCACATCACCGGGTCGGATGCGGCGATGCGGGTGAAATCGCGGAAACCGCCCGCAGAATACTTGATGACTTCGCCCTGCGTCACGTCCTCCAGATCGCTCGCGGTGCCGACGATGGTGTAGGCGATGAGGTGCGGGATGTGGCTGGTGACGGCAAGGACGAGATCATGGTGCACGGCATCCATCAACTCGACCTTCGATCCCAGCGCGCTCCAGAAATCGCTAAGCGCCGCCAGGGCTGCGGGGGCGACGCCTTCGGGCGGGGTGATGATGCACCAGCGCCCGGCGAACAGCGTGGCAAAGCCCGCATCCGGCCCGCTCTGCTCGGTGCCGGCGACAGGGTGGGCGGGGATGATGGTGGCGCCGGGCAGCGCCTCGGCCAGCGCCTCGGCGACGGCGGCCTTGGACGAGCCGACATCGCTGACGATGGCGTGGGGGGCAAGGCCGGGGGCAATCGCCCGCGCCGCATCGCCCATCGCGCCGACGGGGACGCACAGGATGACGAGATCGGCGCCCGCCACGGCGGCCTCGGCGGTGTCGTGGACAGTCCCGACGAGGCCCCGCTCGGCAGCGCGGGCGCGCACGGCGGGGTCGCGGTCCCAGCCGGTGGTGGCGATGTGGGGCGCGCGGGCCTTGACCGCCAGCCCGATCGACCCGCCGAGCAACCCCAGACCGATGATGGCAACCGAACGGATGGTCATGCCGCTTCCCCGCACAGCTGGCGGAATGTGGCGATCACGCAGGTCATGTCCTCGGTCTTGCCGATGGTGATGCGCAAGGCATCGGGCAGGCCCTGCGTTGGCAGATGGCGCACCGCGTAACCGGCATCGGACAATGCCTCCAGCGCCTGAGCCGCGGTCACCGCGCCCTCGAACCGGACGAGCAGGAAGTTCGCCTCGCTCGGGCAGGCGGAGATGCCGTGATTGCCCAAGGCGGCGATCGCCTCCGCCAGCCGGGCGCGTTCGCGGGCGTTGTGATCGCGCGAGGCGGCAACGAAAGCCTGATCGCCCAGCGCGGCGATGGCGGCTTTCTGCCCGCTCACCGAGACATTGAACGCGCCCCGCAAGCGGTTGACGAGATCGATCAGGTGAGCCGCTCCCGTGACCCAGCCCACCCGCTCGGCGGCAAGGCCATAGGCCTTGGAAAAAGTGCGGCTGACCAGCACGTTTTCATGCGCGGCAGCGAGCTGGAAGGCATCGGATTGGAAGGCAGGATCGACATATTCGCCATACGCCTCGTCCACCACCAGCAACACATCGGTGGGCAGCCCGGCGTGAAGGCGGGCGACTTCGGCGGGGGGGAGGAAGGTGCCGACGGGATTGTTGGGGTTGTCGAGCAGCACGACCCTGGTGCGTTCGGTCACGGCCGCCAGCAGGTTATCGACGCTCGCGCCGTAACCCTCGGGTTCAGCAAAAACCGGCGTCGCCCCCACCTTCTGGGCGAGCAGCGGGTAGAGCGAGAAGGAATAGCGCGACATCAGCACTTCGTCACCCGGTCCGCACAGCGCCTGCACCGCGCAGTGCAGCAGCTCGCCGGAGCCGGTGCCGCACACGATCAGTGCGGGATCGAGGCCATGAACCTGAGCGATGGCCTCTCGCAGCATCCGGGCATCGGGATCGGGGTAGTCGGCCGCGACGTGCCCCTCGGCCAGCGCGGCCAGTGCCGCGGCGCTCGATCCTAGCGGGTTCTCGTTCGCCGACAGCTTGACCAGCGGCTTGCCGCTCGCCGACCTGGATTTGCCGGGGACATAGGCGTGGATCTGGGCGATCCAGGGTTTGGGTTCGGGCTTGCTCATGCGAGTGGCGCGATAGCCAGTTTGCCCTGCCGAATACAGCGCGAAAACGAAGGCGCACCCGCCCTGCCAATTGACACGGGCGGGGGGCTACCCCAAGTCGCGGGCCACCATGAACTCAGCGCCGCCTGTTTCCCCGGTCTATCATCTCCCCGATCCCCTGCCGCTCGACAGCGGCCAGGTGCTGGAGCGGTGCGAGATCGCCTATGAGACTTACGGCACGCTGGCGGCGGACAAAAGCAATGCGGTGCTGGTGTGCCATGCGCTGACCGGCGACCAGTATCTTGCCAGCCCGCACCCGATTACCGGCAAGCCGGGCTGGTGGGAGCGCATGGTCGGTTCGGACAAGCCGATCGACACAAACCGCCACTTCGTGATCTGCGCCAATGTGATCGGCAGCTGCATGGGATCAAGCGGCCCGGCCAGCCCAGACCCTGGCTCGCCCGATGGCCAGCCTTACGCGATGCGCTTCCCCGTGATCACCATCCGCGACATGGTGCGCGGTCTGGTGGCGCTGCTTGATGGCCTCGGAATCGACAAGCTCCACGCCGTGGTCGGCGGGTCGATGGGCGGGATGCAGGCGCTGAGCCTTGCCGCCAACTGGCCGGATCGTGCCGCGCGCGTGCTGGTGATCGCCTCGACCGCGCGGCACTCGGCGCAGAACATCGCCTTCCACGAAGTCGGGCGGCAGGCGATCATGGCTGACCCCGCATGGGCCGAGGGCGATTACTACGCGGCCGATGCCAAACCCGACAACGGCCTCGCCGTAGCGCGGATGGCGGCGCACATCACCTATCTTTCGGAAGCGGGGCTGACCGAGAAATTCGGCCGCCGCTTGCAGGACCGCGAGGCCAAGGGCTTCAACTTCGACGCCGAGTTTCAGGTGGAAAGCTATCTGCGCTATCAGGGCAGCGGCTTTACGCGGCGGTTCGACGCCAACTCCTACCTCTATATCACCCGCGCAATGGACTATTTCGACATCGCCGAGGAACACGGCGGCAAGCTGGCGGATGCCTTCCGCGGCACGCAGGCGCGGTTCTGCCTCGTCAGCTTCGATACCGACTGGCTCTACCCCACGGCGGAAAGCCGCCACATCGTCCATGCGCTCAATGCGGCCGGCGCGAAGGTCAGCTTTGTGGAACTGTCCGCGCCGCATGGGCATGACAGCTTCCTGCTGGAGCACGATCAGCTTGACCGGGTGGTGAGGGGATTTGTCGAATGAGCGCGCTGGCCGAGGGCTACGAACTGGTGACCGATCAGGCAGCGATCGATCCTGTCGCCGCGCACGCCTATCTGTCGAACAGCTACTGGTCGCCGGGCATTCCGCTGGAGACAGTGCGGCGGGCGCTGGCGGGTAGCCTTTGCGTTGCCGTGCAGTTCGAGGGTCGGCAGGTCGCCATGGCGCGGGTGATTACCGACAGAGCGACCTTCGCTTATCTCGCAGATGTCTATGTGCTCGATGCACACCGCGCCAAGGGCCTGTCCAAGGCGATGGTGGCGTGGTTCCATGCCCACCCGGACTTGCAGGGCCTTCGCCGCTGGATGCTGATGACGCGCGATGCGCATGGGCTTTACACGCAGTTCGGCTGGACGCCGCTCACCGATCCGACGCTGGCGATGGAACGCCACAACCCGGCGGCCTACGCATGACCGGCCTGCGCCCCGATCTTGCCGCGATCGCCGCCCATGTCGCCCCCGGCAGCCGGGTGCTCGATATCGGCTGCGGAGACGGCGCGCTTATGGCGGAGCTGGAGATCGCCAGCGGCTGCGATGCGCGGGGCATGGAGCTGGACGGGGCACTTGTCGAACGCTGTGTGGCGCGGGGCCTCAGCGTGGTGCAGGGCGATGCGAACCTCGATCTGTCAAACTACCCCGACAAGGCCTTCGATTACGCGATCCTCAGCCAGACACTCCAGACCGCGACGCGGCCCGACCTGATGCTGGACGAACTTCTGCGGGTGGGCCGCCGGGCCTTCGTGTCGTTCCCCAACTTCGCCCACTGGCGCACCCGCCTCGCGCTGCTGCTGGGCGGGCGGATGCCGGTGACGCGGGCGTTGCCGGTAAGCTGGTACGAAACGCAGAACATCCACCACGTCACGGTCGAGGATTTCCGCGAACTTGCCCGGCTGAAAGGCGCAAAGGTGGAGCGCGCGTGGTTTTTCTCGAACGAGAAACAGATCGGCGCGCCAGCAGCGAACTGGCGCGCCGAGTTTGCGGTGTTTGAATTGAGTCGTTGACTTGCGGCCGCGCCATGGCGCGGCGCAGACCCCCCGCCCCGCCTCCCCACCCGGCCACCACAACATAGTGGTACTATTGGTGGCCGGGTGGGGAGGCGGGGCGGGAGGTCTGCCGCTTGCGTTAGCGAGCGCGCAAACCAATCACGCCCGGTGCAGCATGCACAGCTTGTGGCCGTCCAGATCAAGCACATAGCCCAGGTTCAGCGTGCCCATCGCGCCGGTGCGCGGGCCCGGCGGGTCTTCGATCGACTTGCCGCCCGCAGCAACGGCGGCATCGTGAAACGCCTGCACCTGTTCCAGGCTGTCGCAGGCAAAGCCGATGGTCGATCCGTTCGAACAGGTCGCGGGCTGGTTGTTGATCGGCTCGCTGATCGAGAACATGCCGCCATTGTGCATCCAGAAGGCGCGGCGATGGCCGGTCGCGGCAACATTGATCATCCCGGGGCCTGCGCCAAGCGTGGCCAGCACGGAATCGTAGAACGCCTTGGCACGGTCGAAATCGCTGGTGCCGAGCATGATGTGACTGAACATGAAGTGAGGTCTCCTCTCAAAAGACGGGTTGCGGATTAGGACGGATTTCGCCGCACCGCAACGCGGTTTCCGGTAGCGCAGCATTCATGTTGCAGGGCATAGAGCAGGCTATGCTCACGCCCCTTCTCGCCGCCGCGCTTGCGCTTCAGGATGCACCTGCCCGTCCCGCCCCGGAGGTGCCCGCGGATGTCACTCTCGAAAGCCTCCCGATCGATCAGGCGGCGGCCGCACGCTGCGCGATTGCCTATGCGACGGTCAGCCGCTGGCAGAAGATGCAGGACGCGCGCGGGAAAGGCTTTCCCGATATCGAGGCGGCCGGTGGGCGCGAATTCTTCGTGCGCGTGATGGCAAAGCTGATGGAGGACACCGGTCTCACGCGTGATGCGATCGTGACGCTGTCGGCCCGCGCCGTGCAGGACAACGAGGCACCCGATGGTGCCGCACGCATCAAGGCGATGATGCCGGCCTGCGAATTGATGAAATCGGCGGCGGGGCTTTAACAGGCCGGACATATCCCCCGCCCGCGCTTCGGGGTGCGCTGGATTTGGGCGGTCAGATGAGGCATGGAAAAGCTCACCATGTGGCTGCTTTATCAATTCCCGCTCTGCCCTTTCAGCCGCAAGATCCGGCTGCTTTTGAGCGAGAAGAACATTCCCTTCGATCTGCTGCGCGAAGATCCGTGGACGGCGTCCGACCACTTTTTCAACCTGAACCCCGCCGGTCGCACTCCGGTGATCGTCAATCAGGAAAAGAACATCGTCATCCCCGATAGCCGCGCGATTGCGGAATATTTCGAGGAGACGGTCGATCGCAATCCGATGATCAACGGCACGGCCACCCAGCGTGCCGAGATCCGCCGGCTGGTCGCCTTGTTCGACGAGAACTTCTACGCCGATGTCACCGCGCCCTTGCTGTCCGAGCGCATGACCAAGCGTATCCTGCGTCAACCGCCCGACAGCGGCGCGCTGCGCAATGCCATGAAGATGGCCCACGGGCATCTCGATTATCTCGACTGGCTGATCGACAACCGCCCGTGGGTGGCCGGTTCCACCATGAGCCTCGCCGATCTGGCCGCAGCGGCGCAGATTTCCGTCGCGGATTATCTCGGCGGGATCGACTGGAGCGGGCACGAACAGTCGCGCGGCTGGTATGCGGTCTTCAAAAGCCGCCCGAGCTTCCGCCCGCTGCTGACCGAGCGCATGGACGTGATCAAACCACCCCCGCACTACGCGCTGCTGGACGGTTAGGGATCGAAAGCCGCACTGCTTGCGAAACGGCGCTCTCACGGAGTGCTTGCGTTCCGCACGCCACCCGGCGCGCAGTCGCGCTTGCGCATTGTCTGCGACAATCCGATATTGCCGCCAACGAGAGAGGTAGCCCATGACCGACGATCCCCGCAGCCTGACGGATGCCGAATGGCGCGCAAAGCTCACCCCGATGCAGTACCACATCCTGCGCGAAGCCGGCACGGAACGCGCCTTCACCGGCGAATATGACAAGTTCTACGATGAGGGCGAATATCATTGCGCGGCTTGCGGCACGCAGCTGTTCTATTCGACCGCCAAGTACAATTCCGGCTGCGGCTGGCCCGCCTTTACCCGCCCCGCTGACGAGGAAGTGATCGAGGAGCACCGCGATGTCTCCTACGGCATGGTCCGCACCGAAGTGCGCTGCGGCAAGTGCGGCGGGCATTTGGGCCATGTCTTCCCCGATGGCCCGCCCGAACAGGGTGGGCTGCGCTACTGCATCAACTCGGCCGCGCTGGTCTTCACCCCTGCCGATAACTGAGCCGGGCGCCTTGCGCGCCGGTGTCGGGGGAGAGGCGCGTCAATCCGGGTTCATTCCCGGTTACAACTTGCCTATGCAGGGGGCCGCTTTGCGCTTCGGTCACGCTTTGATCCGGGGGCGGCATCAGGTGGGCACAGGCCATGTCGAAAAGGGGTGAGCAGTTGCAGGACAAGGGAGCGCGCGGAAAACGCCGGGCCGCGGCGGAGCGATCCGGGTCTGCGTCCGGTGCCGGCGCGCCGCCCCCGCGCTGGCGGCTGTGGCTGAAACGGGCGCTGGTATGGGGCGGGGCGCTGGCCGCGCTCGGGCTGGTGTTCCTCGCCTTCGCGGTCGGGTTCGCGGCTTCATCGCTGCCCGATTACGCCACCCTCAAGGCGACCCAGCCCGGACAGACCATCGTCGTGCGCGCACGCGACGGGCGCGAGCTGGTGGAGATCGGGCCCAGCTTCGGCGAGTGGCTTGCCTATGACGATATTCCCACCACCATGACCGATGCGATGGTTGCGGTGGAAGACAAGCGTTTCCGTTCGCACTGGGGCGTCGATCCGGTGCGTCTGACAGGCGCGGTGGCGGAGTGGATCACGGGTTCGCGTTCGCGGATCGGCGGCACTTCGACCATCACCCAGCAGCTGGCGCGCAACCTGTTCCTGAACAACAACCGCACCCCCGACCGCAAGGCGCGCGAGGCGGTGCTGGCGCTGGCGCTCGAATGGAAATTCTCCAAGGAGGAGATCCTCGAACTCTACCTCAACAAGGTCTATTTCGGCGGCGGCGCCTATGGCATCGATAGCGCCAGCCGCAAATTCTTCAGCCACCCTGCGACCGAGCTTTCCGTGGGCGAGGCAGCGATCATCGCCGGTCTGGTGAAGGCCCCCAGCTCCTATTCGCCCACTGCCGACGTGCAGGCCGCTGTCGATCGTGCCAAGGTGGTGCTGGGGCTGATGCGCGAACAGGGCTACATCACCCCCGATCAGGCGCAGGTCGATGTCAGCGCGGTGCAGCTGAAGCAGGACGCCGGGCAGAATTCGGTGCGCTACTTCACCGACTGGGTGCTGCCGCAGCTCGATATCATCCTGCCCGAAACCTATGAACCGATCGAGGTGTGGACGACGCTCGATATCGGCATGCAGCGCGCCGCGACCGCCGCGATCGAGGCGAACACCCCCAAGGGTGCACAGGGCGCGCTGGTCAGCCTGGACCGCGACGGGGCCATCCTCGCCATGGTTGGGGGGACAGACTACGTCGCCAGCAACTACAACCGCGCCACCGCCGCGATGCGCCAGCCGGGATCGGCCTGGAAGCTGTTCGTCTATCTCGCCGCGCTGGAGGCTGGTTACACGCCCGAGGACAAGGTCGTGGACACCCCCGTGACGATTGACGGGTGGAGCCCGAAGAATTCGAACGGGCGCAATGTCGGCGAGACCGATCTGCGGACCGCCTTTGCCTATTCGATCAACACGGTCGCCGCTCAGCTCGGCAATGAAGTGGGTTTCGGCACGGTCGCGTCGATGGCGCGGCGGTTCGGGGTGAATTCCAAGATCGACACTTTCCCCTCGATGGTGCTCGGTTCGTCCGAGATGCGGGTGATCGAGATGACTCAGGCCTTTGCCGGGATCGCGGCCAAGGGTGCGCCGGTTGAGCCTTACGGCATCACCAAGGTGACCGGTGCCAGCGGCGAGGTGCTTTACCGCCGTGAGGCACAGCGCCAGTCGCCCGCGGTGCCCGACCATGTGGTCAAGGGCATCACCGATCTGCTTCAGGCTGCGGTGCAGACCGGCACGGGCCGTGCCGCGGATATCGGCCGGCCCGTGGCGGGCAAGACCGGCACGACCTCGTCGAACAAGGATGGCTGGTTCATCGGCTTTTCGAGCGGCGTCACCACCGGCGTATGGATGGGGCGCGACGATGCCAAGGCCGTCGCCGGTCTTCAGGGTGGGCGCGCGCCCGCCCAGGCCTTTGCCGCCTATATGCGCTTTGCCGTCAAGGATCGCCCGGTCGAACAGTTCGATGTGACGCTCGAATTGCCGGAATGGCAGCTGGAGCCTGACGAGGAGGCGATGTTCGGCGCTCCGGAGGATTATTACTACATCGACGAACAGGGCAATATGGTCGAGCCCGGCCGCCGCGATCCTTCCCAGAGCCCGCTCGGCCCTGACGCGCCCCCCGCGGCCAGTGAGGACTTCCTCGAAGAGGCGACCGGCGGCACGCTGCCGCAGAACCAGCGCCCCCCGCGCGAGCCGCGTCGCCCGCCGCCGCCGCAGGGCGCGGCCAAGCCGCCCGAACAATAGCGGCATCGCCCAAAGCAAAAAGGCGCCGGGATTGCTCCCGGCGCCTTTTCGTTTGGGCGCTTGACCCGTGCGACTGTCTTAGCGGATGCGCACCGCCACAAAGGCCGGCGGCGTGGTGCGGCGCTGGACGCGCAGCAGGATCGCCTCACGCTTTTCGGTGACGGCCGCCGCAACCTGCGCGGTAAGCGCCTCGACGGTCGGGGTCGGCTGATAGTTGGCCGACAGGATGATATCGCCCCGGCGCAGACCCTTGCGCGCGGCATCGCCGTTGGGATCGACCGCGGCAATGACGACGCCCTTGGTGTCCGCCGGGACCCCCAGCGAACGCGCCACCGCGGCGGTCATCGGCATCACCTGCATGCCCAGCTTCTGTTCGATGGTCTGGTCTGCCGTGCCCGGCGCCATCGGTTCTTCGGCATCCGGATCGAAAGTCTGCGCCTGGGCTGCAAGCTCCTGCTCGCTCGGGCGCTTGCCGAGCGTCACGTTGATGTTCACGCGCTTGCCGTCACGCAGCACCTCGACCGGCACGACAGCGCCCGGCTGAAGGTTGGCGACGAGATAGGAGACGGTCTGTTCCGCCGTGACGTCCTTGCCGTTGACCTTGGTCAGAACGTCGCCCGCCTTGATCCCTGCCTTGCCGGCCGGGCTCGTTTCCTCGACCACCTGCACCAGCTCGCCGCGGCGCTTGGGCAGGCCGAGCGAGGCCGCGTAATCCTCGTCGATCGGCTGGAGCCGCACGCCGAGGTAGCCGCGCTGGATTTCCTGACCCGAACGCAGCTTCTCGACGATCGGCGCGGCGATTTCGGCGGGGATGGCAAAGCCGATCCCGACGCTGCCGCCCGAAGGCGAGAAGATCGCGTTGTTGATGCCGATCACATTGCCGCGCATGTCGAACAGCGGACCGCCGGAATTGCCGCGGTTGATGCTCGCATCGGTCTGGAGATAGCGGTCATAGGCGCCGCCTTGACCGGTGTTGCGATACACCGCCGAGATGATCCCGGCCGTGACCGTCCCGCCAAGGCCGAAGGGATTGCCGATCGCCACCACCCAGTCGCCCACGCGGGTTGCGGCGGAATCGCCGAATTGGACGAAGGGAAAGGTCTTGTCGGAACGGATCTTGAGCACCGCAAGGTCCGAGGCGGCATCCGCGCCGATCACGTCGGCTTCGTATTCCGTTCCATCGGCCAGCGTCACGGTGATCGATTCCAGCTTGGCGCGGGTATCAGGCGGGCTGATCACGTGGTTGTTGGTGACCACGATCCCGTCAGCGGAAATGATGAAGCCGGAACCCAGCGACTGCGCCTCGCGGGTTTGCGGCTGGGCCTCACCCCCGCCGCCGCCGCGGCGGTTGAACAGTTCCGCAAAGGGCGTGCCGGCGAAGGGGTTGTTCTGCACCTCGACCCGCTGGCGGGTGGCGATGTTGACCACCGCGGGCTGAAGCTGCGCGGTGAGATCGGCGAAGCTCGCCGGTGCGCCTTCGACCGGGACCACCCGGTTCATCACCGTATCATCGTTCTGCGCCACCTGCGCGCCAAGCGGCGAGCCCGTGATCAGCGAGATGGCAGCGCCGCCCACCAGCAGCGCGCTCGACAGTCCGTATACATAGCGCACTTTGTTCACGTCCTCTTGGTCCTTATCCTTTAGGGAAATGCGCAGGGGCACTGCGCCGTTCCTGAAACCCTCGTGGGGGAAGCCGCTCCGCTGCCGGATCGGCGGTCCCAAAATGCGCCTGTGACGGCTGAACGCCGATTGAACACAGGCGCCGCCCATCGCCGGCTGTCGGCGCTTGGTCGAATGCGTTTCAGCGTTCCCCCTTGAACTGGCGGAAGTATTCGCTGTCATCCGAAAGCACCATGGTGCTCTGGCCTTCGCCCGCAAGGAACGTCTGCCGGTAGCTCTGCATGGCGCGGTAGAAATCGTAGAACTTGGGGTCCTTGCCATAGGCATCGGCATAGATGCGCGCGGCTTCGGCGGAGGCTTCGGCCTGGATGATCTGCGCATCGCGTTGCCCTGCGGCGCGGATCTTGGCCGCCTGTTCCTGACGATCGGTTTCCATCCGGGTGAAGGCTGCATCAAGCGGGCTGCCTTCGGGAAGATCGGCGGCCTTGATGCGCACGTCCAGCACCTGCGCGCCGTAATTGCGCGCCTGCGTGTCGAGCGTCTTGGTGATGTTGGTCATGGCCGTCCCGCGTTCGGCATTGATCAGGGCCGAGAACGGGATGCGCCCCAGCTCCTGCCGCAGCACCGAGGTGAGGATCGGCAGCAGCTGCGCTTCGAACTGGCGTTCGGTCCCGGCCTTCTCGACCAGCCTGACCGGATCGATGATCCGGTAGCGGGCATAGGCATCGACCTGGAGCCGCTGCTGATCCTTGGAGAGCACCTGGGTGCGCTCCATGTCGATATCGAGCACGCGGCGGTCGATCATCCGCACTTCTTCGATGAAGGGCACGCGCGGCGCGATCCCGGCCCCGGTCGAGCCATAGGGCACATCGGGGCGGAACTGGTTGATGGTGCGCACCGGATTACCCGTGCGGATCACCACCGCCTGATGGGTTTCGGGCACGATCACCACGCTTGACAGCAAGGCCACCACCACAGCGACGCCGGCGATGATCAGGTTGCGGGGATTCTGGATCAAACTGTTCATGGCCTTACTGCCCCTGCTGCTGTGGCGGCTGCTGCTGCGCGCGCCGCTTGATTTCCGGCAGCGGCAGGTACGGGGTGACGTTGCCGGATTCGACAATCGTCTTGTCGGTCTTGGACAGGATCGCTTCCATGGTCTCGTAATAGAGGCGGCGGCGCGTCACTTCGGGCGCGAGCTTGTATTCCTCGTAGATATCGTTGAACTCGCTGGCATCGCCCTGGGCGCGGGCCAGCAATTGCTGGGCAACCGCACGCGAGCGGTTGATTGCGGCATCGGCATCCTGCTGCGCGGTCGAGACGTCCTTGAAGGCTTCCTCGACCCGGCTTGGCGGATCGACCTTGTTGATTTCGATGCCCTGCACCGAAATGCCCGAACGATAGGCATCGAGCCGCGCCTGCATGGCGGTGCGCACGTCCTGTTCGATCTCGGCCCGGCCTGCGCCGGTCAGCACGGAATCAAGGTCCTGCCGCGCCACAGCCGCCCGCATCGCGGCCTCGCCGATTTCGAGCAGCGCATTGCGCGGATCGTTGAGCTGATACTTGTAAAGCGCGAGATCCGAGATGTTCCAGCGGATCAGGTAGCTCAGATCGACAAGGTTCTGGTCGCCGGTCAGGATCAGCTTTTCGGTCTTGGTGCCGGGCACCTCTTCCAGCCGGACCTGCGTCACGTTTTCCTTTTCGACCATGTGGATCGGCCAGGGCAAGGTCGGGCTGACGCCGGAATCGAGCGTGCCGTAATATTTGCCCCCCATCCAGGTGACCACTGCCTGTTCGCCCGGCTGGACGAAGTGGAAGCTGGTTACTGCCACCCACACCAGTGCGACCCCGCCAAGGATCACCGGGACCCAGCTCTTGCCGCCGGGGCGTTCCGGCAGGCGGAACCCCGGACCGCCCGAGCCGCCGCCCCCGCCGCCAGCGCGGCGCGGGCCTTCGGGGCCGCGGTTCTTGAAGATATCTTCGATGCTGGCAGAGCGCCGCTTGCCCGGCTCGCTTCCGCCGGGGAGCCACGGGTTGCGCGGACCGCTGGGCCTGTCGCCGCCGCCAGCTTCGCCGCCGCCGCTCTGGCCGCCCGAGGCATCGTCCCCCGACCCGCCATCATCGCCCGACCCGCCCCCGCCCCAGGGGTTCTTGCCAGCCATGGCAAGGCCCTTAAGCCCCGCGCCAAGGCGCTCTCTCCAGCCGTCCATTCTCTGCATAACTCGTTTATAGGCACGCGTTCCGGTGAAAAACAGGGGTTCGCTGCGTGAATTTGGTGTTAGAGGCGGCGCGTCATGAACAACTCAGATGTTCCACCCCGTTCTCCCGAAGCCGAAGAGGCGCTGATCCGTGCTGCGCTGACCCCGGAAATCAACCACCGCCTGCGGTCCGCGCGGATCGTGGCACGGCGTGCGGTGATCGTGGCCGAGGCGGGCGATCTGTCCGAACAGGGACGGGCCGATCTCGAAGCCGCGGTCACGGCCGCATTGCAACCCCTGCCCGAAGTGGACGAGGTGCGCATCGCGCTCACCGGAGAACGCCGCCGCCGCCGCCTGATCGCGGTGGGCAGCGGCAAGGGCGGGGTCGGCAAGTCGACGCTGACCACCAACCTTGCGGTTGCGCTGGCGAAGATGGGCCGCCGCGTGGGCGTGATCGATGGCGATATCTATGGCCCCTCCCAGCCCAAGCTGCTGAAGACCGAAGGGCAAAAACCCGCCGCCACGCCCGACGGCGCGCAGCTGGTGGCGATCGACAGTCCCTATGGCGTGAAGGTGCTTTCGATGGGGCACATCGTCGCGCCGGGCAAGGCGCTGGCGTGGCGCGGGCCGATGACCGGCAAGGCGCTGTCGCAACTGGTCGATGCCGACTGGGGCGAGACGGACCTGCTGCTGGTCGATCTGCCGCCGGGCACGGGGGATGTGCAATTGTCGATGCTCTCGGCCCACAAGCCCGATGGTGCGGTGCTGGTTTCGACCCCACAGGACCTTGCGCTGATTGACGCGGCGCGTGCCGGGCAATTGTTCGAACAGGGCGAGGTGCCGATCATCGGGCTGGTCGAGAACATGGCCGGCTATGCCTGCCCGCATTGCGGTGAGGTCAGCGACCCGTTCGGGCAGGGGGGCGTCGAAAAGTTCGCCGCCGCGCTCGAAATCCCCTTCCTCGGCCGCGTGCCGCTGACGCTCGCAACCCGGATGGCGGGCGACAAGGGCACGCCCCCGGCAGCGGGCGATGACGAGACGGCAGAGTCGTTCCGCGCCATCGCCGAAAAGCTCGGCCGGTGGCTCGATACGGGGAAGATGTAGGCCGATGCAGGTCACCCGGCGCGGATTGCTGGCAGGCGCGGCGGCAGGCGGCGGGCTGGTTGTCGCCTGGTGGCTGATGCCGCGCAGCTACCGTTCGCCGCTGGTGCCCGCACGGGGCGAGCAGGTGTTCGGCGCCTGGCTCAAGATCGCGGCTGATGGCGTCGTGACCGTTGCTGTGCCGCAGCTCGAAATGGGGCAGGGCATCACCACGCTGCTGCCGCAGATCATCGCCTATGAACTGGGCGCGGACTGGCGGCAGATCGCGGTCGAGCCTGCGCCGGTTTCAGGCGCCTATGCCAATGTCCCGCTGGCGAAGGAATGGATGGCGCTGTGGGACCCGGCGTTCGGTGGGCTTTCCGGGCAAAGCGACGATCTGCTGGCGGTGCGCTTTGCGCAAGGCGCGCGGTTCAACGCGACAGCTGGGGGCACCTCGCTCGCCGCCTATGAAATGCCCTGCCGCGAGGCTGCCGCCGCCGCCCGCGCCATGCTGGCGCAGGCTGCTGCATCGCGCTGGGGTGTCTCGTGGGAAGAGTGCGAGGTCGAGAACGGCTTCGTCACCCACGGCGCAAACCGCGCCAGCTTCGGCGAACTGGCCGAAGAAGCCGCCGCCGAGACCCCGCCCGATCCTCCGCCGCTGCGGCCTGAACCCCCGCGCGAAAAGCCGCTGCGTGCCGATGTGGACGCCGCGCCCGCCTATCCGCGCATCGATGCGCCTTCCAAGGTCGATGGTTCGCACCGCTTTGCGGGCGATGTGCGCCTGCCGGGCATGGTGTTCGCCTCGATCCGCCACGGCCCGGTCGATGGCGCGCAGCTCGCCGGCTACGATACCAAGGCCGCCGCTGGGATCCGCGGGCTTGCCGGGATCGTCGAAAGCAAGCGCTGGATCGCGGTCGCCGCCGACACATGGTGGAGCGCGGAGACTGCGCTTGCCGCGATGCGCCCGCGTTTTCGCACCAGCGTGCCCGCGAACAGCGCCGATATCGCTGCCCGGCTCGATACCCTGCTGACCGCGGGTGAGGCGTATGTCATCGCCGAAACCGGCTTCGGGGGCGAAGCCTTGCAGCGCGTCGATATCGGGCGGCGCTACGAGGTGGAGCCTGCCTATGCCGCCCCTGCTGAAACCGCCACCGCCACGGCCCGCTTTCAGGACGGGCGGCTCGATCTGTGGATCGCCGCGCAGGCCCCCGAACAGGCCCGCATCGCCGCCGCCCGCGCAATCGGCATCGCCACCGAAAAGGTTGCGCTCTACCCCACGCCCGCCGGCGGCAGCTTCGATGCGCGGCTGGAGCATGATCACGCCATCGAAATCGCGCTGATCGCAAAGGAACTGGGGCGCCCGGTGCAGCTGGTCTGGCCGCGCCGTGACGAGCTGATCCGCGCCAGGCCGCGCGCGCCCTACTGGATGCTGCTCGGCGCGCAGCTTTCCAAGGGGCAGCCCGGCGCGATCGATGCGATGCGGGTGCGGATCGCGACCCCGCCCGCCGCGCGCGAGTTCGGCAAGCGCCTGTTCGGCAATCTCACCAGCACGGCCGCCATCCGTGAGACCGCGGGCGAGGCTGATCCGCTGGCCTGTGCGGGCGCGCTGCCGCCCTACCGAATTCCGGCGGTGATGGTCGAACATATCCCCGCCGATATCGGCCTGCCAGTCGGCCGGGTGCGCGGCAATGGCTGGGGCCCCACCATCTTCGCGGTCGAAAGTTTCATCGACGAGATTGCCGCCAAGACCAAGCGCGAGCCGCTGTCCTTCCGCATGTCGATGTTGGGCAGCGATGTGCGGCTGGCGGCCTGTCTGCAACGCGCCGCGCAACTGGCCGAATGGGATGGGGGCGCGGACCAATCGGGACAGGGCCTTGCCTGTGCGCGGCTGGGCGATGGGCCGGATGCACCGCGCATCGCCTGCGTCGCCACGGCCCGGCAAAGCGAAGGCGGCGTGCGCGTGGTGCGCCTGTCGGCTGCGGTCGATATCGGGCGGATCGTCAATCACGACATTGCCCGCCAGCAGATCGAAGGCGGGCTGGTGTTCGGCATCGGCATCGCGCTTGGTAATCCGGTCCGGCTGCGCGCCGGCCTGCCTGAAATGGCCGATGACGGCGCGCTCGGCCTGCCCGGTCTGGCCGATTGCCCGGAAATGCGCATCGAATTCATGGCCGGGGAAGGCGCGCCCGCGGACCCCGGCGAACTGGGCGCGGTGGTCGCCCCGCCCGCCATCGCCAACGCTCTCTATTCGGCAACGGGCTTGCGCCTGCGCCGCTTGCCCCTACTTTCGGACGGCATATGATCCCGACAAATTTGTCACAGCGAGCGCAGGGTTTTGCTCTGGCGCGGGAACGAAACGCGCTGTGCGCGTTGGGCGCTCTATGACCTGGCAGACCCAGCGCCTTCCGGGCGACCATCCTCCTGTGCGCAGCGGCCGTATCGGCGTGCTTTTGATCAACCTCGGCACGCCCGACGGGCCGGACCCGGTTTCGGTGAAGCGTTATCTCAAGCAGTTCCTTTCGGACACGCGCGTGGTGGAAATCCCGCCGATCGCCTGGCAGCCGATCCTGCGTGGCATCATCCTCAACACCCGCCCCCAGAAAAGCGCCAAGGCCTATCAGAAGATATGGACGGAGCGCGGCTCGCCGCTGGCCGACATCACCTCGCGTCAGGCCGAAGCGATGGTCGGGCGTTTCGGCGAACACGTGCAGGTCGATTGGGCGATGCGTTACGGCAACCCCTCGATCGAAAGCCGCCTTGCCGCGCTGATGGCCGATGGCTGCGACCGCATTCTGATCGCGCCGATGTATCCGCAATATTGCGCCGCCACGACCGCGACCGTCTTTGACGAGATCGCCCGTGTCCTCGGCAAGATGCGCTGGCAGCCGGCGCTGCGCTTCGTGCCGCCCTATCACGATGATCCGACCTATCTGAACGCGCTGGCCGAGGATCTGACCCGGCAGGTGCGCGGCCTTGCCTTCAAGCCGGAAGTCATGCTGCTGAGCTTCCACGGGATGCCGCAGCAGACGCTGGAAAAGGGCGATCCCTATTATTGCCACTGTTCCAAGACCGCACGCCTGCTGCGCGAGGAACTGGCGAGGCGGCCCGAATTTGCAGGCGTCCGGTTCGAGACGACCTTCCAGTCGCGCTTCGGCCCGGCGGCGTGGCTCGAACCTTCCACCGACGCGACCCTGATCGCGGAAGGCGGCAAGGGCACCAAGCGGCTGGTCGTCGCCGCGCCGGGCTTTTCGGCCGACTGCGTCGAGACGCTGGAGGAACTGGCGATCGAGGGGCGCGAGGAATTCCTTGAGGCGGGCGGGGAAGATTACGCTGTGCTCGATTGCCTCAACACCTCGGATGATGGTCTCGTGATGATCGAGGCGATGCTGCGCCGCGAACTGGGCGGGTGGATCTGAGGCGCGAGGCGGCGGCGCTGGGCAGCGTATCAATGATGCTATCCACCCCGCGCCGGAATTGACCGCAGGCGGTATTTACATCAAAGTCAGTTGCGAATCCGAACCTTCACCGGAGCATCGAGAGACCATGGCTACCCTTGCCGAAGCCCCGCGTTCCGCTGACGCCGTCCCCGCCGGCGCACCCCGCCACTGGAGCGAGCTGCGCATCACCGAAGCCGATCTTGCCCATATCCCGGGCGAGGCGGGCTGGCCGGTGGTTGGCAATACCTTCACCATGCTCGCCAACCCCCACGCCTTCGCTGACCGGATGATCAAGGCCTATGGCAAGGTCTACAAGAACCGCGCCTTCGGCGGCTGGCAGGTCGCGCTGATCGGCGCCGAGGCGAACGAGCTGCTGTTGTTCAACAAGGACAAGATCTTCTCCAGCGAACAGGGCTGGGGGCCGGTGCTCGACCAGCTGTTCCCGCGTGGGCTGATGCTGATGGATTTCGACCATCACCGCATCGATCGCCGCGCCCTTTCCATCGCGTTCAAGCCCGAGCCGATGCGCCATTACTCCGGCGCGCTCAATCGCGGGATCGCCCGCGAAGTCGCCACCTGGGCCGGGCCCAAGGAATTCTACCCCGCGATCAAGAAGCTGACGCTCGATCTGGCGGCGGACAGCTTCATCGGCCTGCCGTGGGGGCCGGAAGCGGACAGGATCAACGAGGCTTTCGTCGATATGGTGCAGGCCTCGGTCGCGCCGGTTCGCAAGCCGCTGCCCTTCACCAAGATGAAGAAGGGCGTCGATGGCCGTGCCTTCCTCGTCGACTACTTCACGAAGGAAACCCTGCGCCGCCGTGCGGAAGGCGGCGGGCAGGACATGTTCAGCCAGTTCGCCACCGCCACCCGCGAAGACGGCACCTTGCTGCCGGTCGATGAGGTGGTCGATCACATGAACTTCCTGATGATGGCCGCGCATGACACCATCACCTCCTCAGCGACCTCGCTGATCTATCACCTCGCCACCAACCCGGCGTGGCAGGAGAAACTGCGCGAGGAAATCTTTGCCGTCACCGGCGGTCCTGATGGCGACGGCACCCCCCGCCCGCTCGATTACGACGATCTGGCCAAGCTCGACCTGACCGAGATGGCCTTCAAGGAATCGCTGCGGATGATCCCGCCGGTGCCCTCGATGCCGCGCCGCGCTCTGCGCGAATTCGAGTATGGCGGCTACCGCATTCCGGCGGGCACGACCGTGGGGATCAACATCTACTGGACCCACCATTCCGAGGAATATTGGGACAACCCCTTCACCTTCGATCCGATGCGCTTCACGCCCGACAAGGTGAAGGCGCGGCACAAATATGCGTGGGTCCCGTTCGGCGGGGGCGCGCATATGTGCCTTGGGCTGCACTTTGCCTACATGCAGGTGAAGATCCTGCTCGCCCAACTGCTCCAGCGCTACCGGATCGAGGCGGCGGCGGGTTACAATCCCGAATGGCAGGACTGGCCGATCCCGCAGCCCAAGGACGGGTTGAAGATCACCTTTACCCCCCTCTGACAGCAGGCAAACCGGGGTCTGGAGCGGTCTGGAAGGGGTCTAAAGGGGGTCTAGACCGGGTCTGGAGGGGCTTCGGCTTTCAATTAAATGTCTGATTTAAAGCGATTTATTGGCGCGGAACTACCGGTTTCGCCAAAAATCCGGGCGATCGCGCGTTCAACGATGCGCTGTCATAGCACCCGCCTGCCCCTGTAGGACAGCCCGCCCCGCCTGATCAGAAATCGACGGCGATGCCGTCCTTCTCCCAATCGCCATAGCGGGTGGGGGAAAGCTTTTCGTCCACTTCGACGCTCCTGGGCGCGGGGACGGGGTCGTTGGTCCAGTGGGCGGGCTTCTTGAAGGCCTTGGCGGCTTCGGACTTTTCCTTGGTCATGCTTCCCCAAATGCGCGTGCTGGCGCTTTGTTTCAAGCAGGGCTAGAGCGCGGGCAATGGCTCTCCCCCCCGGACTTCCCGTGCGCCGCGCCGCGCTTCGCCTTCTCGATGCCGTGCTGCGGCGGGGCGAGACGCTCGAACAGGCCGAAGCCGCCGCGCTTGGCGATATCCGCAAGGCCCCCGACCGCGCGCTGGCCCGCGCCATAGCAGGGGAGACCCTGCGCTGGCTGACCGATCTCGATGCGCTGATCGATTCTGCGACGAAGCAGCGCCTGCCCGATGACGCCAAGGCGCGCATGGTGCTGCGGCTGATGCTGGCTCAGACGCTGCGGCTGGAGACGCCGCCGCACGCGGTGATCGCGACCGGCCTCGCGCTGCTCGACGGCGGCCCCCGCCGGCTGGCGCATGGGGTGTTCTCGGCGATTGTAGGGCGCGCTGATACGCCCCTTCCGCTCGCGGGAGGGGCTGGGGATGGGCACGCGTCACAGGCCCACCCCAACCCCTCCCGCGAGCGGAAGGGGCTTTTACCGCCTGCCCCCGCTCTGCCCGAACGGGTCATCGCCCGCTGGGGCGCCGATAAAGCCGCTGCGATTGCCCCCGGTCTTGCCTTCCCGCCGGAACTCGACCTTGCCTTGCGCGACACCGCCGAAACCGCGACCCGCGCCGTGCAGATGGGCGGCGTCAGCCTTGCGCCCGGCCATATCCGCCTGCCGCGCGGCGCGGCGGTGGAGAGCCTGACAGGCTTCAAGGACGGGGCATGGTGGGTGCAGGACCTTGCCGCATCGCTGCCTGCGCGGCTGCTGGGGGCGGGAGAGGGCCGCTCTGCGCTCGATCTGTGCGCAGCGCCCGGCGGCAAGACGATGCAATTGGCGGCTGCCGGGTGGAAAGTCACCGCGCTCGATATGTCGAAGCGCCGCCTCGAACTGCTCAAGGACAATCTGAAGCGCACCGGATTGAAGGCCTCGCCCGTGCGCGCCGATGCTCTGACGTGGGAGCCGAAACACCGCTTCGATGCGATCCTGATCGATGCGCCCTGCACCGCGACCGGCACCTGCCGCCGCCACCCCGATGTGCTGCACCGCATCGGCAAGGGCCAGATCGCCGAGATGGCCGAACTGCAACGCGCCCTTGCCGCCAAGGCTGCCACATGGCTGAACCCCGGCGGCGTGCTGGTCTATGCGGTGTGCTCGCTGGAGGCCGAGGAAGGCGAAAGCCAGGCCGCGTGGATCGATGCCGAACTCGGCCTTGCGCCAGCGCCGATCACCGCGGACGAACTGCCCGCAGGCCTCCTGCCGACCGCAGAAGGCTGGCTGCGCACCCACCCCGGGATGCTGGCCGAGCAGGGCGGGCTGGACGGGTTTTTCGTGGGGCGCTGGGTGAAGAGCTGACCCTATCGTCTCCCCGGACCTACCTGTCCGGAATCTGGCGCGCAAGCAGCTGCGGCGAATGACCGGAAGTGGGTGGAATTCGGATGGGCGGCTTTTGGGTGACAAGACGCAGTAGTTGCCGCTGATCGCAGCCGAACAAGGCGTCCTCTCCCGATCCAGACTTGGCAATTCGCAGGCTGAAGTCGAGCGTCCGGCCCGGCTACGGCCCGCCATTGCAGGCCCATGCAAGGCTAAGCGTCATGCTCATGACCGCGCGTAGGTCCAATCCTGACAGCAGCCTCGCGGTCAGCCTCGCGCCTTTGCCGCGTCAAGTCGCGAAGGGCTAGAAAGCCAGCTGGAAGCGGACCACGCCGAGATTGCCGCTGGCATCGGGCACCAGCGACCGGCCCGAGGTGCGCGTGCGCGCATAATTGGCGAGGATTCGAATGTTGCGATTGATGTACCAGGTCGCCCCGGCGCTCGCGATGCTGGCGGTTCCGCGGTCCAATGCCGGATCGTCGAGATCGGCGCGGCTGTACCGCGCGTTGAGCTCGACCGCGCCGCCCTTCTTGTCGATGCGCGCCCCGCTCGGCACGCCGCTCGCGCGCGAATAGCCGTAACGCTCGCCGGTGAGGAGCCAGCCTGCGCCGACATACCATCCGTTGAAATCGAGGCTCGGCGCTGCGACCCGGTCGATGGTAGCGGCGATGTATTGCGCCTGCACCTGCACAGGCCCGAGGGCATAGGCGAACTCGCCATTATAGGCGTCGAGCGTGCGCGCGCCGGTCAGCGCGCCGGTCGCGGCGAGGCTGGGGGCGAGACTGGTGGCAGAAATCGCGGTGAAGCGCGGCGGCTCGGCCGCGCTGAACGAACGGTGTTCATAGGCTGCGCCCAGATGCAGGAAGGTGTCACGCTCGCGGATCGGAGCGAAGGTCGCGCGCAGGACATAGCCATCGCCGCGAACCCGCGACTGGCCGACCTCGTCATCGAGCGCATCGGTGAAGTAGCCGCCGACAATGGTGAAGCCCTCGCCCGCGTACTTGACGCTGCCGCCCAGACCGAAGCCGGGCGAGAACGAATTGGCCAGCGAGCGTTCGGCCAGCGGCATCGCGTTCGAGCTCTGCATGTCCTCCATGCTGAAGGGGACGATCATGTTGCCGCCCTTGATCTCCAACCCCTCGACCGGTTCGACCGCCAGCCACAAATTGCGCCAGCCATCGGCCTGCGCGAATTCGCGGTCGACCCGAACCGTCACCACGTCCCCGAACTTGGCCGAGAACTCGAGCCGCGCGCGGCGCACATCGGCATCGCTGCCGTCGGTGAGGCCGTGCTCGAACACTGAAGCATCGAGATGGAGCCTGCCGCCGAGGTTGAATTCGATATCGCCGGTCTTGAACGTGAGGCCATCCTCGTCGGCGCTGGCGTCGGCGACCTCTTCGGCCCGCGCCGCGCCTCCGGCACCGAGGGCGGCAAGGCCTGCGGCGAGAGCGATCACGCGGAGCGACGCGGCAGGGCGGAACGGGTGCTTGGTCATGTCTGAATATCCTGTTGCTGCAAGGGGCCCCCAAGGAGCCGTCCGACTGCCAACGGGACAGAGCGGTCACTTATTCCGCCGGCACCCAAACAAATTTTTTGCGCGCTGTTCGGAATAAGCCGCCGATCTCTCCCGTTGGGATCGGACAAGACCAGCCAATCAGGAGACAAGCCAATGACCATCCATGACTTCCAGTCGCTCGACGGGGTGGCCTATGGCGAACGGCTCGAGCGGCGGCTCGCGGCGGCCAAGCGCGCCTTCACCACGCGCAATGTCGATCTGGCGGCAGCCGCGCGGCTGGTGCGAAAGGGCCGCCGTCCGCAGGCGGGCGACCTCATCCTCGCGCGGGTCACCGGCCTCGGCCAGCACCGCCGGCTCGAGAACATCCACGGCCGTCGCGGCGATCTTTACGAAGGCGACGAGATCATCGTCGCCTATGGCAATCGCTACGCGCCCGACCAGTTCGAGGCCTATGTCCCGGATAACCTCGGCCCATGCCATCTGGTCGCAGGCGGCGGGGTTGCGGCACTGGTCACCTCGCGCCACGCGAGCATCAAGCCCGCCACCCGGATCGAGGTGATCGGCGCGCTCATCCGGGCGGAAGGGAAAGCGGTCAATCTCGCCGACTTCGCCCTCGCCCCGCCGCCATCTGCGCGTCCCGCCCGGGTGATCGCGGTGGTCGGCAGTTCAATGAATGCGGGCAAGACGACGACTGTCAGCGGCCTGATCCACGGCCTGAGCCGCGCCGGTTTCAACGTCGGTGCGGCCAAGCTCACCGGCACCGGCTCGGGCGGAGACCTGTGGTCGATGCGCGACGCGGGCGCAGGCCTGGCGCTCGATTTCACCGATGCCGGCCATGCCTCGACCTTTGGGGTGTCCGACGAGGACTTGGGCGATGTCGCGCAGCTGCTGCTCGCCCGGCTCGGCGCGGCGGGGATGGATATTGCCGTGGTCGAGATCGCCGACGGGCTACTCCAGCGGGAAACCGCCGCGCTGGCCCTAGCTGGCCACGCCCGCGGCTGGTTCGACGGCTTTCTGTTCGCCGCCGCCGACGCGATGGGAGCGGCGTTCGGCTGCGATTGGCTGACCAGTCGCGGAATTGAGCCGCTGGCGATCTCGGGGCTGGTCACCGCCTCGCCGCTCGCCGCGCGCGAGGCGGCGATGGCGACGGGGATCGAACTCGCCGATCTCGCCAGCTTGCGCGATCCGGTGGCGGCGGCCCGCATCGCCTTCAGCACGCCCGGCTTGCGGGTCGCGGCGTGACGTCTGCCCCGAGGCTCCTGGCAGGTAGGCGGCGCGGTCTTGCTGCGGCGCTGGTAGCGCTGGCGATCGGCGAGGCGCTGATGGTGGTGCTGTTTGCGGCAGAGCTCGACCAGCTGCTCTCCAGCCCCGTCCCCCCACCCTCAGCCCTCGCGGCAGGTGCGGGCATCGCGGGCGCCGCGGCCACCGCGCTGCTGCTTCAGCGCTGGGTCGGGGAGAGCTTCGCGCAGGGCTATGTCGCAGATTGCCGCGCCGCACTTTACGCGGCCGTCGTGCGCTGGCGCGGTGCAACGCCGGGCGAAGGCGGCGCGCGGTGGCTCACCGGGCTGATCAACGACATGGCGTCGCTGCGCAATTATGCCTTGCGCGGGACGGTGCGCCTGTGGACCAGCGCGACGGCGGCGGGCGCGGCCGGACTGTGGGTTGCCCTGACCATGCCGCAGCTGCGCATCGGCCTTCTCCCGCTCCTGCTGGGCACGGCGGTAATCCTGCTGCTGACCCTGCCGCTGTCCCGGGCAATCCTGATCCAGCGCCGCGAGCGGGGCCGGCTCAACCGCTTCATGGTGCGCCGGGTGCGCGCCGATCTCGAGAGCGCGTCGCCGCGCAAAGGCAATGGCTACCGCAAACTCGCCTCGCTTTCAGCCACGCTGGCGCATGCTTCGGTGACGCGTGCCGCTGCGATCGGCGCAATGGAGGCTATCGCCACGCTGGCCGGGCTTGCCGCCGCGCTCGTGCTGGTGTGGCAGGCCGGGGGGCGCGAAGGTCATGCCGGGATTGCCGGACATCTGACCGTGATCGGCTTCATCGCCGCTCGCCTGCTGGAGAGCGTGCGCGCGCTCCACGCCCGGATCGGGGGGCGGATCGCGCTCGAACGGCTCGCCGGTCTGATCGCCAGCGCCCCGCCGCGCCGACGCTCGCGGCGCTCAAGGCCAGCGCGCAGCAGTGTTGCGCGAGTGCGCGAGCTGGAATCCCCCGCCTCGCCGCGCGCCGCGCTCGCGCCGCCATCATCCCACCTGACACAGGAACGTGCATCGTGATGACCCTTCTCAAGCCCGACGGCGTCGCGGCCACCTCCCAGCCGCGCTTCCGCCCCGCAAGCAATGCTGCGATGCCCGATTGCTACATTGCCAACGCCCGGCCCGGCCAGCCGGTCCTCGTCGCAGTGCACGGCATCAGCCGCAATGCCGCCGAAATCGCGATGCGCTTTGCGCTCGACCCCGCCTTTGCCGGGACGACGATCATCGCCCCGCTGCTCACCCGCGAGGCCTTTGGCCAGTACCAGCAGTTGCAGGCGCGCAAGAGCGGGCAGGTGCGGGCCGACCACGCGCTGCTCGCGCTGCTTGACGACCTTGCGGCCGAGCACGGCATCGCGGTCGATCGCTTCGCGCTCTTCGGCTTTTCGGGCGGGGCACAGATGGCGCACCGCTTCGCCATGTTCCATCCCCGCCGGGTGCGGCGCCTGTGCGTGGTCTCGGCCGGGTGGTATTGCATGCCGCATACCGACATCGCCTACCCCCACGGCATCGGCGACGGAGCGGGCGGAGCCATTGTCGGCCCCGAGTTTCTCGACATCCCGATCACCGTGATCGTCGGTAACCGGGACACGCGGATCGACGCCTCGGTACGGCAGGACGAGATCATCAACCTGCGTCAGGGCCGCAACCGCCTGCGCCGCGCGCGATGCTATACCCGCGCGCTGCGCTGCTATGCCGAAGGCCAGGGCAAGGATTGCACTCCCACGCTGCTGACGCTGCCGGGGATGACCCATGATTTCCACCAATGCGTGGCCGAAGGCGGGCTGCTGAAGATCGCCGCGCAGGCGTTGCTGTAGCAAACGATTTCAATTAGCCTTGCACTCAGGGGCCACAAGAAAAGAGCAGGATATGCCGAATTTCGGGGACTTCCGCAGGCTGGGCTGCGGCGTGCTGGCGGGATTGACGCTGGCGGGGGCATCGACCGCGCGGGCCGACGAGGGGCTCGGGCCGCTCGAGGTGCAATGGCAGGGTTTCGACATCCGCCTGACCGCAGGCGCGGCGGCGCAAGGGGCGGCGTTTGACGACGATGATCCCTCCACCGACTCCCCTGACGCCAAGATCGACCTGTTCGCGCGGCTCAATGCCGAATGGACCTCGCCCGGCGGAGTTCTACTGGGCTTCAACGTCGAACAGAACAGCCGCCGCCGCGCCTCCGAAGTGCTCGAGGCGGGCGAGATCTACGCCTTTGCCGCGACCGACTATGGCCGGATCGAGGTCGGCTTGCAGGACGGCCCGGCCGACACCCTCGCCTTTGCCGCGCCGCTGGTGGCGCTGGGGCAGGTGCGCGGCGAGTTCTCGCGCTATGCCGGAACGCAGGCGCTGCTGCGCGCGCTCGACACGCAGGATGCTTTCAAGGTGATCTATCTCTCGCCGCCGGTGGGAGGCCTGCGCGGCGGGGTGTCGTGGTCGCCCAAGGTGCGCCGCAATTCGGCCGCGGTCGACTCGCGCGAGCGGATCGCGCTCGACAATGCCTTCGAATTCGGGCTGCAATACCAGCAGCCGGTGGGTGACTGGATCCTCGGCGCGAGCGCGGGCTATGCCACGGGCGAGGCCGATCCGCTTACCACCCGCGCCGATCTCGATAGCTGGAGCATCGGGGCCGAGGCGCGCCGCGGTCCGTTCCGGATCGGCGGGGCCTATGTCGACCGCGGCGATTCCAACCGGCTCGACCGCGGCTTTGACCAGTGGGAAGTGAACGGCGGGGTCGGCTGGGTCACGCCCGAATGGGGTCTGGCAGCGAGCGCGGCCTACACCAAGGCTTCGGATCGCAGCAATCGGCTGATCGGCGCGGGCGGGTTCTACCAGCTCCACCCCAACATCCAGCTGCGCGCCGATATCGTGCGGTTCCGCGAGGAACAGCTCCTGGCCGGCGTCAACAAGGGCGTGGCCGCGGTGATGGAGATCACCTTCATCATCTGACGGCGGGGCCGGGTCGCGCCCGGCCAGCCTATTTCCGCTTGAGTTCGGCCAGCTCCTCGGGCCCGATCAGCGGGTCGCCCGCGATCTGTTCGTCGACCGCAGCCACCACGCCCACCGCCGCATCACCGCCGGCTAGCTTCATCTCGCCTGCCGGAGCCGCACGGCGGCCATAAGCCTCGACCTGCCAGTCCCCGCCCTTGGCCGCGCAGGCCAGCGCGTCGCTGGTCGCGCCGCCGCCGGGCGCGGTGATGGTGAACTGGCGGCACAGTGCGCCCGCGCTGTTGCGGAAGGTCAGCACCACCTCGCCCTGTCCGAGCGCGGCGAGGTCCTGCTCCTGCCCGCTCGGGGCGGCATCGAGCATCGCAGAGACCTCGGAATTGGCGAGCAGCAGCGCGCCCGGATCGCCCCCAGATGCGCCCTCGCGTCCGCCCAGCAGCGGCCCGCCGATCATCACGCCGAGCGCGAGGCTGGCGGCAACCGCCGCGAACTGTGGCCAGCGCCAGCCGCTCCCCCGGTCGCTGCCTGCGTCGTTGGCGGGCGTGGGCAGCGCGCGGGTCTGGTCGCGCCGGTCAGCGAGATTGACGACCTCGGCACCCCCCGGCGCGGCCAGCGCCTGCGTCAACTGTGCCGGGACCGGCGCCTCGAGCACCGGCGCAAAGGCATCGCGCACGGCCTGTGCGGCGGCATCATCACCGCTCTCGGCGAGCGCCATCGCCCGTTCGGCAAGCGCCGGATCGGCGTTGATCGCCGCCTCGATTGCGGTAGCGAGCCCATCGTCCTCCAGCGTTCCGTCAAGGAAGGCGACGATCTGGGCATCGGTGAAGGCGGGGGTCATTGCACCATCCCCTCAGGCGCAGCGAGCACCTTGGCGAGCGCTGCCTTGGCGCGCGACAGGCGGCTCATCACCGTCCCGATCGGCACATCCAGCGCATCGGCTGCCTCGCGATAACTGAACTCCTCGAGCATCACCAGCGCGACCACATCGCGCTGTTCGGGCGGCAGCCGGTCGACCGCCTTGCGCACTTTGCGCGCCGCGTCGTCCGCCTCCACCAGCGCCACGCCGTCATCGCCTGCCAGATCGATCATCGCGCTGATATCATCATGCCCGGCGCGGTTGTGCGCGCGCCGGCGGTCGTCGATCCAGGTGTTGCGGGCGATCCGGAACATCCAGCTGTCGAGCCGGGTGCCGGGTTGCCACTGATCCCAATTCAGCATCGCTTTCTCCAGGCTCGTCTGCACGACATCATCGGCATCGGCCAGATTACCCGTGAGCACCCGTGCAAACCGGCGCAGACGCGGCAGCAGCGCAACCAGCGCTTGTCTTGTCGGCTCGTCGGCATTCATCGGGTGGCTCATGGCGGAAACGGTTCGGCGATCGGATTTATTCCCGAACCTTAAAAGGTCGCGGGAATAAAGCTACTCCCTGAACCGTATCCTCATCGATGGTCAATCCGACGGTTCGGTGATAATCTCCGGTCCGCGCGTGGAGAGAAGCGATGCGTTCGGGAATGCCCTTGTTTGCTGTGCTTTTGCTGCTGGCCGTGCATGGCCTCCACACCGGCGCGCCGCTTTCTGCCCCGCTGTTTGCGCAGGGTCCGGACGACGACGGCGGCGGCGGGGATGACGACGACGATCCGGCCGATCCGGGCTCGGGCGACGATGTGGCCGATCCTGATGAAGCCGACCCCGACGGTTCCGATCCCGGTGCCGATGGCGATGCGGACGCGGGCGATCCTGATGCGGGCGATCCGGCCGACGGTGACGATGGCGGCTCAGACGACGGCGAGGGCGGCACCGACGATGGCGGCTCGGACGATGGCGGCGGCAGCGACGACGATGGCGGCGGCAGCGACGACGGCGGCGGTGGCAGCGACGACGGCGGCGGCAACTCCGGCCACGGCCGCAGCGGGGGCGACGACGACGGGTCGGACGACGACAATTCCGGATCGGGCAAGTCGGACGACGACGATGACGACAAGGTCGACAATTCCGGCAAGGGCAATGCCGAAGACCGCGGCGACGACGACGGCAGCGATGACGACAAGGACGAAGACGAGTACGACGATAGCGGGGACGATCTCGGCCGCTGGGACCTGCCCGGCGCGGAAAGTGCCGCCACGCGCGCCGAACTCGACCTGCGCGACCGGATCGACACCGACGAGGAGGGCTTCCGCTACCGCCGCGGGGAATTCGTCGCGCTGGATCTGAGCGAGGATGACCTCGCCTTGCTCGAGGGGCAGGGCTTCGAGGTCGTCGCCCGCGAAGAGCTGGCCTCGGTCGAGGGCACGCTGCTGCTGCTGCGCGGCCCGCCGCAGTTGACCGGAGAGGCCGCCCGCGATGCGCTCGATGCGCTGGGCGATCCCGACAGCATCGGCCTCAACCACCTGTTCGACAGCGCCGCCACCCGCACCCGCAAGACGCGCGGCAAGGCAGCGCCGGCGCGTGTGGCCTGCGGCTGCGAAATCGGGTTGATCGACACCGGCGTTGCCGCCGACCTTCCCAATTTCCGCCATGTCCAGCTGACCCAGCAGGCCTTCAACGGCAAGCAGGCCGAGGCCCGGCTGCACGGGACAGCGGTCGCCTATCTGGTGTCGGGCACCAAGGGCAACCTGGCCCGCGCCACCCGCATCTATGTCGCCGACATCTTCAGCGGCCCGCGCGAGACGGCCGGATCGAGCTTCGCGCTGATCAAGGCGCTCGACTGGCTGGCCGCGCGCAAGGTGCCGGTGATCAACATCAGCCTGTCCGGCCCGCGCAACCCCGCCGTTGCCAAGGCGATCGCGCGGATCGCCGGACAAGGCCATATCATCGTCGCCGCCGCGGGCAATGATGGCCCCGCGGCACCGCCGGTGTTCCCGGGTGCCTATGACGGTGTGGTCGGCGTGACTGCGGTCGATGCCCAGGACCGGGTCTACCGCTATGCCAATCGCGGCGGATACGTCGATTTTGCCGCGCACGGCGTCGCGGTCGCGGCGATCGACGACAAGGGCGCGCTGCGCGATGCCACCGGCACATCCTTCGCCGCCCCGATCGTCGCCGCAAGGCTCGCCGCCCGGCTGCGCACGCCCGATGCCCCCGCCTCGCGCCGCGCGGTGCAGGCGCTAGAAGGCGAAGCCCGCGATCTCGGCCCGCGCGGGCGCGATCCTATCTATGGCGTGGGCCTCATCGGAGAGCAGCCGTAATGCCGGGTCTGCTCGTCGCAGCAGCGGCCGCAGCAACGGCGCTGCCCCTGCCCTCCCCCATCGCCCTGCCGGATTACGAGGGCGGCGATGCCTTCGTCTTTTCCGACGGACGGGTCGAACGCGTGGTGAGTAGCAGCGGGGACACCGTCATCTGGGCTGGCCTTTCCGGCCCGAGCTACACCCGCAGCCGCAATTTCATCGTGCCGGTGCTGTCATGGCGCAGCGGCAAAGGCACCGGCAGCCGCGAGGTGCACGGCAACCCCGATGCGCTCTGGCCGATGGCCGGCCCGCGCTCCGTGCGCTTCCGCGTGGTGAGCGAGACACGTGCCGGCCCCGAGGCTACGCTCAAGCGTTCGGTTGCCCTGTGGGTGTGCAAATCCGGCAAGCCGCGCAGCTTCACGGTGAAGGCGGGTATTTTCGATGCGGTTCCGGTGGTGTGTGACCGCTACTCGTCCACCACGATGCGCCTGATCGAGCGGCGCGAATGGGACTACGCGCCCGAGCTCGGCCATTACATCCGCCGTGTCAGCATCAACTACCTGCGCGGCAGCAAGCGCGAGGTCGAGCTGATCGCCGCCCTGTCGGGACCCGCCGCCAGCCCGGCCCGCCTCAGCGCGCTCTCGCGTCAGGCACTGGCAGAACGAGCTCCGCCCCGCCGACCATGACCTGCGCGACACGCTCGCGGGGAAGCAGATCGAAAATCAGGTGAATCCTGTCGTCATCCCCGTCGTTGCGGGCCTCGTGCATTTGGTCGTTGTCGAACCACCACAATTCGCCGCTGCGCATCCGCACCTCCTCGTCACCCGCGCGCATCCACGAGCCAGATGACTTGAGCACGAGGTGATAACGGTCGCGCAGCCGGTAGTATTCGCCCCGGTCGATATGCGGATAGACACGGTGGCCCGGCGGCAGGCAGACGATCTTGGCGCGCGACAACTCCCCGTCGAGCCTGCGCGCGATTGTCTTGAGAAAAGCGCGGGCGAGCGGATATGCTTGCGAACCGCTGGTCCACCGGCTTTCATGGACATCGCGCCGCTGGCGTTCGCCAATGGCCGAAGCCCGCACCCCGCGCAGGGGTATTGCTAATGCCTCTCGCTGCACCCGGACCTTTTCCTGACGCCCGCGATGGGTCTCGAAAGCGCTTGTGCTTGCAGCGATTTCCGCAAGAATGGGCGCGGTGTCGATGTACTTCTCCAGCAGCCTGAAGTTCTTCATTTGGCAATTCTCCGTCACTGGGCTTACGGTCGGATCAATAACGAAATGCCCTCGGAGATTATTCCCGCAACCCTTCTGGTGCCTTGGCGCGCATCCGGATTGCGCACATGGCTGTTTGGCGTTTCCGATCTTCTGCCATTTGTGCGCCCGCGCTTCGCGAAGCATCGGGCATCTCGCTGACGCAGGGAAGTCCACCGTAACCTCGCCTCGCGAATACCGGATAGCGCCACAATGGTTCGGTCGTCATCTCCGGCTCTTCCGGATCACTCCTGAAGGGCGGGACAGTGCTCTAATGGTCGATGCCTGTCATTCAACCTGCCGCCAGCCGGATTCCATGCGAGCGACGCCCGTTTTGCAAGCCCGTCAGTGGCAGACAGAGGCGCGAAGAGCCGACAAGCGGTTATCATACCAGTTCCGCGCCCTATGCCTCGGTGGCCGCATTCAGAAATTCACACTGCGCAGCCGAGCGTCCGATATGGGGTCGCTAGCCGATTGGCAGCTTTTTTCCGGAGCGCCACCAAAGCGGCCATGACCCCTCAATCCTTCACATACTTCTGGAACGATTTCCGCAGCTTCATCAGCTTGGGCGGGATCACCGCGAGGCAATAGGGGTTGCTCTGGCCCTGACCGTCCCAATATTCCTGATGGTAATCCTCGGCCGGATACCACTCGGCGGTCTGCGCGCCGCCTGACAGGCCCTCGATCGTGGTCACGGCGCTCTTGCCGTTGTCGGCGTTCCAGCGGGCAATCGCGGCCTCGGCTTCGGCGCCTTGCGCGTCCGAAAGCGGGAAGATCGCGGACCGATACTGCGTGCCGATATCGCCGCCCTGCCGGTTCAGTTGCGTGGGATCATGCGTGCCGAGGAACACATCGTAGATCTGGCCCAGGCTGATCGTGTGCGGATCGAAGGTCACACGGATCGCTTCGGCATGGCCGGTCTCTCCGGTGCAAACTTCCTTGTAGGTGGGGTGGGGCTTGGTGCCGCCGATATAGCCGCTCTCGACCGTCTCGACCCCCACCACATCGCGGAACACCGCTTCGGTGCACCAGAAGCACCCGCCTGCAATGATCGCCGTTTCCATGTTGCTCATCGAATTCTCCGTTGCTTTGTGCCAGAGATAGGCCAGCAAGCCGCTATTGCCAGCGCCCCCTGCGCTGTTGTTGCCAAATTTCGAGGAGAGTACCGCCTTATGAAGACCCTGCTCATCGCCCTCGCCAGTGCGAGCGGCCTCGCCCTTGCCGCGCCCGTTCTTGCCCAGCACGCCGGGCATGGCGACCACGCTCAGCATGGCGGCGACAGCGATGCCCACATCAAGGACACCGCCGGCTTCATGAAGATGCACGGCGAACAGGTGTCGGCGGCGATCAACCACCCCAGCCGCAAGGATGACAAGGCGCGCGACATGTTCCGCAAGCCGGCTGAAACGCTGGCCTTCTTCCATGTCGGCCCGCACATGAAGGTCGGCGAATATGCGCCCGGCGGCGGCTGGTATTCGCGCCTGCTGGGGCATTATCTGGGCGGCGAGGGGCAGTTGGTCGGCATCTATGCCAACCCTCTGACCGCCACCGCCGATCCGGCCCGCCAGCAGCGCATCCGCGATTCGGCGGCGGGCTTCGGGGCGGAAGTGGCGGGTTACACCGGTCTGCCCGCGGACCGGTTCAGCGGCCTGACGCTTGACAAGGCGGCCGAACAGAAAGGCACCTTCGACCGCATCATGGTGATGCGCGCGATGCACAACATCATGCGCGCGGGCACCGCCGATACCGAAATCCGGGCGATGCGCGAACTGCTCAAGGACGATGGCCTGCTCGGGATCGAACAGCACCGCGCCCGGCCGGATGCGCCGTGGTCCTATGCCAATGGCACCAAGGGCTATCTCAAGCAGCAGGATGTGATCGATTTCATGCGCCTCAACGGCTTTGAACTGGTCGCGACCAGCGAAATCGGCGCGAACCCCAAGGACACGGCCAATCACGCCGAGGGTGTGTGGGAAATGCCCCCGGTGCTCGCCACCAAGCGCGAAGACCTCAAGGGTCTGGGGGAAAGCGACCGCATGACCTTGCTGTTCCGGAAGGCGAAGTAACGCCGGCATCCGGCGCGGGGGGCCTTGAGTGGTTTCCCCGCGCCGGGTCTTGCTGTAGGGGCGCTGGCTATGACCGCCATCACGATCGCCGCCCTCCAGCTTCCCCTTGGCTCTGACGATGAAGCCGCAAACATCGCCGCCGTCGCCGCGCTGGTGGAAGAAGCCGCCGCTGCCGGCGCGCAGCTGATCCTGCCGCCTGAACTGTTCAGCGGCCCCTATTTCTGCCGCGAGGAAGACGAGGCGCTGTTTGCGCTCGCCCGGCCGACGCTCCAGCACCCCAGCGTCATCGCCATGCGCGCCCTTGCCGCAAAGCTGAAGGTGACGATCCCCACCAGCTTCTTCGAGCGGGACGGGCACCACTATTACAACACCCTCGCCATGATCGGCACCGATGGCGAGGTGCAGGGCACCTATCGCAAGAGCCACATCCCCGATGGACCGGGTTACGAGGAAAAGTATTATTTCCGCCCCGGCAATGATGGCTTCAAGGCGTGGGACGTGCCGGGCGAGGACGGCGCGCTCGTCAAGGTCGGCGTCGGCATCTGCTGGGACCAGTGGTATCCTGAATGTGCGCGGGTGATGGCGCTGCTGGGGGCCGAACTGCTGCTTTATCCGACTGCGATCGGCTCCGAACCCTATGACGCTGATCTCGATACCAGCCGGATGTGGCGCCGGGCGATGATCGGCCATGCGGTGTCGAACTGCATGCCGGTGGCCGCGGCCAACCGCATCGGCACTGAAGGCGGGCAGCGGTTCTACGGCCACTCCTTCATTTGCGACGAATGGGGCGATTTCCTCGCCGAATATGGCGCGGGCGAAACCGGCGTGCTGACGGCGCGGCTCGATCTGGCGCGCGCGGCGATGCACCGCGCCGGCATGGGCTTCTTCCGCGACCGCCGCCCGCAGCTTTACGGGCGGATCGCGCAAGACATCTAGGCCGCTTGAGCAGCACCTATCTTGTCGCGCTGGGCAGCAACCGGCGGCACCACCTTTACGGGTGCCCGCGCGGTGTGGTGCTGGCCGCGATGGAGGAGCTGGCGGCGTTTGGCACGGTCACGGCGCGCTCCCCGGTGATCGCCACCCCCGCGATGGGCGCCGCCCGCCGCCGCTTCGCAAATGCCGCGCTGGTGCTGGAGAGCGAGCTTGATCCGCCCGCGCTGCTGGCCGCCTGCAAGCGCACCGAACGCAGCTTTGGTCGGCGCAGGGGGCAACGCTGGGGCGACCGCGTGCTCGATTGCGACATCATCCTGTGGAGCGGGGGCGTGTGGCAGACCAAGACCCTCGCAATCCCCCACCCCGCCTTCGCCGTGCGCCGCTTCGTGCTGGACCCGGCCTGCACCATCGCCCCCGATTGGCGCGCACTTCCGCACGGCTTGACCCTCGCCCAGCATCAAGCCCGCTTGACCCGCCCGCGCCCCCTGCCTAGGTGAGCGCGCCAGCCGCCACCACGCGGCAACAGAGTGGGCCCGTAGCTCAGTAGGTAGAGCAGCTGACTTTTAATCAGCGGGTCACAGGTTCGAATCCTGTCGGGCTCACCAATTTTGCGTCCTGCCGCTTTGCTGCTTGAGGACATTTTTTGTTTTTCGCAGACGCATCCGGGGCTGCTTCTTCGCCAGATGTCCTACGCTGCGGGGTGACCGCGTCGCCTTGCGGTCGCATTGCGACCGTTCCAGTTTTTTCCAGGCTTGTTGTAGAGTTCGCCCCTCAGCCCGCTTTCTTCGCGTCCAGCCAGTGCGCCGCGCGCACGCCGAACGTGATCAGGAACGGCACCAGCACGAGGCTGAGGAACACCTTGGCCAGCACCTGCCCGATCATCAGGTCGGTGATGTCGAATTCGCCATAGAACGCCAGCGTGATGAAGATCACCGAATCGACCGCCTGGCTGAGCGCCGAGGCGATGGCGCCGCGCACCATCAGGCCGATGGTGCTTTCGCCATCTCCGCTGCCGCGCAGCCGGTCGAAGATCCAGATGTTGAGCAGCAGCGAAGTGATATAGCTCGCCGGGCCGGCCATCCACACCCGCCAGGTCGAAGCGTGGACCCGCTCGAAGGCGGCCAGATCATCGGGGCGGAAGGCCAGCATTTCGGGGGAGGCCGGCAGTGCCAGCACCAGCTGCATCAGCAGCGCCGAAAGCCCCAGCGGCAAAAATCCCCACCACACGATCCGCTTGGCCGCCTCGCGCCCGTAAAGCTGTGACAGCGTGGAGGAGATCACCACCAGCAGCAGGAAGGGGAAGATCCCGCTTTCCACCGCAAGGCTGGTCGGCCACAGCTGCACCTGCTTGTAGGCCAGCACGCCCGCCAGCACCGTCATCCCGCCATACAGCAGCGTGTAGACGAACATCCCCAGCGGCATCGCGATTGCCGCGGGCGGGGTGGTCGCGGCGAAAGGGGCGGCGGCCGGAGAAACGGCAGGTGCGGGCTTGTCCATCGCATGGTTGCTAGCCAGCGTGCAGGCAAAAGAAAAGCGGCAGCAACGCCTGTGTCACCCGTGCCATTCTTGCGCGTTGTCACCACGCGCTTCGCCAACCGGCTTGCAACTGACCGCGCAAACTGCCACGCCGGAACGGCTTGCGCATCGGACGGGATGATCCGCGCGCGGGGGATCGGGTCACTCTTGTAAAGCATCAGGGAAAATCGCTGCCGTGAACGGAAGTCTCACGTCCACCTTGCTGAGCCTTGCAGGGGTGCTCGCCATTCTTGCCATCGCCTTCGCGCTGTCATCGGCGCGGCGCAACATCAACCTGCGGGTTGTGGGATCGGCCTTCGCGCTTCAGGCGGTGACGGCGCTGATCGTGCTGCGCACCGAAGCGGGCGTGGCGGTGATCGGCGGGCTATCGCAGGGCGTGATCGCGCTGCTCGATTTCTCCAAGGTCGGCATCACTTCGGTGTTCGGGCCGATGGAAGGCAACCCCTTCGCCAACACCTTCGTCATCGCCGCGCTGCCGGTGATCGTGTTCTTTGCCGCGATTGTCTCGATCCTCTATCACCTCGGCATCATGCAGCGCCTGGTGCGCTGGGTGGGCGGGGCGATTGGCTGGATCACCGGCATCAGCAAGGTCGAGGCGCTGGGCGCTGCGGCCAATATCTTCGTCGGCCAATCGGAAAGCCCGCTGGTGGTGCGTCCCTATCTGGCCGCATTGAGCCCCTCGGGCCTGTTCACGCTGATGGCGGTGGGGATGGCGGGCGTGGCGGGGACGATCCTTGCCGCCTATGCCAGCTTCATCGGCGAGGAGGCCGTGCCGTTCCTGCTGGCGGCGGCGTTCATGTCGGCCCCCGGCGGCATTCTCATGGCCAAGATCATGATGCCCGACGATCCCCGCAAGGGCGCCGGCTATGATCCATCGGTCGCGGCAGCGGCGGTGGCGCAGGCGCGCGGGCGGACCAAGTCCCTGACCGAGGCGACCCGCGTCGTCATGTATGATGAAAACGGGCAGGAAGTCGAACTCCCGCAGGCGCGCATCAGCGCGGTCGGCCCGGCCTCGATCCTCGAAGGCGGCGCCAAGGCGGACGAGGTGAGCGCGGCGGAAACCTTCGAGGAAGGCCAGCGCCCCGCCAATATCATCGAAGCCGCAGCCCAGGGCACCCAGACCGGAGTGAAGCTGGCCGTGGCAGTGGGCGCGATGGTGATGGTGTTTGTCGCGCTGGTGGCGCTGGCGAACGGCATGCTGGCCGGGCTGGGCGGCGGGATCGTCAATATTGCCGCGAACGTCGGCGCGCCGCTTTCGCCTGAAACGGCCGCCTGGCTTTCCAGCATCAGCTTCCAGAAACTGCTCGGCTATCTGTTTGCGCCGGTGATGTTCCTGATCGGCATTTCCGATTGGGAACAGGCGCAGATTGCAGGCGGACTGTTTGGCACCAAGATCGTGCTCAATGAATTCGTCGCCTTTATCGATCTGGGCAACATGCAGGCGGGCGCGTTGACCGAACGCAGCCGGGCGATTGTGACCTTTGCGCTGTGCGGTTTTGCCAATTTCTCCTCGATCGCGATCCAGATGGCGGTGACCGGCGGGCTTGCCC
>VFQM010000100.1_pt1 | contig 105631 bp, 92 predicted proteins | sample 3512391 | NCBI WGS metagenome assembly VFQM01 (sample SAMN10412369, study PRJNA504923) | tailings metagenome | isolation source: Replicate 1 from Balatoc abandoned mine | place: Philippines | reverse complement strand
AACGGTTGGGAATTGGGTTGGCCAAGTTGTTACCTTGCTCTTTGTCTGGCACCCACAGTGCCGAATCGCCTCCCCCAGCCCTCCAGAGCTGGGGGATCGACACAAACCCTCGCATACCGTCTGTGCGGCCTGCATAAAGTCACTCGGTCATGTTATTGGATAGGCTGGAACAACGCGCCCCGATGGGGCTGGAGTACCAAACGGTTGGGAATTGGGTTGGCCAAGTTGTTACCTTGCTCTTTGTCTGGCACCCACAGTGCCGAATCGCCTCCCCCAGCCCTCCAGAGCTGGGGGATCGACACAAACCCTCGCATACCGTCTGTGCGGCCTGCATAAAGTCAGTCGGTCATGTTACTGGATAAGCTGGAACAAAGTGCCCCGATGGGGCTGGAGTACCGAACGGTTGCCAAGTTATCCGGAGGTTTTACCCTTCGACTAAACGACATGGAGGGTAAATTCAAAAAAAGTAACTTTTTTCCACAGTCGTTAAATTCGGGCGCAACTGGCGGGGGCTACCTTAGTGGGTATATTCAAAAAATCCGACGGGACTTTCAATCGTCACTTTTTTCCCTTCGTAGGCTTCTACCCGACCAATGATTTGGGCATCGATACCGAACGATTTCGAGATATCGATTACCTCTTGAGCATGAGCCTCTGGAAGGTATATTTCCAGTCGATGTCCCATATTGAACACCCGGTACATCTCACGCCAGTCGGTGCCACTTTCCTGTTGAATTAAGGTAAACAAGGGAGGAATCGGCAGAAGATTATTTTTAATGATGTGTAGGTTTTCAATAAAATGCAATACCTTGGTTTGGGCGCCTCCAGAACAATGGACCATGCCACCAATAACAGACCGCAATTTTTCCAAGATGGCTTTGGCCACAGGCGCATAGGTGCGCGTGGGGGAAAGGATCAGTTGACCAACTGTCACCTGTTCTGACTTTACTTGACCTGAGGGTAAAGTATAGGTAACGTCTAGGGTATCTGTAAGTTTTTTTGACCCCACATAGGCTAGGTGGCTTCCCATTTCAGCATCAAAACTTTCCGGAAATTGGGTGGCATAGGAGGCATGCAAAACGTCGTGGCGCGCCGAGGTCAATCCATTGGACCCCATCCCACCATTGTATGCATCTTCGTACGTGGCTTGTCCATAGGAAGCCAAACCCACGATAACATGACCTGGCTGTATTCGATCATTGGAGATGACATCCGATCGCTTCATGCGCCCAATGACAGTGGTATTGACCGTGATGGTTCGAACCAAATCGCCGACGTCGGCGGTCTCACCACCTGTTGAGTGGATTTCGACACCATGAGCCCGCAAATTAGCCAGAACTTCCTCTCCACCTTCAATCAGCGCTGAGATGACTTCCCCCGAGATTTTGTATTTATTTCGATCGATCGACGATGACATCAGAATAGGCCCAACGGCTCCTACGCATAGTAAGTCGTCAGTATTCATGATGATGGAGTCTTGAGCAATGCCTTTCCAAACCGACAAATCCCCTGTTTCTTTCCAATACATGTAGGCTAATGACGTCTTGGTTCCGGCACCATCTGCATGCATGATGTTGCAATACTCCGGATCTTGGCCCAGCCAGTCGGGAGAAATTTTACAGAAAGCTTTAGGAAAAAGGCCTTTATCCAACGTGGAAATGGCTTGATGAACATCTTCTTTAGCGGCAGAAACGCCCCGTTGCATGTACCGGTCCGAACTCATATTGTCCTTTGAGTGATGAAAGCACAAAGATACCAAAGTTCCGCGCATCCCCATTTTTTCCATTTATTTTTCCCATCTTTACTGCCTGAATCTCGACCTATTCCTGACCCCATGCGTTTACTTCTCCTTGTTCTGCTAAGTTTTTCCATGCCTCTTTTCGCTCAGCAGGTGGTAGTTGGGTCATATGCCTCAGCACGTCAATCAGGTGTATATTTAGTGGATTTCGATGAGTCGACAGGAAGATTGAAGGCGATTTCTTCCAAAAAGGGGATTCATAATCCTTCTTTCGTCATTCAAAGCCTTCCCTTTCTTTATGCTGTCTCAGAAGTTGGACCCGTCGGCGAAGTAGTAACACTAGCCAAACGAGGAAAAAAACTTTTCACGCAGTCTCGTGTATCTTCCCAAGGGGATTACCCCTGTCATCTGACGATGGATAAAACAGGTCGATGGCTCTTTGTTGGAAATTATGGGGGAGGTAATTGGAGTATTTTACCCATTGGCCCCTTGGGTGAGGCACTTCCTGCCCATCAAACTTGGCAACATACGGGAAAAGGACCTAATCAAGCGAGACAAGAAAAGCCCCATGTCCACTCGATTACTCTTTCACCAACCAATCAGGATATTTTTGTTGCAGATCTTGGGACCGACTCCCTGAAACATTACACCTTTGATGCCGTTACAGGGAGGGCGACTCCTGGGAAGAGTAGTGTCGTCTTATCGCCGGGATCCGGCCCGCGGCACACCCGTTTTGATCCGTCAGGAAAACGCTTGTATGTTGTTCAAGAACTCACAGGCCAAGTTTCGGTTTATGCTTACCAACCCGGTCAACTAACTTTTATTCAAGAGGTTAGTTCTTTACCCGCTGGATTTTCTGGTAAGCATGCCTCGGCAGATCTTCATTTTTCTCCCGACGGCCGATTTTTATATGTATCGAATCGATTCTACGATACCCTTTGCCTTTTTGCGGTAGATAAAGAAACTGGAAAACTCAAGGCCATCGCTCAGATTCCGGTGATTGGAAAAACCCCTCGCAATTTCGCTATTTCTCCCTCAGGAAGAAGTATTCTGGTTGCAAACCAGGATAGTGACTCCATTGATATCTTTCAACGAGATATGGAGACGGGTTTATTGACATTTCAGTCCAGTTACCGGTCCATTGCCAAGCCTGTTAGTTTGACATTTCTTCCGTCCAATTAACTCTTTCTTTTCTTGGTTTCATTTAGTTTTACATGCAACTTGTTCGATAGATTATGATTAAAAAGGTAGTCAGCTGGCTAATGTTGATGGGAATCACGCAAAGTTGTTTCCTATTGGGTGGAAATGACCCAAAACCGATCGACATGACCTCTTTTCTAGAGCCCAAGATTTTTCCATTGGAAAACCTTGCCTTGATTGAAGCCTCAGGCATTGCCCCAAGTCAAAATTTTCCAACGCTCCTTTTGACACATGAAGATAATAGTGGCCGTCCTAACTTTATTCATTTAATAACATCCACAGGTGGATACGATAGTTATTGGGAATTACCGTTTCAAAATCGAGATTGGGAGGATATTGCAGTAGGACCAGGCCCAACTGCCGGGACCCCTTACATTTACTTAGGAAACATAGGGGATAATTTGGAGCAGTATTCCGAGTACGAAATTTATCGGTTTCCAGAACCACGGCAAAAAGGAGGCAAGATTCAGTCCGTGGAAACCCTTCGATTCCAATACTCCGACAATCGCTCCTACGATGCCGAGACAGTGATGATAGATCCGACATCTCGCGATTTATACATCATCACCAAACGACAATTTAATGTTCGAGTGTACAAATTAGCTTTTCCTCAGAAGGTTGACCAAATGAACAGCGCGCAGTTCTTGTTTACGCTTCCTTATCCATTTATCACCGGAGGGGATATTTCGGCCGATGGCAAAGAAATACTTTTAAAAAATTACGATGCCGTTTATTATTGGCGATTGAGAGAAAATGAAACGATAGAGCAGGCATTGCAAAGGCCCCGCGATGTGGCTCCGGCGTATGTTCGGGAGCCGCAAGGCGAGGCCATTTGTTTCGACAGAGCCCAAACCGGATTTTTTACTTTATCAGAAATCGGGGGGCAAGGGCCTGTACAACTTTATTTTTATCCGAAGAAAGTAAATTAACCAAACATCCGGCCCATTCGTCCGCCGGCTTGCATCTTATTCATTTTCTTCATCACTTTTCGCATCTGATCAAATTGCTTTAATAAGTTATTGACCTCCTGAATGGAGGTTCCACTCCCAAGGGCAATTCGCTTGCGTCGATTACCATCGATCATATCCGGATTTTCTCTTTCTTTTGGTGTCATGGACTGGATAACCGCCTCAATGGGTTTAAAGGAGTTGTTATCAATGTCAATGTCCTTCATCGCCGACCCCACACCGGGAATCATTCCCATCAGGTCTTTGATATTTCCCATTTTCTTAATTTGTTGCAATTGGGCAAGAAAATCGTTGAGATCGAATTTATTTTCCCGCATTTTTTTGCTCAACTTGCGGGCCTCGTCTTCATCGTAGGCTTGTTGGGCTCTCTCCACAAGAGAGATGACGTCCCCCATGCCCAAGATCCTGCTAGCCATACGATCGGGATAGAAAATGTCGAGATCTTCCATTTTCTCACCTGTACTCATGAACTTGATGGGCTTTTCCACGACTGCCTTGATGGAAAGAGCGGCACCACCCCGAGAGTCCCCGTCTAATTTGGTAAGAACGACCCCATCGAAATCAAGTCGATCATGGAACGTTTTGGCTGTGTTAACCGCATCTTGTCCCGTCATCGAGTCCACCACAAATAAAATCTCAGAAGGCGAAATCGCCTTTTTGACTTGCTCCACCTCCTGCATCATTTGCTCATCTACAGCCAAACGACCAGCAGTATCGACAATGACGACACTTTTACCGCGCTTCTTCGCCTCAGCCAACGCATTTTGGGCAATCGAGACTGCATTTTTATTTTCCGGCTCCGCATAAACCTCCACACCGATCTGTTCGCCGAGTACTTGAAGCTGGGTGATCGCCGCAGGACGGTAAATATCACAAGCCACCAACATAACCTGTTTTCCTTGTTTTTTGAGGTAATTGGCAAACTTCCCAGAAAAAGTCGTTTTACCAGACCCCTGCAAACCGGCAATCAGAACCACTGCCGGGCTACCTTTAATATTGACAGACTGAGCCGTACCCCCCATTAAGGCTGTGAGCTCCTCTTGAACGATTTTAACAAACAATTGGCCGGGTTCAACCGAAATCATGATCTTTCGATCCAATGCTTCTTGTTTGACACGGTCAGTGACTTCTTTGGCCACTTTGTAGTTCACGTCAGCATCCATCAACGCTCGACGAACCTCCTTGACCGTCGCCGCAATGTTAATGTCCGTAATCCGACCTTTTCCTTTCAGCGTTTTGAACGCGCCGTTCAACTTATCCTGTAAATTCTCAAACATAATCTCATCCGATTTGGAGGGCAAAGGTACGCACAATTTACCTAAAAAAAGAATGGGCTGGGAGCGAACTCCCAACCCATCAAGACAAAGGTTTTACGCGAAAGCCTACGAAAGATTACTTTCCGGCAGGAACGACGGTCCGCTTTACCTCCGTAGCGATCACAAACGGCTTTTCTAATTTCTCAGAACCGTTCTCAATCACAAAAAGGTACGTACCATCCGTTAATTTTGACAAATCAAATACCTTAGCATAACGACCTTCCCGAGTAACAACGAATTCGCTAAAAAGCACTTCGCCGTCCTGTGATTTAATCGCTACGTATGATCTATTTTGTAATTTGTCTGCGGTCAACTTAAATTTCATGCCCTCCACAGCCACTAGCTGAAGATCCGACGCTGGGCGCGCTAACGCGACAATCCGCATGTCATTGGCAAAAGTTTGGGTAGCAAGCGATACTCCGATCACTGTAGCTAACATCATGATTGATTTTTTCATCATTTTCTTTGGTTGTTTTCGTTGGAAAAAATTGTATTTTTTTACTAAGACTCAGAACGTACTCAAAACCCACCGGTCTTTTCCTAAATACGACTTCCTGAAAACCTTTGTTGATGCAAACATACAGAACTTACTGAATACGTGTCAATTACCCAAATGTTACTAACCCAAACTTCCTTCCACGATCCTATGATAAAATTAGAATAGTACAACACTTCTATAAAAAGTACAATCATTGGGTCAAAACTTGCAATGAAATTTACCGTTTACCTTCTTAGATAATTAAATTATTAAATATAACTTTTCAAATAATTGCCAAATTTAACCCTCCATGAATGAAGCCCCCGAATCGTTTCCATTAGATTCGATCTGCTGATTCGGTTGAACTGGTGTTGCGTTGCCGAGCCGATTTTACTTGGCTGTTGCCAACCTGGTAAGTGAAGGAAATCCGAAACGCCCGACTCTCCCAACCTCCCGATCCTAGAATCCGTATGCCTCCAAATCTCGTTTCTCCTCGCCATGGAGAGGTAAAAAAGAGATCCGTCCAAGTCGCTCGAAACGTTCCTTTTCCTTTGGCTACTTCTTTCTGTACCGCTACATCCAATGAACCCTGACTCCGCGTTACGTATGTACCTCCCCAGATTCCAGGAGTACTCATCCAACCCGACACCTCGGCTTTCCAGCTCTTGGGAAAAGTCCACGTATTTTGACCATAAATAGATACCACATTTGCTTGAACTGCGCGAAAACGAATGTCCTCCGAGGTAAACTGAGTGCGGTAGGCATTGACATTCCAATACATCTGCCAATTTTTCGTGACTTGTAAAGGATACGATACCCCCAAGTTCCATACCTGTTGATCCGCTAGGTTCCGTTCCATTAAAAAATTTCGGTTGCCTGCTAATGTATCGGTCACTTGAGCGAAAAAATCATGGACATAGCTGTACGTAAATGAAATTGTCAACTGGTAGGCATATGTGTAAGAAAACTTGAGGTTATCCGTTCGTTGGGGAAGCAAAAAAGCATTGCCCTTTTGATAGGTGAGTTCATCCAAAGGCCATTCAAAAGGATTTAGCGATGCATAGGATGGGCGCTCGATGCGGCGGCTATACAAAACACCCCAGCTCGTTCCAGGTTTAACTTCATAGGTAGCTCCTGCACTCGGGAAAAGATTTCCGTACCGTCGGTTTACTCGCGAATCCGATGAGTAGGTGGCGGCGGATAATAACCCCTCGGCATAGGTTTGCTCCCATCGAACACCCCCCTGAAGATCCCATTTTTTCCATTTTCGAGCCCACCGCACATAACTCGCTAAGATCATCTCCTCAAAATCAAATTGATTGGATCGGGTTGGATCCTTCACCTCCCGTTGGTTTTCCTCAACATAGAAAAAAGAAAAGGTATTATCGGTTTGTACCGTCGAAAGCTTTCCACCCACACTCCATTTGCTTTTTTTCCAAGGGAAATCATAGTCAACCTGCCCTGCCCATAGGCGAACCTGATTAGGTGCAACCAACCGGAACGTACGAGCTTCCAACGTCTCGGTATCCTGCCCGTTTCGGTACTGGTTCGGCTGCAGACTATTTCGGGAAAAGGTGTACCATCCACCGTCAATATCCACATTAAACACATGGCCCAAGGTATCCGCCGAGCGATAATTTAGATTAACAATTACTTGATTTTGAGCCTGTTGACTTTCATTCTGAGCTATCAAAATGGCCTGATTGTTTGGAGAACCTATAAGACGAATTGGCGTTCGACTTTGGGTTTGTAATTGGCTCTCCTGCCAGTTACCACTCACAAGTACACCGAAGGTTTTTGTTGAATTCATTTGATAATCATAGCCCGTCCGCCACGTATGGTACATTCCTTCACGAAGGGTTTCCGACTTCTGATCAAACCGTGTATTGGCTTGCTCACGGTCTAAATTTAAAAAGGACCAGTCTCGGCTTCCACGTATTTGGTAATTTCCAAACCAGTTGGAGGCCCTGTTTCGATGGTTGACCGAAAGCCCCCCATTTCCTTTTCCATACCGGCCATACCCTACCCCTAGGTTCAGGGTAGCTTGGGTACCTAACCGGGCATCTTTTTTTAACCGAATGTTGATAATACCGGCCGATCCGGCAGCATCATACCGAGAAGAAGGCTGAGTGATCAATTCGATGGATTCGATATCGGAGGAAGTCAACGAACGCAAATACTCTACCAAATCTTGTCCCTGCAAATAGGAAGGCCGATTATTAATCCAAATTCGGGCACCCGACTTCCCTTCCAGCATCACATTTTCTTGGTTATCCAACAAAACGCCCGGTGCTTTCCTGAGTACCTCCAGCCCATTCAAACCGGTTGCACTGGGTGTGCCTTCCACCCGAAAAATCGTCCGGTCCGACTTCACCTCCACCCAAGCTTTTTGAGCCTTTACTTCCACCTCGGCCCAAGTACCCTCTTCCTCTAGGGTGATTACGATCTGTTGAATTTTGTCTGTTGGCTCTATCGAAACCTCCTGGGTATAGGGCTTGAAACCCACATACCGGATAGCCAAACGATAGGTACCTGCGGCCAGAGTGGCAAACTCAAACGCCCCTGTCGTATCAGAAAATACGACCTTGACGGGAATTGCATCGCTCATTCGATACAAGGACAAAGGGGCCCCCACCAGAGGTTCGCCTCCGGATGCTTGTATTTTCCCTCGAAAAGTGGGCTGTTGGGCAAATCCCGTCATTACTGTAAAAACAAACAAAAAACAACGTAAGTAGATCATTGTTGAAGGGGTTTAATGACCCAAAATTCCGAGGAAAAGAATCCACCTGAAAGTCCTTTTCGGTGAATGACCGCATGGATGGCTCAATGAATGGCTCCTTCCATTCACCGGACTATATTGTCGTTCATCGAAAAAAACATAGAATAGTCTGAGAATTAACCGACCTTAGGTTCATCAAGCTTTGAAGTACATGAACCGTGAATTACCTTTGGCTAGAATCCAACTTCGCGAAGTCGGAATCGTCCTACTCGTCTACTTGGTTCTCTATTGGTTGTATGCACTTACCTTGACGATCAATGAATCTGCGTACACTGATCTCACTTTTCAGCAGTTGCTAAACAACAACTTGATCAGTGAGGCCATCGACTACGGTCTCAAGGGATTACTCACCCTTCCAATCTGGTACTTCTTCTTTCGAGTGATCCCCCATGTGAATTGGAAGATAAAATTGGTTCTGCATGCGTTCACGTGGGTTCTATTCGTCATGATATGGCAATACTTGTTTTATGGGGTGCTCGAATCCATGGGGAGAGGCCATTTACAGGGAAGTAGCCAGATTTGGGACTTGTACATCCCCGCCCTCATTTACATTAATCAGTTTGGGATGTTTCATGCGTATGATTATTATATGCGGAATCTGCAGTTACAAAAGAATGAAGCCGCGCTTCGAGAGGCCACCTTGGCCAGCGAACTAGCGGCGATCAAAGCACAAATCAATCCACATTTTCTTTATAATGCCTTCAATACGATCAGCGCCAGTGTTCCGGTAGAGATGGAAACCACCCGGGAGATGATTGCCCAGTTGGCTGACTTATTTCGGTACCAACTGCAAGCTTCTCGAGAACCTTGGGTTAGTTTGCATGAAGAATGGTCATTTACAGAAAAATACATTGGATTGGAGAAATTGCGCATGGGAAGTCGGCTTAAGACTCGCTGGGTAATTGACCCCTCCTGTCTGGATCAACAAGTACCCTCCATGATCCTGCAACCTTTGATCGAAAATGCCATTAAACATGGTTTATCACCCAAGATTGAAGGTGGAACGCTGGAAGTGAGCATTCAACAAAAAGACGGCTTGTTGGAGGTCGAAATAAAAGATGATGGCGTCGGGATGGCCGAAGCCAAGGAAAAAAAAGACTCTGGAATTGGTTTAGCCAATACCCAACTTCGATTACAAAAAATGAACGGAGAAGGGCTTTTGATTTTGCCCAATCACCCCTCTGGGGTTATCATTCAATTTAAAATGCCCACATGCAAAAAGTAGTCGTCATCGACGATGAGGATTCTGGCCGAACACTCATCAAGCAGTACCTCTTGGACTTTCCCCAGCTTATCGTGGTCGGTGAAGCCAACAATGGGGTAGATGCCATCAAGGTCATTCGCCAATTTCAACCCGACATTGTTTTTCTGGATATCCAAATGCCCGGTTTGACGGGATTTGAAGTACTGACGCACTTGGATGAAATACCGCATATTATTTTTTCAACGGCCTATGATCAATATGCTCTTCAGGCATTTGAAGTACATGCGGTCGATTATTTACTGAAGCCTTATACTCGGCAGCGTTTCCAAGCCGCTATCCAAAAACTGAAGAGCGAAACAAGTCCTCAAGCACTACAACCTTTGGCTGAAAGCTTGATGCTAGAGGCTAACTTCCCGGAGAAGATATTGGTACAGCGCCAACAAAAACTGATTGCCGTACCAGTAAAGGATATAATTCGGGTGGAAGCAAGCGGTGACTATGCGATGCTGGTGACAGCAACCGAGAAATTTTTGAGCAATTATGGGATATCCCAGCTCGAGTCCAAACTATCCCCCAAGAAGTTTATCCGCGTTCATCGGTCGGCGATCATTCAACTGGATGCAATACGCGAGGTGCATAAAAATAGCAGCAGCTATGATATTGTGCTCACCACGGGTGATTTGGTGCGGGTGAGCCGAAGTTACCTAGAAGAGTTCAGGAAGTTCATATACTAAAAAAGAGCCTAGTTTCGTAGGCTCTTGAATTTAGAGGTAGACTGGGAATCTGTCAAAACTTTAGCGAAACCAACCGTATCGAACGATGCAATACAACGCCCTGAACCCGTCCTTCCAATTGATCTTTTTGCCTTCTTCGTAGGTACGTCCGTAATACGAAATACCTACCTCATAGACCCGAATTCCTGGTATTTTGGCCATTTTAGCCGTTACTTCTGGTTCAAAACCAAAGCGCTTTTCTTGAAGCGTTAAGCTTTGGATGATGGGTCTTCGGAATAATTTATAACAGGTTTCCATATCCGTCAAATTCAAGTTATTGAAGGCGTTGGAAAGGAAGGTCAAGAATTTATTCCCTATGGTATGCCAGAAAAACAAGATCCTGTGGGGACGTCCTCCCATGAATCGAGAGCCATACACCACATCGGCATAGCCATCCAAAATAGGCTTTAACAGAATATTAAATTCTTGAGGATCGTATTCGAGGTCAGCATCTTGCACAATGACGAAATCACCCGTGGCCTCCCGAATTCCGGTATGCAAAGCCGCTCCTTTTCCTTTATTGACAGCGTGTGCCAGGTATTTGATGGTCACGTCAGGGTGGGTCAATTGGAAATCTCGAACGCGCGCCTCAGTCTGGTCTGTGGAACAATCATTGACCACAATAATTTCTTTCTTGACGTCTTGAATCAAAGAAATTTCAGCCACACGCTTCAGAACGGATTGGATGGTGTTTTGCTCATTGTAAGCCGGAATGACAACCGACAGCGTATACGACATGTTGTTAGATTTAATTTAGACACTCATGATATCAGCTTCCTTCGCGCTGAACATCTGTTCGGTTTTGTCGATATAGCTATCTGTTAATTTCTGAACACGTTCTTCTCCTACTTTAATGGCATCTTCGGAAACGCCCTCGTTTTTCAGCTTGCGTAAATCTTCATTTGCTTCTTGACGGACCTTCCGTACATTGACTTTGGCCTGCTCAATCTCAACTTTTACTTTTTTTACCAAGTCTTTTCGTCTCTCTTCGGTTAATGGAGGTAAGGTCAACCGAATCATTTCACCGTCGTTTGAAGGGCTCAATCCCAAGTTAGAATTGATTATAGCGCGTTCTACAGCGGCGATCATCTTGCGCTCAAAAGGACGGATGGCCAAGGTTCGAGAATCTGGGATATTGATGGTGGCTACTTGGTTGATGGGTGTCATGACCCCGTAGTATTCCACCTGTATTCCATCCAACATTTGTGGGGTGGCTTTCCCCGCTCGGATTTTGGTTAATTCGATTTGTGTGTGCTTCATGGCCCGCTCCATGCTATCGGTGGCCATGTCCAATACAAGATTGATTTCTTCCATGTTCTAAATTGAATCGTTTATGCTTTGGGTACGACTAAGGTGCCGACCGTTTCTCCTTGAACCAACCGCAACAAATTCCCCTGGGTATTCATATCAAATACAATAATGGGTAATCCATTTTCTTGACACAAGGTAAATGCCGTCATGTCCATCACTTTTAAGTTTTTCTGTATCGCCTCCTCAAAAGATAGTACGTCATACTTGGTGGCCGTTGGATCTTTCCTTGGGTCTGCCGTGTAAATTCCATCGACATTGGTACCTTTCAATAATACTTGGGCTTCGATCTCATTGGCACGTAAGGCACCCCCAGAGTCAGTAGAAAAATAGGGGTTTCCTGTGCCTGCACCAAAAATTACGACTCGACCTTTCTCCATGTGGCGCATGGCCCGCCGACGAATGAACGGCTCGGCAATTTGCTCCATTTTGATGGCCGAGAGCAGCCGGGTGGTTAAACCTACTGCTTCCAAGGCACTTTGAATGGCCATTCCATTGATGACTGTGGCCAACATTCCCATGTAATCTCCTTGAGATCGGTCGATACCCGAGTTAGACGAAGCCCCTCGAAAAATGTTTCCACCGCCAATCACAATCCCCACCTCACAACCAGCCTCTACCACCGATTTGATCTCCAAGGCATACTGATTCAGAATGTCAGAATTGATGATTTGGGATTTATCACCCCCATTGAGGGCCTCCCCACTAAGTTTCAGAAGAATACGTTTGTAGCGTAAGGACATAGTCGAAATTTTGGGCAAAATTACGGGAAATTTTTCTCATTTAATACCGATTTCCTTAGGCAAACGAGATCAAAACTTGATTTTTTTCCACCGTATCCCCCAATTTCACGGAAATAGACTTCACTACCCCGTCACCGGTAGCCTTTATGGCATTTTCCATTTTCATGGCCACCAAGATCAATAAAACATCTCCTTTTTTTACCTGATCTCCCACTTGAACTGGCAATTGATAAATCAGTCCTGGCATCGGTGCTTTGATCACCGACATTCCGGTGGCTTTACCAGAATTCACGCCGAGTTGGTCTAAAAATAGATCGGTGGAGTCTTTTAATACAATTTCAAAGAATTCTCCATTCACCCGAATCCCGTATTTTTTCTGATGGGTGTCTGCCTCCACGACCTCAATGCGATAGGATCGGTGTTGGTGCAATACATGAAAGGTTTGTCCAACCGTTTGAACGATGTCCCAAGTAAAGGGCTTACCGTCTAGCGTGTAACCCGTTTCCGTTAAGGCAACCGACACGGGCGGTTGATCGTTGATGATGGCTTGATACATGGTCTGCTATTTTTTGTTGATAAGATACACGCCTGTTAAAATGATCCCCATCCCTAAAAAGTGCAAAATTTGAATTTGCTCCCCATCCAAAAAACCAGCAAATAAAGCGACGACAGGAATCAGGTAAGTTACCGAAGAAGCAAAAACGGGGTTGGAGCGTTGAATCACATAGTTAAACAACACAGCAGCGAAGCCTGAATTCAGCGCGCCCAATACGAGCAAGATACCTAGAGCAACAGGGTCGATTCCGTCCAATACATGCTGAAAAAAACCCACCCAGATCAATACCACTCCCGCCAACGTTCCAGCAAACAATAAACTATAGGAACTGACTTGCATCGGGTGAAGCCCCCCCAGATACTTTCCAATGATATTTCCATTGAAACCATACATCACCGTGGCCAATAACGCCAAGGCTGCGTAGGGATTTAGCCAATCTACCTCTCCCAACTGCCCCCCAGAAAATACCAAAACCAAACTACCTACGAAGCCCAAAGCCAGTCCTGAGACTTGATTTCGTTGAATTCTCTGCGAAAAAAACAAAGCACCCACCACCAAAACCATCACCGGCGTTGTGGCATTTAATGTACCCGACAACGAGCTGTTGATCTTGCTACCTATGTAGGCAAAAATAAAGGCAGGAAATAAATACCCCAGAAAACCGGATAAGGCCAAAGGTAATGCCTGTGCTTTGGGAAAACTTGACCACCGTCCAATCGACCATGGAGAAAGTGTCAAGGCCGCAATGAAAATCCGTGCCGCACCCAATTCCCAAGCCGAAAAATGAGGCAACGCCTTCTTAATCAAAATGAAGGATAATCCCCAAACCAATGCTAAAAATAGCAATAATCCCCAAACAATTCCTTGAGGGGAAACCCGACTAACTACCCACTGTTTTACCTTTGCCATACGCCCTGATTACCGGAAAACAAATGTAAAAAATCCTTCCGGAAGTTTCACCCATAAATCCAAAAGAATTTCTTAAAAAAATACAATTTTAAATAATCTACCTTCTGTCTTTTTGGAAATAAATTATCAGGACTATTGCACAACTGGTAGGCAATCCCGTAGTTTTGTTTGGTTAACTGGACCTAAAAACCCACTCGCTATGTCAAAGTTCAAGGTATTCTCTTTTCTTTTTCTTGTTTTACTTATAGCCATTTTTTGGTACGTGGCCACGGGCCATTATTCGTCTGGTGATCGCGCGGGTACGATTTCCAAATTAAGTGAACGAGGGTATGTTTTCAAAACCTACGAAGGGGTCTTGAACGAAGGTGGGTATTCGGGTGAAACAGGAAGCCTGCAAGCGCGGTACTGGGACTTCTCGGCCAAGGATGAAAAAATTGTGGAAGACTTGAAAAAAGCGCTAGCCACCGGGGAACGCATTACCTTACACTACGAAGAGAAATTCTTTCAGTTCCCATGGAACGGCGATACCAAATACTTCATTACCGAAGTCAAGTTTTTACCAAGAGCGGCTCGTATGGCACCCGAGCGACTTCTGGATTCCCAACCTGAAGCCGACGCGTCGTCTGTAGGTCCCGCACAAGATTCTCTTTAAATCAACCTCATGAGTGTTTTAAAAAAATTGGCAGGCGATACAGTTTTGTATGGTCTGAGTAGTATTGTTGGCCGTTTTTTAAATTGGCTTCTGGTGATAGTTCATACCCGGATTTTTGAACAACCGCGTATTCTTGCCGATAACGCTCAACTATACACCTACATCATTCCTCTCAACATCCTATTTACGTTTGGGATGGAGACCGCTTTCTTTCGTTTTGGCTCCAAAAAGGAAAATCAAGTAGACGCATTTTCACAAATTGGCTCGTTCCTACTCCTTTGGGCCGGTGGATTATCCATTCTAATTGCTCTTTTCGCTCACCCGATCATCGATTGGATGGGCTTCCCGGGAAAAGGTCATTTGGTACAATGGCTTGCCTTGGTTCTTTGGCTTGACACCTTGGCCGCCCTGGCATTTGTTCGGTTACGAGCACAGCAAAGAGCCAAACGGTTTGTCGGTATCAAGTTGATCAACATTTTCATCACCATTGGTCTCCAGGCTTTTTTTTTCTTGGGTTGTGACCTTGTGCTGAAGGGAGTTCATCATCCTGAGTGGGCCCCTATAGCACGGTATTTTTATAATCCTGAGATTGGCCCCGACTACATCATCCTTGTCAATGTCGTAGCTAGTTTTCTAACTCTAGTTCTGCTGATACCTCAGTTCAGAGCCTTCCGTTGGCAATTTGACTGGACCAACTTTAAACCGATTTGGCAATACGCCACCCCTCTCGTTTGGATGGGGCTTGCAGGGGCCATCAACCTAACCGCCGACCGGATCCTTTTCCTAAAGCTCATTCCCCCGGATTTTTACCCCAATTCCACACCCGAGGATGCTTTTTCCATCTATAGCCAAGTATATAAACTGTCCATTTTCATGACGTTGGTTGTCCAGGCCTACCGGTATGCAGCCGATCCCTTGTTTTTTTCAAAAATGGGCGATAAAAATTCGCCCAGTCTGATCGCACGATCCACCCAGTGGTTTACCATCGCCTGCATAGTTATTTGGGTGGGTGTTTCAATCAACCTCGACCTCATTAGCCTTCTGTTGGGAAAAACCTATCGTATAGGTACACCCGTCGTGCCATGGTTATTGTTGGCCAATTTATTCATCGGAATGTACGGTAATATGTCCATCTGGCTAAAACTCACCGATCATACCCAAACCGGGACATGGATTACCCTAGCCGGCATGTTGGTTGCGGTGGTTGGCAATATTGGGCTCATTCCTCATTTTGGGTATATGGGATGTGCCTGGACAGCCAGTCTGTCGTCTTTGACGATGGTTGCCCTCTGTTATTTTTTAGGCCAACGGGTTTTTCCTATCCCTTATGCCACACTTCGCATGGTGTCGTATTTAGGATTAGGTGGGGGAATTATTTGGCTTTGCTCTGAATTCCCCGTATCAAATCCCCTAGCTTCCGGAATAATCCATACCTCAATTTTACTCGTGTTTTCCGGAGCGATGGTTATCTTTGAGAAAAAAAGGCAAACACATGCTTCTTTCTGATATACTTTACGGTATCTCCCTTCAGTCGGTCGCTGGATCTACCCAGATTGAGATCCAATCCATCCAATTTGACTCCCGCTTGGTAAAACCCGGTACGCTGTTTGTCGCGATTCCAGGCACCCAAGTGGATGGGCACACGTTTATTCCACAAGCCATTCTCCAAGGGGCGTCCGCTATACTGTGTGAACATCTCCCCTCCCATCTTCCCGATTCCATTACCTGTATTCAGGTCGATTCCTCGGCTCGGGCTATGGGATTGGCTGCTGCTAATTTTTACCAACATCCGGCCAAAAAGCTGCGCGTCATTGGCGTGACCGGCACCAATGGCAAGACATCGGTCGCTACTCTGTTGTTTCGGCTTTACCGTAACCTAGGTTTTCGATGTGGCCTCCTCTCTACGGTCCAAAATCAAATTGAAGATCAGATCATTCCGGCCACCCACACAACTCCAGATAGTGTAACCCTACAACAAACATTGGCAGCCATGGTGGAAGCAGGATGTCACTACGCCTTTATGGAGGTGAGCTCCCATGCCGTCGTGATGGAACGCATCGCGGGGACACATTTTGTGGGTGCTATTTTTACCAATATAACCCAAGACCACCTCGATTTTCATGAAACCATGGCCAAATACATTCAGGCCAAACAAGGATTCTTTGACCAACTTCCCTCCACCGCCTTCGCATTAACCAACGCCGATGACCGGAACGGTAAAATAATGCTGCAAAACACCAAAGCTCAACGAGAATCCTATTCGCTAAAAGGAATTGGGACGTTCAAAGGTAAACTCATCAGCAGTGGTCTTTCGGGAATCGAAATGCAGGTAGATGGCCAAGATGTTTGGTTTAAGTTGATTGGCCAGTTCAATGCCTACAACCTGCTCGCGGTGTATGGAGCTGCCGTTTTGGAAGGACAAGATGCCCAAGAGGTATTAATGCACCTGTCTACCTTGGCCCCACCTCCGGGTCGATTTGAACAATGCTCCGATCCGCATTCCCAAAAAATGGGGATCGTCGACTATGCCCACACGCCCGACGCACTAAAAAATGTGTTAGATACCATTGCTGCGTTACGAGAAGGACACCAACGCGTGATTACCGTGGTGGGATGTGGAGGCAATCGAGACAAAGGAAAAAGACCCTTGATGGCAGATATTGCCTGTTCCTCAAGTGATTTTGTCGTTTTAACATCCGACAACCCGCGACTTGAAGATCCAAAAAGTATTTTGGATGATATGTTTGCCGGAGTTAAAATAACACACCGAAAACGCGTCGAAATCATCTTGGACCGCCGAGAAGCCATTCAGTGGGCTGTTCGGTGGGCTAATCCCGGAGATATCATCTTAGTAGCTGGTAAGGGACACGAGACCTACCAAGATATTCAAGGTGTCAAGTACCCTTTTGACGATCGTCAAGAGCTCTTGGCTGCCTTTCGCTCGGAAACAGAAACTAATTAATCTATTTTTTTATCAAATGTGCCCAACTCCTCTATCCGGTATCCTTCCGGATAAGTAGGTCGGTACCTTTGTGTGATCAGGTGTGGGCGTTGCGGTTCTGGTAATTGACGCAATACCCACGCCCGAATTTTTAATATGCCTTCTACCATTTTCACCAGCCATCTTGGCGCTGGGTGCATCCCCATGGCCTGAAGCAGTCGATCGTCCATGAGTGCCCGAACAAACGGCTTCCCAATCCCATGTAACCAGGTTGGAAGGTAAAAAGAAAGTAGCAACTGAATGGTATAATCCGCAATTTCTCGGTTGGTCGGTGAGGGCCGAAAATGCGTTTCCTCGTACAGGTGATGAAATTCCTGAAAGGCTTCAAAACTACTCGGGATGTTGTGAATGTGCATCCGTCGACCAACCTCTCGGTAATACAGATAAATCGCCTGCTTTTCTTTCTCCGTGAATGCGCGCCAACCGAAACGTTCCATCCAGGTGATCGGTACAAAAATGAAAGTGGAAAGAACATAGAGATAATCCTCATTCGCAATCCGAAAACGCTGGTGCATGGCATTCATCCTGGCGAATGCCCGCTTCGCTGGCTCACTGTCATATCCATTTTCCAAAATTTCAGCTAAGATCAATTCGGTATCATCATAGCGTTTCCTAGGTCTTTTTTTGAACTCACCCGTTCGCGCTAATAGTCCGGATATACTCGGGACAGCGTATGTCCGAAAAAGCGCTAACTCCAGCGCGCGCTCTACATCCCAATAAAAACTATACGCTCCCATCAGGAACATCATTTCCTGATGATCTTTGACTGGGTCCAACTCGGCAATTTTAGCTGAAATGGGCTTATTTTTCATTCCCACAGTAACGATTTATCGATTGATTCCTTCAAAGGACCCAAAGTGGTAAGTTTGATGGCCGCCATTCGAGCTCCTGCTTGGGCGCATCGCTCAAGCGACTCGTCGGCTAAATAGGCTGTCAGGAAGCCTGACCAATACGCATCGCCAGCCCCTGTCGCATCCACCACCTCAATGGGAGTTGCCGGAACAAAATGTACCTCCCCCGCTGATGACGATACCCAACTCCCTGCCGCACCCAACGTGAGGCAAACCAAGGAGGCACCCCATCCATGCAACGTCTCCCGAATCATTTCCGGAGACAAAGTTCCATCCCAAAATCGCTCGGCATCGTCTTCACTAAGTTTCACCAATCCACCTCCTTGAACATACGACTGAATGACTTCATGGGCCTCTGCGCGATTGGGCCATACCTTGGGTGTGTAATTTAAATCCACCGAGCAACGAACACCCATAGCCCGTGCCCGCCTTGCAGCGTCCAACACAGTAGACTGAGCCGGATCCAAGCTCAACGGCCAACAAGTTGTATGAATCAGGCCCGTTTGCGAAAGTAATTCATCGGAAAGATGCTGGGGCAACAACCGTGGGTCTGACGTCCGATATGGAATGAAGTCTGGCGTGCCTTGCGTTCGTGAAACCAATACCAAACTGCTAGGCACCTCGGGGTCCTGAACAATGAAAGACACATCCACACCAGAACTAGCCACCGACGCGACGAGGTAATTCCCTAAACTATCTGCCCCTGTACAACTGACTACCGCCGTTTGGGCACCTAAACGCGCCATATTTGCGGCTAAATTGGCTGGGCTGCCCCCTTGAAAACGCAAAAAGGCCGAGGTTTCACCCACAGAAGCGCTTGGCTCGGCCCCGATCAGATCAGCCAATAATTCGCCAATCGCGACAACAGCATAGGTATATTCTTTCATCATAGATTTAGGTTTTTACAAATATGCCTATTTTTACCCAATTCCAATTCAACCAAGTCAATGAATAAACAAATACAGCACCTATATGAGGTAGCCCAAAAGTCTGAGCGAATGATCTTAGGGTTAATGTCAGGCACTTCGTTGGATGGCCTCGACATGGCCCTGTGTCGATTTCGGGGTGCGGGCCTCGAAACACAGGTAGAGGTTGTGCATTTTCATACTGAACCCTTTTCCGCCTCATTTCAACAGGCCGTCCGAGAAGTTTTTGCTAAAAAATTAGTCGATTTTCAAACCCTGTGCATTCTAAATCCCGCAATCGGCCTAGAGCATGCCCGGATTATCAACCAAACGTTGGCACTTTGGGGAATTTCACCCCAATCTGTGGATGCCATCGCAAGTCACGGACAAACGGTCTTTCATGCTCCCAAACAATACCACCAACTCGCAGATTGGCCCAATAGTACATTACAGATCGGAGATGGAGACCATATCGCTGTGCATACTGGAATCCTGACACTGTCCGATTTTCGCCAAAAACACATCGCCGCCGGTGGCGAGGGGGCTCCTTTGGCTGTTTATGGCGATTATCTCTTGTTTTCTAAACCACAGGAAGACCGTGTTCTGCTCAATTTAGGTGGAATCGCAAACTTTACTTTTTTACCCGGACACCTTGACCCTGATGGCGTATTTGCGACGGATACAGGTCCGGGAAATACCCTGTTGGATGCCTACGCCCAACGGTATTTTCAACAACCATTTGATCGAGACGGACACCTCGCCCAACAGGGTACTATTCTTCCCGGCTTAGTTTCGGCTCTACTTGATCACCCATTTTTTGAGCAAGCAATTCCCAAGACGACAGGTCCTGAACTTTTCAATCTGACGTACCTCGAAAACGCCCAAGATCGCAGCCAAACACGAGATGCCTCCCATGTGGATATCATGGCTACTCTGGCGCTTTTTACCGCCCAATCGGTTGCGAATGCTATCGAACGTTGGGCACCGCAATGGAGCCAGCACGCCACATTGTGGGTGAGCGGTGGAGGGGCACATCATCCCGTGGTACAACAACATTTGAAAAGACTGCTTCCACGCTGGCCCGTAGCACCGCTAGATCATCTTGGCATCTCAGGCGATGCCAAAGAAGCCATCCTATTTGCTACCCTAGCGAACGAAACATTGGCAGGTGGCACAACCTCGTTTGGCCAACGACCCGAGGTCCCGTCGGTCACGATGGGCAAAATTTCATTCCCCAAATAAACAACCTAGCCAACGATTCTCCCACAAAACCGATTCAAAACCAAAGAATCGGTTTTTTTTAATTTTTTGATTCTGTATGCTTGCATAACATTTTTTTATTTATTTACTTTGTAACAGTATGCAAGCATACTATTTCTTCATTCAGCAAAATTACCTAAGGTTATGATATCGACCCAACCCAAAAAAGCATTGACTGGAGGCGAATTTTTAATCGCCGAGACACCTGCTATGGATGTTTTCATTCCAGAAGAGTTTACGGAAGAGCAGCAGATGATCGCCGACACGTGTCGGGATTTCCTTCGGACGGAGGTACACCCTATTTTGGATAAAATAGATAAAGCTGAATCCCCTGCTTTGATGGCCAGCCTAATGGACAAGGCCGGCGAGTTGGGTTTATTAGGTACTGCGGTGCCCGAGGCTTACGGTGGGTTTGGGATGAACTTCAATACCTCCATGTTGGTAGCCGAAACCCTCGGTACGGGACATTCTTTCTCGGTTGCCCAATCCGCCCATACCGGCATTGGAACCCTACCCATTTTGTATTACGGCAATGAGGAACAAAAAGCAAAATATTTACCCAAACTAGCTACAGGCGAGTGGAAAGCCGCTTACTGTTTGACTGAACCGGATTCCGGCTCCGATGCTAACTCAGGTAAAACCAAAGCGGTTCTCACCGAAGACGGCAAACATTACGCCATCACGGGCCAAAAAATGTGGATAACCAACGGTGGCTTTGCCGACGTATTCATTGTATTTGCTCGGATCGAAGACGATAAAAATCTAACGGCTTTCATTGTAGAGAAATCCTTTAACGGGATTTCCATGAATGAGCCTGAACATAAATTAGGGATCAAAGGCTCAGACACCCGCCAAGTATTTTTCAACGAATGCCTCGTGCCGGTAGAGAACATGTTATCTACCCGTCAAAACGGTTTTAAAATTGCCGTCAATATTTTGAATATCGGCCGTATCAAGTTAGGTGTGGCGGTTGTTGGCGGGGCAAAAGGCTCGTTGAACCATGGCATCCAATATGCCAATGAACGCAAGCAATTTGGAATTACCATCGGCCGATTTGGTGCAATCAAACAAAAAATTGCAGACATGGCCACGCAAATTTATGCGAGTGAAACGGCTTGTTACCGGGCTGGTCAAAACATCGATGATGCCATAGAAAGCCTAATTGCTGGTGGCATGGATGAGTCGGAAGCGAAACTCAAAGGCGTTGAGCAATTTGCCATTGAATGTGCCATCATGAAGGTTCATGGTTCAGAGGTTCTTGACTTTGTGGTCGACGAAAGCCTTCAAATCTTTGGCGGAATGGGCTACTCAGCCGATGCCCCCATGGAACGCGCCTACCGTGACTCACGAATCAACCGCATTTTTGAAGGAACCAACGAAATCAACCGCATGTTGATCGTCGATATGCTCCTCAAAAAAGCCATGAAAGGAGAATTGGATCTGATGGGGCCCGCTCAGTCGGTGGCCAAAGAAATCATGTCGATCCCAACCTTTGGAGGGGATGACCAAGAAACTCTATTTGCCGCCGAAAAGAAAGTACTCGCCAATCTCAAAAAAGCTGTTTTGATGATTGCCGGAGCGGCCGTACAAAAATTCATGATGAAACTTTCCCATGAGCAGGAGATCTTGATGAACATCGCCGACATGATCATCGAAATCTACGCGGCTGAATCGACCTTGCTACGGGTAGAAAAACTCATCGACACCAAAGGCGAAGCAGCGGTGAGCTTACAAAAAGACATGGCCATGATTTACCTAAATCGAGCCGTCGAAATAGCCCAAGTCGCCGGCCGTCAGGCGATCACCTCCTTCGCAGAAGGAGATGAACTTCGGGTCATGTTGATGGGATTGAAACGATTCACTAAAATTGAACCCATGAACCTGAAGGATGCTCGCCGCCGAGTGGCAGACGCATGCTTACAGGAGAATAAATACATTTTTTAAGGGCAACCAGACCTCTGACACCCTGGTATTTTTGGCTTAGAATCAACAACTAAAAATCAATAAACCGACTTCTGCTCTTGGAGGTCGGTTTTATTTTTCAATAACTTGCAGCGCTATTCTTGTTTATTTTCGTTTTGAGGTAAAGAAGGGAATTTTTTCAAATCTATGTCCATCCATATTCACTCTATTTCCAAGCAATTTGGTAGCCAGTGGGCTGTTCAACAGGTATCTTTCACACTTCGACCCGGTGAAATCGTAGGATTTTTAGGTCCAAATGGTGCCGGAAAGTCTACCACCCTCAAAATGATCACGGGTACTTTACTTCCAGATGCGGGGAAAATTGAGGTTTTGGGACTACCGGTGGGTCCTAGATTTCCTGAAACTCGGCGGCATATTGGTTATTTGCCTGAACACAATCCGTTGTACTTGGATTCGTACGTTCGTGCACATTTATCATTCATCGCGCACATTCACCAAATTCCAGATGCCCAAGCTCGAATAGAGGAGGTTATTCAAGGGGTTGGGCTCGCACCGGAGGCACACAAACGAATCGGTCAGCTCTCCAAAGGCTATCGACAACGTGTCGGGCTTGCACAAGCCATCCTTCACAATCCCGAGGTGCTGATTTTGGATGAACCCACCACCGGACTAGACCCTAATCAGTTGGTCGAAATCCGCCAACTCATCAAATCCTTAGGTCAACAAAAGACTGTTTTATTCAGCACACATATCCTTTCCGAGGTTGTGGCCGTGTGCGATCGAGTCCTTGTCATTCACCAAGGTACTTTGCTGGCCGACCGCCCCATCTCAGAGGTGAAGGAGAATCTAGAAGATTGGTTTCATACACTCACAAGAACCACTAAATAACGGAAATGAAACAAAAGAAATCAGAAGGAATAAGCCCAAATACTGTATCCTTACTTCATAAGATGAACCCTTGGTGGAAAGGAAACTCAATGGAGCCTTTACCAAACACCCGTCGTCACTTAGTGGACCAAATAAAAACCCGATTAACTTATAATCTTGCTCCCATAATCGTGGTACGGGGATCTCGTCAGATTGGTAAAACCACAGCTTGTCAACATGTTATTTTTGATTTCTTGCAACAAGGTATTGATCCCAAACAAATCTTTCGAGTTCAATTTGATGATTTAGACTCCCTTCGTATTGGGCCAGATCCAATTAATCAATTAGTTTCATGGTATGAAGAGGTAATTCTATTTGACACCATAAACAACCAAGCTAACTTAGGAAAAGCTTGTTACTTGTTTTTTGACGAAGTGCAAAATTTGGGTGATTGGAGTACGCAACTCAAATTTTTGGCAGATCATATTGAGGTACAAATCGTGGTAACCGGTAGCTCAGCGCTTCGCATCGAACAAGGACGAGATAGTTTGGCGGGCCGAATTAATACATTAGAGGCTGGTACCTTGAGCATAACTGAAATAGGTAAAATTAGAGGGTTAGAAACCCCAGAACCTTTTATGCCTGATAATGGAATATCCAAGATGAAAAACAAAGAGTTTTGGGAAAATCTTCGTGAATATGGTCAGAACCATCAATCCTTCATTCAGGAGGTATTTTCTGTATTTTCAAGTCGTGGTGCCTATCCAATTGCTCATTTAAGAGCATCAGCCCCTTGGGAGCTTGTGGCAGATCAATTAAATGAAACTGTTATTAAACGAGTCATTCAGCATGACCTTCGAATCGGAGAAAAAGGAAGGAAACGAGACCCCCAGTTACTTGAAGAGTTGTTTAGACTATGTTGTCGGTATGCTGGACAATCACCAAGTATTCAAAAATTAACACAGGAAATCCAACTTACTTTAGGCGCCAATATTGGCATTCAAAGAGTGAGAACCTACCTTAAGTTTTTAAGTGACACCCTCCTAATTCGTCTTATTGACCCACTTGAAATTCGGTTAAAAAAGAAAAAGTCAGATTCAAAAATTTGTCTCAGTGATCCAAGCTTACGATCTAGTTGGTTGCAAGAAAATATTCCTTTGGAATTTGACAATAATGAAGAAAACTTAGATATAGCAACTCTAGCTGGTTATATGGCAGAGAGTGTTGTAGGTGCTTTATTTTCAAACATAAGTGGTCTGGATGTCAACCACCTTCCCTCTAGAGGGAAAGAGCCCGAGGTCGATTTTGTTCTCTCCATTGGAGATCAACGTATACCCATCGAAGTAAAATATCGTAATACTATTCGCAAAAATCATTTTGATGGCTTGCAATGGTTTATTTCAAATAAAATAAACCGAGCAACCTTTGGAGTTCTTATTACCAAGGACGCTGTCCCATCAGTAGATGATCGCATCATTACCATACCTCTTCGGGATTTGCTTTTGCTACGATAGTATTTAGATTTTAAAGAAAATAATTTTTGTACACTATTTTTTTCATTAGCATATAAAAATTATTTGAATATTTTATCATTTTCTTAATTTTGAGCTGAGAGTTAATTCTTAGAAAAAACAAAAAGAATAGATTAATCACAATTCAATTACTTATGAAAACAAAATTATTATCAAAAACACTTTCATTATTTCTCGTTTCAATGGTACTAACAAGCTGTGCAACGCTTTTCACAGGTACTAAAGATCGTATTTCATTTAATTCGAACCCATCAGGTGCTATGATTTACATAGATGGAGTGGAATATTGTCGCACACCTTGTTCTGTTAGTGTAAAAAGAAGCTTAAATGACACAGAAGTTGAGTTAAAGTTAGATGGATACCAAACAAGATTTGTTAAACTCAGTAAGGAATTTAACGTTATTAGTGTTTTAAACCTTGGTAATCTATTAGGTTGGGGCATTGATGCAGTAACCGGATCAATTTTTAGATATGATAAAAAAAGTTATGAAATAACATTTGAAGCTAATAAAGTATCTATGATCGATTTCGATAAAATTGAAATTAATACCCAAACTAAAGAGGTTAGCATATACAAGGTTGACTAATCCAATTTAATCGGTATTAATTCGTTTTCCGATTTTGATGAAAATAGCTCAAAGCCGACACGGTATTTGGGCTATTTTCGTTTTATTTACAGACCAACTGCTTCCGTATGCGTTTCCTTTTATTTTTCTTGCTCACCTTTCCTGTCTTCTCCCAACAATTCTATCGCTTTAATGCCGATGTTTCCATTAAGGATAAACTCTCGGATGGAACGTACCGGTTGACCATGGGGAAGGTATATTATGATAAAATTTACAAAAAAATTGTCTATCAACTGAAGTTCCCCAGACAAGAGACCGTCATTGCCCAAGATACCACCCTCTACACCCTAGATAAAGATGGGAAACTGGCCAGCACCACCCGGACCGTCCTGGTACCCGAATTTACCGTCTTTCATCTCGCCCTTACGGGCCGCCTAGCCGATTATGGACTCAAAGCCGTAGAGGAAAAGCCCATCTATAAAATCGGGAAGGTCGAAAAAACAAAAGAGGGTGTTCTAACTACCTGGGTTCCCGCAGACGACCGATTCAAAAAAGTATTTGGGAATGTCCAAATGCACAATGTAAATAAACGGCTAGATGCCATGGTATTCTTTGACAAGGAAAATAAGGTAGTAAGTCGGCAATACTTCAAAAAATACACCACACTCAAAGGAATTTCTTTCCCACAGGAGGTGACGATGATTTCGTATCTTCCTGAAGGTAAACAAAATATACAGCTCACAACCTATAAGAACGTGATCATTGACCAGTCGACCGAAGATGAAGTATACCGTTATCGCATTCCTGTGGCTAAGCCTGCTCGAAAGTAAGGCTCAAAGCAAAAAGTCATTTCAAGCCATTTTAGACACTCCGACCAAACGAGTGTATGCGGAAGCAAAAAACAATACCAACGAGGTTCAATTGGCTTTTTCGGGTTTGTTTTTGTTCTACAAAACGTTTGTATCCTCTCAAGACTTGAGTGTGTGTACCTTTACTCCTTCATGTTCAGAGTATGGAATTTTGGCCGTAAAACGATTTGGGCCCATTCGGGGGGGAGTCATGACCATGGATCGACTCACTCGGTGCAATGGCCTATCTCCTACAGCCTACGAAATTGATAAGAAAACCCAATTACTATTTGATCCGCCCGTCGCTCCAGACCCGTATAAAGAAGTGGTGATTCGATAAATCCTCTCTATGAAACCAATTTATTTCGCTCTGTTTTTGTTTTTGACATCCGCCTCCTGGGCTCAAGAAGGGAATCTTTTTGATCGCTCGCATACCGTCCGGTTTGCCGACCACCTGTTTAAATCAGGTCAATATGACTTCGCGGCCAGAGAATATGAACGACTTTTGTTTTTAGAACCTCGTAACGATACCTTCCAACTTCAAGTCCTTCGAGCCTACCGATTGGCCAATCAAACCGACAAAGGTTTGCAACGATTTAGTGAGTTTTTTAACCCCTCTGCCCATCTAACGTACCCGTTTGCATTGGAAAGAACCAAACTAGGCATGAATGCACGGCAATGGGAAACCACCCTTTCGTTTATTCAACAATCGTCAGTCTTTCCTGAACCGGACCAAAAGATCATTCAATCGTCTATTTTCTTATTCACCGATCGATTCAAAGAGGCGCAAACAATGGTCCTGGCGATTCGAGATACCACGCACTTTTTGTATCCTGCCTATCGAAACCTCACGGAAAAAGCCACTCAAGGCCCCTATAAAAAGCCTTGGTTGGCTGGGAGCCTCTCTCTGATTCTGCCCGGGGCAGGAAAAGCATATGCTGGGCAATGGAAGGACGGACTTGTTTCGTTGATTTTTACCGCTGGAATGGCCTTTCAATCCTATCGAGGCTTCACCCAACAAGGTATTCGAGGATCCAAAGGGTGGATTTATGGGGGCCTCGGCCTCGGCTTTTACCTTGGAAATGTGTACGGCTCCGCCAAAGCAGCCAAACAATTCAACACTCGAAAACATGACGCCATCAAACATGAAACAAGTGCTTTGTTTACTACTTATTATCCTTAATTTCCCTTCTCAAGGCCAAACGATCTCCCAAGCCTATGTGTTTGGGAATCAAGAATTTGAAGCGGGACGTTTTGTCTCGGCAATCGAGGTATACCAACGTGTTCTGTTCTTTGACTCAACTCAAACCTACAGCCCATCCATTTATGCCCGGATTGCCCATAGCCTATACACCGAAAAAAGATATGCAGAAGCCGCTAATTACTATGATCTTGCCTACTTCTCGACCGATGTGGATAGCCTAAAAACCGCTTATTCTTTGCAAAAAATTGCCTCGTTACTTTTCCTAAAACAATACTCGTTTGCGGAAGTCGAACTTTTGGATATGGATACTCCCCTACAGATCCCCTCACAAGAAAAAGAACGACTTTTTTATGAAGGATTAACAGCCTACGCCCAAGGCCAGTTTTCGACCGCCGAAGTGGCATTTAAGGGCCTTGTATCCGATACGACGACTGTGCATCAATTATTCCGAAAAAACGATCGAATCAGCAAAATCAATCCTAAAAAGGCAAAAGTACTGAGCATGATTCTTCCCGGGCTAGGGCAATTGTATGTTGGGGATGTGAAGAATGGATTGAATTCGATGCTATTAACCGGAGGCTTGTTCTATTTGGGATTGCGTTCTGCATTGAACACCACATTTATTGAGGGGACTTTATCTTTTTTACCTTGGGTGCAACGGTACTATCAGGGTGGATTTCAAAAAGCCGAGCGCATCGCACAGGAAAAAATTCAAGAAAAGCGATATGAGTTGCTAGGCGAAATTTTAGAAACAATTGACTAGGGACGTTTACGAGAAACGCCCCTAGTCGCTGATTATAACTCTTTAATCCGGATATTTTTAAAACTGACCTGATCTCCATGATCTTGTAAAGCAATTTTTCCTTTAGGATGGGGAGTCGCATACGCCCACTTGGCAAATTTACTTCCGGCCACGTCTTTAGCCCATACCTCGGACCCATACGTATATTCCACCACCTTTTTTCCGTTCAACCAATGTTCTACCTTGTTTTGGTTGATCACGATTTTTCCTTGATTCCATTGGCCAGCGGGCTTGACTACCGAAAAATCATTGGGCTGATATACATCGTAATTCGCCCCTGTTTTTTGTTTATCGGTAATAGCGCTAGGGTAATTCTGGTCGTCAATGATTTGATACTCAGGACCTGATGCATAAGAAGCAAAATATTCCTTCTTTGAGGCATCTTCCAAGACTTTGTAGATAATCCCGGAATTACCCTTTGGAGCCACATTGAATTCAAACTCTAGAATAAAGTTTTCATACTCCTTGTTGGTCACTAAATCACCACTTTTTCCGTTGGTACTGAGGACACCGTCTTTGATTTCCCAACCTGAAACTTGGTCAGACTTCCAGTTATGCCAGCCGTTCAATTGTTTACCGTCAAATAACGAGATCCATTTTCCTTTTTGGGCCATAACGGGCATTGACGCAGCGACGAATACAGCGAGAATCCATTTTTTCATCTTTTGTAGGTTTATGTTGAATACTGAGGAATTACACTTTAAATATAAGACGGTTTCGGTAAAAATAGGTCAGTATTCCTCCCCAAATCACCAAATAGGCAATTGCACCAGCTAATGAGGCTTGGTAGGGATCGGAAAAAACCGAGGTAATGAAGGTCGCATACAGCCAACCTTGAAGACTCGTGTCTCCCACCTGAACCATCCACAAAACATCGGGTATAAAACCTGAAAAGAAAAAGACGGTGATGGCATTGGTACCAAAAATCAAGAAAGGGCGGGTCCAGCGATCAGAGCCAAAGTGAATCAAGGCCTCAATAGATGTCAAAAAAAACAAAGCAAAACCGGCCATAACCAATACATAGGAAGAGGTCCAAAGCGATTTATTGATTGGAAATACTTCATTCCAAACATATCCTACCCCAATCAACACAAGGCTTGCGATATATCCCCAACCAAGTTTTTGGGAAATCGTCCAGTTCGCAAGTAATGCCTTACCGACTATTATGCCCAGCAAACCGGTAACGATGGAAGGAATGGTACTCAGGAAACCTTCCGGATCCCATGTTTTGGTGGCTTGGTACAGGTGCCCCGAAAGCAACGTTTCGTCCAACCAAGCAGCCACATTTTGCCCTGGTACTAACGAACCAGCCATGGGTAAAGAAGAATACATCATCAAGTACCAATACACGAATAGGAAAAACACACTATAGAGTAAAAGAGCCCAAATGGAACGATGAATATACAGCAAGGAGACGATCAAATATACAATAGCAATACGTTGAAGTACTCCGGGTATACGGACGTTCTGGAAGGCTTCAAATCCTCCAAGTGCTAAAATCATCAAAACCGACGTAATGATGAGAGCCACATTGAATTGGAGCTTGAGATCATACTCACTAAAAAACAAGATGACCAGTCCCCCTGTAATTCCTAACCGAAATAGCAGCAATGGCCAACCTTCAAATCCCCAAAAAGGTATTTTGTCAAAAAAAGCAAGAAATAAACCCAAGGAAAAGATTTTCATGGTCCGGGTCAAGACTTTCCCCATCCAATCGTGTGAAAATGTCCCCTCGGGGTGTGCCAACGGAATGGAGATGCCGACTAGAAACAGAAAAAAGGGAAATACACAGTCAGTGGGTGTCCAACCGTGCCATTCCGCATGCAACAGTGGTGGGTACACATGGCCCCAGTCTCCTGGATTATTGACGATCGTCATGCCCATCATGGTTAGACCGCGTAGCACATCGACCGAGATAACTCTATTTTTCATTGGATTGAAAGTGGGTATCTACTAGCAACTGGACCCAGCGTAAAATGTTGGTTTGCCACCAAGATTCTTTCCACCAAACCCAGCCCAATAGGAAGGTATAAAATGTAGTTAAAGCGGCATAACCCAGCCAGGAGCTTTCCCACCAGGCATTGAGCAGTCCGCCGAGGCAGACACTTCCCATGACCAAGGCGGCCAAGCCAAGAGAGGCTTTGATCAACACCAAAATGGCTTGAACCAACAGCATTTCTATTTTTTCTTGCACCTCTAATTTGGTTAAGGTCACTTTCGCCTCAACCAAGGCCAACACATTGGATTTAAACTGATCAAATCCTAAATAATCGGCCACTTTTTGAGTCACTTTCATACGATTTGGGGTTAGTAGGCATCTACATCCACAATGATTTGGCCTTGTCGGAAGGCTCTATCTTGAAGAACGTCATCCATTTGCTCTTGTATACTTTGTTTTGCCAATTGAATTTGAGCCCGATCTTTCTCCAACTTGACCCAAAGAACAAAGATAAATTTATTTCGAATTTTTTCGATAAGTCCCTTCTCGGGGCCAAGAACGCGTTGATCTCCCAGAATCCCTTTCAATGCCCTGGCCAATCTTTCGGCCATTTTTTCGGCTAGCAAAAAATCGGGGTGTTTAATAGTCAACTCAATTACCCGAGTAAAAGGCGGGTAATGAAACGCTTGACGTTCCTGAATCTCTTGGTCAAAAAAGCCTAGGTAATCATGTTCTACTACTTTTTTTAGGAGGGGGTGATTAGGATTTTTGGTTTGAATTAACACCAAACCTTCGTTTGAACGCCTTCCAGCACGGCCAGCAACTTGCGTGAGCATTTGAAAGGCTCGCTCGGCGGCTCGAAAATCGGGGAAGTGAATCATACGATCGGCGTCAAAAATACCGACAAGCCGTACGAGGTCAAAGTCGAGCCCCTTGGAAATCATCTGGGTGCCCACTAAAATGTCCACGGCCCCTTGTTCAAACTCATGTAACATGGTCTGATACGCATGTCGAGAACGAGTAGTGTCGAGGTCCATGCGTTGAATACGGGCCGATGGGAAAAATACCTGTAGGTCATCCTCAATTTTTTCGGTCCCCACACCTGCCGTCTTCACCTGTGAAGACGCGCATGCAGGACATTTTCGGGGTGGTTTATCCGTATGACCGCAATAATGGCACACGAGCTCTTGCGAACGTAAATGGTAGGTCATGCTGACGGCGCAGCGGGGACACTCCTGGATCCATTGACAAACCTCACATTGAATATATGGGGCATACCCACGCCGATTTTGGAAAATCAGGGTTTGGCCACCTCCCGCCAAATTGAGACGGATTTGATCTAAGAAGACAGAGGAAAAATCATTTTTAATGGTTTTATTTTTTCGCTCGGCCCGCATATCCACCAACTGGATACGTGGAAGCTTCGCCTCCCCGTATCGTTCGGTAAGTGATACCAGTCCGTATTTACCTTGAAGACCCTGTTGATAGGACTCCAAAGAGGGAGTAGCCGATCCCAAAACCACTTTTGCTCCAAGTTTATGGGCCATCATAATGGCTACATCCCGAGCGTGGTAGCGCGGAGCGGGATCAAACTGCTTATAGGATGTTTCATGTTCTTCATCCACAATGATCAGTCCGAGGCGAGAAAAAGGTAAAAAGATGGAGGATCGAACCCCTACGACAAACGAAAGTTCGTCATTCAAAACCTGTCGGTATACTTCGACCCGTTCGTTATCTGAAAATTTGGAGTGATATACGCCTACAGAGGTTCCAAATACTTTTTGCAAACGGGTAACGATTTGGGTCGTCAGCGCAATTTCCGGTAACATGAACAGCACTTGGGCACCACTGGCCAGCACTTCTTGGATGAGTCGAATGTACACCTCCGTTTTACCACTACCCGTGATACCATGAAGTAAAACGACATCCTTTTCTTGAAAATGACCGAGGATCTCGGTGTAGGCAATTGCCTGGGCTGAGGTTAGACCGACCTCTGAAGTATCCTCTTGAGTGGGCTTAGGAAAACGAGGAATAATCGCTTCATACGATTCCAGTATGCCTTTATCCACTAGGGTTTGAAGGGCAGATTTAGACAGGTCATGACGAGCCAAAAAGTCTGCCTTCGGTATACCTTCCTGCCCATCCGACAAGCGGTGAATACCTATTTCTTGTAAGATAGCATGAAGTACGGCCTGCTGTTTGGGATGTTTATTCAGCTGATCAAGTAATTCCATCGCTGCCTGTACCTGGGTATAGACTGACGCCAGCCGCAATTTTCTCACTTTTTTCGGGGAGTACCGTTCCTTTACTTCCTCATACAAGATGATAGCTTGTTTGGCCACGAGGGCCTTGAGCAAAGCGTTTAACTGACCCGCAGGCACCAGCTGTTGCGCTTCGGGGTAGGTTAAGAAGGGCTTCTCTTGGAGAGCTTGAACGAGAGGTTGCTCCGCCTCCTCCAAACGATCCGGCCGGTCGAAGTTCGGATTCCATTCCATCCGAGACTCGGACGTTACTTTCAGGCCGGAGGGCAGTGCGACTTGAAACACCTCGCCCACGGCACACATGTAGTAATCGGCAATCCACTGAAATAGCCAAAGTTGGGTCTCGGTCACAATAGGTGCCGGATCCAGGACCTCGGTGATGTATTTTGCTGGATACCCCTGTGGAGGGTTTTCATGAATCTTTCCCACAACGCCCGTGAGAACCCGTCCTCGTCCAAATTCAACGATCACCCGAGAACCTATTTGTACCTCCTGACTTAAGTGCCGGGGTACACGGTAGGTAAATAATTTAGCGATCGGGACGGGGAGTAAAATATCGGCAAACCAAGTGACCTCTTCTTGGAACAATTCGGACATAGTTAGGAAGATTTCTTCAACAAAATTAGACTTTTTTACCCGTTTGCTTCGTATGTACCGATAATCAAACCACTTGTAGAACGTTTTGAGACAAACACTAAACAAAACACATTGGCTGTTTTGTGTAATCTTTCTCGCCCAATGTCTTACCTTTCAAGCCACTTTGTTGAACAAATTTAAAAATTTAAAAAATAATCGAAAAGGAAGGATATTAAATAAATTCAATACATACCCCAACATTTATTTTTATAAATCATTCATTATTAATTAGTTAAGTTACAATGAAAACATATAAATATGTAGATAATCCTTGAAACGTATCATTATAGATCTATTCAATAAATAAATTTACGATACAGGGCTTTGACTTTGTTTAACTTTGTTTAACTTTGATTCAACAAAATGATCCAGACATGACAGCGATTGAATTTAACTATGCCATCTATTCGACCTCGAAAGCGTTGAAGCCTTTTGCCCTTCGTCTTACGAAAGACTCAGAAGATGCAAATGACTTGCTGCAAGATACCCTGGTCAAAGCTTTTTTAAATCGTGAAAAATATGCCGACGGTACCAATCTGAAGGCTTGGTTATACACCATCATGAAGAACACCTTCATCACGAACTACCAACGGATGGTTCGGAAGAATACCTTCATTGACACGACCGACAATTTGCATTACATCAACTCGTCCGATTCATTGGTAGAGAACAATGCGTATTCCTCTTTCGCCATGGAAGACATCACGCAAGCCATTGACACGCTTGAGGATACCTACAAAGTTCCCTTTATGATGCATTTCAAGGGTTTCAAATACCATGAAATCGCTCAAAAATTAAATATTCCGATCGGTACGGTGAAAAACAGAATCCACATCGCACGGAAAGAGCTGAAAGATCTGTTGTCCGTGTACGCGAACTAATGTAATTTTTTGCGAAAAATTCTCGTTTTTTTGAACAAAAGGGCGAAACTTTCGGTTTACATTATTGAAAATCAAGAAATATCATCTTTTATCTTGCGATTTTGCAAGTCGATAAAGAATACTGATTGAGTAGTTTTTGGTTAAAAAAGAGGAAGGTTCCGAAAAGTTGCTTGCATTGCGAGCAACTTTTTTGGTTTTTGGGATAATATGTCGTTTTTTATGAAAACATTGTATCCCTCGTTCAGGTTACGTATACACGATAAAAACCACACTTCCCCATGAAGAAAAAAGTGATTGTGATTGGATCTGGATTTGCCGGATTGGCTTCGGCCACTAAATTAGCCACTGAAGGATTTGACGTCACGATTCTAGAGAAAAATACAGTAGCCGGTGGCCGTGCTCGAATTTTTCATGAACAAGGTTTCGCGTTTGATATGGGCCCTTCTTGGTATTGGATGCCCGATATTTTTGAGCGATATTTTGCTGAGTTTGGTAAAAAACCCAGCGACTATTACCAATTGGTTCGGCTCGACCCCTCGTACCAAGTCGTTTTTTCCCCCGACGAACACATTGCGCTGCCAGCAGATTATGCACAGCTAGAATCCCTTTTTGAGTCCATCGAGCCTGGAAGTGCAATTCAACTGAAAGAATTCATGCGGCAGGCCGAATATAAATACCGTGTCGGCATTGGTGAGTTTGTTTGGAAACCCAGCCATTCCATTACCGAGTTTTTTGATTTTCGCCTCGTCTCCAAAGCTTTTAGCCTCGACTTATTTGCCTCCTTTGGAAAGCACATCCGCAAATTCTTCAAGCACCGCCGTCTTTTGGAGCTCATGGAATTTCCCATTTTATTCTTAGGTGCTACCCCTCAAAATACCCCAGCGCTGTACAGCCTGATGAATTACGCCGAAATTGCAAAAGGCACTTGGTACCCTATGGGGGGAATGCACGAAATTGTCAAAGGGATGGTCGCATTAGCGGAAGAAAAAGGTGTGAAACTCCAGCTCGGTGTAGAAGTAACCGGTTTTACCTACCAAGGAAATCAAATTGACACCGTAGTAACTACCCAAGGAAGCTACCAAGCGGATTTGGTCATTGGGGGGGCCGACTACCACCATATTGAAGATCAGCTCCTAGGAGAAGACAAACGAAATTATTCCGAAGCCTACTGGGACAAGCGTGTCATGGCACCCTCGTCTTTGTTATTTTACCTGGGTGTCAATCGCCGAATCGAAAAATTAGTGCATCATAACTTATTTTTTGATGAAGATTTTAATCAACATGCTGAAGAAATTTATACAAATCCCCAGTGGCCGTCCAAACCCCTCTTCTATGCCTCTGCTCCTTCAAAAACAGACTCTTCCGTAGCACCAGACGGATCAGAGAACCTTTTCATTTTAATTCCAATTGCGCCCGATTTGGAAGATTCCGAGGCATTACGCGAGAAATATTACCATATTGTGATGGATCGGCTGGAAAAATACGTAGGACACGAGGTACGGTCTCACGTAGTATACAAGCGTTCATTTGCCGTGGAGGATTTCAAAAAAGACTACCATTCCTTCAAAGGAAATGCCTACGGACTAGCCAATACCCTCTTCCAAACCGCATTTTTGAAACCAGGAATTAAAAACAAAAAGGTTAAAAATCTGTTTTATACAGGACAGCTGACCGTACCGGGCCCTGGTGTACCACCTTCGTTGATCTCCGGCCTAGTCGTAGCACAAGAAGCTACCAAATGGTCCCGTCAATCCTAACCACCTACGTTAAACCCTATAATTCGTATTGTATGCTTGGCTTGTATGAAAAAACGACGTTCGGCTGTAGTAAGCTCATAACGGAACATTACAGTACGTCATTTACCCTAGGGATCAAGACGCTGGATAAGAAATTCCATCAAGCGATTTACGCCATCTATGGCTTTGTTCGCTATGCCGACGAAATTGTGGATACGTTCCATGATTTTGATAAAGCCACTTTATTGAGTCGATTTAAAAACGACACGTACCTTGCCCTTGAGGAACGAATCAGCTTGAATCCTGTCTTGCATTCCTTTCAATCCGTCGTTCATGCCTACAAAATAGAACGTGAACTGATCGACGCTTTTCTATACAGCATGGAAATGGACTTGCACGACATTGAATACGATGAATCGACCTACAACCAATACATTTATGGCTCGGCGGAAGTGGTCGGCTTGATGTGCCTTCGCGTATTTTGTGAGGGAGACACGTTCCTTTACGATCGACTAAAAGATGATGCCCGAAGTTTAGGTGCTGCCTTTCAAAAAGTTAACTTTTTACGGGACATCAAAAGTGACTTTCAAGACCGCGGCCGGGTTTACTTTCCTGGTGTGGACTTCACCGATTTCAACTTAGATGCCAAAAAGTTAATTGAAGAAGATATTCAACTTGATTTTGATCATGCCTTACGAGGTATCCAAGGTTTGCCTGAAGGGGCTCGACGGGGCGTCTACCTCGCCTATACCTACTACATCAAGTTGTTTGAACGAATTAAAAAGACGTCCGCCAACCGAATTCAGGAAGAGCGCATCCGAGTCCCAGATTCAGTGAAGCTCGCACTACTTGCAAAAACATTGGTTAAAAATAGCCTAAACGTCTTGTTCTGATTCTCCTTCCTTTCTCGCTACGGACACACCACTCCACACGATTAAGGTAATTCCGAGCCAAGTCATAGCCCCAGGGATTGAATCCCCCAACAACCAACCAAATAATACAGAAAATAGAATATTGGAATAGCCGGCCACCGAAATAAGGCCGGCTTTTCCATGTGCAAAAGCCTTTGTTAGGTATACTTGTCCGACCAAGGCCGCTCCACCAAGTAATAATATCCAAGGCAAATCTTGAAACAGGGGAAGCGTGAACGAAGGAAAAACAGCCTCCCAGCCTGGTATCGGCCCCAAGCCTAATGAAAAAGCGGGTAGCACGATTCCTGAAAGCATAAAAGATAAAATAATCGCTCGATTATCGTAATACCCCGACAACTGCCGAATACTCATGTACGCTAATGCGGTCATCCAGGCGTTCATCAAACCTAGAAGGTGTTGTTGTCCAGATTTCCAATCCAATGACATTTGAGGAATGAAAATGCAACAAATTCCAGCAAACCCAATTACGATCGCCCACCATTGTCTAGGAAGTAAACGCTCGCCTAACCAATAAAAAGAAAACAAGGCTAAAAAAATAGGATAGGATTGTTGATACGTAATGGCTTCTGCTAAACCGATCCGGGTGATGGCAAAGAAAAACAAAAAAAGAGCCAAGGTTCCAATGATTCCACGAAATATGAGTAGACCCATTTTCCCTCCGACCTGAACCAAAGGTCGTTTGGTAAGCGTGACGAGAACAAATACAACTCCAATCAAATTTCGAAATAATACCAGCTCCACAGCCGAAAGATGATCGCCGAGCTTCCGGGCGGCGGCCCCGGTGAGTGCAAAACAAAAGGAGGCAATCACCATAAATAGGACGCCTTTTTGCAGAGAGGTTACCTGTTTCATCTTACAAAGGTAGAGGGCATTGAGCCACTTACGCTAGGAATCCATTCCGTAAATTTACTTTTTTAAAATTTTGTTCCCACCTTTGTACTCTGATCTTTCCACACCTTTGAAAAAAGTCGGTATCTCCCTCCTATCCAGTATTTTACTTACCATTTTACCCGTTTTGCTCACATCACTCTGGGTGGCTTGGGCGCTAGAATACGAAACCACCCTCCGGACATGGCCATGGACGTATTGGGTTATTTGGACGTTGGTCACGAGCCTGACTTCCGCCTTGGCCATTACCCCTCCTACGTATTTAGCCGTTATCTTAGGTTACTTTTTAGGCTATACAGGACTAATTCCTGCATTTTTGATCAATTTACTCGCCATCTACCTCATTTACCTAGCCGTTCGTTTTCTTCCCATCGTACCTTATTTGGGTTTTTTGATCGATAATCCACGCGCTGCTCGACTTTTGCCTAAGTTACGAACCCATCAGTTGCGCGTGGTCTTTTTTGCTAAACTTTCCCCCATTTTACCGTTTACCTTAACCAACCTCGTGTTGGCCATGGCAGGCACACGGCTTTCGGCGATGTGGCTTGGTGGGGCATTAGGCATGATCCCACGCACAGTATTGGCGGTTTGGACGGGTCTTCAAGCCAAAGCCTTGCATGAGGCTATTTCAGGTGGTAAAACAAGTGAATGGGAACGTATTTTATTTTTTGCTCTGCTAGCCATTTCGGTCGTTGGACTCATTCAACTTTTTGGCAAAAAGGCAGAAGAGACCCTAGACGAAACAAGCCCACCTTTATGAGAGGTAGGCTTGGTCTTTTCCAGCGAAAAAAATCGAATTTACACAGGGAAAGAAGTGGCAATGGTTGTGAAATCGCGAGACTTCAAGGAAGCTCCTCCCACTAAACCACCGTCTACATCGGGTTGTGAGAATAACTCGGCGGCATTTCCGGCCGAAACAGACCCACCGTAAAGAATGGAAATCGACTCGGCTACTTCATTGCCATACTGTTTGGCCAAATGAGCGCGTAGAACGGCATGCATTTCTTGGGCTTGCGCACTGGAAGCCGTGACACCGGTCCCAATTGCCCAAATGGGCTCATAGGCAATGACGACTTGTTGTATTTGCTCGGCAGTTAAGTGAAAAAGCGATTGAGTCAACTGGCCACATACAAAGTCAAAATGTATACCGGCTTCCCGTTGAGCCAGTGTTTCACCACAACAGAAAATCGGTGTAAGACCGTTGGCTAAAATGGCATCTACTTTTTCGGCGATGAAAGCATCTGATTCTTGGAAGTACTCCCGGCGCTCACTGTGACCAATGATGATATATTCCACTCCCACCGATTTCAGCATGGGTACCGACATTTCACCCGTAAATGCACCTGATGGTTTAGGATGGCAATTTTGAGCCGCTAATGCAACCTTGGGTGTATCTAACAAGGCTCGAAAGCTACTTAAATAAGGAGCAGGCACACCTACCACTACTTGGACATTGGGGTGGGTTAGTTCGTCTTTTACCATATTGACTACCTCAGACAGCAGGATTTTCCCCTCGTCAAAGGTTGTGTTCATTTTCCAGTTACCTGCAGCGATTTTTTTACGCGCCATGCCTATCTCGAGTTAAGTTAAAAAAAAGAAAATTATTGCTGTACCATGTTGTGGTAAACATTCTGAACGTCGTCGTCGTCATCAAGTTTATCGAGAAGTTTCTCAATATCGGCGGCTTGCTCTTCGGTCAATTGCTTGGTATCCGTTGGAATGCGCTCGAAATCAGCGTGAAGGAGCTCAAACCCTTTTTCTTCTAAGAACTTCTGTAGGGCACCATAAGCAGCAAATTCACCATAAATATTAACCTGATGTGTCTCCTCGTCTACAAAAACATCATCAGCACCGTAGTCAATTAATTCAAACTCAAGTTCTTCTAGGTCTACACCAGGTGGTTGGGCAATTTTAAAAATGCATTTTCTTTCAAAAATGAAATCCAACATACCATTGGTACCTAGGCTTCCACCCGTTTTTGAAAAGTAGGACCGTACATTCGCCACCGTACGGTTATTATTGTCGGTGGTACATTCCACCAAGACTGCCACTCCATGCATGGCGTAGCCCTCCAGTACGATTTCTTTGTAATCCTCTTGATCCTTTGAAGAGGCCCGTTTGATGGCCGATTCAACGTTCGTTTTGGGCATGTTGGCCGCCTTGGCATTTTGCATAACGGCCCGTAACCGCGAGTTGGTGGTAGGATCCGGCCCACCAGCCTTCACCGCCATCACGATGTCCTTTCCAATGCGAGTAAAAGTCTTGGCCATGGAGCTCCAACGCTTCATTTTTCGGGCCTTTCTAAATTCAAACGCTCTTCCCATATTTTTTAATCAATCGATGCCTTTTGGCTGCGAAATTAGTTATTTTTTTAGAATCTTTGTGTTTACCGCCGGGTTATTCTCGGTGATTGTTCACCCAAAATTCCCCAACTCCATGACCCTAGATTATACCTTACTGAAAATTGCTCAGGTTTTAGTTACCCTATTTTTAGGTGTCTTATTTGTCCAGTCAGGATTTGACAAAGTATTGGATTCCCGCAATAACATTGCTTACATCCAATCTGTATTCTCCAAGACCTTTCTACGGCCCATTGCGACCCTCCTGATGCTGTTTATCACCTTCTTTGAGGTGGTATCTGGTGTCTTGGCTATTGGAGGGGCCGTATTGTATTTTCAGACTGGCCAAAAAGATGTGGCGATTTTGGCTGTCGAAATGTCGGCCATCACCCTCTTATTTTTATTTACCGGCCAGCGAATAGCCAAAGATTACGGCGGTGCGGCGGCCTTGGTACCTTATTTTTTAACCACACTGGTCGGATTATTTCTTTTTTCTTTGCATTAATCCGTTTCCTCCGGCAAGAACGTCAAATAACTCAGCGAATCCTCGCCCAGCATTTGTTGGGCGACTTCCTGAAGCTGGTCGGCTGTAACCGATTGAATATCCTGAAATATTTGAGGTAGCTGCTCCACACGCTCCAAATCCAAGATACTTTTTGCCATCATCAACATATAGCCTTGATTGCTCTCTTCGGCCATCGCCAATTGCCCCATCAATTGCTCTTTCAAGGCTTTCAACTGTGTTCCCCCTAATTTTTTTTCTCGAATATGGGTCATTTCCCTACGAATCAACCGATGCGCACGCTCCAAATTATCTTGGTCGGTTGCAAAATAGATTCCCATGAATCCTGTGTCTTGGTAGGAAGTGAAATTAGCCTCGATCGAATACACCAATCCATTTCGCTCTCGAAGAGCTAAATTAAAACGAGAGTTCAAGCCTGGCCCACCCAAATAATTAACCAACATAAAAAAGGGTAGACGCTCCGGAGATTTTAACGAATAGGCCGGCCGGCCAATGGCCGAGTGAGCCTGGGTGATGGGCTTAGGCAGTTGAATTTTTTGTGGCGAATATACACCTGGGCTAACACGCTGGCGCTCAATACGTTTTTCTGGAATTTCCTGAATGTATTTCTCCACCACCTTAATGGCACGTTTCAGGTCGATGTTGCCAACCACCGATACCACAATGCGGTGTGTATCTAGGTTTTCCTGAATAAACTCCTGTAAAGAGGCCTGAGTGAATGATTTGACGTGCTCTTGTGTGCCCAAAATATTGTACCCCAGCGGATGCCGAGGAAAGAGTACTCCGTCAAAGTCATCTTGAATGGCGTCATCCGGCGCATCCAAGTACATGCTCATCTCTTCCAAAATAACCCCACGTTCTTTTTCCAGCTGTTTTTCTGGGAAAGTAGAATGAAATGTAATGTCGGACAGAAGTTCGATCGTTTTATCAAAGTGGGTATCTAAGATGGAAGCATAGAAACATACCTTCTCTTTGGTGGTATAGGCATTCATTTCCCCACCGACTGACTCCAATCGGTTGAGGATATGAAAAGCATTTCGCTTTTTGGTACCTTTGAAGGCCATGTGCTCCCAGAAATGGGCGAGGCCGGTTTGGTGGGGTTTTTCATCGCGGCTGCCGATGTCCAGCATAATGCCACAATGAACAATTTGGGTATGAACTACTTGTCGATGGGCGAGTCGGATACCATTCGGAAAAGTATGTAGCTTATATTCAGTCATGCGTGTCTTTCAGCGTCCTCTATCCGAGGATAACAAAGATAGAGATAAAAGTAGTTCAGACATGAAAATGTTCACGGGGTTTCACGATATTTTGGTATTTTGAGCGCTTTACACAAAAGTACATGCTATGATATTAGTAGCTGAAAGTGGCTCTACCAAGACCGATTGGCGGTGGATTGGGAAAGATGGACAAACCCGTGCTTGGAAAACAGCCGGTATTAATCCGTTTTACCAAACCAAGGACACACTCCATTCCTTTTTTCATGCCGAGGTTTTCACTGAAGTACCTACCTCCCCAGTGGCTATTTTCTACTATGGAACCGGCATTACAGGCCCTGACCAGAAAGAGCTTCTGACGTCATTATTTCAAGGTTATTGGCCAAAAACGAAGAACATTCAGATCGAAAGTGATGTCGTAGGAGCCGGACGCGCCTTGTTCGGTCGAGGAAGCGGGCTGGCGGCGATTTTGGGGACAGGCTCTAATTCGGTTTGGTTTGAAGACGGACAAATAGCCTACCAGATCCCACCACTTGGATTTTGGCTGGGTGACGAGGGCAGCGGTGGACATTTGGGAAAAACCTTGGTTTTGACCTATTTACATCACGAAATGCCGGCATCTACGCGGCAGATTTTTGAGGCACAATTTGGAGCCTTCGACCGCATGCCCATTTTGGAGGCGGCGTATCGAAAACCCTTTCCAAATCGCTATTTCGCTCAATATACTCCTTTTATTCTGGCACAAATCACCGATCCTTTTATTGACGATTTGGTAAATCAATCGTTTACTTTATTTTTCGAAAAATACATTTCGAAGTATCCTCAAAATCAACCCTTGGGTTTTGTAGGAAGTATTGCGTATTATTTTCGAAATTCATTGGATCGAGTGGCACAGCGAGAAGGGTACGACATAGAAAAAATCGTTGCCTCACCACTGGAGGACTTGGTCACATTTCACCTGCAAAACCTTTAAATTGATCGAATTATGTTGAAATCCATGCTTACTGGCTTCGCCTTACTTCTAAGTTCCGTTGCTTTCAGTCAGACGAATTTGCCGATTGACGCTTTCGTAAAAAAGCTAGATCAAACCCCTCAAGCCCAAATTTTGGATGTAAGAACCCCCAATGAATGGGCCAATGGAAAAGTAAAAAATGCCCATTTGATCAACATTCAGGACCCTGATTTTCTGCAGAAAGCTGGCAAACTAAACAAAGAAAAACCGCTATTCATCTACTGTGCTGTGGGCGGCCGTAGTTCCAAGGCAGCGGAAATGCTCGCAAAAGCTGGATTTAAACAAATCTACAACCTTCAAGGGGCGGGATACGGAGAACTGGCCAAGAGAGGAAAGTAAATTAAACAACAAAGCCACCTGTTCGGGTGGCTTTGTTGTTTAAAGAATCGAAAGAATTAATATCCCGGGTTTTGCACCAGGTTTTTATTCAAATCCATTTCACGTTGTGGAATTGGAAGGATTGTCCGAGGCTGGCCAAAGGCAGCTGCGGCCGCTGTAGCACCTGTACGACGAAGTGGTAAACCACGACGAAGTAAATCTAAGCGACGGTGTCCTTCGAAACATAATTCCTTACGACGCTCCTCTAGGATGGCATTCACTAAGGCTTCTTTGGTGGTAAACTGGGCCAAAGTCCATTCAGGTAAACCAGCCCGACGACGGATTGGATTTACTAGGTTGATGGATTCTTGATTGACTCCGTTTACTTCAGCCAAAGCCTCTGCACGGTTCAAGTAAATTTCAGACGTACGCATCACAGGTGAAAGATCGGTGTTGGTAGCGGCATCACGGAATTTCAACGTCATAGGGCGTCTTTGTCCGTCTGCTGCCGTGACAACATCACTTAAACTTGTAAAACGTAGGTCACCTGCTTCTCTTTGGAAAGCGTCAACCAAGTCTTGAGAGAACGCACAGTCACCCCGACCTCCTTGAGCCGCCGGGCGGTGATACGATGCCCATCCACCTGAACCTGTACGACCATTATCGATCGCTGAGTTCACGACCACGAAAACGTGCTCCGAAGTAGGCGTTGCACCATAGAAACTCAAGTTACCAGCCACTGCGTAGTTGCTATTAGTGATCACTTGATTCGCGAAAGAAGCGGCTTGAGCGTACTCACCGCGGTATAAATGCAAACGAGATAAGAAACCCGCGGCAGCCGCTTTGGTAGCCCGACCTCTAGTGGCGGTTGCGTTGGCATGGGCATTAGGTAGATCAGCCAAAGCTTCTGTTAAATCCTTTTGGATTTGCGCATGAACCGCGGCCACTGTAGCCCGAGCTGGGAATTCAACCGTACCTGTGAATGGAGTCAACACCAAAGGAACCCCCGGTGTATTTCCATTTTGTACACGGAAAGGTTGGCCAAACATGTTCACCAAGTTAAAATACAGGATAGCCCGCATGAATTTAGCCTCGGCCACGTATTGGGCTTTCAAGGCGTCAGTCAACGCAGGATCTTGAATTCCAGGAACGTTGGCGATAACCGCATTGGCGTTGTTGATGGTCTGGTAATGAACCTGCCAATAGGATTGGATGGTGGCGTTTGGCGTGGTGGTCACGTAGGCGTTGATATCCTGAAGCGTTGGAAACGAGCCAACGAATGTTGTATTATCCGCCATGAAATCGTCCAAGATTTGTGGACCAGAACCAAACACTTCCAAAAACTGACTTTGGGAATACACCCCAAGAAGAGAGGCAAGTGCGTTGGAACCCGTGGCAAAAGCTTGTGATTCAGCAAGCGATTGCTCAGGCCGTAATTCGAGTCTGTCTTGGCAACCTGAAAAAGTCAGAATACCAGCAGCTAGGGCGATGATCTTTATTGAATTGCTTTTCATGAGTCAATGCTTTTAAATTATAATCCTAGGTTAAGACCAAATGTGATAGTTCTTGCTTGAGGCAACGCGAAGAAGGATTCCCCTTGCACCACGTTGTTCGGGCCATTGGCCGAAACCTCTGGGTCTGGACCACGGAAGGCCTTGTCTTTGATCAAGAACAAGTTCTGTCCTAAGGCATACAACCGCACCGAACGAATAACTTTCTGACTTCCTAATAAAGAAGTTGGCAAGCTGTAGCCGATGTTGATGTTTCTCAAACGCATGAACGAACCGTTTTGCATGTGGATATCCGAAAGCTGGTTAAACAACAACGCTGTCGGGCTGTTCAATCTTGGGGCAAAGGTTACATCACCTTGAGTCTGCCAGTAGTCTAGCAAATCGGTTGATTTATTGAAACCAGCCGCAGGGTTCATGTTTTCAGTGAAACGAAGACCGTCGATCAAGACTTTGTTACCTAGTGAGTAGGAGAACAACATCGAGAAGTCGAAGTTCTTATAGCTGAAGTTGGTATTGATACCACCTACCCATCTTGGGATCGCAGAACCTACAAATACACGGTTGTTGGCCGAATACGTGGTGACTGGATTTCCATTTTTGTCTAACCACTCAAAATCTCCCGTTTCAGGATTTACTCCTTTGGCACGAACCAAGAAGAATTCGTTCAATGAACGCCCTTCTACTGCACGCTGAGCCGCTGAACCTTGCACGAAACGATTTCCGTCTGCATCCACAGAAGCATTAGGTAATTCCAATACAGTATTCTTCAAATATCCTGCATTGAAACCTACGCTCCAACGGAAATCTCCCCGGTTGATTAGGTTCGCCGAGAAGTCGATGTCAAACCCGCGGTTACGCATTTTACCCACGTTCTGAGAAGCACTTGGGAAACCCGAAGTGAATGGGAACGGTACGTTCAACAAGATTCCTGAAGTAATTTTGTCGAAGAAGTTGACGCTTAAATTGAAGACATTTTTATAAAAAGTGGTGTTGATACCAATGTCCAATTGAGCCGTTTCTTCCCAAGTTAAGTTCGGGTTAGGAACTTGCGTTGGACGAAGACCCGGTAAGCCAAGGTAGTCAGCCGCGGTTCCACCGCCATACAATGCTAGAGACGAGAAGTTCCCGATCCGGTCGTTACCTGCCGTACCATACGATGCGGTCAATTTCAAGAAGTTGATGAAATTGTTTCCTTTCAAGAAGTTTTCTTCAGACACAACCCAACCTCCTGATACGGCATAGAATAAACCATAACGGAAGTTTTGACCAAAGCGAGAAGATCCATCCCGACGCAACGATCCTTCAAATACATATTTGTTATTGAAACCGTAGTTCAAACGCAAGAACTGGGATTCCAATGCCCACTACGAGCGAGACTCGACGGTAGAGGTTGGGGTTGCCGCAGACGAAACGTTCGGTAAACCATCGGAGGCAAAACCGTTACCTGCTACGGCTACTTGGGTAAACAAGGCTGTTTCGTAAGAGTAACCTGCTAAGGCACTGAATGAATGCTTGTCTTTGTCTAGGAAATAGCGAAGTGTATTGGTGGATAACCATTTATTATCCCACTGCAAGTCACGAGACGCCGAACCACCAGGTTGCAATAAGTTGACCGAACGAGCTTTGCTATCCCCGGTATTGATATCCATACCGAAGTCGGTGCGGAAAGACAAGTTTTTCAAGATTTTCAAGTCAGCATACACGTTACCGGTTGTCCGCTTTGACCAGAATTTGTTGGTATTCAACTCTTCGATGGCCAATACGTTTTGCACGAAACCTGTATTCACTAAGTTGCCGTTTGCATCTCGAGGAAGCACATAAGGCAATTGAAGGTAGGCGGAAGTAAGCGGTGCGAACGTATTGTTCTCTACCCCGATACGATCCATGTCAACGGTTGACAACGACAAATTGGTACCGATGGTCAAATAGTCTTTGGCTTTGTGTTCCAAGTTCAAACGTCCTGCCAGACGGCTTAAGTCGTTGCCGATGGTAAATCCGGTTTCAGTAGCATAGGTACCTGAAACAAAGAAGGATGTATTGGCTGATCCACCGCGCATGGAGAGGTTCACGTTATTGGTTCTTCCTTGCTGAACCACATTGTTTACCCAGTCAAAATAATCGGTTGGTAACGTCTGAGGAGCTTGGCCACGCGATGCCCGGAAAGCATTGTTGTAGTTGATGTACTGCTCAGTCGACATCACGGGGATCAAGTTGGTTGGATTAGAGAAACCCGTGAAGGTATCCAAGTTGATCTCGGTTTTCTTGTCTTTCGTTCCTTTTTTGGTATTGATCAAAATTACCCCATTGGCTCCACGAGAACCGTAGATAGCAACAGCTGCTGCATCTTTCAAGACCGACATCGTTTCGATATCGTTCGGGTTGATGTTCAAAAGTGGGTTCAAACCGGTACCCCCTCCTTGTGCACCTGAAAGTGTACCGTCGTTAAGCGGAACTCCGTCAATTACGAACAATGGCTGACCACCACCCGTGATGGAGGCAGCACCCCGAATCCGGATGGACGGGTTTGCACCCAAAACCCCAGACGAAGCCACCATTTGAACACCCGCTGCCTGTCCTTGCAATAATTGCTGAGGAGACAGTGCTGGAATGTCCTTGATCGCTTTGTTGGAGAGAGTAGAAACAGTTTGCGTGCTCAACTTCTTAGACTGCTCTCCGTAACCTACTACAACAACTTCATTGAGTAGTTGTGCATCTTCCGCTAGCGACACATTGAGAGAAGAGCGATTGCCGACTGAGATTTCCTGTGAAAGAAATCCAACATACGAAAATACGAGGGTGGCTTTTCCATCTACGTCTACGGAATAATTTCCGTTGGCGTCGGTCGCGACACCGGTCTTGGTCCCTTTAACAGACACACTGACACCCTGAAGAGCCGTACCATCCGCTGCCGAAGTTACAGACCCTGTAACCTTTCTAGCTTGGGCAAACGCTCCAAAACTCAGGGCAAGACCAATCACCAAGCTGAATAGAGATTTCATTCTCATAACATGATTTTGGGTTTAGTTTACTGATTTGGCACAAATCTAAGAATTTTTTTTACCGACCCTTATAATTGTGCATTTTTTATAACTCGCAAAGTAAGTAAATTGTTTAATATTTGGCAAACATTCCATTTTTGCGAAGATTTTTAAGGTGAATTTAAAGTAGGTAAAATTTTATCTATGCCAATTACATTAATTACAATCGTACTTTTATAAAGTTTTTACTAAATATAGACCATGTTTGCTATGGCAATGGATACATAAACACATATCAGCATTGCATAAAATATCTAAATAATGTCCATTTAAAAAAATTGTACTTTTCTTCTATTTAAGAAAATAACGTTCCCCGTTATGGAATTCGAAGCTTTGGCTCAAAAAAGCATTCAATTTCAAGTAATTAATACAAAAAACCGCTCATCATGGGAAATTGACCTCCCATAAAAAAGCGGTTTAAAACATGGTTTGAATATTGTACCGATTAAATATCTCGGTACGGAACTAACGTTTCGATGGTACCATCTGCGCGGTGTGTCAAGGGTGCCATTTTTACGGACCGAAGGTGAGTGACTCCCTCTGAAAGACTGGAATCATGGTAGAATAAATACCATTGCCCTTCGAATTCACAAATCGAGTGATGGGATGTCCAACCCACCACCGGCTCCAAAATTCGACCTCGGTAAGTGAATGGCCCGTATGGATTATCTCCTGTAGCGTAGCATAAATAATGGGTATCTCCCGTAGAATAAGAAAAATAATAGGTGTCACGGTATTGATGCACCCAGGCGGCCTCGAAAAACCGGCGTTCATTATCGCCTGCCAATAACGGCTTCCCATCTTCATCCAAAATCAAAATCTCTCGCACAGGCTCTGCCAACGACCGTAAATCATCCGAAAGGCGGGCTATTCGGGGCCCTAATGCCGGTTCATGCGGTGCAGGTTCTTGATTATCGGGATGATATTGATTATTTCTATAAGACTGCAATTGCCCGCCCCAAATTCCCCCGAAATACAAATAATAGGCTCCGTCTTGGTCGGCAAAGACCGCCGGATCGATGGAATACGTACCTTCAATGGGCTTGGGATCTGCCAAAAAAGGCCCCTCTGGGCGATTGCCAACGGCTACTCCGATTTGAAAAATTCCGTCCGGCTTCTTGGCTGGAAAAAACAAATAATACGTTCCATCCTTTTCCGCTGCATCCGGAGCCCACATTTGGCGCTCTGCCCAAGGGACATCCCGAACATGCAGGGCTACCCCATGGTCCTTCACTGGGCTACCGGGAGTATCCATCGATAAAACGTGGTAGTCCTCCATGGCAAAATGGCTACCTAGGTCATCAAAAGGAATCCCCGCCTCAATATCATGCGAAGGATAAATGTAGATTTTCCCCTCAAATACATGGGCCGATGGGTCGGCGGTGTAGATATGGCGTACTAAAGGAGCTGATATCGCTCGGCGATTCAAATCTTCGAAATCAATTCCATCAATTGGATCTTCAGGCATTTTCTCTTCTTTCTTTTAATTCGTTTTCAATTTTCTTTTCCATTGTTTTATTAATCGCATACCCCGTCAGCAACAAGGCTCCTGTCAATAAAACCAACCCAGGATATAAACTCACCGACCATAAAATTCCTTGAATGGTTTGAGTGGTTTGATTCACAGACTCCGCGACATAGCCATACGTGGAAAGCAATCCGGCACCAATGGCCCCCCCTAAACTCAATCCTACCTTCAGGCCGAAGATCATGGCTGAGAAAATAATGGCGGTGGCACGGCGGTTGTTCACCAGTTCAGAATAATCCGCCACATCAGCAATCATCGCCCACAAAAGTGGAATGGTTACGCCATAGGTAAATCCATGGGCCAGCTGGGTAAGAAAAACCAAGCCAATCGATTGATTTCCATAGAACATAAATGCCACCAAACACAGAGCGGAAAGGGCGAGAAAAACACCAAAAACATCGCGTTTTCCAAATCGATCCGCCAAGGGTTTAGAAAAACCGATGCCCAAAATCATGCAAATGATTCCTCCGGCATTGAATAAACTAAACGCCGAGGTTGGGGCATCTTCCGGCCACGCGAAGGCTGTAAGCCCCATGGAGGTAAGTCCTTGATTGAGCGTGTTCATTCCCCCTACAAAACCGATATCCACTAAAAACTGAGACAACGCGTTTGGGTCAAGGTAGTACTTAAAATAGTAAATGTACATTCCTCCCTTCAACGATAACGTCACAAAGACGAGGATGGTCACGCCCAACATAATAAGCCAGGGTTTGTTCTTCACGAGGTCCGTTAAATCCTCCCGGATAGAACCGCTTTGGTTGGCCGCAGGTACGATCCGCTCTCGGGTGGTAAGAAAGGTGATCAAAAAGAAAACAGTGCCGACCACCGCGAAGATGAATAACGTTGTGGAAAATCCTTTGGCTTGATCGCCGTCGCCCAAAATCAGAACCAAAGGCAAAAGCAAGGCTTGGATGATAAACTGAGCGACCATCACGGCCACAAAACGATACGATGAAACCGAGTTGCGCTCTGCCATATCTCCTGTTAATACACCACTAAGCGCTGAATACGGCAGGTTGTTGGCAGAGTAAATGAGCACCAACGCAAAGTAGGTGACTAGAGCGTAAATGATTTTACCGGTTTCGCCAAAATCGGGTGTAGAAAAAGCCAAGAGGGCGATCACGCCAAAGGGGACGGATGTCCAAAGGATCCAAGGTCGGAATTTACCCCAACGGCTCACCGTACGGTCGGCAATAACCCCCATGATGATGTTGAAAAAGGCCCCGACAAATCCACCCACAAAAATGATCGCACTTGCCGCACCGGCAGAAATTTTATACACGTCGGTGTAAAAAAAAGCAAGGAAGGTCATTAAGGTTTGAAAAATCAAATTCGCGGCCAAGTCCCCGAGACTATATCCGATTTTCTCGACGACCGATAACTTAGCTTGACTCATTTTTTCGTAGTTTTTGAGGATTGAATAACAGTAAAATAGGCTGGTTTGGGTGCTAAGTTACGATCAAATAGCAAAGGATAATTGGTTCGGCCCGGAATTGGCCATCCATTTAGCCAAGAATGTCCGTCCTCGACTCCCCAGAAGGTCACCCGCGCTATTTTATCCTGGTATTTTTGAAACAAGGCAAACAAGGTACCATATTCTTGCGCTAATTTTTGTTGAACCTCCGCAGGAAGGCCTTTGGGATAAGGATTCATCGTTTCATTCGCTTCGTACCGTTGATTTACATCGGCCCCGCGGAGATCCCATGGATTTGGCAATACCGTGATATCCAATTCGGTAAACATGACCTTCAGCCCCAACGCACTAAATTCTTGAATACTTTCCTCGATGTCCTTGAAGGGAAGCCCTTTAATGCTCCAATGTCCTTGAATTCCGACCCCATCGATGCGAATTCCTTGCGCTTGCAATTTCTTGATCAAGGCGATGGCTCCCGCTCTCTTCTTGGGTTGTTCAATATTATAGTCATTATAGTAAAGCTCCGCCTTGGGATCGGCCTCTGCCGCCCACCGGAAGGCATCGGCGATGTAATCTTCCCCCAGTTTTTTCAAAAAAATCGACTGGCGCAAGGTGCCATCCTCTTCCAAAGCCTCGTTCACGACGTCCCATCCATGTATTTTTCCTTTATACCGTCCCGCTATGGTTTGAATATGCTCTTTCATGAACAAGCGAAGGGAATCCGGACTTTGGATCTGGTGCACAAAAGGTGATAACTGACTGTGCCAAATCAGGGTATGCCCGATCGTTTCCATTTTATTCTTTTGGGCCAATTCCACAAAACGATCGGCCATTTCGAAGGTATACCGATTCCATTCGGGGTGGATGTTCTCACATTTCATGTGGTTTTCGGGTGTAACCGAGTTGAAATGTTTTTTGATCAGGGCCTGTGCCGCCGCATTTTGCTCCCGTATATGCGAAGCACCTAGCGCCACACCCACAGTGAAACTTTTTTGATAGGCTCCTTTGAGAGAAGATTGGGCCGAAAGTCCGGTACTTATCAACAAACTAATTCCTAAAGCTACTTTTTTCATGTCAGTCTTTGATTTATTTAAGGATTTGAATATGATGCGCCACTTGCTGTAAAGTGGTCGTCCAAATTTGATCTTCATGGGCTTTTAAATAGTCCAATAATTGGTGATGGGCCGATAAGGAGACGTCTAGGCCATGCTCCCCTCCAACGCCATGAAAGACCAAAACCAAAATTCCACCTTTGGCTTCTGCTTCCTTCACCCAAGCGATGAGCTCTTCGCCACGCTCTCCGTTCACGAGGTATGCGGGTACATTTCTCAAGTCAAAATTTTTTGGGGTCGGAATTTCACTACGAACCGCCCGAACCGCCGAAATAGACGTGGGTAGATCGGCCACAAAAGACCCTTCGGCATCTTGGGTATGGCCACAGGTAAGGGCTAACGTTCGAGAGAGGTGGCTGTCAATACTTTGAAGAAGTGTCTGGGAAACGGCGACTTCATCAACCAATCGACTGCGGCTGTATTGGGCTAAGTTGTAGGTCGGTGGCACCCAGTCCATACCGGGTTGTGTAGCATCACAGGGATGAAATAACGTGTGGTTGCCTAGTTCGTGCCCACGGCGTGCGGCCAGGCGCCAGTCTTGTAACCGATTAGGCAAGGTTGGGGCATTGGCTGGCAAATAAAACGTACCAACTAGTCCGCGGGCTTCCAAGGCGGGCATGACCTGATCTAAATGGGTATTCAGCCCATCGTCATACGTTAGCACGACGGCCGCTTTTTGACCTTTCCAGGCTAGCTTTGCTTCCGGTATAGCCCCTTCAAATGGGCTTGCCGGCCATCCTTCTGAGTTCACTAGGTTGGCCCGGATCGGATTATCAGACCAACCATACCGAACATACACCGGAGCCGGGACAAGCGGATGCTCCAAGGCTAAATATCCATTTTCCCATTTACCTGTGGCAGGGAAAAATTGCCGGTTGGGACCCGCGATTTCGAAACCAATCCATTCCCTTTGTGGAACCACCTCCCCTCCTGATGGATCAAAACGAAGATGAATTTGATGATTCGACCGAGAAATGGAGGTTACCAAAGGCCCTGAGGCGAGAATATCTTCTCCATAAACTAGTTTACGCGCTGCCTTGGCCAGTCGTTCACCAATCGTCTTTTTATCCAATGGATGAATGTCGTTCCATTCGCCTACATCGGTAGTGACCACCAACGCCGTTTGGGATGAGGAGAGAATCGCTTGACGCTGACCCTCCCGCAACACGGCCCAAGCGCTCTCGGTGGGCCAATACGTCTCTTCCTGAAAACTGGCTAGTTGGACACCCAGAAAAGGAAGAGGCTCTTGGAACTGGCTTCTCCAGTCTTCAATCATGTTTTTCAACAGCGCCTCATATCGGCTGGCCTGACTGACATTGGACTCCCCTTGATACCATAAAACTCCCCGAAAAGATAATCGCAAAAAGGGTTTAACCATTCCCTCAAACAAGCTAGCAGGTTGATTTTGCATCGCAAACGAAGGGGTGTCCATGCGAGGCGGAAACACCTCCCCAACCCGATAGTGCCATTCTCCCCGAAGGTCGATTTCCTGGACTCCGAAATGCAATTGATACTTTTTCTCGGGCACAAAACCTCCTTTACCCCGCTCATTGACCACACGAATGACCAAAATATTCTTCCCTGGCTTAACTAAGTTCGCCGGAACCGTATAGCGTCTTGGAGGATATTGGTACGTGATTTGACCCACAGGTTGCCCATTCCAAAACGCTTGGTCTGAATCCACGATTCGACCCAAAAATAATTTAGCCTCCCGACCTGCCAGCGAATCCGGGATCATCACTTCTTTTCGAAACCAAACCACCCCATCTAGATTTTGGATGCCTTGGTCTTCCCAATAACCGGGTAACCAAAAGGGCTTCCAACCAATAGGAACATAACTTGGCGAAGCCCAATTTTCTTTTCTACCCAGGTCCTGGCTAGATACAGGGCCCGGACGATTGGCTTTGATTTGCTTGTTTACCCAAGCCGTATCCAAACTTTGTTGATACCGTTTAACTAAGTCTGGAAAGGGAGATAACCCAGCTGGACTTGTCCAGGCCTCGATGGGAGTTCCTCCCACACTGGCATTGACAATGCCAATGGGAACATCAGGACGGACATAGTGAAGGGCCCGCGCAAAAAAGAACGTGAGTCCCCCCATCGTCAGGACATCTTGTGGATTCACCGATCTCCAACGTGTAGAAGGTACATCAAGATGTGACCCAACTTGAGTGGGTACGAAGAAATGGCGAATCGTGGGAAAGCTCGCTTGCGAGATATCGATGGGATATTTTTCCTTCAATCGCTCCATAGGCAAAACCATATTGGACTGCCCAGAACAGAACCAAACATCTCCAATCAAAATATCCTGAATGATTTTACTGTCTTGCTTTCCTTTTACGACCAAACGGTAAGGCCCGCCGGCTTCTAGGGGAGAAAAGGTAACGACCCAATTTCCGGTGGCATCCGCCACGGGTCTGATTTTCTCTTTCCCAAAGGAAATCTCAAGTCGTTCTCCCGGAGCAGCCCAACCCCAAAATTGAATGGGTTTTTGACGCTGGATCACCATACCATCTGAAATAACGTGGGGCAGGCGGATTTCAGCCCGTACCCAAGTGAAAGAAAATACGATGAGTCCAATTAAATAACAATGTCGCATACGTTAAAAACCGATTGAGTTACCACCATCGACGGGTAAAGACACCCCTGTAATGTAACTAGCCGCATCAGATGCAAGGAATACTGCCGCCCAACCGACCTCTTTGGGTTGGCCAAAACGCGACATGGGGGTTCGGTCCATGGCTTTATGCATGCGGTCGGGGTCGCTCGACATGGCGGTTTTCATCATGTGGGTTTCAATGAATCCCGGCGCAATGGCATTGACTCGGACATTAAACTTTGAAAATTCTGAGGCCAAAACTTTGACCATCCCTTCCACACCTGACTTGGAAGCAGCATAGGCCACCACCCGATCGATACCATAATACGCTGCCATGGAGGAGATCATTAAAATAGATCCTCGTTGTCTTTCTATCATGCGGCGAGCGCAGGTTCGAGTGAGAGCAAAGACCGCATGAAGGTTGGTCTGGACGATCCGATCAAATTCCTCGTCTGTGACATCCAGTGCTGGCTTTTTCATATTGATTCCGGCATTGTTTACCAAAATATCAATTTCCCCTACCGAGGATTCAACCTCCTCAACAAGTTCTTCCAGAGATGACATACAGGTGACATCATTGACCACAAAATGAGCCTTATTTCCTAGACTTTGGGTGGACTCTCGAAGCACCTCTTCGCGCCGTCCGGTTAATACAACCGTGGCTCCTGCTTGGATCATACACTGGGCAATCTCCAACCCAATGCCACTGCCTCCTCCGGTAATGAGGGCTATTTTCCCTTCCAACGAAAACACGGACGGCACCTGAGTTTGAGTTAAAAGCGTAGGTTCTGATTCAAAAGGTATCATAGTTCGTATAGGTTATCGTAGTTGATAAATGCGTACAAGTTCTTTCATATCCTCCAAGGTCCGGGTTGGAGGTACCCAAGGAGAAGGAATGGGTTGTTTGGCATACGTTTGGAAGTAAAGTACGCAAGCATCCCGCCAATTTAGGGCTTCTCGGTGCTGGGCGGCCAAGCGTCCTTTAACATCCAAAAAGCGTTCCTGATCTATTTTACCCTCCAAGGTATTCCACGATTTTTGCAGAGCCTCGACCTCTTCCACACCATGGTAATATCGGTAGCAAAGCTCTTCCCAGAGGGTTCGACCGGTAGACAGTTTTTTATTCCAAGGCGTATGATGAAACCAATTTAAATAGCGTAAATCCATTTGATCGGGATTACTCCATTTCTCTTGTACTTTCGGATGATACAAAGCAATGGTACCATTGCCGGAGGTGGTCAGTCGATCAAACCCCAAGCCAATCGAGTCGGCTCGATGGTAGTAAATGGACGTCCAGTCCGGTCTAGCACTTTTTTCCAACCACGGTTGAGGGCCAAAGTGAATTCCCTCGCCCATGATATGGTGCAAGCCCAGGGGATTGGTGAAGTTCACGTATACTTCGTGCGAAGCTAATAAAATACCTTGGATGGTTTTCACGACGGCAAGATCAGTACCGAAGGTTTGTTTGATCCATTCTTGGGCAATTTGTTCTTCGGTTAGGGTGTGATCCCATGCCAACCGACCAAATCCGTACCAGTTGGCTTGCGACATCAGGTGGCCCGTCCAGTTTCGATCGGAACCCGTATTAGCAACCCCTGCCATCACCGTATGCTGATAAGAATGAACGGACCCATCTATGATTTTCGCCACCGTAGATCCTGGGCCTTGAACGTAGGTATCGGACGTTAAGACCTCCTTGTACATACTAGGAAGAAAGACCAAGTTGGTCGAAAACCCGAGGTATTCTTGGGTTATTTGAAACTCCATAGCCAAAGGTGTTTTGGGCATAGCCCCAAATAAAGGATGGAATGGTTCGCGGGGCATAAAATCGATTGGCCCATTTTTAACTTGTACGATCACATTGGATAGAAATTGACCATCGAGCGGTTTAAACTCATGGTAAGCCTCTCGGAAGCGGTCACCTTTGGGATCTGCGGCATAGACAAAGGCACGCCAAATAACTAATCCACCGAAAGGTTGAATGGCCTCAGCCAACATATTGGCACCATCGGCATGATTTCGGCCATACTCTTGTGGTCCCGGTTCTCCTTCTGAATTGGCTTTTACGAGGTATCCTCCAAAATCAGGGATGTATTGGTAAATCAACTCTGTCCTGTCTTTCCACCATTGTCGAACCGCCGGATCCAAGGGATCTGACGTTTTCAATTTTCCTAAAACTTTGGGTGAAGCAAAATTGAGGGATAAGAACACCTGAATTCCATAAGGCCGAAAGACATCTGCCAGCGCCTTTACTTTGGCCAGATACTCAGCTGTTAAAAAGCGTGGACTCGCATTTACATTGTTTAACACGACCGCGTTGATACCCAAGGAAGCATTCGCTCGGGCGTATTCTTCGTACCGAGGATCAATCGTTTCAGGGAGCTCATACCATTTCCACATCGAAGCCCCCGCGTATCCACGTTCGATGGTTCCTAAGACATTATCCCAGTGGTTCAGCATACGCCATCGAACTTTAGGTGCGCTTTCCAGCGTAGCAGGGAGTGATTGGGTTTGTACCGCCCGTAACAACGCATAACTTCCATATAAAAAACCTCGGTCGGTACTTGCCTCGAGGATTCGGTTACCTTGGCTGAGCGAAATTTTATATCCATCGGCTGGGATTTGCTTGTTTCGTCGAAAGACTAGGCCTCCTTGTTTAGCCGCTTGATTTTGGGGAAATCGGCCCAGCATTCCTCTCAATCCCCTGTGAAGCTCTTTCTCCGCTGTTTGAAGAATAGGAGAACTTCCTGCTTCATTTTTAAAAAATTGAAATTGCTTTTGCCAACTTTCGGCTTGAGGAACCGGATCAAATCGCAACCAAAGACGATATCCATCTTCTGCCATGGCACTAACGGCCCATGAGATCAAAATCCAAGTGAAGAGTATGTTCTTTTTCATCGTGTTTCTAATTATTAAGCATATATGAAAGTGCTGTTTCTATCCCACGGAGCTCGGCCAAACCTTTCATTCGTCCAATGGCCGAATACCCAGGATACGTTTTTTTGGCTAGATCGTCCATCATTTGGTGCCCGTGGTCAGGACGCATGGGAATGGATCGTCCCGTTTTCTTTTCCCAGATAAGCACTTCCCGAATCAGCGCCACCATATTCACATCCCCTTCCAAATGCCGGGCCTCATGAAAAATCAAGGGACTTTCTTGTTCTCTTTTGGTGGCTCGCAGGTGTAGAAAATGGATTCGATCTCCCATTTCCTTGACCATGTCCACCAAATCTTGATCGGCCCGTACACCCAGCGAGCCTGTACAGAAAGTGATGCCGTTGGCCGATACCGGACAGGCCTCCCAAAGCCGAAGAAGGTCTTGTCGTGTGCTAACCACACGGGGTAACCCTAGAAGTGGGAATGGAGGATCGTCTGGGTGTATACATAGCTTCATTCCTAGTTCCTCCGCCAAAGGAGCTACCGATTGGATGAAATAATGAAGGTTTTCACGAAGTTTTTCGGCCGAAATCTCATGGTATTCATCCAGCAATGATTGAAACGAGTGTAAAGAGAAGGCTTCTTCTGAACCGGGCAAACCGAGTAAAATGGTATCCGTTAGATTTCTTTTTTCTTCTTGACTCATGCCATCGAAACGCGCTTTGGCCAACTCGAGCACCTCAGAGGTATAGTCTTTGGCTGCGTGGGGTCGTTGTAAAATGAAAAGATCAAACACAGCGAAATCGACCCACACAAACCGCAATGCCCGTGCACCGTCTGGCATTGGGTACGCCAGATGGGTACGAGACCAATCCAACACCGGCATAAAATTATAACAGACGGTATCAATACCACTAGCAGCTAAATTTTGAAGGGACGTTCGGTAATTTTGGATGAAGTGATCTCGGCTGGGCTTTCCCTTTTTGATGTCTTCGTGTACGGGAAGACTTTCTACCACCATCCATGCCAAGGGCGTTAGCTGATGATTGTCTTGTTCAATGATGTGCTTTCGTTCTTGGATGGCCTCATGAGACCAAACGTCACCCACTGGAATGTCATGAAGGGCCGTGACAACCCCTTCACATCCACTTTGCCTAAGATCAAGTAGAGAAACCGGATCTTTAGGGCCAAACCATCTCATCGTGTGTCTCATAGTCAATGTCTTCCTCTAGTATATTTCGATTTTTGTGTTGGATAGCTCAAAAAACGAGGGTCTCCTTTTTGTGTCAATAAACTGATTTTTTGTATCACTACTGCCGGGTCTAGTGCCCAAATTTTAAGTTGATGTTTTCCTTGAACCAGAGTTTGTGAAGACGTCTGGACTCGTTGAACGTTATGGGCAACCATCTTCTCCCAGGCTCTAGCTGATTTTCCCGGATCTACTCGTAGCGTCTCGATGGGGCCGTCATCCCAAGAAAAACCGAGGGTAACGGTTTCATGCTCTCGATAAGCTAGTATGGGTGAAGTTTGAATTTCCACCTGTATCGAATCACCTCGGGTGATGTACACATCATATATCAAGTGGGCGCCATCGGTATTGGCTTTTTGGCGTGGAAAAGTCAGTGGCTGGGTAGACACCCCATTCCCTGTCCGTCCGATTCCCGGTATGATTTCCCAAACAATTCCATCCGATGAAACCGCCTTTGACCAGTCACTGGCCTCCCAAGTCACGACGGATCGATCTTGTACCCATCCGGTAAAATCCTGTGGTATATTTACCTTCCATGCTGTGAGGGGATCCGTCGATTGGATGGAAAACGGCATTTTTTCTGGAAACAAGACGGGTAACACTTGTTTTTCTGGTTGTTGCCAATAAGTATACCCAATGTGCGTTTGGTCGGCGAAATGATTCCATTTACCTCCCGCCAACTGATGATTAAAATAATCACTTAATTCCTGATCCCGTTGAAAATGGTACCGCACGCGGTCAGCCCATCGATGGGCTTGCTGTTCGTCTTTTTGCTGCCAAGCCAATAGATGTTTGCCATGGGCATAGTATAATTCATAGACATTTGAGCACGCTAAAATCGGGTACAAAACCAACTGATAATAAGCATCCTGCATAGATTTAGGGAGTTTTTGGTAGATAGACTCCGACTCTCTTGCTAGACCCACATATTCTGACACCACTAGATCCCATTCCGAGGGTGAACCTGACCAGGAAAACGTATTGGCTTGCATCAGCTCAGGTTTGATTCGGGCGTTTATTTGCGTGTATTTTTCAATGTACTTCCCGATGGTTGCCCCCCAAGTTGATCCAAATTGTTGGGTAGCCCAATCCGAATGAAAGGTGGCCATGCGGTCGAGTGTCATTTCCTCGGGATTCCAAGCCATGGTCAAGAAAAAATCGATAGGAACCTCCATGGGTTTTAAATCGCCTACATTCACAATCCACAGCTGCTTGGCATCATGTGCATAAGCAAGCCTCATTTGTTCCCACACCCGGGCGATGTTATTGGTATTGACCCATTTGTAATTTCGAGGGCCACCGACATAATCAAAGTGGTAATAAATCCCATATCCTCCTTGCCGCGGCTCACTTCCAGGCGTGGGCAATTTGCGAATATTTCCCCAATTATCATCACATAATAAAAGGGTTACGTCGTCCGGGACGCGCATACCTTGATCGTAATACTCTTGTACCTCTTTGTAGAGCGCCCAGACTTGGGGTTTTTCCGCTGCCGGGCGGCCTGAAACCTCTTCTAAAATTTTGCGTTGATCCGCTACAATTTTTTCAAGTAAGGCAGTGGCCGTCTCTTGGGTCATGGGTTCGTCCCCATCCCCACGCATGCCAATGGTGAAGATATTGTCGTACGCATATCGTTTTTCCGTGCTTTCTTTCCAAAAGGCTCGGAGTGTGGAGTCGTTTTGGGTGTAATCCCAAGGACCCTTCTGGCCGTATCGTCGCCACTCATCATGTGCCCGCATCATCGGTTCATGATGCGACGTACCCACAACCACGCCATACGCCTCTGCCAAATCTGCATTTTGGGGGTCATCGACGTAAAAGGCATTTCCCCACATGGCGGGCCATAGGAAATTTGCTTTTAACCGCAAGATCAGTTCGAATACACGGCTGTACAGTTTCTGATTGAAGCCGCCGTTTTTCTCCCATGTCCAACCTGATAAACATGGGGCTTCGTCATTCAAAAAAATCCCTCGGTATTTAACTTTGGGTTCCCCTGCTGAGAAGGTACCGGGAGCTAAATAAAGACTGGAGTGGTGCTGAACGGGAACATCTGCCCAAAAATGCCAAGGGGAAACACCCATTGCCGAGGAAAGATCATACAATCCGTAGATTGTACCCCGAGGGTCGCTGCCTACAATGACAAAAATTTCGTCCACTCCTTTCCATGGCTTTGTAATGCGCGTCTGGAGGTAGGTTTCCCACTTCCCATTGATTTGTTGTGTGGATAACTTGCGGGCTTTGACCAATTCATCAATCCATCGATTTTTACCTAGTGTTCCTACCAAAACAAAACGCTTTGTCTTTTCCAATTGCCTAGTTGGCCGAATTCCCGTGACCTTTTCAATATCTTGTTGCCAATCCTCAATCGCTCGCGTAACCGACCGGGCCTCTTGATCATCCCATACTATACCAGCCGCTTTTTGGTCTGATACAAGCTGGAAATTCCCTTGTTCCTTAGTAAATCGAATAGGCCCCTGACCATACACCCATTGCAGGCTGAATAGTCCAAAAAGTAGAAGATGTTTCATACGGAAAAAGGAGCCAAGCCAAAAGGCCTGGCTCCCAAAAAGGGTAAATTACTTATTTTTCAATGCTTGAAGCATCGCTCCATATGCTGGCTTTTTCTGATAACTATTGTCAAATAGTAACGGGAACTCTTTACCTCCATCATACAACCAACTATTGGCATCGTTGACACCCCAAACTGCGATCCCTGCACGCTGTGCGGGAGGTACATTCCGGATGTAGCTCTCCACAACAAATTTGTACATTTCAGCCTGATATGCTCTCAAAAGATCGGTGGGTTGGCCCGCCGGACTCGACATAACCATCCGTACATCCAACTCAGACACCCGAACTTTCAAACCTGTTGCGGCTAACCTTTTAAAATGTTGCTCAATTCCTGCATGGGAGGTTCTCCACGAAATATGCATTTGTGTCCCAATACCATCGATCTTCGCTCCCGCTGCTCTTGCCCGTTGCACCAAATCCAGTAAGCCTGTAAGCTTGGCTGGAGACGACTCCAGGTTGAAGTCATTGATGTACAACTCGGCTGTTGGATCTGCCTCCGCAGCATATTTGAACGCATTTAAAATATAATCAAAGCCAAGATACTCGGACCACACAAACCAGTCACTCGCGTTGGCTGGAGCAGGCGAGTTCGCGTTGGTTCGAAGTTGACCCGATTCCGTTACAGGTTCGTTCACTACGTCCCAAGCCTTCACTCTTCCTTTGTATTTATTGACGGTTCCAGTAATAAAGGTGCGAAGTGCTTGGTCAACTCGACTCCGAATTTGAGCCCCTCCCGGTGCCTGAACCACCACTTTGAAACTCGCATCATCAATGAAATACGTATTCGCCGCTTGGCCCATATCAAATAGGACGCGCGTTCGAGGTGAATTGGCGACAATCGTCCAACTAACCTGCTGCCAGTTGGTACCAATTGCCTGATCCCCCTGAAATTGAGCACTTCCCCCTCCTTCTGTACCCGTTGATAAACGAATCGATCCTCCCGGCGCCTGAGCTTTCACCCAATAGGTAAAAGTATATGATTCCCCGGCCACGGTGTTGATAAAGTCGCTTGCGACCTGTACACGCCATTGATTACCTGGATACCCAATCGGATTCACGACTTTCATCGAACGGGTGCCGGTCCGAACTTCATTGCTACCCGCCCCTACGGTGATGGTACTTGTACCGGCCGGATTTCCCGTATTGAAGACCGACCAATTCGAAAATGCTGTGGCACTTCCTTGCTCGAACCCTCCATTCAACACCAATTCTTCAGCTGCCGGCACCACTATCCCAGCAAAGGTTCGGAGGTACCCTGCATTTTGATTGGCATGCCATGCCAAAGTATGTCCAAAGACCTCTTTATTTCCCAGCTTGGCCAAAATCTCATCCGCCCGAGAAAAGTTCAAGGTTCCGTTCCCTTGCACAATGGCGCCGTGCTTCATGTGGTATTCGAGTGTGGCTATGTCGAAATCTCGTTGTACGATTTCACCATAGGCGGGTTCATTCATCAAGGGCGTGTACCCCACGGCCGTGCCGATCGGAAAGTCGGCAACATCCTTTAGGGGTGCCGAGTCATCGCCATAAGCAGTGGCATTTAAGATGCCTACTTCGGGTTCCACTTGGCAACTAACTGCGGTGAAAACCGCCAAAAGTCCGAAGGTGATATTTTTCCAGTTTCTATACATAATGTTTTCTTTTTTCAGTCAAATCAATAACCTGGATTCTGATATTTTGCCTTGTCCGGATCCTCTGTCCGATCCAATTGCTCTCTCGGGATAGGTCGTAGCACATGGAAATCTTTGATATTTGCGGCCACGTCGGTATTATATCTTCTGGCACGCTCCAAGAGTTTTCCACGGGTAGCCAAATCTGGCCAGCGCATGCACTCGCCCATCAACTCACGCGTGCGCTCGTCCAAGATGAAATCAAGGGTGATTTCCGAGGCATTCCGAACCCGAATACGCTCGGCCCGTGCTGCTACCGTAGTGGCCGACAGACCTGGGCGAAATGCCGCTCTCGTTTTGATTACATTGATAAATTGCAATGCCTCATTTCCGCGGTTCGTTTGCAAGGCAGCCTCCGCAGCGAGAAGATACGTCTCGGCCAATCGCGCCACAGGGAACGGACGCGTCGCTTGGTTGTTGGCGTCAATGTTCCGTAAGTCCTCAAACTTGCTCAAACTGGGATAGTAGTTTCGAGTTAAGTTGGGATCGATCGAACCACCAATGAAATAGAATTCACGAGGTGCAACTACCCGGTACTTCAACCGGCGTGTACCGTCCGGATTCCGCAAGGCATTCAATGAATCAGCCTGCGCATTGGTATGGGCCGCAATAAATGCGGTATCGGTAGAAGTTACCAAACCATTGGCTGTTGCCAACGTTGCCACCCAAGGACCCGTCGTGGTAGTAGCATAATACATTGTCCGGAAAGATCCATCGTACCGCGAATCGTTGGTTTTATCAGCAAAAGCCTCGAAATACGCCCATGGGGTCGGACAAAAACGACGGATCGGACGTCCATACGGAATGGCTCGTGTAGAGGTCGGTATGAACGAGGAACTCGCCAAAGGCGCTCTTACATTGGTGTAATCGCCACAAAAATCATTGTGGGCATCGGTTCCTTTCCCCGCACCAATGCTATTGGGGGTACCAATTTCATTGGCTCCGAAATTGCCCGGAACACGCTCAACCGAGAATAATATCTCTTGGTTGTAATCGTTTCCTGGTCGAAATACATCGGCAAAGTTTTGAAGTAACTCAGTACCGTAACGAGATCGGTTGTTGATTAACTCGGTGGCCGCCTGGTACCCCCGCTCAAAATCTGTCGCTTGTTTCGCCGTTGAATATCCACGCTGAATGTAGGTCTTGGCTAGCATGTGCAAGGCCGCGCCTTTGGCAGCCCGGAAGGCTCCTGTCGGGCGGCGATCAGGTAAATTCTCCACTGCAAATTGAAAGTCCGCGATGATGGCCTCGTAATTTTTTGCCAATAACTCCTGATGATTAAGGCGATTAAAACCTTGGAACGGGGATTGGTTGAATTTCAACTCACCCGAACCTAAATCCAACGGCACAGCTCCAAACTGTTGCACTAGGTTCAAATAGTAGATTCCTCGCAAGAAGCGAGTTTCAGCAATCAACCGGGTTTTTGTAGCCTCAGGAATATTGACCTCAGGGGCAAATTCAACCAACGCATTCGCCAAGTTGATATTATTGAAACTCCGGTTCCAGGGAGTCAACAAGGCTCCATTGGCTGCATCCAAGGTGTAATTTCCCAAAGTCAAGGCAAAACCAGGTGACCCAGCTCTCGCTTGCTCCGCCAATGCCCACTCATCTGTACCGACAGAACCCAAAGAAACCATTCCCTCTGGCCCCCATAAAAAACGCAGTCCAGAATACACAGCATGTAACCCGTTTTCAAAACCAGTTGGTGTTTTAAAATACTGAACACTAAAAACAGTGTAGGGCTGCTCCCGCAAAAATTCATCTTCGTTACAGGACACAAGGGTCATTCCAGCAAAAAAGACCGAAGCGATATATTTATTCCATTTTTTCATCTTGAATCCATTATAAAGTTAAGTTGATCCCCATCGCAAATGTCCGACGCATCGGTGTTCCTAAGCCTACTGTCAAGGCGCCGTTACCCGCATTGTTGGCCCGAATATTTCCAGGGTTCGCTACCCCTTGATTACCCAGCCCCGTTCCTTCTGGGTCAATGCCGGTTTGGCGGAAGAACGGCGAGAATAACGTGGCTACGTTATCCACCACCCCGTACAAGCGAAGGTTTTGCATTTGCGCCTTTTGAAGTAATTTCGGCGCGAAGGTATACCCAATGTTGATACTACGAATCTTCACAAACGAGGCATCGTAATACCCCAAGGTCCGCCACGCATCACTCACTGGGCTGATAGCCGCCTGGGGCATCGGGAACCAGTTGGTGGGATTGGTGGGTGTCCAGTAATCGACCTTGATTTCGTTCCGGCGGCCATCCAATACCGTTAGGTAATTTCCAAAAGGCTGGTGCAATTGACTCACCAACATCCCTCCAAACCGAGCAAAAGCCACCACCGATAAATCAAATCCTTTGTACGTAAATCGGTTCGTTAAACCTCCTTGGAGTTTGGCGTCCATGTTGCCGATCACACTGCGGTCATAGGTGGCATCAATACGGCCATCAGGTATCCCATCCGGACCACTGATATCCGCCAACTTGATCTGCCCAGGTGATGACCCAAACTGAGCTGCTTCCTCTGCTTCACTGATTTGCCAAATACCCAACTTTTTAAAGTCATAAATCGACGTCATCGAATATCCCACAAATAACTGGCTACCAATATCTTGTGTAACACCCGAAGTCAAGGCAAGAAGTTTATTCACATTTCGGAATAAATTCAATTCGGTGGTCCAAGTAAATCCATTCGACTTATTTACCACGTTCTGCGTATTCAAAGTGAATTCAAATCCTTTGTTCGACATCTCCCCGATGTTGGTCAAGAAAGCACCGGCCACACCTGATGTAACAGGCAAGCTAACATTGTACAGAATATCTTGGGTGCGGCTGTTGTAGAATTCCAAACTACCTGAGATCCGGTCACGGAACAAGCCGAAGTCCAATCCGACATTCAGCGTATTCGTGAACTCCCAACTTAAATTCGGGTTAGGTAAGGTCACCACATTGTACCCCGTGACAATCGTTGGACCGAAGTTGTATCGGGTGATGTTTCCGCCCGTAGATCCGGCCCCAAGGCCATTCGAGTTATTTACTAATCCAAGGGACTGATACGGCCCAATGGCTTGATTCGACGTTTTTCCCCAACCAACCCGTAATTTCAATAAGTTGATCTCCTTGATGGGGCGAATAAAACTCTCTTCGCTCAATAACCATCCTGCCGAGAACGCCGGATAATCAAACCAACGATTGGTAGGTGCCAAACGGGAAGATCCGTCGCGGCGGTAGGTGGCCGTTAGCAAATACTTTTCTTTAAAAGAGTAGTTTACCCGGGCCATGTAAGAAATCAAACTCCAGCTCGACTCCCCACCACCCAAGAAAGTATTGTTTGAGTTAATCGGTGTGGATAAAGCTAAGTTGTAAAATTTCACGAAATCCTCCGCAATAGAGTCCTTTTGAACAAAGTTGTCAAAGGACTGTGACCGCTGGAAGGAATACAATCCCGTAGCCGAGATGGTATGATTTTCCTTAAATCGCTTGTCATACTGTAAAATATGCTCCAAAGTATAGCCATTGGTTTCCCCGTTACCTACCCTGGCAGTATTGCCCTGACCCGCCCGGAAGAAGCTTGGCTGTAACGGACGATCCTGCGGAATGAAGGTTCCATTAAACTGCTGAGCAAAATTGACCCCAAGGTTGGCTCGGTATTTCAAACCATCCAAGATTTCAACCTCAGCATACGCACTATTGAACGTCCGGATCCGACGAACCCGGTCAATCCACCCTGGATTTTCATCCAATAAATACAAAGGATTATAACGCCCACCACCGTTGATGTCATCTAAGTTTCCCCAAGGGGTTGGATTAAGTGAGCCATCATCAAAATAAGGACTTACCAATGGCGACATGGCCATCATCCGAAATAAGGGCGAACCTGAGACAAATTGAGATCCATTCGAATAACTGAATATATTTTGAGTGGATAAACCTACCTTGATTCGTTTCCCAACCTGCCCATCAATTGCTGCCCGAAACGTATACCGAGTGAAATCCTCCCCGGGCAAAACAGTATTCTCTTTGTAATACCCACCACCCAAGGCAAACGTACTTTTCTCGGAGCCACCCGTTAAACTCAAGTTATGCTCGGTTCTAAAGGAAGATTTATACATCAAATCTTGCCAGTTGGTATTGGTTCCTCGTTCGATCCCGATGATCTCATCCGGCATGTAGCCGTTTCCCCAGGTCGAAATATTTCGCATGGCTTGATATTCCTCCGGATTGTACGTCGGGAATTTATTGGCGACCTGTCCAACCCCATGGTACCCATTATACGCTACGCGGGTAGCTCCGCTTTTCCCTTTTTTGGTGGTCAATAAAATAACCCCATTAGCTCCCCGTGATCCATAGATAGCCGTGGCAGAAGCATCCTTTAAAACATCCACCGAGGCAATGTCGGCTGGATTGATATCATTTAAGGACCCTTCGTACGGAATTCCATCCAAAACCAGCAAAGGTTCGTTGGATCCACTAATCGAGCGAATACCCCGTATGCGAATTTGAGCCCCAGCACCGGGTTGATTTCCTACCCGCTGAATCTCCAAACCAGCTGCTCGTCCTTGCAACGCCTGCTGTAAATTAGCCGCAGGTACCTCCCGCAGCGTAGCCTCATTCACCGACACCACGGACCCAGTCACATCTTTCTTTTTCTGAGTTCCATATCCCACCACCACAATCTCCTCCAAAATCTGACTCGATGATGCCAATGCCACATCGTAGGTCGTAATACCCGCTACCAACTTGTATTCTTTTGTCGTGTAACCAACAAACGAATACACCAAGGTTTCTCCTGCTGTCGCCGAGATTTCATACCGCCCGTCCCCGTCTGTGAAAGTTCCACGGGTCGTTCCTTTGATCGAAACCGTAGCCCCAGCAATGGCTTCTCCCCCCTCCTCTGTGACCCGGCCGCGCAATACCCCTGTTTGAGCCTGTGCCCAGGTCTGGAGACACAGAAACAGGATGAGCATTCTACCCAGGATTTTCCCCGTTGAATGCAGATGGACATAGATTGTTCTCCTCATAATCTAATCGATTAGCATGTGTTATTGGATGATTAATTAGACAATTTCGCTGTGAAGGTTCGTATCGAATCTTGTAATAGTACAATAAAATACCTCAAATACTGGCTACTAAAAGATTCGGTACGCCCTTCACATGATCGAATCTTATGCACAATGCGAGAGATTACAAGAGAATAAGCGTAATTTTGACACGTAATATTTTCGAAATAAATCGAAAACATTTTCGAAAAGGATTTCGATATATAATTAAATTTTTGAAAAATTGGATGAAACCTCGATGGGGCAAAAGACCTGTCATTTTCGACCAACTTGATTCCTCTCAATTAAAAATTAGAAAAATTCAATTCGACTATGCAAAAATGTCCTCAGTGCCAACAGGTAGACCACATCGTCAAGGCGGGTTTTATTCGCGGGGAACAACGCTTCCACTGCAAAGCATGTGTGCTATATTTCACCAACAAGCCCAAAACCGAAGGTCCCATTCGAAAGAAATGGCAGCCTACGATTCTGGACATTGCTGAAAGTTTGGGGGTTTCGGCCTCTACGGTTTCAAAGGCACTGAATAACCGCTCCGATATCAATCCCGAAACCCGAAAAGCCATTTTAGAAGCGGCTATTCAACTCGACTACAAGCCTAACCTGTTAGCCCAAAGCCTACATCGCGGAAAATCCCACATGATTGGAGTAGTGGTCCCCAACATTGTGCGGCCTTTCTTCTCCGGCGTTTTGGCGGGTATTCAGCATGTGGCTAGCCAAGCAGGATATCGGGTCATGACCTGCCAATCGGACGAAAAAGCCCAAATTGAACAAGAAAATATTGAGGCGCTCGTCGCCAGCCGTGTCGACGGCCTGCTCATCAGTCATTCCCTTGAAACGAAATCGTTTGATCACTTACGTATTCATGCAGAACGCGGCATGCCCATTGTCCACTTTGACCGGGTCGCTCATGAGCTTCCCACGCCCAAAGTCGTCCAACAAGATTTTATCGGTAGCTTTAAACTCGTAGAACATCTCATTCACCAAGGATGCCAGCGAATTGCGATCGTCATCGGCCCGCCTAGCCTGCACATTTGCCAAGCTCGTCTGGAAGGTTACAAAACCGCTCTCGCCAAATACCATCTGCCCCTTGACGAGACCTTAATTGCAGTGGGTGACTTCTCCACCGAATTTTCCGTCCGGACCATCAAACAATGGATGGGCCTGCCCCATCCACCAGATGCCGTGTTTGGGATTTTTTACCAAAATGCGATTGAAATGATGGTCGAGGCCAAGAAAATGGGGAAGAAAATACCCGAAGAAGTCGCCTTCGTTGGGTTTGGGGACGAATTACTCGCCGAGTGGATCGAACCCTCTCTTACGGTCTATCACCAATTTCCCCATAAAATTGGTGAACAGGCGGCTAGGTTATTGTTGGAAAATATAGAACAAAAGGGCGTGGCGGTACCGTATCATCATGTGGTGGAAGGCGAATTGATCATTCGAAAATCTTCGCAACGAACCCCATAAAAAAAGCGGCTGACTCTTTTCAGAATCAGCCGCTTTCAGTGTATCGCGAAGGAATTAGTTTCCTTTTGCTTTCTTGATCACTTCTTCTGCCAAGTTTTGTGGCACGAAGTCATAGTGCGAGAACGTCAAGTTCGCCGTAGCACGACCTGAAGAAATGGTACGCAAGTCGGTTACATAACCAAACAACTCAGACAAAGGAACGTCTGCTTTGATTACTTGTGAACCCGCTTTGGTATCCATCCCTTTCATCATACCGCGACGACGGTTCAAATCACCCGTGATAGGACCTGTGTACTCGTCTGGAGTAATGATTTCAACCGCCATGATAGGCTCTAACAACTTGGCACCTGCCTGGCGAGCTGATTCTTTGAAACCAATCCGAGCTGCCATTTCAAATGAGAAAGCATCTGAATCGACATCGTGGAAGGATCCGTGGAATAGCTTCACACGCATCGAGTCAATTGGATATCCAGCCAAAGGACCTGATTTCATCGCTTCCTCAAATCCTTTTTGGATTGACGGGATGAATTCTCTAGGAATAACCCCACCCACAATTTTGTTATCAAATTGCAAGCCTTGTTTTACTTCCTGTCCTTCTTCCTGATCATCACGTGGCCCGATTTCAAAAACGATATCGGCAAATTTACCACGACCCCCTGTTTGTTTCTTATAAACCTCCCGGTGTTCGTATACTTTGGTTAAGGCCTCTTTGTAAGCAACCTGCGGTGCACCTTGGTTTACCTCCACTTTGAATTCACGACGCATCCGGTCGATGATGATCTCCAAGTGAAGCTCACCCATACCCCGAATGATGGTTTGACCTGTCTCTTCGTTGGATTCTACCTGAAGGGTTGGATCCTCCTCGATCAATTTCGTGATGGCATTAGAGAATTTATCTTGATCCGCTGTTTTCTTCGGCTCGATCGCATACCCGATTACTGGATCTGGGAATACCATCGACTCAAGAATGATTGGGTTTTTCTCATCCGACAAGGTATCCCCTGTTTTGATGTCTTTGAAACCTACCACCGCAGCGATATCACCTGCCTCAAGCTGATCGATCTGATTTTGCTTGTTGGCGTGCATTTGGAAGATCCGAGAGATCCGCTCTTTGTTCCCTGAACGGTTGTTCAAGATGTATGAGCCGGAAGGAAGCGTTCCTGAATAGGCACGAACGAAACACAAACGACCTACGAATGGATCGGTAGCGATTTTAAAGGCCAAAGCCGTGAAAGGCTGCGTCGCATCTGGCTCGCGAACGATTTCGGCACCTGTCCGTGGATCCGTTCCTTTGATGGCGTTACGATCCAATGGAGAAGGCAACAAGGCCATTACGTAATCCAACATGGTCTGTACCCCTTTGTTTTTAAAAGAAGAACCACACACCATTGGAACAATCTTCATGTCAATCACAGCGGCACGCAAGGCAGCTAAGATTTCATCTTCGGTGATCAACTCAGGATCCTCAAAGTATTTTTCCATCAACGACTCGTCATAGTCGGCAACGGCTTCAAGTAATTTTTCACGCCACTCTTTAGCTTCTTCCAACATATCATCTGGAATAGGCACCTCGGTGAACGTCATCCCTTTATCTTCTTCGTTCCATTCGATACCCCGGAAGTTAACCAAGTCAACCACACCCCGGAAGCTATCTTCTGAACCGATAGGCAATTGCAAAGGAACGGCGAAAGAGCCAAGCATTTCCTTTACTTGCTTACACACGTTTAAGAAGTCAGCACCTGAACGGTCCATTTTGTTTACGAAACCAATCCGAGCTACGTTGTAGTTATTCGCCAAACGCCAGTTGGTTTCTGACTGAGGCTCCACACCGTCTACGGCACTGAAAAGAAACACCAAACCGTCCAAAATCCGCAATGAACGGTTTACCTCAACGGTAAAGTCCACGTGACCTGGAGTATCGATGATGTTGATGTGGTAGTTGTCTCCACGGTAAGGCCATGATACAGTAGTTGCCGCTGAGGTAATCGTGATACCCCGCTCTTGCTCTTGCTCCATCCAGTCCATAGTAGCCGCACCGTCGTGTACTTCACCGATCTTGTGGCTAACCCCGGCGTAATAGAGAATACGCTCAGTCGTCGTGGTTTTACCGGCATCAATGTGAGCGGCAATACCAATGTTTCTTGTAAATTTTAAATCGCGAGCCATTGAATAAAAAATAATTAAACGATTATGGAAGTGGGTTTTTCAACCCTTACTGCCGTGTTGGGAGATTCACTCACTCCATTATTGCGAATGGAATTCCGTGCCATTTCGGGCTGCAAAGGTACAAACATAATTTTAAATTATAAAAATTTATGTAAATCATTTGTTATAAGATTATTATGAATGAATCTGATGAGGGGCTTGGTTAGGGTAATTAGGTCTTAGGAAGGGCCCTACTTATAAATAATGGACGAGTTGTCGGGAAAATGATTTATTTTGCTGTTTTAAACTCGAAATCAAGGAATTTTATTCTATTTAAATACGATGGCGAAAAAAATGAACCCGGAAGAAGAAAATCAAATCAGCATTGAATTACCTGAGGAACTCGCGGAAGGCGTGTATGCCAACTTGGCCATGATTTCCCATTCCAACTCCGAATTTGTCCTGGACTTCATTCGTATGATGCCGGGTATCCCGAAAGCCAAAGTAAAATCCCGTATTATCCTAACACCGGAGCATGCGGTTCGGCTGCTGCTAGCGCTGCAAGATAATATCGCCAAATTTGAGCAGAATTTCGGGGAAATCAAGGCCCAAGAACATACGCCTCCATTCCCGATGAATTTTGGAGGCCCCATGGGAGAAGCCTAAAGCTAGTCGGCTTATTTTCAGCGTATTCTTATAAATATTTAGGAGATAAATTTTTTTACTCCTGAAAAAGTGCTAATTTTGCCCTCCCTTTCGAGGGAACAACTATTTTTTTAAACCATTTTTATTTCGCAATGCCTACTATACAACAGTTAGTAAGAAAAGGAAGAGAGACTTTGAACTACAAATCTAAGTCACCGGCATTGGATTCTTGCCCACAACGCAGAGGGGTATGTACACGGGTGTACACCACCACACCAAAGAAGCCTAACTCGGCGCTTCGGAAAGTGGCACGGGTACGTTTGACGAACCAGAAAGAGGTGAACGCCTACATTCCGGGTGAAGGTCACAACTTACAAGAGCACTCGATCGTATTGATCCGGGGTGGTCGGGTAAAAGATCTTCCAGGGGTACGGTACCACATTGTACGTGGAGCCTTGGATACCGCTGGTGTCAACAACCGTAAGCAGAGCCGTTCGAAGTATGGTGCGAAGCGTCCTAAGCCAGGTCAAGCTCCTGCCGCTCCAGTAAAAGGTAAGAAGAAATAAGATTTCCAACCGTTGAGAATGCATGGCATCTTCGGGGTGCCTTTGTCTATATTCGATAACAAAGGGAAGTAATATTTCGGATGACCGAATGTGAATTAGTTTTCTAGTAAAACGAAACCTCATTAACCGTCTTTATCAATGAGAAAAGCAAAACCCAAAAAGCGCTACGTACTTCCTGATCCTAAGTTTCGGGAAGTGTTGGTAACGAAATTCGTGAACAACTTAATGTTGGATGGAAAGAAAAGCTTAGCTTACTCCATCTTCTACGGCGCGCTTGAGATCGTAGAAAAAAGAACTTCAGAAAGTGGTGTTGAAGTTTGGAAAAAAGCCTTGAGCAACGTGATGCCAGCCGTTGAGGTAAAATCACGTCGTGTCGGTGGGGCAACCTTCCAAGTACCAACCGAAGTACGCGCAGAGCGTCGTCAGTCACTGGGTATGAAATGGATGATCTTGTACGCACGCCGCCGTGGTGAAAAAACCATGACCGAGCGTTTGGCAGGTGAAATCGTTGCAGCCTCCAAAGGTGAAGGTGCGGCCGTCAAGAAAAAAGACGATACCCACCGGATGGCCGATGCCAACAAAGCTTTCTCGCACTTCCGCTTCTAATCCAGCCGAAGCCGCGACAAGTAAACCCCGAGTCCGTTCGAAAAGAATAGGCTCGGGGTTTTTTGTGTTGTGGGGGGGGTAAAACAAATGGTACTTAGTTTGACCAAAAATTTTTAGATTAGCTAAAAACTTAGACTAAAAAATTAAAATTCAGATTTGGGTAGCCGTGGGGGAAATTCAAAAACAGAATTAGATTTGTGTTTTGGCTATCCTTCATTATTTTCTATTGTTTGAATTATTTCTGCCATTAATCCGTATAGGTAAAAATGTAACTTAACTTTTACGGCAGATCCTACAGCATATTTATCATAATTACCTTTAATCAACCTTGTTGTTAATTGAATATTTGAAATTTTAATTGCTTTAAATCTCTCTCCAGAATTTTTAACTACAATGGCATCAAATACTAAAACTTCACCATTCGCATCTTTCCACTCATAATGAAATTCAGGATTTAATTTGTGATACTTATTTTGAATGTTACTTAAGCAGTTTTTTCCTTCATAATAATTGAAATTATACGATTCTGCCATGAATTTAAAAAAATAGAAGCGTAGAGGGTTGTCATTTTCCAACTGACTATTTTCTTTTGCCATTCGAAATAATTTCACTCTTGTATTGGCATCATGAAGATTTCTACCATAAATTTTGAAAAGGAATTTTACGACTTCAAAATTCTCTTGCATATATTCCATTTCTGAAATATAAGAATCACATTTCTCAAATTCCTCCCTCTGTAAATGGTAGTTGTACAATAAAATACAGGCATATGGCCTAAGCCTTATATTTTGATATAATTCGTCTAAATATTGTTTGTAGTCTTTATTGTCAGTCCGCCTTTTAAGGTAATTTGCATAAATCGTCTGCAAACTATCAATTCTCTCTAATTCATCAGTTACTGTTCTGTTTGCCAAATCAAACAAATCTTCAATAAGAATTTGTTTTTGAATTTCATCTTCAGTGTCGTATTCAATATTCTCAAGTTGCCAAACAATTAGCTTTATGTAATCAACATAACTGAAAGCAGTAAATGGGTCTAGAAGTTGTTTTAAAATAAATAATTCCTCCGCTTCCTTTATATAAAAGTGAGTGTAATTTAATTGGTTTTCTTCTGCAAGGTAAAGTTTAGCCAATTCAAAATTTAGAACAGCACGTCTATGAATAAATCTGTGATTTCTAAAGTCTAACAAACTTTCAGCATATAGAACATAATCAATCGCCTTTTTTACAGAAGATATTGTTTTTCTGCTTTGGAGATTTATTGCATAGTTTAAAAGAAAATATGGATCTTCTGATAATTTTGTATAGCCTGCGTCATAAAGTTTATTTATTTGCGTACTGTTATATTCGTTATTTCTACTAAGAGCTTTTAAAAGGTTGTTAGCCAAATAAGAGCTTGTTTGTCCAAACTCAATTTGTTTTAACATCTGCTCATAGAATTTATATTGCTTGTCTTTATTTGGAATAAACCAGTTCACAAGCCTTTCGGCAATTAGCGGATGTTTTGTTTTAAAATATAAATCTGGTTGGGTTCCATGCGATGGAACATACTCTTGAATAAGAATTCCTTTACCTTCTGCTCTTACAATTTTAGATATAAATTCATCCCAGTCCATTTTGATGTTTTGCTTTAACCAACTTGCTGGCATAAGTAATTTATGCTTGTGTAATAATGCAGTAAATAAGAATGCTTGTTTTGCCTCTTTTGAAAGTTGGTTATAGCAATCAATTAAATCATTTTCGTGACGACCAGAAGTGATGGAAGCCATTAGTGCAACAAAAGAGTCGGAATTATATTCCCTCATTATTTTAGAAACTAATTGTTTCTTTTCACTTGCATCTCTAAAGTCAATTAAATTGGCTTTTTTGAGTTTTTCAAGCAGGTCTTCAATTTCATCTGCCGTAAATTCCCCTGATATTTTAAGTTCATGTGAATTTGGAACGGTTCTATTTAGTTTGAATTTCTCCAAGATATTTTCACGAATAGGTGCAATGAAGAAAATATTGCAGTCCTGAAACTGTTCTATACTTATGTCTCTCTGGATTTCAATTAATGCTTTGAAATAGCTTTCGACTTCAATTTCATCACAAAAGAAAATGAAATTTTTAGCCTTCATGGTTTTAATCAGGCCAATTAGATGTTCCTTTCTTGCTTTGTTAAAATCTACTATTTCAAAAGCAACAAGGTCTAAATCTGTTTGCTTTTCAAGTTCATAGATTAATCGTAACGTAAAGGTTGATTTACCAATGCCAAAGTCTCCACTAATGAAAAAAACAGGCACAAACGTGCCTTTTTTATCATTGACAACTTTTAGTATTTCATCAGTAAAGGATTTGGTAAACTTTGTTTTTATAACGTCTAAACCTCTTGTGATTACACCAAAATTCGGTTCGTCACCTTTGTAATACTCTTCTTCCTTTATAATTCGGTCTTTTGTATGTGTATTAAGTTGCTTTACAATTCCATCTAAACTTAAAAGTAATTGAGGCGGTGCAGAAATATGAAAATCTTGGCTGCTTGATAACGATAGCCCCTTTTTCTTCGCGACAATGTCTGCGTTTTTAGTTTCCCATTCTTTATACTTCAAAAAGAAATCTTGGAAAGAGCATTTGATAATGCAAATTTTATTTTTCTTGTAATATGCAAGGGTATTTTCGTTTGGAAATGGGTCAACATTGAAAATCCATCTTTTATCACGGAAGTTGTACGAATCAAACTTTTCAAGCAACTCCTTTCCAAAATCATCCGTAAATGAGTAGCCCATACTCAAAAACTGGATTTCGTGACTTATGTTTTTCAGGTCATTCAACACCAGTTTGTAAAAGCTATTTAGCTTTTTAAAATCATCGGTTGTAAAAGCTAATGGGTAAAGACTCTTATCAGAAATACAGCCATTCAGTTTTATGTATCGCACTTCTGTATTGGCTTCACGATAGTTGTATTGCTTTTGATTTCTAATTGGTATAATATCATAAATTTTCTGTGAAGATGATATTATTTCATCAAAGGCTCTTTCAACCAAGAGGTCGTAATTCGTTGTGATAATTTCACGCCAAGGAATGCCAGCCATAATACGATGAGCATCCGTTACTGTTAGTTTTTGCAAGAGTTCATGAACAAAATTGTCAAAATGGGTTCTGCTGAAACTATCATCTGCTGAAAGAATATCTAACCATTTAGTAATGTTTGGTTCATTTAGCTTTTTGCTAATTTTCGACTCGTAATAATCAATTAGTTCTTTGCTCAAATAGCGTTTCTCACCAACTGAAGCTCCGGCACCAAGAAACAAAATAGTATTGCTTTCTTTTATCTTTAAGAAGATTGCATTTAATGCTTCTTCCTGTTTTTCTATATCAAGTATATGTTCCATTCTCTAATTTTTAAACCGTTTTTACTTCCTCCTTCACACCCCAAACCTCACTGATTTTGTCTTTTATTTTTTGCTCAAAGATTTCTATTAGCCGCTTGTTGCCATTGACCAATTGCATTTCTTCTTCGATGGCCTGAACAATTTCTTTCTGTTCTTCAATTGTTGGTAATGGTATTTGAAGCTCTTTTATAAAGCCTAATGAAGCCATTCTAAATGAACCATCACCTAACTTGTAAAATTGGTTGTAAAGCGTCTGAGATATGAAGAACAAGAATTTATTAGCAAGTTGTGTATTGTCTAATGGCTGCAAACCAGCAATGTTTTGATTTGTAGAAGTTTCAAATTCTAAATATGCCGTTTTACCAATTGTAGCACCAACTAAAGCAATCAGTGTCGTATGCTTTGGAAATATTTTTGCACTTGATTTTTGCAAACCCAATTCTGTGATATATTCCTCACAGTTAAAAATAGGTTGGTCTTTACATACGGTCGAACCAACCCAAGGAACTGTTCCATTCGCCCAATATTCTTTTACAGCTTTGCTTGGAGTTCCACCTGATTGAATTTTACAAACCTCCCCCAACTCCACCATTTCCCAATCAGGGTTTATTTTAATGGTGGGTTTGTAGTTGTTTACAATTTGCTTGGCTCCGTCAATTATTTTTTGGTAGCCCTCTATTTCGGCTACTATTTGCTGTTGTATTTCAAGCGGTGGGAGGGGGATTTCAAGTTCACTAATTTGCTTTGATGACAAATTTGGTTGTGCTGCTCCGTGAGCTAAATTCAATAGTGTTTCATAAATACCACCTTTCAATAAAGCGTAATATAAATACTTTGAACTTGCATTTTCAGATTTAGACTTTATTAGAGCTACACGCTGATTCAACGCAAATTTATTACCAACAAAATTGTCAGGAAGCTTGCTTATTTTACCAGTTGTAGCACCAGATAATGCAATAAATATATCAAAGTAATCGCCTTTGAAAATCGCATTCTTTTTGTCGAGATGTATCTTTTCTGAAACGTATTCTACGTTTAGTCTCACATCATCACCGTGAATAACATTTCCAATTTTAATAATTGGGACACCATCTTCACCTTGTATGGTAGAAATATTATTTGAATCAAATGCAAAGCCATTAAAGAGTTCGTAATAGTCGCCAAGTTTTACTAAATCGAATTCTGTTTGTGAAACAGCTTTTTCAAAGTATCTCTCAGCACTTAATCCAATATCCTTATTGTTTAAAATTGTATTTCTTTCAACGAGTGTTGCCAAACTCGGTAAACCCTGAAACACCTTATCATTACTCAAACATTCTTTATACGCTTCTAAAGTTTGCAATGCCAAAGGCAAATCGTTTTTGTCAATTTCTCTGCGTTGTGCTCCAAGGTCAAAGCCATCGTTTTCAATTTTCAAAAACAAAATATGTTGGCTTTTCTTTGCCAGTTTTTTATCTAAAATGAGAATGGAAGTTTTTACACCGCTGTACGGATTAAAACAACCTGCGGGCAAACTGATCACGGCAAGTAAACTATCCAGCACCAACATTCTCCGCAATTGCTTGTAAGCGGTTTGGCTGGTGGCTACAATGCCGTTGGGAACAACAATTCCTGCTCGTCCGTTGCTGCTCAGGTGTTCAGCAATGTAATCGGTAAACAATACTTCGGCTTTGTTGGCTTGTACGCCAAATTTCTTGTGTGGTCGTATGCCGCCTTTCGGTGTCATGAATGGCGGGTTTGCCAATATCACATCAAAGGTTTCCTGCCAGCGGTCTTCACTGCTTAAGGTATCGTATTCATGTATTTGCGGGGTGGCAAAGCCGTGTAAATACATATTGGCTAAACTCAAGCGTACCATATCGGGGCTGATGTCGTAACCCACAAAATTGGTGGCAAGTCTTTTCTTATCGTCTGGGTTTAGTTTGTCTCCTAATCTATTTTCGGTATTGTGGTTTAAAACGTGTTTATAGGCACTTAGCAAGAAGCCCGCCGTTCCACAAGCAGGGTCAAGCACGGTTTCGTTTTTTTGTGGGTTTACACAAGCTGTAACAAAATCAATGATGTGTCGGGGTGTTCTGAACTGTCCTGCATCGCCTTGGCTACCCATAATGCTTAATAGATATTCAAAAGCATCCCCCAATTTTTCGCTGTGGCTGTACTCAAACTCATTAATGTATTTCAAAAACAGTTTCAGTGTGGCAGGATCACGGTAGGGCAGGTACGCATTTTTGAAAATGTTGCGGAACAGTTCGGGAATATTGGGATTGGTGTTCAGTTTTTCCAATGCTTCACTGTAAAGCGAAAGCATATCTTGCCCGTTTAATGAAGGGTCAAACAGTCTTCGCCAACCGTATTTATCATATTCACCAGTAAAGAATTTAGCTTTCCCATTGAATTTCTCTACAGCTTCCTTATCCATATCATCCATAAACTTATAGATAAGAGCCAGCGTAATTTGCTCAATTTGGCTTTTAGGGTCGGGCACTTTACCCACGAGCACATCACGGCAATCGTCAATATTTTTCTTTGTTGTAGCGTCTAACATTATTTCTTTTTCTTCTTTTTGGCAGGTTCATTCAATTGTAAATTGGACTTAGCATTGAGAGAGGTAACTACTTTTCTTCCGGTTTTGGCTTCCAGCTCTTTTCTTGCTACGCTGGCTACATTTCCCCCTTGTTTGGCCACTATCTTGCTTTCTTCAAAATTTTTTGGATTTGTGGCCACAGAAATGTCCTTTGCAGAAGCTTCGGCAAGCATGTTTAAAATAAGTTCTGTGTTGGTCATATTGTCCCTGAGGTTTTCCTTTTTCAAGCCTTTCAGAATCTTATATTCTTTGGTGGTTTTATCGCTCCATGCTTTGGTGATGATATCGGTAAGTGTTGCAAATTGAACTCCTTCTTTCAGCCCTCGTCTTTTCCATTCATCGGTCAGCTCTTTCCTTATCTCAATGCTTTTGAGTCGTTGGTTTATCCAGTTTTCGGAATAGCCAAGTCTCATGTATTGCTCCAATGCTCTGTCAATACTTAATTCAGGATCCTGCATTTCGTCCAAACGTTCGGAGGCTACTTGTGCCAGCCAACCTTTAAAAGGCTCTGCCTTGGGTGACGGAATGGATTGTATCAGGCGGAAGAGTTGTTCGGTATCAGCGACATCCGTCATACGCATTTTGCCATCGGGTGCAAGCATTTTCAACCCGTGACAATTTGTCACGGTTTCATTTCCTTCTTCATTGAGGCGTTGTTTTAGTTTTCTCCAATAGGCATTAGGGTCAACACTTTCGGTTAAAACAGCAATAACATCAATAATTGAGATATACCACTTTTCGTGGTCAACATCCCAAACGGTACGAACTGTTTTTTCTTCGAATATTTTAATACTGATTTCTTTTTCCATCAGGCAGATAAAAATTTATTCAACGGGACGTAGGTTTTGACATAGTCAGGCAGTTTGCTTTTCATTTCATTTGGCACCCGGTTAAAATCATTTACATTAAATGTTGGGTTGTGATACAATCCTGTAAAATCTTGTTGATCAATAATTTCTCTTAAACTTGGGTCAGCGATGTAAGCATAAAAGAAATAGCGCAAACCTTGCAAATCGTGGATGTCGGTCACATCGGTGGTGCTAATGAATTTTTCAAATTCATCGCTTAACAGATCATCCTTGCCTTTTATCTGGTTTCCGAAATAAATGAGTTCCAACAATTCCCGCCAACTAATTTTGCGGTCAATTTTTAACGACCTCCGTAGTTTTTCTAGGTCAAAAAATTCTTTGGGTTTGTTGTTAAATTTCTCTTTGGCTCTCGCTGTGGCGACTTCAACATCACCTGCCTCCATTAGTTGATTTATTTCTTCATCGTTTTTTACTTTTTCCTCAAACTGTTGAAAAAACATTCGGTCAACTTTCATTCCTGAGAAATCAACTTGCTGCTCATTCCAAGTGGCTATCTTGTCATTCTCCTTGTACTCGTAACCGTCACGTTTGGGCTTTAAGGTATTGTCATCAATGGTTGGGAAGTCATCGCCTTGCTCAAGGTTTTTGGGGAGTTTTAAGACTTGGTCATACTGATACTTTTTTTCAAAGTATTCGCACGTGGCAAAGAAGTCGAAGAGTTTGAAAGTAGCTTTGTCGATGGAAATGGTTTCAACATCTCCAAGTTCGTTTTTGTATTTATGTTCAAAGGTGTGAACGCGGGTTCCACGTCCTTTAATTTGAATAAATTCAGTTGGCGAGAAAATGGGTCGCATCAAAGCCAAATTCAGAATGCTGGGACAATCCCAACCTGTGGTCATCATTCCAACGGTCACACAAACCCTTGCTTTACTGGTTTTGTACGACTCCAAGATTTCGTTATTTCTAGCAAAATTGCTAAATCCCAACAATTTATCGTTACTGTAATCAACAGTCATTTGCTGACTATTTTGCACATTGGAAGTTACTTGAACAGCAAAGTCGCTTTGATATTTACCTGGGAAATAGTGATGAGCATACTCATTGAGCAGTTGTGCTAATTTTGCTGCGTGGTTTTGTGAAACCGCAAAAACCAGACTCTTTCCAAACTCTCCCGTAATCGGGTCTTTCAGTCCGTTTTCAATAAAGGTTTTACAAAATACACGGTTGGTTTCATCGCTGAAAAATTTCCTTTCAAAGTGATTTTGCTTGTATTTCACCTCTTCCAATAGGTCATCCTCCTCGCTAGTGGAAATTGTAACCATTACATCATATCCTTGGTCAGAAAGCAATTTGGTGGTTACGTCAGTCCGAGCATCTACAACTATCGGTTGTAGTAAATAACCATCTTTAGCACCGTTCTCCAGGGCATAACGATACGTTGGAACACCACTCGCACAACCAAAAGTTGTGTAGGTGTCAAGCAGCCTTCTTCGTTCCATTTCTCTAGGATCGTCTATATTTTCGGTGTCGAGGTGTTTTAAATAATCCTTTGGTGTGGCTGTCAAACCTAATTTGTAGCCAAGGAAATATTCAAATAACGCACGGCTGTTTCCGCCTCCTAAGAGTCGGTGCGATTCGTCTGAAATGATTAAATCGAAGTCGGTTGGTGAAAACAGTTTTTTGTATTTGTTATTCACCATCAACGATTGAATGGTGGTAACCATTATTTCTGCTTTCCTCCAGTCGTTTCGTTTCTCTTTGTAAACAACCGTTGTTAGGTCGTTTTTTAGATAATTCGTAAAATCTTTTCTGGCTTGTTCTTCCAATTCCAGGCGGTCAACCAAAAATAAAATGCGTCTTGCATTGCCTGTTCTGTAAAACAATTTGATGATGGCGGCAGATGTAAGCGTTTTACCCGTTCCTGTGGCCATTTCGAGTAAGAAACGTTTTTTACCTTCGCTCACCGCTCTTTGAACGGCTCGTATTGCCTCTACTTGGTAATATCGTAAGAATCGGAGTTTTAAATTGAAGATTAAATCCTTCTTTTTTTGCTCATCCTGAAATTCCGGAATTTGTTTGTAGTTCGGAAGTTGAGTTAGAACAACATAGTCGGCCTGTACTTCTTCGTTGACTAATCTATTTGGGTCGGGATTGAACTCATAATATTGTTTTATAGATTCCAATGTCGGGAAAACTTGAATTTGTTCAGGATTTCCCGTTTCAATATTCCACAAATAATGAATTGTCCCGTTGGATAGAATGACAAACTTTACTTTTTGTGATTTAGCGTAATTCCGTGCTTGTTCTTTTCCAACAAGAGGATTCAAACTTTCTTTTTTCGCTTCTAAAACCAATACAGGATTTTGATTTTCGTCAACCAATAAAAAGTCAATGAAACCATTTTTTGAAAGTTCAAAGTCTTCACCTAAATCATCCATTTTGATAGATGACTCAAGTTTAATGGTTGCTTTGCTCTTTTCCGTATCAAAGAAGCTCCACCCTGACTCCTCCAGGAGTTTATTGATTTTAATTCTTGCCTTTGCTTCTTTTTCAACCATCTAGTTCAATTCTAGTTATTGTCAATTAAAATATCATATTTCAACTTTATTGCCTGTCTTGGGTGAGTGAGCGAGTTCGCTCGTTTACAAGATTCAGTCTGTATGTTTGCGTGTGTGTTTTACAAATATACTAAATGTGCAATAGTAAAAAATAAAAACTATAAAGTAAATACATCTTTTTACTTATAGGATATCCATTTATTAAACGGTATATTTTGGAATTTATCCGGTTAGAAATTAAAAGGCAACCTCTCGATAGTTTTGTGCTTAAACACCAGATTTCTAATCATACATTACATTTCTTTTTGGATAGTAAAATCTACAATAAACCCCAAACCGATTCATTTCAGAACAGATTCGGGGTTTTTATTTATAAGAATCCTACTACCGAAACCAATTCCTTATACGCCCTGTGGTATTTCTTTAGCCGGGTAATGGCCTTCTCCGTTAACTCGTGAAGACGTGTGACATCCATGTTGTCCTTCAAATCGGCTAACTTCACCGCACGTGCGATCGGGTGCTCTTTGATTCGCTGGATGTAATCCTCATAGACCTGACCCGGTGCCTTGGTTAATACCTCGACGGCCTCTACAATACCCTCCTCCGGAAAATACCCACGAAGCCGATCGGGTGTCCACTCCGGACAATCCTCCAATAGATCATGTAACAAAGCCACCGTCTCAAAAACTTCCAACGGATAGGAATCATTCGCATAGACCTTCACCTGGTCCATAACGCGAAACAAATGCTCGACATACGGTTGGTTCGATTTATCCACATGCCCGGCAAATGCGTGGATGACAAGCTCACGCGCTTTATTTTTCATTTCCCAAAGCCCTCTAAACCATCTTCTTACTTTCCACCTGCTCTCGCCAATACCGTAATTCCCACTCCAACTTCTCCTTTTCTAACCTCAATTTCTCGATTTCCAAGTTGGCCAGCTCCACCTTGTGCTCCCATTCCCGGCTATCGTAATAGTTCGTGATATGGGAGGTGTGGCCTCCATTGGAAACATGGGTATTTTGACATTTATCAAAAAAATTAGAAATCCGGTCCTGAGACCCAATCAAGTCCTCTACGGTACCTTCTAAAATTTCAGCAATTTGCTCCAATCGCGCCAAAGTCAATTCCTTCGATACATCTGCCTCAATATTGTGGTAGGCATCAACCGAAATGTTCAGTCGCGCTGCCATGTCCTCCTCCGATATCCCCTTGCTTACCCGTAAATTCTTGATTTTATCGCCTACCCAGATGGTCATAACTATGTTTGATCTTAAAGTCCCCTGATACAATTCGCAAATCCTGCTATTTATTTGAGTAGGATTCGATTAAATCTACAATAATTTTTTTGTTCCTGATCGGATTAGCGCTAATTTTTGCATGCTACCCGCCCTAAGTCCTCATCAATTCATCGACTCACGTTGCCATTTTTCACGCCAATACCGTACCTCCCACGTTAAACGCTCATTTTCTGTCTTCAAAATCTCCATCTCCTTTGTCAAAACTTCCAACTTTTTCTCCCATTCGCGATTTAAATAATATCTCGTCATCTGGGTAGCATGCGATCCATTCACGACTTGCGTATTCTGACAATAGGTGAATCTATTCGATATCGCATCATTAAACGATAATATATCCAAGACAGAAACCCCCAAGACCTCGCCAACTTGCTCCAATCGCTTCAAACTGAGTTTCTTGATTTTGTTCCGCTCGATGTCTCCGTACGCCAACAAAGACATATTCAACATGTCCGCCACATTTTCCTGAGAGAGACCTCTCAACGTTCGAATACCCCTGATTTTATCCCCGATTAACATTGCTTCCATGCTAAGTTTTTGTCCTACTATTGAAGAAAAATCAAAAGTTGAAACTTCCTTTAAAATCATTCCTCATGCCCTGAAAAATACAAAAAAGTGGCACCTTTAGGTAGTAAAAACCTACATAATGCTCAAACGTCAACTTTCATGATACGAACGTACAAGTTTTCATCATAAAAAAAAGGAAGGCTTTCACCTTCCCTTATGCATCGTACTTATCTATTCGCTTTTCACTCTCCCAAGGATCGTAACAAAAACATTATAATGCTTCGATCGTCTCTTCGATGATCCGAATGCCATCCAACAACTGCTCCTCGGTAATGACCAACGGCGGGGCAAACCGAATTTTGTTCCCATGCGTCGGTTTGGCTAATAGCCCCTTCTCCTTCAAAGCCATGCAAATATCCCAGCCCAAAGAGGAATCCTCCGATGAGTTCACTTCAATCGCATTCAACAAGCCTTTTCCACGAACCAACCGGACTCGGTCGGAGCGATCGGCCAAGGCCTGCATGCGGTCCCGAAAAATTCTACCCAAATACTCGGCTCGCTCTGCCAATCGCTCATCTTTCACCACCTCCAAAGCCTCTCTGGCCACAGCACAGGCTAATGGATTCCCGCCAAAAGTAGACCCATGTTCCCCAGGCCGAATGCACAACATGATCTCATCATCTGCCAAAACCGCTGAAACAGGCATGACCCCGCCCGACAACGCTTTGCCTAATATCAATATATCCGGGCGCGTTTCGTATTGTTTTTCACATCCACCCGAACCACACGAACAATTTCCGCAACTGGCCAACATTTTTCCGGTCCGGGCAATGCCTGTTTGAACCTCATCGGCGATAAATAAAACATGTGACGCTTGACACAACTTTTTTACCTCCGGCAAGTACATGGGATCTGGCACCACGACACCCGCCTCGCCCTGAATCGGCTCGACAATGAAGGCAGCCACATAGGGATCGTTCACCAAGGCATTTTCCAATGCCTCGATGTCATTGTACGGAATCACTTCAAATCCGGGCATATAAGGCCCAAATCCCCCTCGACTAGACGGGTCCGTAGACGCCGAAATCACAGACAAAGTCCGGCCATGAAAATTATGCCCTGCAAATAATATCTTGGCTTTGTTTTCTGGAATTCCTTTCACTTGATACGCCCATTTTCGAGCCAACTTGAGTGCCGTTTCAACTGCCTCCACACCGGTATTCATCATCAAAACCTTGTCGTACCCAAAAGTTTCGCTCATGTATGCTTCAAATTCACCCAATTGGGCATTGTAGAATGCCCTGGACGTTAAGGTCAATTTTTGAGCTTGCTCGGTGAGAGCCGAGATGATCCGCGGATGACAATGCCCTTGATTCACCGCTGAATACGCCGAAAGGAAATCATAATATTGCTTTCCTTCCACATCCCAAACCAAGGCCCCCGCCCCTCGTTCCAAAACAACGGGCAATGGATGATAGTTGTGGGCGCCGTAGCGATCCTCTAAAGCGATTAATTCTTCACTGCGTGTCATGATTTCTTGCATTGTGTCTGTTGAATTTATACACAATATGTCACCTTGACACTCTAATGCCTATTCTTGTGTTATATTTTTTATTTTTAGTAAATAAATTTTTAATTTTAATTAAATCATTACGATTTAAGTCAATTTAACTTTTATGCTTGACTCCTTTGATCGCCAAATACTACAAGCTTTAGAGAAAGATGCCCGAAGACCTTACGCCGAAATCGCGAACCAACTCGGTATATCAAACACCATGGTACACCAACGGGTAGCCAAGTTAAAACAACGTGGACTTCTCAAAGGAACTTCGATTGTAGTGGACGAACGAATGTTAGGGTACGAATGGGGTGCCTTTACAGGGCTTATCCTGAAAGAGGACTCCGATTCCCACGCTATCGTTGACGCACTCCGACAAATTCCGGAGGTGGTTGAGTGCTATTACATCACCGGCCAATACGCCTTGTATATCCGGATTATCGCCCAAAACCGAGAACACATGCGCCAAATCCTCTATGACCAAATTGATCACATACCAGGTATTCTAAAAACCGAATCCTTGATCGACTTTGGCTGCGCATTTAAAAAAAATATTCCCATTCCTAGTCATTAACCTATTCATTTACTAGGTTGTACTTCCCGTCCAATTCCCATACATTTGTCTTTTTTTCAGCCAAATGACAACGATGCAACGGGTATATTTAGATAACGCAGCTACCACCCCCCTCGACCCCCAAGTCTTGGAGGTGATGCTTCCGCTCATGACGGACCATTTCGGAAATCCATCCTCCATTCACAGCCATGGCCGGACGGTGAAAAGTACCATTGAAAAGGCAAGGAAGTCGGTCGCCCAACTCTTGAATACCTCACCAGCGGAAATTTTCTTTACCTCAGGTGGTACAGAGGCCGATAATACCGCACTCATTTGCTCCGTGGAAAGTCATGGCATTCAGCATGTTCTGAGCTCAGCGTTGGAACATCATGCGGTATTACATACCCTAGACTATTTAGCACAAAAAGGAAAAATAACCTTAACACTTGCACCTCACGATGCACAAGGGGTAATTGACCTTGATTTTGTGGCCGAATGGCTACAAACCCACCCCAAGGCCATGGTCTCGCTGATGCATGGAAATAACGAGATCGGCAATCTATTGCCCTTGGAGCAGGTAGGACAACTTTGCCGTGCGTCGGGGGCCCTCTTTCACTCGGATACGGTTCAAACCATGGGACACTATGTCCATGACCTTCAACACCTTCCCATCGACTTTGTCGTGGGGGCCGCCCATAAATTCCATGGACCTAAGGGTGTTGGATTTTTATATGTAAATGCCAATACGAAAATCCATCCATTCATTCATGGTGGGGCCCAAGAACGCAATATGCGGGGAGGGACGGAAAATGTGTATGGTATCGTCGGGCTTGCCAAAGCCTTGGAGCTTGCTTATCAAGGTATGTCGGAGCACCGGGCTCATGTGGAGAACCTAAAACGCTCTTTCATCCAACAACTTCAACACGCCATACCGGATGTTCGGTTCAATGGCCTTTCGGGTGAACTGGACAAAAGCCTGTATACAGTCCTGAACGTCAGTTTCCCGCCGAGCGACGAACAGGATATGCTCCTTTTCAATTTAGATATTGCCAAAATTTCTTGCTCAGGAGGTAGTGCGTGCTCCTCCGGGACCAACGTGGGTTCACACGTTTTGCAGGCCCTTCAAGTTGATCCCACACGGGGAAATGTTCGCTTTTCATTCAGCAAGTTTACCAAACAAGAAGAAATTGATTATGCGGTGAAGACGTTGGTGGATCTATTCAAACCGGAAACGGTGTAACGTAGCACGCATTTTCGCTCAGTAGGGGCGTTGCATGCAACACCCCTACTGAGATATGCCCATACCAGGCTTTACTATTTTTCTGCATCATACAACGGATCGTTCTTCAATCCGTATTGATCCAATACCTCTTGCGGTACGCCATCCCAAGCGTTAGGTTGATTTCCCCGATAATCTAGATCTTTGAAACCCATTTCGGTGGTATAGAATCCCGTGACGGTTAAATCGCGTAGGCGATTGAAAAATGCGACGCCGGGCTTCACTTCCGTTTTGGCCTCTTCAGGATAGGCGATTTCATCGATGATTTGAAGTCGTTGTGCAGGCTTTAATGCTATAAATCCAACTCCAAACAGATGTTTGGCCCGATGATCGATCCAATTCAAACCACCACGAAGGGGTGTTTGATGACTCGGAATATCTTTTGCCATAAACTCGATAAACGCGGGTACTCCTGCTTGTGAAGCACTTCCTGATACGCCATCGGCAGGCAAAATGATATCGACCAAAACCGTTAATAGCTGCATTTCAGCCGGTGTAAAAAAGGTTTGGGCATGGATTTTCTTATCTCGCTCGGCCTCTTCGGGTGTCCGACCTGGCGTAACGGGGGGCTCCTTTTTAACTGGTTTTTTCTGAGCCGCCACCTCGGTTGGCGAAACGGCTAGGCCCAACGAGGTAAGGGACAAGGCTTTTAGTGTATCTCGACGTTTCATAGTTCGTTTCGCTTTTTAAGGTCAATAATATAATCCGATGTACGCCAAGCACTGGCCAAGATCGTCCATGTGACGTTTTTATCCCCCTGAGAAACAAATGGGGCCGCATCGACCACGAAAAGGTTTTTGACGGCATGTGCCTGTTGGTACTTATTGAGTGCCGACTTTTTCGGGTCGTTCCCCATCCGGACGGTTCCAATTTCATGAATAATTTCACCCGGTTTTGCTAATCCATAATTCGTTGAGGCATCGGGTTTAGGTCCCATCGGAATTCCGCCCATTTCATGGATGATCTGCTCAAAAGTATCTTGCATGTGTTTGGCTTGCTTGATCTCGTGCTCACTCCATTTATAATGAAAGCGAAGGGTTGGGATGCCGTATTGGTCCACCTTGTTGGGGTCGATTTCACAGTAATTCGACTCCAACGGAATCGGTTCTCCTCGACCTGCCATGTTGATTATGGCTCCGTAGGTTCTTCGAACGTCTTCCTTGAGGCCAGCCCCATAGCCGCCTGCCCGCTTTTTATTTCCGTTTTTGTCGGCGTACGTTCCGTTGATTCGTTCCAACCCCATTCCAAAGCCATAAGAAGGCATTTTCATACCCCCTGAGTATTCGATGTGGTATCCACGTGGAAAGTCTAGTTTCGCATTGTCCAACCACCAAGGCGTGTACACATGCATACCCCCAACACCATCCTCGTTGAAGCGAGTACGATCCATCAAGGAAGGAATGAAGGCGGATCGACTCGCCCCGGTGGAGTCATTCAAATATTTTCCGATGACACCCGAGTCATTGGCTAATCCGTTAGGAAAGCGAGACGACTTGGAGTTGAGCAAGATTCGAGACGATTCGCAGGCACTGGCTGCCAATACGACCATCTTTCCTCGAACGCGATAATCTTGCCGATCGCGGGTATTGATATAAGAAACCCCGGTGGCTAGACCAGTTTTGGGATCGGTATGTACTTCACGTACCATCGCATGATTGATGAGCGTCATGTTTCCGGTTTTCATGGCCGGAATACAGAGAACAGAGGACGAAGAAAAATCGGCATATGCGACACACCCACGATTACACTGTCCGCAATAGAAACAGGCCCCTCGGGAATCGTTGATGGGCTTGGTGAGCATCGCCATGCGAGAGGGAATCACCGGAATGTTCACATGTCCAGCGGCTTTTTTAATCATGAGTTCGTGCAGGCGTGGCTTGGGGGGAGGTAAAAAGATTCCATCGGGTTCATTGGGGAGACCTTCTTTGGTTCCGAATAAACCGATGAATTGATCAACCTTATCGTAATAGGGAGCCAGATCTTCGTAAGAGATTGGCCAGTCGTCTCCGATACCGGTCATGGAACCACGTTTGAAGTCATCTGGGCCAAAGCGCATCGAAATTCGTCCCCAGTGGTTGGTTCGGCCACCGAGCATACGCGAGCGAAACCACCGAAAGTCGGTACCGGGCATGGCTTCATAGGGTTCCCCTTCAATATCCCACCCACCCCATGCGGCATCAAAGTCACCAAATGGGCGGACGGAGGAGGCGCCGCGGCGTGGCGATTCCCAAGGATTTTTTAGTTGCGTGATATACTTTGGATCGGCCGGATCAAAATAGCCTCCGGCTTCTAAAACACAGACTTTGGCACCGGCTTTAGCCAGCTGATAGGCCGCCATGCCACCCCCTGCACCGGACCCGACAATGATGACATCGTACTCGGTATTCGGATCTGGCTGATGTAAAACGCTCATAGGAATAGGGTTGAAGGTTGATCTTGTGGGAAATTAATAAAAAATTTCAAAAAGACAGTCGACTCCCCAATTTTTACCTTTAAAACAACGACGTAATCCGCAAATGCTACAAACGGGGGGCTCCGAAGGAGCCGTTTGTTGGCCTCCACCTTCGCCTTCCCCTATCGCCCCAATACCTGTTTTTCTAAAAATGAATGCCTCCAATGGGTCGCACCGACGGCGCTTGTCCGCTAGCGGGTGCACCACCATTTGGCTACAAACGGGGGGCTCCGAAGGAGCCGTTTGTTGGCCTCCACCTTCGCCTTCCCCTATCGCCCCAATACCTGTTTTTCTAAAAATGAATGCCTCCAATGGGTCGCACCGACGGCGCTTGTCCGCTAGCGGGTGCACCACCATTTGGCTACAAACGGGGGGCTCCGAAGGAGCCGTTTGTTGGCCTCCACCTTTGCCTTCCTCTATCGCCCCAATACCTGTTTTTCAAAAATGAACGCCTCCAACGGGTCGCACCGACGGCGCTTGTCCGGTATCGGGTGAATCTTGTACATTGGCTACAAACGGGGGGCTCCCAAGGAGCCAATCACCAGCGAATGGCACCCTTGTAACCAGTGGTTAAATCATCAGACTTCCTCATGGCTTTATTCACCTCGATAGATTACCTTGTTTTTCACAAATTAAATCGTGAATTGGCTCTAAATGGCTCCTTCGGAGCCCCCCATTTGTAGAATAACGATGATTTCACTACACCCCATAAAGCGCCGTAGGTGCGACCCGTTAGTGGCAAATGGTATTTTACATTAAATCAACCGGTAAATAGAATAAATCACATGTTTATTCTATCCATTCAAAAACATATTTTTCATCGAAATCAATTTCATATTTTCGCAAATTATCCAAGTATTCCTCCTTAAATGTCTTTCGCTTATGATGTTCCTCTTGATTTAAAACATAGTTTACTACCGCGTCAATATGGCTTCGAGAATAAGAAAATGCTCCATAGCCGTTTTGCCAATGAAACTTCTTAGGGATCCAATTTTGCTCATTAATATACTTGGATGATACCGACTTTATATCTCGAACAAGGTCCGATAATGATAAATGGGGATTTTGTCCGATGACCAAATGCAGATGATCTGGCATGGCATAAATGGCTAGAAGTTTATTCCCCCGCTTTTGTATAATTCCAGTGATATACCTTTGTATGTCTTTTCTATTTTCACTCGGAATAAGACATTCACGATTCTTGACAGCAAAAACAAGCTGTACATACAGCTGGGTGTAGGTATTTGGCATATTAATTATAGTTTTTATGGCATAAAATCTTGAAGAAGATTCTTTATCAAGATGTCTTCAAATTTAAAAATTATACAAATATTCTACTAATTGATTCCAAGAAGATTATTCCTTTAAATAATTTACAAATTGGCTACAAACGGAGAGCTCCGAGGGAGCCGTTTGTTGGCCTCCACCTTCGCCTTCCCCTATCGCCCCAATACCTGTTTTTCTAAAAATGAATGCCTCCAATGGGTCGCACCGACGGCGCTTGTCCGCTAGCGGGTCCACCACCAATTGGCTACAAACGGGGGGCTCCGAAGGAGCCGTTCTTTAGAGAACCAGCCCTCTCGAAGCTTTCTTGTTCTTGATAAATAACCCTGTTTTCTAAAACTGTAACGATCGTCGACATCTCATGGCTCCTTCGGAGCCGTTCGTTAGCCAATCAGCCCCCTCGGGGTTTTTCTCACCTCGATAGTTTACCCTATTTTTTACAAATTGTAATAATTGCCGACATCTCATGGCTCCTTCGGAGCCTTCCGTTTGTAGCAACATCCCAGGCACCAAAACAATCAAGCTCCTTCGGAGCGGCCCGTTGGTGGTCATTTAAGGATCATATTCAACCTGCCAAAAATTATCCTAATTAACAATAGATAAGCCCTCCTATGTACATTAACCAACAAAACGGGTCTTTTACGATGATTCCTACCAACCGGTACTTTTTTTTAAATACCTAGCCTTACTTGACCAATGCAATAAATACATTCCATACTATGTGAAGACTGATGGCTGCTGCCATGCCGTGGCTTATACGAATGCGTGCCAGAAAAAAACCCAAAACCGAAATACTCGCCGTGGAAGCCACCAAAGCATAAAAAGGTTGAGCATTGTAATCTTGAAAATTGCCAATGTGGATCAAACCGAAAAAAAGGCCGCTCACCACCATGGTCCAAATGGAAATGGGCTGATTTCGTTGGAAATAAAGCCAAACCATCCAAAAAAGGTAGAGATAATCCATCTGTGTATTTAGATCCCGCCAATCAAACACATTTGTATTCCAAATAAAGAAATGCAAAAGGAAGAATAAAGTAATGCAAATCGCAAAATGGACTTTTCGCTGACTTAAGTGCAGCCGAAAAATCAATTCTTCAAAGAAAGGTCCAATTAGGAGAGAGAAGAGTAAATATTTAGGTATTTCTTTACAATCTTGATTTTGATCTATAAGTAACGTAATTCCCAAGGTCTTCTCTAAGGCACTAATAGGAAGTATCACTGCAATATTGATCATTAAAACATACCAAAAGTGTAGCCAAACCACAGAAATGAGATCTAAGATCCTTTTTTTATTAGGAAAATAGGTAGAGATGAGCATGAGTATAAATATAATTTTCTGAAAACAGCAGATTTTCCCGCACGGCCACGCGCTGAACTTGGCCGCTGACCAGGGCGCGTAATTCAGTCCGCTCAGCCAAGGAGCGTGTCACTCCTGGTGCAGAAAACGAAACATCAATAGTAATCCAAAAAGCCAAACTAAAAAATGCCACAACAAAACCCAAAATAAGCCCATAAATCCGAAGGATCTTCACCTGAACCTTGGGGAGATACAGGTGGGTGGAATTTTCAAGAAAAGTAGCAGGGAGAAGGGATGGCATGGTGGTTGGATAATTTATATTTTGGCTAAAAAAGAAAATGGAATGAATTCTATTTTTTATTAAAAATTGAGCATACAATTCAAAACCTCTTGTTATCATTTAGTATTGGAAGAGATAAGAACTTAGGAGGTAATAAAATGTACCACATTTAGGATGTAGCATATCTTAGCCATTACGTCGTATTAATTAGCCACTCATGTCTAGTTACAATTTAATCTAAATACAAAATTTATTTAGATTTTGCATTGTGGACAGCGCGTTCAACTCAAGTATAGCCATGATTATATATCCTAAATAGGATAAATATGCTTACAATAATAAAGAAGAATAGTTTAACTAAATTTTTAATTTTCATAATTATAAAAATAAATAAAATATATTTTAATTATTTGAATACCCCATCAATTCTTGTGGAAAAAGGATCCTAACACGAAACCTACTATTCTTTTTGTTATTGACAAAGTGTTAAAAATAAACAACTAGATAACTGTTTTTAATAATAGATTTAAAAGATTCCACTTATAATCACATAAATTGTCAGAGAACCTGAATTATCAAATAAGTTAATGGTTATCTAGCAATTCTTGTGATATTCTGTCTTCAATGCTTGGAAAAACTAAAAGGCATAAACCACTCACACTTGGAAATTATGTTAGGAAAACTTTTGCGTTCTTTGGTAAAAATATTTGCGTAAACAAATTAAAGTAGGGCAGTACTACAAAGCTTAATAGTGTATATTTTTGTATTTAAAGTTATGCATAAATACTTCGAAATCACCTAATAGATTATTATATATTCATAATTTATTCAGGGATTTCGTATCCTTGTACAAACTTTCCCAAGAAATAAAAGAAAATCATGAAATTACAAGTTTTCTGACCCTAGTTGGATTTAGGTATCTGACAAAAATTTGCCGAATCTAAACCAAGAGTCTGCTTAACGATTGGATTATTTAAACAATATAATTTTTATTTCATCCCAATTTGATGTTATTAATTTAGTTATAATTACAGCAAAAATAAATCTTATAACATCCTTTCGATTAAAATTATTTTTATTCATATAATTTTATATTTTCATTGTTGAGTTATATGACCTAAATATGAAATTTTATTTGATTTTTTACGTTCTATAATAATTCTTGTATTAAACGTATCTCGGTACAAAACCCCTAGCTAAATATTGACAAGTAATACGCCTTTAGAAGATTTCAAAGTATTTTTCAATAAAAAGTATATCACGCAAAGACCGCAAAAACATTTATTCACTTAGTATAATTAATATCAGAAAACCGTTTAGTCAAAAATATGGGGTATGTATAACTTTTCAAACTTTTTCGAGGACCAAATCAGCTATAGATGGTATCTAAAGAATTAGCCATTCGATAAAATTAGCTTTAATAATGATGATAGATATACAAAACTAAAGAATTACAGGTCGCACCTACGGAGCTTATCCGGTCATAGATCACTGGCATTTTTTTCTACAAACAGTTGGCTCCGAGGGAGCCGCTTGTCCGAGCGTCTAAAATCCAATACCCGGTATCCTATTTGCTCGGAAATAAAGAATGGTGAAGCATCTACATTTACACTGAATATTCGGACTTAATGGAATCGAGTTTAGCTAAAGACTGAAAAACCCAATGTTATTTCAATGGATACAACGTTTAATCCTCTGATATTTTTTTCCTGATCCGTGCATCTAATGGCTCAAAAAAAGGATTTTTCTCCGCTTCTTTCCAGAACTCGGTTTGAAAACGGCTGTTTTCAGCGACCCCAGTATAGACTTTAAACCCCTTGGGCTTATCTTCCACAATTTTCATATCCGTCACAAAAAATTCGTTGACGCTAGAATAATCTTGAAAATCTTTGCATTTCTTGCATTTGAATTTCAGATTACGAGCAGTTTTATAATAAATTAAATCCCTACCTAGAATCTGCGAATCGTTTCTAGAATTAATAATATAGGAATCATTATAAAAATATATATTTGATTCATTTCCTAAAAGTTTTATATTCTTAGGATTTAACATATCGTATTTCAAATTTTCAATAGCTATGACATTTTTTTCCTGAGAGTAGGACTTTGTAGTTACCTTTTTTCCTTTGTTAATTTCATTAAAATTGGACACATTAGGTCCAACCATTTTCATCGTAAAATTACCTGTTTTGTTTGTTTTTTCGTTATAATAATGCCGTTCTTCTATTCGTTTATTGAGCCCATCGGAGAAATCATTTTTATAATAGAGCTGAACTTTTCCTTCGGAGTAAAATTCCAAATCTTGGCCACTAAATTGATATCCACGGTAATATCCTTCAAGTAGTATCCCATATTTTTTGTTACTTGGCTTTACGATCAATTCATCCAAATCAATGACTTTCCGTTTGAGGTAAACCGTTGTACTGGATAAAAATGTCGATATATCCATATATACCTTATCGTACGTCATTTGCTGCAATCGAATCCGCTTAATAGATGCGTTTCCCTTCATTTTGTCCAATAAAAGACTCGATATTATACCTTGTTCATCTGAATTCCCTAAGTACATACCTTCCTCACTATATATTTCGACAAAAGGAATCGGTTCGTTTGTTTCCATATCTAGCGTACGTATTTGGGCATATAATGTATTGAATATCAACAAACAAAGAATTGAAATTAGAAAACTCCGTTGCGTACTCCTCATTTTAATCGGTTTTTTTCCAGTGCCACCTCAGGATTGAAAGAATATCATAACTATTGTCGATCTGATTGGAATGGCATTTTAAATAACGGATGTGTATAAAATCAAAAATATACACTTTGATAGAACAGACCAATATATGTTAGGACTAAATTAGTCATGGATTTTATCTATAAGATTTGGAAAGAACATGAATCATCCAAAAACCATTTCTTCAAAAATAAATACCTCCATCGGGTCGCACCGACGGCGCTTGTCCGCTAGCGGGTGAATCTTGTACATTGGCTACAAACGGAGGGCTCCGAGGGAGCCGTTCTTTAGAGAACCAGCCCTCTCGAAGATTTCTTGTTCTTGATAAATAACCCTGTTTTCTAAAACTGTAACGATCATCGACATCTCATGGCTCCTTCGGAGCCTCCCGTTTGTAGCAACATCGTAGGCCCCTACATTGTATTCCTCCATCGACCCAATACCCATTTTTTCAAAAATGAATACCTCCAACGGGTCGCACCGACGGCGCTTGTCCGCTAGCGGGTGAATCTTGTACATTGGCTACAAACGGGGGGGCTCCGAAGGAGCCGTTCTTTAGAGAACCAGCCCTCTCGAAGCTTTCTTTTTCTTGATAAATAACCCTGTTTTCTAAAACTGTAACGATCGTCGACATCTCATGGCTCCTTCGGAGCCGTTTGTTGACGAATCAAATTCCCTTGGGGCTTTACTCACCTCGATAAATTACCTTGTTTTTTTAAAATTGAATCGTGAATTGGCTCTTTTTGGCTCCTTCGGAGCCGCCCGTTTGTAGCAATTTAATCATGTGCAAACAAGGGATTAAATTGTTCAGCCCAAAGTTGGGCATACGGGCCTTGATGGGATATCAGATTTTCGTGCGGACCCGATTCGATCACCTTCCCATCCTCCATCACAATAACTTGATCTGAAAACTGAGCGATGGATAACCGGTGGGTGATGGCAATGATGGTCATCCCCTCATCCCGCCAAGCAGCTAAAGCCTCCAAGACACGCTTTTCAGCTGGGCCATCCAGCGCCGAACTGGCCTCATCCAAAATCAAAACCGAAGGTTGACGGTACAAGGCCCGTGCAATGGCTATTTTTTGACGCTGCCCACCCGACAAATTCGCCCCTCGCTCCCCCAATACCGTTTGAAATCCATTCGGAAGTTTTTCAATGAATGAGATCATGTCCAGACGCTGACAAACCTCAAGTATCAATTCCATATCGGGCTGATAATCCCCCAAAGCAATATTTTCGATGACCGTACCCGCCATCAGGTCGATCTGCTGGGGTACTACACTGATGTGCTTGCGCAGGCTACCCAACTCGGCATACTTGATGTTCATCGAGCCAATGAATATGCCACCCGACTGAATCGGATACAAATTTTGAAGTAAAGACAATAGGGTTGACTTCCCACTTCCGCTATGCCCCACTACCGCCGTCATTTTTTGATGCTGGAAGCTTACATTGAGATCCTCAAACAATGTGGCTCGCGAACCATACCGAAACGTCACCTGCTCAAATCGAATATCGCCGATCATCTTCGGTTGCAACACAAACGAATTCTCTTCTTTCTCCCGCTCCAAATCCATAATCTCAAATAACCGATCCGCGGCGATGAGTGCATCTTGTAGTGTTTTATTTAATCCAATCAATCCGGCTGCCGGTCCCGTAAAATAGCCAATTAAGGCATAAAAAGACAACAGTTCGCCTGGGGTAATCTCCCGATCCAGTACCAAACCCGATCCTACCCAAAGTAAGAGTATGGTAAAAAACTGGGTAATAAGTGCCGAGGCATTGTTGATGTACAATCCCCCTACCCCCGATGAAAAGATCGTGCGCAACAACGCAATGAATTTCCCCTCGGTTTTTTGATTGGCAAAGTCCTCCACTCCAAATCGCTTGATGGTGGCCATACTTTGCAGCGATTCCACAAGCTGTGCCTCCAAGTCGGCGCTGCGCTCCATCAATTGCCGTTGGTATTTTCTATTAAATCGATTGGCTACACCATAGGTCAGGCCATACAGTGGCAAAATCGCCATCATCAATAAAGCCAACTTCCAGTCGTAGGTAAACATCATCCCAAACGAAAACAAGACGATGAAGATATCCACCACCAAATTCAGCGCCACATCGTTGATAAACACCCGAATCTTAACTGCGTCATTGATGCGCGAAATAATCTCCCCCACCCGCATGGTATCAAAAAACCGCTGGGGAAGTTTCAACAAATGTTTGTAGTACCCAAGTATTAATTGCGCATCAATCTGTTGGCCCGTTTTAAATACAAAGAGCGTTTTCATGGTGCCGATCACCATTTGCAATACCAAAATGACGATCATCCCGACGCTCAACAAATTCAATAGGTTTCGATTTCCCTCGACCAACACATGATCGACGATTTTTTGAACGTAAATCGAGGTGGACAAACCCAATACCGTGTAGATGATTGCCCCAAATAAGGCCTCCAACATGACCGTTTTGTGTGGACGAATCAACGCCCAGAAGCGAGAGGCCACGGCGATTTTTTCGTTTCCCACTTGAAAGTTTTCGGTGGGCAACAACAGAATCAAGACGCCTGTCCAGATCGCCAAAAAATCCGCTAACTTTTTCCGTTTCAACTGGCCTTCAGCAGGATCCATGATCAACACATCCTCGCCCTTTACCTGATACAGCACCACAAAATGATGAAGTCCGGTCTCCCGATTGCCGTCCGGACTGGGTACAATGACGTGGGCGATGGCCGGGAGCGGAATCTTCGGCAGACTTTCGGGTTTTCCCCGTACCCCTTTGGCCTCAAAACCCAGCTTCTCGGCGGCTTCGATCATCCCTAAAACGTTGGTGCCCCGTTGGTCGGTATGAGCCAATTGCCGGATGCGGGCAATCGGAATCTGCAACTGGTAATGCGCCGAGATGGAAGCCAGACAGGCTGCACCACAATCGGTGATGTCATGTTGTTTTATTTCCGTTCTTTTTTTCATGGATTCAGCTTTTGGCAGACCTCAAGGTTGGATTCAACCAATCATCCAATTGGTCGAATAAAAGTTGAATGAGTGTTCGTTTCGCCACCACAAATCGGGCTTGAAGCGTCATGCCTTTTTGTAAAGGGGCTTTGTATCCGTTTTTTAGCTGGAGTGAGGTGGTCTTCAAAGCACATTTTACTTTAAATACCGGGCTTGGTGGCTCGCCTTGCAGGGTAAAATCTTGGCTGATATCCAGCACCTCGGCTTGGGCTAGTCCCCACTCGCGGTAATTCAGCGCATCAAGCTGCAACATAACCTGTTGCTTCACTTGGAGCAATCCCATATCCGAAGGCCGAACGTAACATTCGACAACCAGGGTAGAGTCCGGGGAAAGAACCCCCAATAATTCCCCCGCTTGTACAAAACTGCCGTCGTACTTGCCCACCCACTGCTGTAAGGTACCGTCGATAGGTGCCAAAATTTGGTGGAGTTTTTGGTCCTGATTAACCTGTACGACTTGAGATTTCAGCTGAGCCAACTCTAGTTTTTGGTTGGCCAACTCGGTTTGCCATTGACTAAATTGGCGCGTGAGAATAAACTGTTCTTGCTCCACCAATTGATCGTACTCCGCTTGTTTCGCGTCCAGTTCTCGGGTGGCGATCACACGTTCTTTGTGAAGAAACCGATCTGCGCGTAGTTCCTTAGCCATTCGATTCATTTTCACTCGATTTTCGAGCCATTGGGCGCGCAATTGCCAGTATTGTTGGGTATATAAAGGCGACCGAAGTGCGGGGGAGCTGGCCTTGAGCCCGAGTGTATCTTGTTTGGTAAGCCAAAGGAGATCCGCCATCCAAATTTCTCGTTCCTTGATTTGGGCTTGCACGGCTTGCAATTTTTCAGTGAGGGCGTCTTGGTTGATTTCAAGCAGTACCTGCCCAGCCTTGACTTGCTGATTTTCCCGCACGACTACGTGCTGAACTTGGCCACTGACCAGTGCGCGTAATTCGGTCCGCTCAGCCAAGGAGCGTGTCACCCCCGGCGCTGAAAACGAAACATCGATAGTAATCCAAAAAGCGGAACTAAAAAATGCCACAACAGCACCCAAAATAAGCCCATAAATCCGACGGGTTTTCACCTGAACCTTGGGAAGATACAGATGAGTTGTATTTTCAAGAAAGGTATCGGGGAGAAGGGATGGCATGGTGAATGGAATATTTCTTGGAATTGAATTTTTACCTTGACAACATACTTTTTAGTACATGAGATTTAAGCAAATATTTAACGTTTTATTTGCTTTCTTCAAATAAATTATCATTAAAATGGTAGAAAAAATATTCACGACAAAAGAAGTATACTATGAAAAATCCAAGTAAAATCTCAATAATTAATTTAATGTTATCATTTCCTTGAACTCCCGTAAAATAATACCAGATAATAAATTCTTCTAATTTATTATCACCTACTGGAATTTGTTTCTTTAAAACAGTAAAATCATACCATGACAGTTTTGAAATATACTCCGTAAAGTAAATTTGGGCATAATTATGTAGAACAACTACAAATCTATATATCGTATTTACACGTATAAAGTAGAATCCCCAAAAATTAACAAATGCTGAAAAAAATGATAACAAAATTGATTTATTTGATTGAAATGAAAAAAAATATTTCTTAATATTTTCAAAAACTGAAGGGTTTACTGACTTCTTCCAATATATTGAAAAATGAAAGACATGAAAGTAAAAACAAACTACATAGGGAACCTGATATAGTAATAAATAAATATAAAATTGAAACATAGATAATCCATATTTAAGTGGAATAGGATTACGCTCATATTTAAAGTCATCATTTTCATACATTGTTGTTAAAATATCCAATGTAACCATGATAAACAGGATAAATACCCAAATGAAAAAATATTTCCTTTTCATGATTTTGGTTCTCCGAAAACTCCTTTGATAATCCGTGGCCTTATTGGTGCTTAAACTCAAGTTGAATAAATGCCCTTTAGCTGATTTCTTGTTCATAATTGCAGCAAAATGGTCGTATACTAAAATTACTAACTTTCACAAAAAGCTAAAGACAATTAACTAGATCATGCAAAGAATGAATAAATACATTGCGACATTTGCATAAATAATAATGTAAGATATTTTGACCCTTCGTAATGTTCTAGATAATTAAAGATTACTATTAAATAATTCATAAATACATTGGATATCAATATTTAGTTTGTGACATTTTACCCAGATATATTCTCAAAAAGAATTGTCTAATTAAGCAAATAAACTATACAATACATTAAAGAAAAATTACCAACAAATAAAACAATGTAGCTATAAATATATATATATATATCCTTTTCTTGTATTTTATATAATACAATAACAAAAGAATGTCAATAATTATCAATGTCTCATTTGCACTCATTATTTCTTAACAACAAATAAAAATAAATAAAAGATACAACTATATTAATAAAAACATAAATAACATCATTATAGATTTCATATATTACAACCTTATATTGACTATAATAAATAAATGAAATATCTGAAAAGTTCAGATTAAAAATAGAGTAATCTAAAACTTTTTCAAACTTATTTTCACCATTTTTTGCAAAAGATTTCAAAAAAATACCAATAAGTAAATTATCAATAATCGCCAAAATTTTTGACATTAAAATAGAAAAGAAATGAACAAATCCTAAATAGGAAAGCGACAAAAATAACCAAATTTTCCAAACAAAAAGTTTAATAGCTAAATGAAATTTTTTGTTCCTAAGTAAAATAAATAAAAATGATATATATTTACTTAAAAGTCCTTTATGGATAATTTTTATGCTAAAAAAATAGTAAGATAGCCAAAAAAGGGTTGAATACAAAATCCAAGCTATAAAACCAAGCCAATTTAAATTAAATTTAATTTTTATAGTATTACCTTCATTACTTAGATCTGGCGTTACAAAATAGGTAGAAATTAAATCTACAATTGAAACTAAAAAAAATGAGTATATAAAATACATATATACTTTATCAACACGGAAATATTGGGATGTAAATTTTACATCCCAATATAACTTACTTTTTAATAACTGTCTTTTGTCCATTTTTATAAACAATAATACTATCTGCTCCAACTATATTATTGTTTCCAACAACATTAACAGTTGTATTGTTATCACCTATAGTACATGAAGATGCCAAAGCAGCAAGTCCAGCTATTGCAAACCAAATAAGTCCTCCTTCCGTTTGCAATAATTCCTCATAATTTAAATTTTCTAGTTCCATATTATCCAATTATTTAGCTGATGCCCTTACTCTAGTGTCTGTGGAATTAGACGAACTATCAGCTTTTGTTCCAACTGTTACATGATTATTACTTCCTACTACCTCAACATTAGCATTACCATTACCAACATTACAAGAGGATGCAATCAGTGCCAAACCACCGATAATTATGAAAGGCAGAATACCCCCATTAAGGTTTTGTGAATCCTCTAATGTCAAGCAAGAAACATCATAAAATTCAAGTTCTAATGAATTCATAATAAATTAATAAATTAAATTAAAATTATAACTCCCAACCCTTTCCCTCACCCGGCCGAAGTGCGGTGGTGATTGGTTGATTAAAAAATATAGGCTTTCGGGATATTGTCAAATTTTATTTATGACTAAATTAGTCATTGAAAATACCTATAACGGTTGATTTTTTCCAATCTTTTTTATGTTGATTCCCCTAATTCAACAAAATTACGCTTGCATGCCGTTGAGCATTCGTATGTAAGGTTGCTATGGGCTCATCATGTTTGATGTGGGTAGGAATCGTTTGACATACTAAATTGATCGTTGACGTAGTTTAAGTGCGTTTTTGTAGGATTTACGTTGTGTCCATTTGTACATTTTCTGGTTTGCTTTCTAACTTACCTCATGATTCAACTAGGAAAAAAGATACGAAAATACCGGGAGTGGCTAGAGCTTTCACAAGAATACATGGCCATGCAATTGGGTGTCACGTTATATAAAATACCTAGCCTTACTTGACCAATGCAGTAAATACATTCCATACTATGTGAAGACTAATGGCTGCTGCCATGCCGTGGCGTATACGAATGCGTGCCAGAAAAAAACCCAAAACCGAAATACTCGCCGTGGAAGCCACCAAAGCATAAAAAGGTTGAGCATTGTAATCTTGAAAATTGCCAATGTGGATCAAACCGAAAAAAAGGCCGCTCACCACCATGGTCCAAATGGAAATGGGCTGATTTCGTTGGAAATAAAGCCAAACCATCCAAAAAAGGTAGAGATAATCCATCTGTGTATTTAGATCCCGCCAATCAAACACATTTGTATTCCAAATAAAGAAATGCAAAAGGAAGAATAAAGTAATGCAAATCGCAAAATGGACTTTTCGCTGACTTAAGTGCAGCCGAAAAATCAATTCTTCAAAGAAAGGTCCAATTAGGAGAGAGAAGAATAAATATTTAGGTATTTCTTTACAGTCTTGATTTTGATCTATAAGTAACGTAATTCCTAAGGTCTTCTCTAAGGCACTAATAGGAAGTATCACTACAATATTGATCATTAAAACATACCAAAAGTGTAGCCAAACCACAGAAATGAGATTTTTGATTCGCTTTTGATTAGGAAAATAGGAAGAGATGAGCATGGATGTAAACTTAATTTTCTGAAAACAACTGATTTTCTTGCATAGTCTAGCATTGAACTTGGCCACTAACCAGTACGCGCAACTCGGTTCCCTCGGCCAACGAGCGTGTCAAACCTGGTTCGGAAAACGAAATATCGATAGTAATCCAAAAAGCCGAACTCAAAATAAGCCCCTAAATCCGACGGATTTTCACCTAAACCTTGAGAAGATACAGGTGGGTGGTATTTTCAAGAAAGGTATTGGGGAGAAGGGATGGCATGGGGTGAATAATGTATAGTGAGGCTAAATTAGAAACAATGGCGCCTTATATTTTAAAGTAAAATCAAATTACTTACAAACTAAACCCAAAAGTATAATGCCAAATCACTCCTAAAATATTGAATAAAGAATGAAGTAAAATGCCATACAAAAAACCATACACGATTCGAATATATCCAAAAAGAAAACCGCTGAAAATTTGGGTCATAGTAATTAATGGAATATAAGGTAAATGTGAGTGATCGATGTCATAATTAAAAATATGTATTAGTCCAAAGAATACCGATAAGAAATAATATAACCATTTAAAGTAATGCTTTTTTCGGTTTATGCCTAAGGGGTACCTAAACAACCATTCTTCAATCAATGGAGCAACAATGACAGCTGAAATAACTGTAGTTAATACATCTTGTTCTATTGAAGAATTTAATTTATTAAACAATTTTAGTTTTTCAGCGAAGGCAACAGGATACCACAAAATTATTCCACAAATAATAAATTGTAATGGTAAATAGTAACAGCAAATAATAAAAAATTTTTCTTTTTTTGATATTTTTGGATAAATTGGATTATTTGGATTTTTAACAAAAGAAAAAAAATGAACTACATGAGATATAGCTGCTGTCATGATTAGATAGTTTAAAAAAATAATAAAAGAAGGAGAAATAAATTAAATTTCCCCCCTTCTTTTGCAAAATTTATTTTTTATTTTTACATGGACATGGTTTGCATGGTTCCGCTATACCTCTACCAATTCCATCAATAACTTCACCAACTACCCACCCTATTGTGGCGCTATAAATTTCACCCCAAATGCCTCCTCTACCTCCATAAATTCTAAGGGCTTCATTATTTGAAATATTGGTCAATAAATATTGGTTTTCTGTTTTCATAATTATTGTTTTTTAACTATTTATCTAATTGCTCCGTAATTCGAGTTTCTCATTATTTCGTGATACTGTGCTGCTGGTTTATTGCAGTCGCACTTGACATAATGTACGACGGCAGCAATAGCATCTGAAAGCCATCCACCACCTTCAACTTCTACTTGTTCGTTAAAACTTAATTCTGTGATTCCATAGTTTACTAAAGCTTGCATAATACTCAATATTTAAATTTTAAACACTTAAACTCCCAACCCTTCCCTCACCCAGCCGACGTGCAGTGGTGATTGGTTGAATCAAAAATATAGGCTTTCGGAATATTGTCAAATTTTATTTATGACTAAATTAGTCATTGAAAATCTCTATAACGGTTGATTTTTACCAATCTTTTTATTGAGATTCCCCTACAACAAAAATTCGCTTGCATGCCGTTGGGCATTCGTATGTATGGTTGCCATGGGCTCACCATGTTCGATGTAGGTAGGATTCGTTTGACATACTAAATTGATCGTTGACGTAGTTTAAGTTCGTTTTTGTATGATTTACGTTGTATCCATTTGTACATTTCTTGGGTTGCTTTCTAACTTACCGCATGATTCAACTAGGAAAAAAGATACGAAAATACCGGGAGTGGCTGGAGATTTCACAGGAATACATGGCCATGCAGTTGGGTATCACGCAGTCAACCTATTCTAAAATCGAAAGAGGACAGATCGATATCCCACACGACAGAATCCAGCAATTAGCTGCCCTTTTCGGCCTTCCGGCTGATGAGCTTCTCTTACTTGAAGTCACCAAGCTACCACTGAATCAGGGCAATTTGAAAGTCCATGTAGCCGAAATTCGACCGCAATTACAGAACATGTATCAAAACAAAATTCAAGAACTCGAGAATGAAATAACGGATTTAAAAAAGCAATTGGAAGCTTTAAATCAGCTCAAGGAAAACAATGTCCCGTCTTGACGGGCAAAAAAACAGGCGACACCGAAGCGGTCGATGGTTAAAAATCAAATTCTCCCGTGGCTTTTCTGGTTTCGATAGATTATGAACAAAAATACTCCTTGTCAATCCCCATTATCATCACCCACCATCACCCAAAAACGAATTTCCTGAAAAATAAATACCTCCTACGGGTCGCACCGACGGCGCTTGTCCGGTATCGGGTGAATCTTGTACATTGGCTA